>ERZ724524.3213-NODE-3213-length-10366-cov-5.466686_pt1 | contig 10366 bp, 8 predicted proteins | sample MGYA00376057_ERZ724524 | MGnify/ENA primary metagenome ERZ724524 (study PRJEB28724, sample SAMN07190888) | wastewater metagenome | isolation source: influent of sewage treatment plant in Hong Hong | place: USA: Christiansburg, Virginia | collected 2016-03-01 ...
CCCCATGACCTTTTGCGCCACGCCGCCGACCAGTGCGCGGCCAATACGGCTGTCACCGCGGCTGCCCAAAACAATCAGGTCGGAACCGCTGGCTTCTCGCGCTGCCAATATTTCGGTAAAGGGTTTGCCCACGCGCACTTCGCCCTGCGCCGCGACGCCCTCGCGTTGCGCTTGTTCAACCAACTGCGTGACCACAGCGTGTGATGGCGCGCGCAGTCCTTCGGCGGCAACCACACTGACGACGTGCAGAGGCAGTCCACACTGGGCTGCGACCCCTGCCGCCACGGCAACGATGGGGCGTCCGTCCTCGGTGTGATCGACTGCCACCAGCACACGCCTGCTCCACATGTCGGCTTCACGCGGCACGATCAAGACATGGCAGGGCGCGTGGGCCACCACTTTGCTGACCATTTCGCCGACCAGCAAGTTGGCCAGCAGGCCGCGCTTGCCGCGTCGGCGGATGATGAGCATTTCAGAATTTTGGGACTTCGCTTCCTCGACGATTTCCAGGTAAGGCTCTTCGCCGCGACGCACGCGCAGGTTGATGGTGACCTGCGCCGCTTGTGCTTGCTCGCGCAATTTGGCTATCTTCTGTGCGGCGTCTTGTTCTGCCCGCGCTGCGAGTTGCGGCGCCAGTGCTTCATATTCGGGGTTACTGACCAGCGGCACGACGGTCGCCAACGGCAACTGGCAACGCAGTGCCAGGGCGAAAGCCATTTTTTCGGCGCCAGTGTCAAATTCACTGCCTTCAGTGGCCAGTAACAGGCGGGTAAAGAGCTGAGACACGGCTAATGCCCTCCCGTCAAGACGCCGGACGCGGCAAGCACCAAAACCCCGGCAACCATGCCGCAGATGGCCGCGTAGACATAGTCGCGCCGCTTCACATAGAGCGGTATCAGGCCCAGCAAAGGCGGCAACGAGCAGCCCGCCAACAGCGAAATGCCGATCAGCCCGGACAGGTCACCCTTGTGCGCCAGGTTCAACCAGCCCCAGCCCGTGGGCGTGCCGGTGTGTTGCAGGTAGTCGGCCACGGGCAGGTTCCAGACTGTTGGAAGTTGCTCCAGCGGCACGTGTGGTGGCAGGACCCCAAACACGTAGGCCGCAAAACTCAACACCAGGGCTAGCACGCCAATACGCGCGCCCCAGTCCAGCAAACGGGCGTAGCGCAGCGCTTCGATCTGTTGTGTCATACCCATACCCCCAAGCCTTTGAGCAGGGCGCGAATGCCGGCAAACAGCAGCAGCGTGATGACCATCTTGCGGATGACCGAGCCCTTGAGCACATGCAACAAGCGGGCCCCGATGCGCGCGCCCAGCATCATGCCGACGACCGAGGGCACGGCGATCATCGGCAACACGGCGCCCCGGTTCAGGTATACCCATGCGGCAGACGAATCGACCAGGGACAGCACCAGACCCGACGTTCCGGCCGACACCTTGAGCGGTGCGCCCATCAGCAGGTTGAGCGCCGGCACATTGGCCCAGCCCGCGCCAATGCCAAACATGCCGGCCATGACGCCGATGGCCAGAAATATCAGCAGCCCCAGCGGCGTGCGGTGTACCTGCCAGTTGATGGCCTGGCCGGACGCTCCATCCACGAACACACCGTGGATGCCCAGGGCGGAAGACAGCCGGTCGGGCTGCGCCACGTGGGGGAATTCAGACTTCTTGGAGAACAGCATCAGTGTCACGATGCCCAGCACAATCATGCCCAGCGCGGTCTGAATGACCGATGCCGGTAGCGCAAGGCCGAGCAAGGCGCCCGCAATCGAACTCATGGATGCCAACAATGCCAGCGGTAGCGCCAGGCGCAGGCTTGACAACCCACCGCGTAACAGCATGGGCCCGGCCGCCAGCGCACTGGCCAGCGCCACCAGCAAGCCCGCCCCCCGCACAAAGTCCAGATGGAAGGGAAAGAAGCCACCAATGATGGGCACAAACAGAGTGCCACCACCGATACCGGCCGGTACCGCAACGATGCCAATCAAAAAACAGGTGACGAACAGCGCCAAAGGCCAAAACCACCAGGGCATGGTGCTGACAGGAACCACGCTGTCTGCCGCATAAGCAGGCGCAACCAGCAGCATCAGAATCACGGGCATCCACCACGCCGCATGCAAATCGCACCCCGTTCGGAGATCGGGCGGCGCTGGGCGGGCGACGGATTGGCTCAAGACCTGCATGGTTGCCTAAAGGGCTTTGCGGATGGTCATGGCCCCGCGAATCTGACCAATGGCGTAGCCGGTACCTTTGTCAGCGGGGTAGAGGGTCTGCAGTCTGGAGGTGACTTCCGGTTTCAGTTTGTCTGCGGGACCGTGACAAGCCACACAGATCTGCTGGACAGGCAGGGCCTTCATGTAGCGGTATTCCTTGCGATCGCCGTCGGCCACGATCTCTCCCTTTTCCAGGGTGGCCGGGCTTTCACCCGCTGCAGCCCGGCGGTCGAAGTCCTCCAGCGCGGCGCGTTCCCAGGCGTCCGGTACGGCCTTTGGATTGCGGTTCAGCAGGCTCACGCGGCGTATGCCCCAGCCAGTCTGTTCAGAGGCTGCTTTGGCCATCTGGGGTGCTCTGTCCTTGCAAACATCGATGGCGGACTCGGGTCCGCCCTTGGCGATTTCGTCCGTGAGTACCTGGAGCAATTTGGGCGGAACACTGGTGGCCACCTTGCGAGCGTCGGCTAACCAGGTCGCGTCCTGCGCATAGGCGGCCAAGCTGGACAACAGGAGTATGGAAAAAAGTGTGTGTTTCATGTGGGAGCTCGTTCAGGAGATGTTTTGGTAGTACAGGTTTTGCGGGTGGTTGGCCTGTGCAAAAAAGAACCACCGCTCTGCCAGCAAACCGAAGTACTGCATGGCAAAGGCAATGAACAGCATTTCTTTGGAGGCCGCAATCACACCCAGTGCCAAGCACAACAGCGGCAAGGGGAACACCAGCAGCAAGAAGCCCCACTTGACGGTCAATAGCAGTACCGGGCTTCGGCCATGGAAAAACTCACGGGTGTTGAAGGACCCGCCCATGAAACCCTGCGCCTTCTGCACGATGCGGGGGTGCTTGATGCCAATGGCGCTTTGCAGCGTGGACTTCGCCTTCAGCCGTGCGTTGCGAAACAGCGAGGCGCCTCGCGTGACCCAGGCCAGCAGGGTGAATGCCGTTGTTGCCAGTGCGTAGGGTTGTACCAGGGCCGACAACCCCGACAGCGCTGCCAACAGTGTGGCGAGCATCAGCCCGGACGCACAGCCCAGCAGCAGGTAGTTGACCAGGGTCAGCGGGCTGGCCCATTCCTGCAAAAAGCGGACCGACGCATAAATCATCGCCGTGCAGACAAAGAGCGCCATACACGCCAGCGTGGTTGCTGCGCCGATCAGCTGCGTATTGCCGCGCCCCAGAGCGTGTGATCCGGCATACGTGAATACGCCCAGCATGAACAAGGGCAGGGCGATAACCTCGCGCGACAGCCAGGAGGTGCGCCACATGGCGGCTGAACGCCAGGCGCGCTCCGGGTGACCCAGGTGAAAGAAGGAGGCGACCAGGCCCAGCGCCGACAACACCAGCGCCACTGCGCTGCCGTTGACCAGGAAGCGCTGGCTATCCGCCGGGTCCAGGCCGCCAAGGCCGATCAGTTCGGTGCCATACAGCGCCAGAAACAGCCCCTGTGCGGCGCCGATGAGGGTGGTCAGGAAGATGACTGAAAAAGCGGGTTGCATAGTGTGTGGAGCAAGGGTTGTGCAGCGTTGCGCTAGGTCGCGAAGTCTTCGCGGCCTGGGTCGCGGTGGGCGTGTTCTGGCAGCTGACCATCGATCTTCAGCGGGTTGTCCACGCGCTGCAGGTCTTCGGCATGGATGCGCATTTCGGTCTTGCGCCGCGGCAGGTAGTGGTTGGACGGGCTGGTGCCCCATTCGGGCATGAGCTGGTAGCCGCCGCGCTCGGCAATGGCCCGGGACACCACAGACTCCGGATCGTGGATGTCCCCAAACAGGCGCGCGTTGGACGGGCAGGCCAGCACACAGGCAGGTTTGCGTTCGGAGGCGGGCAGGGCGGTGTCGGTGACGCGGTCCACGCACAGCGTGCACTTGGTCATGACCTTGCGCTCTTCGTCCAGCTCGCGCGCGCCGTAGGGGCAGGCCCAGCTGCAGTATTTGCAGCCAATGCACTTGTCGTAGTCCACCAGCACAATGCCGTCCTCGGCGCGCTTGTAGCTCGCGCCAGTGGGGCACACCGGCACGCAGGGTGGGTCTTCGCAGTGCAGGCAGGACTTGGGAAAGTGCACCGTTTGCGTATTGGGGAACTCGCCCACTTCAAAGGTCTGCACCCGGTTGAAAAAAGTGCCGTTGGGTTCGGCGCCGTAGGGGTTGATGTCCACCAGCGAACCCGCCGTACCCGAGGTGTTCCACTGCTTGCAGCTGGTGACGCAGGCGTGGCAGCCGACGCAGACATTCAGATCAATGACCAACGCGAGCTGTGTCATAGCGAGCGCTCCCCCCGACCCGCAAAGTAGGCCCTCCATTTGGGCAGCACCTGTTGCACCCCGGGTGCAGCCGGCACGGCCTTGAACTGCGGCGAGGTCTGCTCGGGCTCGCCGTCCTGCGCCTTGTAGATGCGCACCCGCACGTCGTACCACGCAGCCTGGCCGGTGATGGGGTCCGAGTTGGAAATGGCGGCCCCGGCGCTGGATGGCGGCAACACCTCCGAGATCAGGTGGTTGAGCAAAAATCCGCGTTGCGATTCATTGGCGTCCGCACTCAGATTCCAGGCGCCCGCCGATTTGCCGATGGCGTTCCAGGTCCACACGGTGCCGGGCTCCACCGCTTCAGAGTAGCGGCACATGCAGCGCACCTTGCCCCACTGGGACTCGACCCACATCCAGCCGCCATCGGCAATGCCCTCAGCGGCAGCGGTTTTGGTGTTGACGAACAGGTAGTTGTGCGTGTGGATCTGGCGCAGCCAGGCGTTTTGCGAGTCCCATGAGTGGTACATCGCCATGGGCCGCTGGGTGATGGCGTTCAGCGGGTATTTGGCCGTGTCGGTGGCTTGTTCTTCCAGCGGCACGTAGTAGAACGGCAGCGGATCGAAGTAGGTCTCCACCCGTTTGCGCAGATGTGTTGGTGGCTGTTTGCCCGGCCGTTTGCCTTGCGCAGCGCGCCGAAAGCCCTGCAGAAACTCGGAATAGATGTGGATGACGATGGGGTCCTTGTCCCGCCGTATCCCGATCTTTTGCGCCCACTCCATATAGCCCTGGTTCCAGTTGCGCATGTACTGGTATTCCAGCGGCATCTCGTAGTGGAATACGCAGTTGTTCTTCTCGTACATCTCCCACTGCTTGGGGTTGGGCTCGCCGCGCATGGACTTCTCGCCGCCCTTGCCGCGCCAGCCGGCCAGGAAGCCGATGCCCGAACCCGGAGCGGTTTCGTAGTTGACGATGAAGTCGGTGTAGCCCTTGAACTTGCGCGAGCCATCCGCCTGTGTGAAGGCCGGCAGTTTGAGCCGACCCGCCAGCTCCACCAGCACTTCCTGAAAAGGCTTGCACTCGCCCTTCGGTGCCACGACGGGAATGCGAACGGCATCCACCGGGCCGTCGAATTCGGAAATCGGTCGGTCCAGCATCGACATGGTGTCGTGCCGCTCCAGGTAGGTGGTGTCGGGCAGGATCAGGTCGGCAAACGCCGTCATCTCCGACTGGAAGGCGTCGCACACCACCAGGAACGGGATCTTGTACTCGCCGCTGTGCTCTCCATCCGTGTGCTTGTCGTTCAGCATGTTGCGCACTTCGGAGGTGTTCATCGTGGAGTTCCACGCCATGTTCGCCATGAAGATCAGCAGGGTGTCAATGCGGTAGGGGTCCCCGCGCCAGGCGTTGGTGATGACGTTGTGCATCAGGCCGTGGGCCGACAGCGGGTGCTCCCACGAGAAACCTTTGTCGATACGCACCGGCTGGCCTTTGTCGTCGACAAACAAATCGTCCGGGCTTTCGGGCCAACCCAGCGGCGCGCCGTCCAGCGGCGTGTCAGGTTTGACGGCCTGCGGTCCCTTGGGTGGGCGGGCATTGGGTGGCACCGCGCGCGGGTAGGGTGCCTTGTGGCGAAAGCCGCCGGGCCGGTCGATAGTGCCCAGCAGCGACATCAAAATGGACAGCGAACGAATGGTCTGAAAACCATTGGAATGCGCGGCCAGGCCCCGCATGGCGTGGAAGGCGACCGGGTTGCCGGTGACCGAGTCGTGGCGCTTGCCCCAGCTGTCGGTCCAGGCAATGGGCAGTTCAATCTTCTGGTCCCGTGCGGTGATGCCCATCTCGTGGGCCAGGCGGCGAATCGTGGCGGCCGGAATTCCGGTAACGCCTTCGGCCCATTCGGGGGTGTAGGGCTTGACCCGCTCTTGCAGCAACTGGAACGCCGGCACCGCCGGTGTGCCGTGCGGCAGCGTGAAGTGCCCCAGCAACGCCGGGTCGGCCCCTTCGGTGTGATCGGCAACGGCGTGTTCGGTCAAACGGTCCCACCAGTAGAAATTGGCGGGGCGCAGCGGGTTGCCAATCTCGGCATCAGCATCGCGCAGGAACATTCCAAAATCATCGCTGGCCGTATCCTGGTTCACCAGTTGGCCGGCGTTGGTGTAACGGGCCAGGAATTCCCGGTCGTACAGGCCCAGTTGGATCAACTCGTGGATCAGGGCTAGCAGCAGTGCGCCGTCGGTGCCGGGTTTGATCGGCACCCACTCGTCGGCAATGGCGGAATAGCCGGTGCGCACGGGGTTGATGGATACAAAGCGCCCCCCATTGCGCTTGAATTTGCTGAGGGCCGCCTTCATCGGGTTGGAGTGGTGGTCTTCGGCCGTGCCTATCATCACAAACAGCTTGGCGCGCTCCAGATCGGGGCCGCCGAACTCCCAGAACGAGCCGCCGATCGTGTAGATCATGCCGGCCGCCATATTGACCGAGCAGAAGCCACCGTGGGCGGCATAGTTGGGCGTGCCGAATTGCCGGGCAAACAGGCCGGTCAGCGCCTGCATCTGGTCGCGTCCGGTGAACAGGGCGAACTGTTTGGGGTCGGTGGAACGGATCTTCTGCAGGCGCTCTGCCAGCATGGTGAAGGCCGCTTCCCATTCGATTGCTTCGAACTGGCCCTCTCCGCGTTCACTACCCGGTTTGCGCAGCAGGGGCTTGGTCAGCCGGGCCGGCGAATACTGCTTCATGATGCCCGAAGACCCCTTGGCACAGATCACGCCCTGGTTGAGCGGGTGGTCCGGGTTGCCCTCGATATAGCGGACTTCCCCGTTGCGCAAATGCACCCGGATACCGCAGCGGCAGGCACACATGTAACAGGTGGTGGTGCGCATCTCGTTGACGGCATTGGCCAGCGCCGGGCGGGTAGGGTCGTGAATCGGTATGGCAGACATGCGGGGATGTTTTTCGTGCGGGCAGGGCGGGTGCAGAGTGCCCCTATTAGAGGCAGGGGCACCCAAAGTCGTCTATAGCCGACACGGGTAATTCCATGTAACCCAAATGGGTAGTGTCTGAAGGTCTGGCGAATCCACACTGCGGGTTTCTACGATTTATCAGCAGCCAGTTATGTATTAGCATGGCGGGCAACCGCAACCGCCATGACGCTTCCCCAGCCCCCACTCCGCCCCGAAGTTCTGTTGGACATAGGTGCGGCCGTTGGAGGGCTGGCCGCGGAGTTCGCGCTGAACTCTGATTTGACGCCTTTGCTGGAACGCTTTTTGGTCGCCATCCTGGCCTTGGCTGGTGCACAGGCAGGGGCTGTGCGGGTGTTGACTGACGACGGAAAGGCTATGCGCCTGGTGGCGCAGCAGGGCTTGCCCGATGACGTACAAGTTGCCGAGCGTCTAGTCCCGCGCGACTGCGGGGTGTGTGGTGTCGCGTCGGCGGGCGATGTGTTGGGGTGGGTCGATGATGTCAAAACCTGTGCCAAACACACCGATCATGCGTATTTCGGTATTCAGTGCCAGCGCGTGCTGGCTATTTCATTGCCGCATGGCGGCCAGGTCCTGGGGATCTACAACCTGTTTTTTGATTCCGACGCCCGTATCGATCCGCAGATGGAAATCATGCTGCGCCTGATTGGGCAACTGTTGGGGCTGGCGCTGCACAACGCCAGGATCGAGCGTGAACGACTGCGCGTCACGGTCATGAAAGAGCGCCAGGAGATGGTCAATGAAGTACACGACACCATTGCGCAGACGCTGGCATACGTCAGGATGCGTTTGCCGCTATTGAATGAATCCATGTTGGCGCACGACGACCAGCGTTCACTCAAATACTTGTCCGATGTCAAGCAAGGCGTGGGCGAGGTGCATGACAAATTGCGCGAAGTCATGACCTATTTCCGCACCCGCATGGACCCCCTGGGCTTGCTGCATGCACTGCAGGGCGTAGCCGATGGATATTTTGACCGTGTCGGTATCTCACTGGAAATCCGGAATTCGGTGCATAGTCTGAACCTGACCGACGAACAGGAGGTACAGGTGTTCTACATTGTTCAGGAGGCATTGGCCAACATCGCCAAGCACTCCATGGCACGGCGGGCCATCGTCTCCATTGCCCGCGACCAGCAACATCTGGAGTTCCGGATTGAAGACGACGGGCTGGGTATGGACGAGCCTTCCGTATCAACACTGATTACTCTGGCCAAGGGTTTGGCACCGAGCAATCATTTTGGACTGGAGATCATGCAAAGCCGTGCCAAACGCCTAGGTGGCAGTTTGGTCGTAGGGCCCAACGACGGCGGCGGAACCCGGGTTCGTTTGCTGCTGCCACTAGTGGTTACCAAGCCAGCAGTGGGGTGCCTATGACTCCAAAAACACGTGTCATGCTGGTGGACGACCATGCGCTGTGCCGCAGCGGCTTGACAGAGCTGCTGGAGCACCGGGGCAACATGCAAGTGGTGGTCGCCACGGGCGACCCCGCGCAAGTTGTGCCTTTGTTGCGGGAGCACCAGCCTGATCTCATGGTGCTGGATTTGCGCTTGGCCAAAATCGACGGATTGAGCGTACTGCGCATGGTCCGCAACGAAGGCTGCGAAACACCGGTCGTGATACTGACCATGAGCGACAGCGAGGAAGACATGGCGGCGGCGCTGCGCGCGGGGGTTCGTGGCTATTTGCTCAAAGACATGGAGCCCGAGGAAGTGATTGATGCCATTGGGCGCGCGGCCCGTGGCGAGATGGTGGTGGCTTCCGCAATGACGCTCAAGCTGGCGCTGATACTCCAGTCCGGTCCCAAAGTTTCGGTCATGGGTGATTTGGTGGCCACGCTGACCGAACGCGAACGCGAGGTACTGAATCACGTGGCGCGCGGTTGCAGCAACAAGGTGATTGCCAAGGCGCTGGACATAAGCCACAACACCGTCAAACTGCATGTGCGCCACATCATGGACAAGCTCAATCTGCACTCGAGGGTGGAGGCGGCCGTGTTCGCTTTTGAGTATGGCAGTTCGCCAGAAGGCGTGAAAGCTGCCGGCGAAATCGCACTCAAAGTCAAACACTAAGGGCCACTGCCGGGCGGCGCAGCTTTTTGGGTGCAATCGGCGGTTGAGCGACCATCGGAGCGACGGGTGTGAACCACGCCAGCGAATCGTGCAGCTTGACGACATCACCGATGAGGGTCAGACACGGGGATTTCAGGCCGGCTCGCGCCACGCGTTCTGGCATGTCGGCCAATGTGCCGGTTACTACTTTCTGGGTGGCGATGCTGCCGTCCTGCACCACGGCGATGGGCAGTCTCGGTGAGGCACCGTGCAGCATCATCTGGCGGCAAATTTCCGGCAAACCACCCAGGCCCATGTAGATCACCACGGTCTGGCGCGGCCGGACCATATTGGGCCAGTCCAGATCGGCGGTACCGTCCTTCAGGTGACCGGTTACAAACAGGCAGCTCTGGGCATAGTCGCGGTGGGTCAGCGGAATGCCCGCATAGCTGGATACGCCAGACGCCGCCGTTACACCCGGCACCACCTCAAACGCAACACCTTGGGCGGCCAGGGTCTGCAGCTCCTCGCCGCCGCGCCCAAAAATGAAAGGGTCTCCGCCCTTGAGTCGCACCACCTGTTTGCCCTGCTGCGCGAGTGTGACCAGCAGGGCATTGATCTGCTCCTGGCGCATGGTGTGCTCGTTGCGGCGCTTGCCCGCGTAGATGCGCTCCGCCGTGGGCGAGACAAAGTCCAGCACGGCGCTGGAAACCAGGTGGTCATACACCACCGCGTCAGCCCGTTCCAGCAGGCGCACGGCGCGCAAGGTCAACAGCTCGGGATCGCCGGGGCCGGCGCCGACCAGATAGACTCTTCCGTCAAGGGGTATGGGCTTCATGACATCGGCTTTCAATAGGCACGCCCTTTGGATGCGCAGGCGCCACTGCCGAA
>ERZ724524.3214-NODE-3214-length-10364-cov-5.106412_pt1 | contig 10364 bp, 9 predicted proteins | sample MGYA00376057_ERZ724524 | MGnify/ENA primary metagenome ERZ724524 (study PRJEB28724, sample SAMN07190888) | wastewater metagenome | isolation source: influent of sewage treatment plant in Hong Hong | place: USA: Christiansburg, Virginia | collected 2016-03-01 ...
TCTGAGCGTTGTGTGTGGCCATTGCGGCGAGTGAATATAACCGGGTGAGCGTGAGAGCGAACGCATTTGGGTGGTTTGCAAACGGATGCATCCGCCTATCTTGTTGGAATGCGCCACCAGATCACCCACCCACCCAGGACTCCCAGCAACAGAACAGAACCGGCTGCCAACGGCAAATGAGCCAGTTGCCATGCACTCACAACTACCATGACAAGCATTAGCCCGCACGCTAGGCGCTTGACACGCAGTGGCAAGCTGCGATGGGTTTCCCAGTCGCGGATCATGGTGCCAAGTTGGGGCTGGTTCAACAACCACTGATGCAATCTTGGTGATCCCTTTGCAAAGCAACCTGCAGCCAGTAGCACGAACGGTGTGGTTGGCAAGCCGGGCAGCACAACACCCAAAGCTGCCAGCGACAGGGCTGACACCCCCGCAAATATCAAAAGAAACCGCTTCAATCGTGAGCGGATGTTCCTGGGTTGCGCCTGGCAGGTAGGTACGGGTGTCAAGGTGAATTCCATTGAGGGGCATACCAGCCAGCTGGGTGGTGGTGGATCGCCATGCCAACCATGTGAAGGGCCACAGTCACGGCCAACACACCAAACACCGTTTGACCGCGCCGGGTTGTTGCCCGCTTCAGTGCCCAGGACCCCAACAGGACGTACACCACCAGACACACCAGCTTGGACCCAAGCCAAGGGTGCTGCCAGGGGTGCCAATTGCCCATGGACCACAGGGCAATGCCGGCGCTCAGCAAAACGGTGTCGATTGTCACGCTGACATACCGGACGGTTTGCGTCATCGGCCACCGCGCTCGACAGAGCGTGCCCATCCATCGGGCCGTGAACAATGACAGACTCAGCGCGATGCTCAGGTGGTGAACGGATTTGATCAGTGGGTACAGGGCGGCATCAGCCATCTCGGCATCATCAGGTGGCAACGGTAGGGACGGATTCGTAAACAGTTCGTCAGAAGTCGAATACCAGCGACACGTTCACATGGCGGCCTGGCTGGGTGTAGGCATCGGCAACCGGGGCGGCTGCGTCCAGTCCGCGCACGTCTGACCACAGCCAGTATGTGCGGTTGGTCAGGTTGTACAGTCCTACGTTGAGCCGCATGCTAGGGGTGATGCGCCACTGGCCCCGCAGGTCCAGTGTGGTCGCTGAGGGTGTGGTGATCTGTGTTTTTGGGGCTTTGACCAATCCGGGGCTGTCAATGTCGTCAGCTGATTTGGCAGCATGGTGACGTGCGACTGCCTGTACCGACCAGGTGGCCGTGCGCACGTCCAACCCCACGGTCAGTTTGGCGGGCTCAATGGAGTTCAATGGTTTGCCCGTCAAACTGTTGGTGCCCCGTGCCCAGCCATAGGTCAGTGGCAGACTCCATTGGCCGCCGCCCCATCGGCCTAGTGCATGGCGGGCCTTCAGTTCAAAACCATGGATACGGGCTTTCTCGGTGTTGACCGTCTGGAAGCGTTTGGGGTCAGTGGCAGTGCCTGTGCCTGAAATGAAGCTGTTTTCAACAATGAGGTTGTCGAATTGGCTGGCAAACACGGCTGCGTCCAGGCTCAGGCTGCCGGTTCGGCCGCGCACTCCCACTTCCAGGCTGCGGCTTTTTTCAGGTTTCAACTCAGGGTTGGGGACGATGACCACTTGCTCGGCCGCGTTCTCGAAGTACCCGTTCACCTGGTTGGCGTTGGGCGCCCTGAAGCCGCCTGCGTACTGGCCAAACACCCGCCACTCGGGCGCCACGGTGTACAGCAGACCTAGCTTAGGCGACACCGCCGAGCCAGTCAGCGACCGCGCAGGCAGCTTGGCCGGCGGGTAAAAGCCGTCCTGTGACAACACATTGACGTTGAAATGGTCCCACCGTAATCCCGGTGTTATGTGAATGCTATCGTTTTGCCATTCGCTCTGGGCGTACAGCGCAGTGCCCGATTCCCGTGTGTCGGGGAAGCGTTTGAGCGGGAACACCTCGGGGGCCAAGGGATTGACCCCGGTGTACAGGTTGCGCACGTCCATGCGCTGGTAGTCCACCCCGTAGGTCACGGTCCGAACCCAACCTCGGCCCAGGTCCACCGCACGCATTGCCTGCAAGCTGGCTTGCCAGGTGCGCTCGCTGTAGGTGGTGTCGCGCTCGCGGTCGGGCAGGGTTTTGCGGTCTGACCAGCCGGTCTGCCGTGCTTTGGCGTGCTGCATACCTAACACCGTGTGCACGGTGTCGGCGAGCACGCTGTTGACGGGCACGTGGGCATCCCACGTCAGGCGGTTACGCTCGGCGGTGTTGCGCGCGCGCTCGTCCAGAATGGCTCCAGCAATGACCGCCGGGGTGCCGCTCAAAGGCAGGATGCTGCGGCTGCTGAGCAGGTTGATGTCGGACCGCTTGCCCACGTGCTCGGCTGTCAGCACGTGCTTCTGGCCGCCTCCGGGCCGGTACACCAACTTGGCCAGCAAGGCTTTGTCGGTGTCGTCTTGCGGGTTGGCGGTGGTGCGCCGTGTGTCCGGGGTGTCTATCTTGCCCATGGTGCTGTGACCGTGGCCCTGTCTGCCTGAAGCGGTCACCAACCAGTCAAGGTCTTCACGCGCTTGCCCGGCAACGGTGCCTGCCACCGTCAGGCCACGGTTGTCGCCCGTCCAGGTGGCAGAAACTCTGCCGCCCACGGCTTTGCGGCCATCCGCCTGTGTGCGCAGGAAATCGGCTGGTTCGGGCGTGATGATGTTGACCAGCCCGGCCAGACCGTCGGAACCATACAGCGCTGACGACGGGCCGCGCAGCACCTCGATGCGCTTGACCAGGTCCATGGCCACGTAGTCGCGACCGAAGGCGTTGCCGCCGAAGATGTAGCTGTGAGGCACGCGGATGCCGTCCACCATCATCAGCACCCGGTTGCCACCCAGGCCCCGGATGCTGAAACCCGCGTTGCCGTCGCGTCCGGTGCTGTTGGCCACGCCCGTGATGGCAAAACGCGAAGGGCCACGTGGCACCGACACGTTGGGCAGCACATCGGCTGCGGCACGGATGTCGGTCACCAAGTTCCGTTCGATGTCGGCCTGATTCAGCACGTCGACTGACATCGGCGCGTCATCGGTGAATGTTTCGGCGCGTGACGCGCTGATGACCACCTCTCTGAGGCTGGGTTCCGCGTGAGCAGGCGCTGCTTCAGTTGCGCTGGCGGGCACCTGACTGAGGCTCAGCAGGGCAATGGCAGTGCTGATGGCGCTGCGAGCGGCGGGAAGTGCACAGGCGTGTAGGAGGCGTTTCATGGTGTTCCGAGGGGTCAGGTTCACGCCATTATTCGAGCTTGCGGTGGGACTGAATACCCCTTTCACCACATTGGTTGACCATTCTCACAAGCTGTTCAAAAGTCGTTTCCACACGCTGCGTTCTTATTCCAGATTAATGAGCGAAGAGCATGAAGGGGTGAACATGCGCCCTGTCGCTGTAGACCTGAGCAGCGAAGGTCGTCACAGGCGGCTAACCCCAAACAGCTTGCATCGGGCATGGTCTGAATGGACTCAACAGAGGAGCATGAAAATGAAACACATCAAACTTTCTCGCATCACCGCACTGGTGTTGTCAGCTTTGGCCCTGACAGCCATGGCGCAGGACAAAAAAGGCGTGACACCAGCTGAATCCAACTACCAGGCGGCCTCATCGCCATTGGTGGGTGAGGCAATGGTGCACAGCATCAACCCCAACGCGCCACACATGACCAAGGCCGAATTCGATGTGGGGCGAACAATCTATTTCGAGCGCTGCGCGGGCTGCCATGGCGTGTTGCGCAAAGGGGCCACCGGCAAGGCGCTGACGCCAGACATCACAGTGGGCAAGGGCACCGACTACCTGAAAGTCTTCATTGCCTACGGCTCGCCCGCTGGCATGCCCAACTGGCAGACCAGCGGTGAATTCACCGAGAAAGAAACTGACCTGATGGCTCGTTACATCCAGCACGAGCCACCGACACCGCCCGAGTTCGGTCTGGAGCAGATGAAGGCCACGTGGAAGGTCATCATCCCGCCAGAAAAGCGGCCCACCAAGAAGATGAACAACTACAACATCAGCAACATCTTCTCGACCACGCTGCGTGACACGGGGGAAGTGGCGCTGATCGACGGCGATACCAAGCAGATCATCAACATCGTCAAAACCGGCTACGCGGTACACATTTCTCGCCTGTCCGCTTCTGGACGATATTTGATGGTGATCGGTCGCGATGCCAAGGTGAACATGATCGACCTGTGGATGGAAAAGCCCGACAACGTGGCCGAAATCCGCACGGGTCTGGAAGCCCGCTCGGTGGAAACCAGCAAGTTCAAAGGCTTTGAAGACAAGTACGCCATTGCCGGTACCTATTGGCCACCCCAGTTCGTCATCATGAACGGCGACACGCTGGAGCCGTTGAAAATCGTGTCCACCCGTGGCGTGACAGTGGACAAGCAGGAATACCACCCCGAGCCGCGCGTGGCCTCCATCGTGGGCAGCCACTTCAAGCCTGAATTTGTGGTGAACGTGAAAGAAACCGGCAAAACCCTGCTGGTGGACTACAGGAATATTGACGCACTCAAAATCACGGAAATTGGCACGGCCCGCTTCCTGCACGATGGTGGTCTGGACTCAAGCAAGCGCTACTTCATGGTGGCGGCTAACAACAGCAACAAGATTGCAGCCGTAGACCTGAAAGACGGCAAACTGGCCAAGCTGATCGACGTGGGCAAGATTCCTCACCCTGGTCGCGGTGCCAACTTCGTGCACCCTACGTTCGGCCCAGTTTGGTCAACCGGTCACTTAGGTGATGAAACCATCGCGCTGATTGGCACAGACCCGGTCAAGCACCCCAAAAATGCCTGGAAAGTGGTGCAAACCCTGACAGGTCAGGGTGGCGGTGCGCTCTTCATCAAGAGCCACCCCAAATCCAACCATCTTTACTCTGACACGCCGCTCAACCCAGATCCGAAGCTGTCGCAATCGGTGGCGGTGTATGACATCAAAAACCTGGCTAAGGGTTACACGGTGTTGCCGATTGCCGAGTGGGCCGACATCAAGGATGACGGTGCCAAACGCGTGGTGCAGCCCGAGTTCAACAAGGCGGGTGACGAGGTGTGGTTTGCCGTGTGGACTGCCAAGAACAAAGAGAGCGCACTGGTCATCGTCGATGACAAAACGCTCAAGCTCAAGGCCGTCATCAAAGACCCGCGCCTGATCACGCCCACCGGCCACTTCAACGTGCACAACACGCAGCACGACGTGTACTGACCTGCTAACTGACACTGGTGCCATCCTGCAATCCGAGGGTGCACCTGTGAGCACAGGCAACCGGGTGCCCGCGGTGTCAACCGCTGGTACCTTTTTTCTTTGGGGCCACATGAAAGGACGCCACACATGCCTGCTCCAAGGCTCACCATGACGCAACCTGTGGAACGATTGTTGATGCACCCTGTCACGTGGTTCTTGGTTCGGCTCGCTCGCTGGGGGCTGCGTATGGGCGCAGCCTGGGCCTGCTCCGCGGGGGCGTGGGTCCACGCAGGCAGCGGGTGCGATGCGGCCGCGCAGGTGCCTGCCGAGCAGGGAATGGCCTGTCAGGCGGCCGTGCATTCGGCTGATGGCCATTGGCTGGCGGTGGCAGGGGGCTCGCCACCTGCTTTGCGCGTCTACGCCGTGCGGCCAGGCGAGTCGCGCCAGGGCGCTGCTGACAGCGGTCAATTTGCATACGAGCTGGCCACCACGCACCTCGTTGCCTTGTTGAATGGACAGGTCGCGTCTGGTGTGCACGCCCTGTTCAGCGCACCGCATAGGCGCAGCCTGGTGGTGGGGCTGGACGGCTTGCCCGAACTGTGGGAGCTGAACTTGGACCCCGCCGCTGAGCCCATTCACGACGGTTTTGTGCACGACTACCGCATGGGCGAGGCCATTGCCAAACGTGGTTTTTTGGGTGTGCGCCGTACACCCTTGCCCCAACCGATGCGCGTGCTGGGCACCGATGCACCGGGCACGCACGTGTTCACCGTGCCCACCGATGCACCCATGCGTGTGGACGTGGTCAACCTCGATGTGCGCCGCGCCATTGCCACCTTGGCTGTGCCCCATGGGGTGCAGCTGCAGCCCGCGCAGCGTCGGGTTTGCCACGGGGCACCTGCTGTGGTGCTGGGTACGTTTGCGCCGGGCCAGCCGTGGGCGGTGGCTGCCCGCATGCCGTGGTCAATTGTGCGCGATTGCATGGATTGACATGGTTTCAAAAAAATAGCTGACTGCTATAACCAATAAAGCGATAGATCGCAAAAAAGCATGAATTTTCAGGCGACCCATCATTTTGTTGGTGCAGATTAAGTCCGCTTCGGGTTGGGGTGTCTCCTGGCGGGGGATTGATTTGAAAATCGGTTCACCCTGAACCCATCCACCTCCCGATTCACCCCCCCCAACGGAGCCTCTCATGAACATGGCCACTCTGCAGATAGACCCCCATCAATCCATCGGGCAGATCGCAGTCAGCCTACCCGGTGCCACCGCCATCTTCCGGCGGTTGAAGCTGGACTTCTGCTGTGGCGGCCAGGTGCCGCTGAGCGAGGCCGTGGCCGCCAAAGGGCTGAACCTGGACGTGGTGGTCAAGGCGCTGTCTGCGCTGGAACGCTCGGATGACACCGCCACACCCACAGACCCCGACGCGCTGATTGCCCACATTCTGGAGCGCTACCACGCCGTTCACCGCGAGCAACTGCCCGAACTGATCACCATGGCCCGCAGGGTGGAGGCCGTCCACAAGGGTCACCCGGATGTGCCCGTTGGCTTGGCTTACCTGCTGGAAGACATGGCCCAGTACCTGGACAGCCACATGGTCAAGGAAGAAACGGTGCTGTTCCCCTTGCTGACGACCGGTGGCCACGCGCTGGCAGGCATGCCCATGAAAATGATGCGCATGGAGCACACCGACCATGGTGAGTCGCTGGACAGGTTGCTGTCCCTCACCAACGACGCCATCCCCCCGCTGGGGGCCTGCAACACCTGGCGGGCGCTGTACGCGGGCATTGACCAGTTTCGCGACGACCTGATCAACCACATTCACCTCGAAAACAACGTGCTGTTTCCGCATTTCGAGCACCTGCCAGCCGATGTGGCCAGTGGCAGTGGTTGCGGGGGCGGTGGTTGCCGTTGCAGCGGCGGCTGATCAAGCAGGGGTCTGCAACGGGTGCTGCGGTGGCGCAGGCCCAGATGAGCCTTGACGTTGCTGTTTACCCCAGCAGGCTCAACCCGCCCAGGGACACCGTCAGTAGCAGTAGCCAGCCCAGCACCACGCGTCTCCATAACGCAGGTGCGGTGCGCAGACCCATGAACACGTCAGCCACCCATTTGCCTTTGGCCAGGGCCAACGCAAACACCAGGGCCACGCCCCACGCGTGCCACGCGCTGCCCGCCATCTGTTCACCCAGTGAGTAACTGGCGAGTGTGGCTACCACCAGGGCAAGCCAGACGCGGTTGATGGGGTTGCTCAACCAGTTCATCTGCTCACCGCTCATCGGACGACGTACACCAGCGGGAACAACACGATCCACAGCAAGTCCACCATGTGCCAGAAGGCCGCGCCGGTTTCCAGTCCGTGAACCTGTTGCGCCATCTGCTGGCTGCGCCAGACCGACACCGTCAGGATTGCCAGAAACACCATGGCAGCCAACACGTGCAAAAAATGAAAGCCGGTCAGGAAAAAATAAAACATGTAGAACACGTTGGTTTCCAGGTCGATTCCTGCTGCTGCCTTGTCTGCGTACTCGGACAGTTTCAGCATCACAAATGCCGCGCCGCATGCCTGTGCCGCCACCAGCCAGCGCAAAGTGGTGCGCCGCCCGTAGCATTCGGCCGCCTGCACGGCATGGGCCACGCACCAGCTACCCGTGATCAGCAGCAGGGTGTTGACCAAACCGGCCGAGGTGTCCAGCGTGGGTTGCGACGCGGCAAATACATCGGGGTGGCGCAGCCTGGACACGGCAAAAGCCAGAAACAGAATGGCAAATGCCAGCAGCTCGGCCAGGATGATCAGCCACACCGCCAGGTCGCCCGCCAGCCGTGGCTCGTGGCCTGTGTCTCGCGCCGGGGCTTCGCCTGCTTGAACAGGCATGGTTGCCTTTGTCATGCCATGCCGTAGTGGCCCAGGGCAGCAGGGTCGGTGATCAGGATGTCGCGCTTGTCGATGCGGATCAGCCCCTCGGCTTCCAGCTCGTGCAGCACTTTCGAAAAGTACTCAGGTGTCAGCGACAGGCGAGACGCAATGGTCGCCTTGCTGACCGGCAGAGAAACGGTATGAGGCTCGTTGCCCAGTGCGCCTTCCGCTGGCACGTCCCGCAACAGGTAGCCAATAACACGTTGCATGCCGGTATGCAGTGCGCCCGACTCGATGTCGTGCACCAGACCGTGCAGACGTCGCGAAATGCCCGCCAGCATGCGCATGCAAAAACGCGGGTCAAGGTGTATCTCGTTCAGGATGACCTGCTTGCCAACGCTCAGCAGCAGCGTGCTGGTCAGTGCCTGCGCGTTCAGGATGTAGGGCTTGCCGGTAAACATCAGAGCCTCTGCAAAGCTGTGGCCGGGGCTGACGAGTTCAATCACTTTTTCCTGACCTGCGGGTGAGAGTGCAAACAGTTTCACCTGACCCAACACCACCACGTGAAATTCGTTGCACGGCTCGCCATAGCGAAACACCGTGTCACTGCGCGACAGCCTGCGCACCACGCATCCAGCGGCCACGCGCGTCAGCTCGTCTGGGGACAGGTGGCTGAACAGCGCCTGAGTGGCCAGGAAGCGGGGAATGTTGAATTCACTGATGTCCATGGCGGTGCGGGAGGGTGTGTCCTGTCATGGGTTCATTGTAGGAGCGGGGTGTGTTTTTTCATCCTTTGCAATCGCGGCTTTCGTTCGCGTTCTTGAACAGGTTCAAGGAATGATTTCGTCATCGCACCTAACCTTCAGCCTGCTTTTCAATCCATGGGCAGAGCTGATATGAATCAAGTCAAATCGAGCGGGTTTACCAAACAAATGGCCCGCAACATGTTCTACGGGGGGAGTGTGTTCTTCATCCTCGTGTTTGTCGCGCTTATTTTTGACAGTGAGCGACGAATACCGCAGCGCTCGAACGCCGAGAACATCACGCCTGCGGTCATCGCAGGCAAAAAACTGTGGGAAACGCGCAATTGCATCGGGTGCCACACGCTGCTGGGTGAGGGTGCTTATTTCGCCCCCGAGCTGGGCAACGTGTACCCCCGCCGTGGCCCAGAGTTCATCAAGGCCTGGATTCAGGCGCAACCCACTCACGTGGAAGGGCGCCGTCAGATGCCGCAGTTCAATTTCACCGAACAGCAGCTCGACGACCTGGTGGAGTTTCTGAAGTGGACCAGCAAGGTCAACACCGAAAACTGGCCGCCCAACATCGAAGGCTGATGCAGGCAATCTGACGCACAAAAGGACATCAACATGCAAGTGACATCTGTCAAATATGCCTCGCAGTCGGTCGCAAAGTATTACTTTGTGGCGGCGCTGGCGCTGTTCACCGCCCAGATCGTCTTCGGACTGACGCTGGGCCTTCAATACCTGCTGGGCGACTTCCTGTTTCCCTACATCCCGTTCAACCAGGCGCGGATGGTGCACACCAACCTGCTGATCGTGTGGTTGTTGTTCGGCTTCATGGGCTCGGCTTACTACCTGGTGCCCGAAGAGTCCGAAACCGAGTTGTATTCACCCAAACTGGCGCTGGCGCTGTTCTGGATATTCCTGGCCGCCGGTGCGCTGACTATCGTGGGCTACCTGACCGTGCCGTATGCCAAGCTGGCCGAACTGACGGGCAATGACTTGCTGATGACCATGGGGCGCGAGTTTCTGGAGCAGCCCTTGCCCACCAAACTCGGCATCGTGATCGTGGCGCTGGGTTTTTTGTTCAACATCAGCATGACTGTGCTCAAAGGCCGCAAAACCAGCATTTCACTGGTTTTGCTCATGGGTCTGTGGGGCTTGGCATTGATGTTCCTGTTCAGCTTCGTCAACCCCCACAACCTGGTGCGCGACAAGATGTACTGGTGGTTCGTGGTCCACCTGTGGGTGGAAGGCACGTGGGAACTGATCATGGGTGCGTTGTTGGCCTTCGTGTTGGTCAAGACCACAGGTGTGGATCGCGAGGTGATTGACAAGTGGCTGTACGTCATCATCGCCATGGCGCTGATCACCGGCATCCTGGGCACGGGCCACCACTTCTTCTTCATCGGCATGCCCGGTTACTGGACATGGGTGGGGTCGATCTTCTCGGCCATGGAGCCCATTCCCTTCTTCATGATGACGGTGTTTGCCTTCAACATGGTTCAGCGCCGCCGCCGCGATCACCCCAACCAGGC
>ERZ724524.3216-NODE-3216-length-10362-cov-6.137382_pt1 | contig 10362 bp, 14 predicted proteins | sample MGYA00376057_ERZ724524 | MGnify/ENA primary metagenome ERZ724524 (study PRJEB28724, sample SAMN07190888) | wastewater metagenome | isolation source: influent of sewage treatment plant in Hong Hong | place: USA: Christiansburg, Virginia | collected 2016-03-01 ...
TAATACAATTCCCAATGATGCCTGAACCTGGTAATTATAATCAATGGAAAGGACATAACGACCACGTTCTTTAACAACATAATTCCTGTCAAGTAATGGATCTTTCAAACTGTTTGGATCCTCAAAAGCGATTACCGAGTACGGATATACACCAGGATTAATTTTGTCACCCTTCGTTTTAAACTTAACGCTGTTTAATTCATGATCCACATTGTCGACATCTGCAGGAACTAATTCGTTATTGAAATAAGCATCTGTTGCAAAGAAATTTCCATGATATTCAAGGCCTGCTTCTTCAAATATTCTTTGCCAAATTGTTTTTACGAAGACATGCGGCACCTGGTACTCTACATCAACTTGATCAGGATTATTATTTCGTGTGTTCATTCTTCCATCCATTGTTTCGGCAATAGGATAAATAAAGTTTTCGGTTCTGTCGTTTTGTGGGTACATTTGAGTAATATCAAATGTGTGTATTAAATCATCCCAGTCCAAGTCAGTAATATATTTCCCGTCTATCTTGCTGAACAAATCGTAATTTCCTGCATAGATTATATATTCATAAGTTTGCCGATTCTTGGTTTCCTGTAGAAGTGCAATTCCATAATTTGTAACAGGTATTCCGTTACTTACAATACGTGCAGATGCCCATTTATAAGGACGTGTTGAAGCATTACCTGGTACATTAAGCATCTCGGCTATTGCCATGTTGTTTGGAGTCTTGTAACAAACAAACCTGTTCGTATAATCCGCTTGACGTTTCTGAATTTCGGCAATGTCATTTATTTGCTTTGTTAAAGCAACGGTGTCTTCATCTTTCAAGTCCAGTTTTAAACCAGCAATATATACCTCTACTTTGTTCATAGTGTTTGTGTGTAGATTTTTGGTAATTGAAATTCAAAACCCACATTGTACAATGTAGATTCTGCTTTTTTAGAATACTTGAAATTGCTGATAGTTGGCAGCTTTAACCAAACATCGGAGTTGCCATTTTCATACGCCCAAACTCCACGAGGTTTCATATATAGGTAAACACATGGTGAAGTAGGTATATCTAACAACTGTTCAAGTGTCCATTTTTCCACACCTTGCGTTACAACTTGTAATTTTTCGTCCGAATCAAAGCCGATATTCTTTTCATCAGCACTGTAACCAAGTTGGCCAGCATTGCTGTTAATAGTTCCCTTTGCTTTAGTAGTAATCAGATTTCGTGTATTCTTATTAAAGAGCCAGTATGACCATCCACCAAGACCGTTAAGCCATTTTAGATAAACCCCGCATTCATCTACTACGTCAAACTCTAAACCATAACTTGATGGTTGCTCATCACCAGAAAGTGTTATAAGAAGTTTTCCTTTATTGTCAATGAAAGAAAGATTGTCTTGTATAATTGGAATAATATTACTTCCATCACTAAGTATTATACGCTTTACCCATTTCCAGTAATAGGATCCTGTGGTGTAAATGGCAGTAGGTGTAGTTTCATCAAAAAAAATGTCATTGATATAATACAATTTATGTTCAAGAATAGTATTATTAGGCGTTGAGATTACGGAAAAGTCCAAAGGATACCCATTGAATATTCTTATTTTCTGACTAAAATCTACTCTCGGGATAGTTGGATAAATAGTTTTATGTCCACCGCGCATCAATGCAAGAGCGCTGCCATTTCCTGAAAGGTTCACAACGTTATTGGCTTCATACAAGGCCAAAAGCGTGCCTAATAAATCGGTATGTTGCATTACTGACCTTGTAAATAATCCTTGCAACTCACCTGTTTCACTGGTCGTATCTGTATAAATACATTTTAATTCAATGAAAACTTCACGAGATAAGTTATCGTCGTGAAACCCCAAATTGGAAAGTTCATAAGTCTTGTCATCGTCAAAAATTCCGAATAAAGTTTTTATAACTTCAAGCAAATCAAATTCTAATTTACTGTTGATCGGTACAAGGTCTACGAAAGTAAATGTTTGTGTATCGTAATTAATTGATATTTCACCACGCGAAAGTGTCTTTGCGGTGTTATGTGTCCACTTAAGCACGTTACTATTGTAACCGGCTCGGAAATGCATTGCTGTTGAACCATCAACAGTTGTAACGGATTTATTTAGTCCTTGTTCTATAACTACTGCCATATTATGCTGCTTTAATAATTTCGATTATGTCTGATGATATTTGTAATGCGTTGACAAACTTTAGTTGTGTCAACAAAGTATCTATTCTTTCTTCCGTTATTACATTGCTTATCACTCCGCCCTGGTTAAATTTATTGGGAACCTTGATACCATCGCGGAATATTTTTCTCTGAATCAAATAGGCTAACGATGATTTGCTTATGCCGTTTTTGAGTTCTATTTTCTTTGCATCGATCCAGTCTTCAATTGCTTTTCGTGGCGGATAGGTGCCGGGGTTTCTTCCGTATTGCATTTGATAAGCGTACTTTGCACCATACATAATTGCACGCTTATCTGTAGCGAAATAATACAGGCTTTTTTCATAATTCCCAGATGCACGAAGTCCAAGCCGATCGTATTCGGCAATTAGGTCAATGCGTAGCTGTTCCAGCCATTCTTTAACTACGTTACTTTGTGCGTAAGCCATTTGTATCAATTTTAATGTCATACAATTTCTTCAACGCTTCAACCTGTTCCGGTGTCATCGTTTTAAGTACATTCTTACTTTCTTCTTCGTCTGTTGCATCACGTATAAAAGAAATTTCATAAGGAATACCTTTGCGTTCTTCAGGTACTTCAATTTTTTTGGCACCTTTTTCGATAGCTTCACCAAGTAATTTATGTATCTGTTCAATGGTTAAGCTTTCATCTGCTATGTCAATTTTTACTATAACTACTTTCATATTAAATCTTCTTTTATGGTGAATGTGATATAAAGTCCGTCCATATTTTCATCAAAAAGATTGATGACCTCTTTTGAGTTTAAGTTTGTAAGCGTGAGGCTTTCCATACAGGTGAACGCTTTTGTTAGATTGTTGAGCGCCTGCATGTCGTACAATGGTTTAATATTTTTTGTCCACTTTTCATTGTAGTAGTCTTCGCCGTTTTCATCAGGGCTACCACCATCCAAATCAGCTTTTATACACATGAACAAGGCAACATCCCAGCTGTTGGCTATCACTTTATTGAACTCGTTTATTTGTGGCTTATTTTCCACTGGCAGCAACCAAAAACAATATTTATCATTGATGGTATTATCCTTCAGGTTCAATGATGGTTTACTACCATAGGCAAAGTCCATTACCAGGCGGTTGGTCGCAATGTTTTTTAATACATCTACTATCATGTTGTAGTTTTAGATTTTCTTATTTCAAATAATCGTTTATGATATTTTGCTTTCTCCGATTCCATGTACATTTTTGTAAACACACGCGAGTAAGGCATCTCAATAATTAGGTTGTGTTTCAACAGGTCACCACCGGCTAATGTATCAACGGTTGCCATCCGTCCGAACTTATGTAGTGATTCAATACCAGCTTCGAGTTCCTCCACTTCCGGCTCGTGGTGCAATATTCTGTTCTCTCTTTCTATGAGTTTTTGATGCTCACTGACAATAAAATTTAATACTGGATAAAATTCGACAATACCTATTGGCTCAATTTCTTCAGTAGGGATTTGGAAGCATATAGAAACAATATCAATAATATTTTCTGGTCGCTTTGTTATCGACTTGAACAAATTCTCAATACTGATAATGTGCTTAAACGGTTGTTCAAGAAATGCTGGCATTTCCTTGCCATTCAAATAATTCTTTGGGTACATAGCTTTAATGATGGCAGCATAGTACTCGTAATCTATTGCCTGCCTTTCAGTAAGGAATGATAGTATCGTATAATCTTTAAACAAGTCCACTGTATTTCGTTTTAGCTGTTTTATACCTTTCCGGATGCACGAAGTAGTCAACGCCATACCGGGTACAATCCATTGAGTGATTATTTTCGTCCACAGGATCATCAATGAATCTTCCTAATTTTCTGTCATAGATTCGCACATAGTTTTTTATTTCATTACGAGTGTTGACTGATCGAACAGTAACATTCAACTTATACTTGTTCACAGCCTCAATACCTGATATCACGCTTCCTTTTCCTTTCTCAACACCAAAAGCATTGTAGCCTAATGTGCGCAACTCTTTAATGCTTTCAGGTCTTGCATTATCACAAATGATTGGTATCTTTTTATTGATGGTGATTAATTTATCCATTTCAGCAACAGTCCTGAAGCTTTCATAAAATATCTCATCAATGTATAGGTTGTTATTCCAGGCTCTAAGATGATTAAGCGACATAGGGTCCGAGAAACCAAAATCAAGTGCGTAAACTTCCTTGTCGAAGATGAAAGGTAAACCCAGTACCAAGCTGTAGTTAGGATATATTAAACCATCCAGCTTGCCTGTTTTACCAAGACCGTAAATCTTATACTTTCTTTCGTTTGTTACCTTCCAATGGAAAATATCTTCTTTGATGGAATCTGGAATAAACGGATTGTGTTTATAGTTGGAATAGAAAGTAATACATCGACTGTCGGTTTTGATATGTTCATGATACCAGAACTCGCTGTCTGGATTCCAGTCAAAGTATATACGTTTACGTGTACGGCTTATCAACTGTTCAGCTATGGTATAAGGAATACCGTTAGCTTCGTTTATAAATAAGTAGTCACGCTTACCATTTTTTGCATCCTGAAAGTCCGAGAAGCTCGTAAATTCAATCATACTTCCGTTAGGCAAGTTGTATATACGGTCAGATTTATTGTACTCTTTAAACTTGTTTTTGAAAGAGTCATGCATATCTGGTAATACAATATTCTGGAAGTCACGCAATGAACCTTTTTTAAGGTTAGGTATGTCCTGACCAACTACAGTGATAACACATTTTTCACTAAGTGCAATATGACAAAGAACTTGTAAGATGCTTATTGTCTTACTGGAACTTGTGCCCCCTTGATTACCGACAAAGCGGTGATCGGCTTCAATATTCCAATAGAACACATCTGTATAATGACTAAATAATTCAACCACATTAATCTTCAATTATGTCCGATTCATCAATAACCGGTGTATTTCTTGCTTTTCCATTAACTACCAATACTGCATTTTTCAATTCTTCACCATCTTTGCCAGTCTGCTCAATTCTTTTAACATAACCGCGTTCTTTTGCTTTGGTGCTTAGAAAGAACTCGATTGCTTTTCTGTCTGGTCGCTGTTCCCAACCAACCAGTTTTCTGTTTTCAACTTTCGGTATTCCTTTTCTCAAAATTCTGTGTACCTCTTCGGATTCGTCAATTTCCTCTTCGAGCATGTCGTCAATTTCTTTTTTAAACCATTCCTCTTGCAGCCAAAGAGTGTATGTATTTCGGCTCATTCCTTTGAAATCTTTACATGCTTTTGAAACATTAAAGTTTTTCGACCTTAATACTTCTAAAAATTTTTGCTTTTGCTTTTTGGAATATGCCATTTTGTACTATTTGCACTATTTTTAATTCAGAATAGTTTCATTAATCGTTTTCGCTATCTCATACATCATCAACGGTGGAACAGTTCTGCCGCATGCTTCAAACTGATTCTGATATGTTCCAAGTAATTGAAAATCATTTTTTTGGTGTGTTTTACCGTCAAATTTAATAAAAAAAACACACTTAGAGATAAAATAATAAACTCTAAGTGTGTATTTTGAATAAAAAAATACTATATCGGTTTCAGCGTAAACTCGATTCTGGGCTTGATTTTATCAATGAATTTTTCTGCAATAATCTTTACGCAGTTATTATCGTTCTTGATAGCGTTTACCTTTTGTAAGCAGTCCAGGATAATTTTTAAGCTATTGTCCAGATCCGCGCGGTTGCTATCGTAATATACATGCAGGTGAATCTCGAATAAGCCTGTGATGTTCTTATTCCGGTAAATATTGCATTGTAGATAGAACGACTTTTCGTAATCGGTGAGTGCCTTGGTCTTTGCCAATGAAGCATGCTTGCCCAGCTGTATAACTTTGTAACAGTTGCTTTTGCTCGGGCATTTTCCTATGATAATCTGTGTCATGCGTTCAGTTCTTTTAATATTTCTTCATGCAGCATATAAACTGATCGCTTGGCTGTTAGATACAGGCTGCCAAAATCATCGCGCGTTCTCATAAGGTCAGCCGCGAAGCCTCTAACTTCTTTTACTTTATCTAAATTTAAGAAATCTTCGTTGTATTCCATTCTTTTCCGTTTTTAGTTATTTTTATACTTGGGTTTAATTTAATCATTCTGTCAATAATAACTTGACAATATTTTGGGTCAAGTTCCATCATTCTGCATCTTCTTTTCATTTGTTCTGAAGCTACCATTGTCGTTCCGCTTCCACCAAAGCCATCACAAATAATATCATCAGCCTTGCTGCTATTCCCAATTTGATAAGCGATTAATGGTATTGGCTTCATGGTTGGGTGTTCTGCATTTCTCTGCGGTCTTTCAAAATTTAAAACAGTCGTTTGTTTTCTATCGGAATACCACCCATGTGCAGCACCCTCTTTCCATCCGTAAAGGCATGGTTCGTGTTTCCAATGGTAATCTTGCCTTCCCATTACCATGCTATTTTTTACCCAAATTAAACACTGCCTTACCATTATCCCAGAGTCTGCCATTGCCTTTCTAAAATTTGCACCTTCAGAATCAGCGTGCCAAACATACCAAGCACCACCTGCTTTTGTGTAACTTCCTAAAGCTGTATAAAAGTCATAAAGGAACTGATAAAAGTTGCCATCAGACATTGAATCGTTTTTAATTGTAAGTGCATCTTTTGTCTTTCCAGTATAAGCTACATTATAAGGCGGGTCAGTTATTACCAAATCAGCCAATTCGTCGCCCATTAAACGCCTCCATGTGTCTGTTTGGGTAGAACTACCACATAAAAGGCGATGTTGCCCTATATCGAAGATGTCTCCCTCTACAATATCCGTTTCAGAACCACCAACAGGCACATCAAAATCATCCTCTTGTGCTTCTCCTGCCAATAAAGTGTCTTGCTTATTTTTCCAATCATCCCATCCTTCAATTTCAAATCCAAGTTCTCCTATTGAAATGTCTGCAAATTCTAAATCAAGTATTTCAAAATCAAACTCTCCAGCGTGAGTGTTGCTGATGATTGCATATTCCTTAACCTCCTTTTTTGTTAATTTACGGTTTGGAAATCTAACATCAATCTCTTCTTCTCCTCTTCCAACAAGCAACAATGCTGTCACACGTTGGTTGCCTCCAATAATTTGAAGGTCAGTATTAACCGCAGGTATCTCTACCAAGTTAAATTTTTCTAAACTTTCCACAAGTTTCTGTTTTTTGTCTTCGGATATTTTTCTCGGGTTTATATCCAATTGAATAAGGTCTTTAACTTTTACCTTTTTCGTTTCCCATTTTAATTGTTCCATTTTTATTTATTTAAATTATTTTGTCTTTTTCTGCATCTACGCCGGTTGATTCTATATCCAGCGTTACTAAAGGTCGTGTTAATTGTAATTTCATTTCTGTTCGCCATTTAATGGTTGAGTATTATTGTCTTTTAATTCATTGGTTTCATATCTGTAACCGTGTTCATGCGGATAGTGAAAACTATGGATAAAATCAATCCATAATTTATTTGATGCAACCGCTGCTTCGTCGTGTGTTATTTCACCAAGCTCTGCTTTGTCAAACAAATCTTTATTTGCTTTCTTAATTACAGCTGATGCCGTAAAAAAATCTGTGTGTACTACTTTTTTAAATTCTGCCATTGGTTTTTATTTCACAATCAAATTATTTTCTACCTTATTCAAAATCTTAACCATCTTCACTATTTTCTGAGAACTGTATGTATGTAATATCAAATACAAACCGTCACTGTTGACAAAAAACAATTTATGCTTTTTCCTTGTGTAATTTTCAGCAAATATTTGTTTCGTATTTAGCATATTACAATAGCTTTTTAAAATGGTAAATCTTCGTCTGTTTGTGTAGTTGGTTTTTGTTCTACAAAATCATTCAAAAATGATTCGTGCTTGTAATAGAATTTAGCGCAGCGCGTATCATACGCCAGGTGTTCGGCAATATCGCCTGTAGGACCATTGCGATATTTTGCTACTATTAAAATGGCTGTATTCTTGGTGGAACTGCCATCGTCATACTCCATAATCCCGAATTTATCAGGACGGTGCGGAAAGATCACAATATCTGCATCTTGTTCGATAGCACCGGATTCTCGTAAGTCGGAAAGCTGCGGACGTTTTTCACCTCCGCGGGATTCTACACTACGATTCAACTGTGACAATGCAATTACCGGAATATCCAGATCCTTAGCCAGCTTCTTTAGTCCGCGTGAAATGGTACTTATTTCTTGTTCGCGGTGCAAACCTTTTTCACCGCTACTCATTAGCTGTAGATAATCCACAATGAGCATTTTAATACCGTGCAGCCTTTTCAGGCGTGTTGCTTTAGTGCGTAACTCGGTCAATGATAATCCTGCCTGATCATCAATGTAAATCGGTCTGCTCATCAAGCTATCGGAACATTTGTACAAAATATCTTTTTCGGTGTCAGAATAACCAGCTTTACTGATCCTGGCCAAGTCAACATCGCTTTCGATGGAAAGTAACCTTAACCGCATTTGCCGTTCCGGCATTTCCAGCGAAGCGATAGCCACCGGAATATTGAGGCTCGCGGCACCATGTGCAATACTGGCGGCTAAGGCCGTTTTACCAACGGATGGGCGAGCAGCTATGATAATCAGGTCTCCTGGTTCCCATCCTCTGAAAAACTTATCTATTGGTACTATACCGCATGGAATACCTACGATTTTATTTTCAGAGGATCTTATCGTTTCGAGTACGCTTAAATCTCTGGCAAGGTTGGTTCCCACATGCACAAAGTCTTTTTTCACGGTATTAGAAATAATATCGTTGATTTTCTTCTGGTTGTTTTCGATCAGGTCGAAAACATCGGTAGTATCTTCGTAAGCATCACGTATGCTGTTATTAGAAACTGAAATCACTTCCCGCTGCATCCATTTTTGAGCTATGATACGTGCATGGTGTTCAATATTAGCCGATGAAGCGATTTTATTGGTTAGTTCGCTCAGGTAATAGGCGCCGCCTACTTCTTCAAGTTTTCCAATGCTTCGCAGATGTTCGGTCAAAGTTAAAAGATCAATCGAAATACTTTTCTTGTCAACTTCGAGGCAGGCTCTGTAAATAGTTACATGTGCATCAACGTAGAACATTTCCGGCTTTAGAATGGCCGCTACATCGTTTAAAGCCTCTCTTTCGATCAGGATCGCTCCGAGTACGGCTTCTTCCAGCTCGCGCGCCTGCGGCGGTATTTTTCCATTAAGTAAAACCGATACATCTTCCGTTTTATTGCGAGTAAATCTGGTGGTTCGTTTATTTGTTGATTGGTCTTCCATTTAGTTTGCAAAATTTGAAGTGATAGTGTCTTTTTTAGCGGTAGTTACAGTTTGGGCAGAGGTAACCACTGGCTTGTCTTTTAAAACAGTTCTAAAACTGTTTATCAGGTGATTGTTGTCTTTGAAGTGATAACCTGGCGGAAAACCATCGTCAAGCCGTTGCAAGCCTTCAGTTTCACTAATTTTAAACTGCATTAGCATAGCTTCCATGGTGACCTGGTTAGTACGTTTGAAGTAGGCAGATATTTTTTCAATTACAGTGTTGTTACCAATCCGATAGAAAAAACCTTTGGTTTCTATTTTCTCATTTTCATTAATACATTCTACATTACTACATTCTACATTGTTATTAGCTTCGGTTTTGGTTTCATCTTGGTTAGGTTTTGGTTCGATTTCGGTTAGGTTTTGGTTAGGTTTTGGTATTGCCTTTTTACCGCCTTTGGTTCCGTTTTCCCACCGCTTTTGGTTTGCTTGTAGTTGTGGTTTTACAAGCGAGAACATGCCTTTAGCTACGCCTTTAAGCTCTGATTCTTCGCCATTTATGGCAAATTGGAAAATAGCTTCATAGTATGCCAGGCGCTCATTCTTGTTTTCAATGGTGCTGCCGGCGTCTAAAAAACTCTTGTAAAAAATAAAACTTTCTCGCATGGTATTAATTTATAGTTATCGGGTTTACTTTCATGGTTGTATTTTTTAAATTTTTAAATCGTTGTCGCCTTTTGGAGTTTCTACTGTTTCTGTCGTCTTGATTGTGTTCGATGCTTTAGGCAATAGCATCTTCTGTATTTCGCTAATTGCAGCGTTTACACGTTCTGTCAATGCCTTTTTATCGGATTCAGGAACTTCAAAACGAATGACTTTTAAGTTTTTATATTCACTTTCTTCAGGTATGTACGGCAGATCATCATCGCCCGCCCAGTTAATCCAGGCTAC
>ERZ724524.3221-NODE-3221-length-10356-cov-4.086885_pt1 | contig 10356 bp, 10 predicted proteins | sample MGYA00376057_ERZ724524 | MGnify/ENA primary metagenome ERZ724524 (study PRJEB28724, sample SAMN07190888) | wastewater metagenome | isolation source: influent of sewage treatment plant in Hong Hong | place: USA: Christiansburg, Virginia | collected 2016-03-01 ...
AAGAAACCTAGTCTTTTTTACAATTTGCATTCGAGGAAATGCAATATGAAGTTTATCTAAGGCTCATGTAATCTTATCCACTAAGATTATCAGGACTATCCTCAACGGTAACTTATTACTGTTGTGGTGTTTTAATCAACTTTGACAAATCATAACCATACTGGCGTGCAGTTTCTAAGTAAGATTGATACATTGCTTCATCTAAATGAGGCTTTTTCGATAAGATCCATAAGTATTTATGCGACGGTCCACCGATGAGCGCCACCTGATACTCTGGATCCACTCTTAACACCCAGTAATCGCCTTTGGTAAAGGGCAACCATCTCAAACCAGCAGGTAGAAAACTCACTTTGAGTTTGCTCATTCCTTCATTTTGAGGATAAGCCAGCCCTTGTGAAGCAATTATTTTTCCACTTTCCGTACGACAGCTATTTAATACAGCAATGGTCTGATCTGAATTGACTGTATATTGAGCAGTGGTGTCGCTGACACAGTTCCGTTGAAAGTACATAGGGATGTGCGCAATTTCATACCATTTTCCTGCGTACTGATGCACATCAATCTTTTCGACAGCTTTCGGCTTCATGGTTCCTGCTTGAGCTACCACAGAAAAGCCTAAACTGACGCAAATCATTAAACCTGTAGCGAAAAGAGCTTTGATTAAAGTTTTCATTTGATAACCTTCTATGCATTTCATATTGCCAAAATACACCAAAGGAGTGTGAATAAACTGTGAATAAAGAAGGGAAAATGAGGTTTTTAAAAAACAAAAAACTATTTAAAAACCACTTATTTCATACGGCAGATGAAAATCACATGAATGCCTAAAATATTAATGAGGCTTCTTTCATAAGTCACTTCTTGATTAACATAGCTACTTGGCAAAGCCAAAATTAAAAATATACCCGTTCAATTTGACAGAGTGCCGCATTCAAAATATTTAAAGATGCTATGGATAATTTGCGCCAGCGCAACAGTCAAATTCAGCGATGAGCAATGTACCGCGTTAAAGCCTGCGCTGTTTCTTTCAGCGCTTTAACCCGCTCATTTTCAAGGTCAATCGGCAATTGTGCTTCGCTGCCTAATGCGGCAATGCAAAATTCAATTTCACCTTGTGCATTAAAAATAGGCACACAAATCGCATTTACACCCACCAGCATATCACCAGAAACAGTCGCTGCACCTTGTTTAATAAAGCTCTGTTTCATTTGCAAAAATTCAGTCCAATTGGCCGGATAAACCCGCTGCTGCTGTAATTGCTTCTGCTGCCATTCCTGTTCTAATAACGGCCGTACAATATCTTCAGCCATAAAGACCGCATAAGCGCGGCCTGTTGCCGAATTCAACAGCGGCATAATTGACCCTACTCTGGTAATGACTGAAACCGCTTGATTCGGCTCGATCCATTGCACAATTAAAGGCCCTTGCGAGGTCCATTTACTAATTTGCAAGCCACAATCAATTTTACGGTGCAATTCATTAATCATCGGCTGAGCGGCTTGGATCGCATCGGTACGCTGTATACAGCTTAATCCCAATCTCCATGCCTGATCCCCTAGATCATAGCGCCCATCATCAATTTGCTTGGCATAATTCATGCGCACCAAACTCACCACATAGCGGTGAACTTTTGCCGGATGCATTGACAACTTTTCGGCAAGTTCCTTCAACATCATTGGTTTACGGTTAGCAATTAACGCATCCAGTACGGTTAACCCCACTTCTAATGACTGAACTCCAGCTTGTATTTTTTCTTCTGACATGTGTCATTAACTCTCACTTGAATGATTAGCATTCTACTCGAATCTCGCTGATTGCAAAGCTCACAAAAAACGAGGGCTTATCTTTTCGCAATAGCGTCTTCCGCCAACAATTTAAAAATTCGAATAAATTACGAAATATATAATTAAATTACATATTGCGTAATTATTTAAAATAAGTATGATTAAATCAATCGAAAAAATCCAAATTATTAAAATTGCTTTACTTCAAGACAAGGAAGACTGAGATGACAAGCCAATTGAAATCATTTATTGAGGTTGCACAAGATTCGGATTTCCCAATCCAAAACTTGCCTTATGGCGTATTTAGCGAAACTGCTGAAGGCATACGCCGTGCAGGTGTGGCACTTGGTGAATGGGTAATTGACCTTGCTGCCCTTGAAGCGAATGGATTCTTGCAAATTCATTCAAGTGAATTCATTTTCAACCAGCCAACGCTGAATAAATTTATTGATTCAGGCAAAGAGAATTGGTCGAAAATCCGCGCTGAATTGCAGCATCTATTATCTGCCGATAACCCAACACTGCGTGACAACCATGAATTGCGCAATCAAGTCTTCTTTAAACAAGCAGATGTTAGCCTGCACTTGCCTGTCCATATTTCAGGTTATACCGATTTTTATTCTTCTAAAGAACATGCCACCAATGTCGGCTGCATGTTCCGCGACCCTAAAAATGCCTTATTAGCCAATTGGTCTGAACTGCCCGTTGGCTATAATGGCCGCGCCAGCTCAATCATTGTCAGCGGTACAAATGTGGTGCGCCCTTCTGGTCAAATCAAGCTGCCTGCTGAAGAACGGCCAATTTTCTCAGCCTCTCGCAAACTTGATTTCGAACTTGAAACTGGTTTTATTGTGGGTAAATCCAATACATTAGGCGAACCCATCTCAATTGAAAATGCTTGGGATCACATCTTCGGCATGGTATTGCTCAATGACTGGTCTGCGCGTGATTTGCAGCAATGGGAATACGTGCCTTTAGGCAAAAAAAAAAAAAAAACCTTTGCATCATCAATCTCTCCATGGATTGTGAGCATGGAAGCGCTTGAACCGTTTAAAACCAGTTCTCCTGTTCAAGAACCTCAGCCGCTGGCCTATTTACGTGAAGATCATTCCAGCAACAGTTATGACATTCATCTTTCTGTAGAAATTCAGGCCGAAGGCAGTGAACAAGCAGATGTGATCAGCCAAACCAATTTTAAATATATGTACTGGTCTATGGCGCAGCAGCTTACCCATCACACCATTGCAGGATGCAATCTGCAAGTCGGCGATCTGATGGGTTCAGGCACGATTTCTGGCTCTGCACCTGAATCTTATGGTTCACTGCTCGAAATCACTTGGAATAATACCAAGCCATTGACCCTTTCAAATGGCGAACAGCGCAGCTTTATACAAGATGGCGATACCTTAACCATGAAAGGCTATTGTGAAAAAGATGGCTTACGCATTGGCTTTGGTGAAGTATCCGGCAAAGTGCTGCCTGCTGTTCAGTTTGACTTCGCTGCGGATCATGCCGAGGAGAAACTCAGTGAAGCTGTATAGCTACTTTCGCAGTTCTGCGGCATACCGTGTACGTATCGCCCTGAACTTAAAAAAACTCGAAGCTGACGTTATTCCGATTCATTTGCTTAAAAATGGCGGTGAACAGCATAGTGCTGCCTACCGTCAAATTAACCCAAGCGAATTGGTGCCTGCTTTAGTAGAAGCTAACGCTGAACAAGGTTTTACCCTGACGCAATCGTTAAGCATTTTAGAATATTTAGACGAAAAATTCACCGATACAGCATTGCTCCCCAAAGACATTCAGCAGCGCGCCCTGATTCGCGCCTTTAGTCAAAGTATTGCCTGTGACATTCATCCATTAAACAACTTGCGCGTTTTGCAGTATTTAAGCACCGCGCTAAACGTTTCAGACGAACAAAAAACAGCTTGGTATACGCACTGGGTTGAAGTGGGCTTTACAGGCTTAGAAATGCAATTAAAACATTCTAATGGGCAATTCTGCTTTGGCAGCAGCGCAAGTTTTGCCGATTGCTGCCTGATTCCACAAGTTTACAACGCATTACGTTTCAATATTGATTTATCGGCCTACCCGAAAATTCAATCTATTTATACCCATTGCAATACGCTGTCTGCATTCCAAAACGCTGCGCCTGAAGCGCAAGCCGATGCAGCCTGAATTTTAAATAAGGATATTTATATGGCGATTCAAATCGAAAAAATTCACCATGTCGCTTACCGCTGCAAAGATGCCAAAGAAACGGTGGAATGGTACAAAAAGAACCTCAACATGGATTTCATTTTAGCTTTTGCTGAAGATCATGTTCCATCAACCAAAGCTTTTGATCCCTATATGCATTTATTTTTAGATGCGGGCAATGGCAATGTTTTGGCTTTTTTTGAATTGCCGACTCAACCAGAGATGGGACGCGATGAAAACACACCTAAGTGGGTGCAGCACATTGCGCTTAAAGTGAAAGACCGCGCAGCCTTGCTGGAAGCAAAAGCGCATTTAGAAGCCAATGGCAACAATGTCTTAGGCATTACCAATCATGGTATTTTCCATTCTATTTACTTCTTTGACCCAAATGGCCACCGTCTGGAATTGGCCTATGATGATGAAACCGCCCCTGCCAAAATTGCCATGATTACCGAAGCAATGAAGTATGAAATGCTAGAGCAATGGTCACAAACCAAACGCGCCCCTGATCACACACATTTCTTGCATGCAGCTGAACTGGATCATCATTCCAATGCTGCAAAGATAGACGCTTAAGCCTTTTCTAAACATTGGAAGAATTTGAGTCATGAATAAAATTTTTGCAAGTGCGGACATGGCCTTGGCAGATATCGCGGCGGATCATCAAACGCTGGCGATCGGCGGTTTTGGTTTATGCGGCATTCCTGAGGCGCTCATCGAAGCATTGAAAAACACCGGTGTGAAAGGTTTAACCTGTATTTCCAATAATGCTGGAGTCGATGATTTTGGTTTAGGTAAATTACTCAAAACCAAGCAAATCAAAAAAATGATTTCCTCTTATGTGGGGGAAAACAAAGAGTTTGAACGCCAGTATTTAAATGGCGAACTTGAAGTCGAACTCACCCCACAGGGAACATTGGCGGAAAAGCTGCGCTCAGGCGGTGCGGGTATTCCAGCCTTTTTCACCCCAACGGGTGTCGGCACATTGATTGCCGAAGGCAAAGAAGTGCGTGAATTTGACGGTAAGGCGTACATTTTGGAGTCGTCACTCACGGCAGATATTGCATTAGTCAAAGCCTATAAAGCCGACAAGGCCGGCAATTTAGTCTTCCGCAAAACTGCGCGCAACTTTAACCCTGAATGCGCTATGGCTGGAAAATTGACTGTCGTGGAAGTTGAACAGTTAGTTGAAATTGGTGAGATTGATCCGGATGATATCCATTTGCCGGGCATTTATGTCAACCGCATCGTGGTGAATAGTTCACCTGAAAAACGCATCGAACAAATGACTTTAAAGGCGGAGGCATAAATCATGGCTTGGACACGCAATGAAATGGCGCAGCGCGCAGCCCTTGAACTGGAAGATGGTTTCTATGTCAATTTAGGCATTGGGCTACCTACTCTAGTTGCAAACTATATTCCTGAAAATATCAACGTTTGGCTACAGTCCGAAAATGGCTTATTAGGCATTGATGAATTTCCCACTGCGGAAACCGTTGATGCCGACCTGATTAATGCTGGCAAACAAACGGTCACTGCCCGTAAAGGCGCTGCATTTTTCTCCAGTTCAGAATCTTTTGCCATGATTCGAGGCGGTCATGTCAACATTGCAATTTTAGGTGCCATGGAAGTCTCCCAAACGGGTGACTTGGCGAACTGGATGATTCCGGGGAAGAAAGTCAAAGGCATGGGCGGCGCCATGGATCTGGTTGCCGGCGTACAGAAGGTTGTCGTACTGATGGAGCATTGTGCCAAAGATGGCAGCCCCAAAATTGTCAAGCAATGCACGCTTCCTTTAACAGGAAAAGCCGTTGTAAACCGCATCATCACAGACTTAGGCGTGATGGATGTGACCGTAGAATGCGTAAAATTAATTGAACTTGCAAAAGGTGTCAGCCTTGAGCAAATTCAGGCTGCGACAGGCATAGATTTAATAATCACAGACCTTGAAGCAGCTTTAGCTTCATAAATTCGCAGGGTGATTATTCTTAGTTAATTTAAATTACGTATTAAGTAATTAAATTATGCATTGAATAATTTAAAAACCTTGTTATCATGAAGAAAGAATTATTTTTCCCGTTTTTTATTATATCTTGAAGTCAAAATAAAACGGGAAATGCAGGATTAGACAAACGGATCTGTCATAGAAATTTTGTAATTTAATGCGGTTTTTCCGTCTGTTTAAAAGCAAGTTAATTTTAAAAAACAAGCAATAGGATTGCTTTAAAAAATGAGGATGTTGTATGAATGAGCTAGCCAACCCTTTGGAACTGTGCGGATTTGAGTTTATTGAATTCGTCGCTAAAGACAAGGAACTGGATGAAATTTTTCAAACAATAGGTTTCAGCAAAGTTGCTAAGCATAAATCAAAAAATGTGTATTTATGGCGTCAAGGCAATATTAATATTATTCTCAATTATCAACCTGAATCAGCAGCCGCTTATTTTTTTAAAGAACATGGCCCTTCTGCATGCGCAATGGGTTTTCGAACAAAAGATGCAGCCAAAGCATTTAATAAAGCGATTGAATTGGGTGCAGAACCTATTTACTCAAAAATTGGCCCGATGGAATTGAATATTCCAGCAATTAAAGGGATTGGAGGATCACCGATTTACTTGGTCGATCGCGACATTTACCAAAGTGATTTCATTTTCTTTGATGACGTAGCTTCACACCCTGTCGGAACAGGCTTAAAAGAAATCGATCACTTAACCCATAATGTCTATAGAGGGCGCATGCAGTATTGGGCGGACTTTTATGAAAAGATTTTTAATTTTCAAGAGATTCGCTATTTTGATATTAAAGGTGAATATACTGGCTTAACCTCAAAAGCGTTAACTGCGCCAGATGGGAAAATCCGTATTCCGCTCAATGAAGACTCAGAAAAAGGCAATGGTCAAATTGCCGAATTCCTAAGTGATTTTAATGGTGAAGGCATTCAGCATATTGCATTTATTACCGATGACCTGATTGGCACATGGGATAAATTAAAAGCGTTGGGCGCTAAATTTATGACGCCGCCGCCAAACACGTATTATGAAATGCTTTCAGAACGCCTGCCCAACCATGGTGAACCGACTGAAGAATTGCAGAAACGCGGCATTTTATTAGATGGCAATACTCAAAATGAAGACAAGCGCTTATTGCTGCAAATTTTCTCAGAAAATATGCTCGGCCCTGTATTCTTTGAATTTATTCAACGTAAAGATGATGATGGTTTTGGTGAAGGCAACTTTAAAGCCCTATTTGAATCGATAGAGCGCGATCAAATTAAGCGCGGTGTTCTAGATATTTCAAATGCCTAACATTTAGGTCAGCATGATTTCTTATGTATCCAACTGTATGGGTACATAAGAAATTTATATCCGATTTAAATCATTTTAATAAAATTTCTGATATTGCTCTGATCATTAAACAGAATAAAAATAAAAAAAGCATGAATCATTATACAGGGCACTGTCTTAACATGGATGAAGATAGAAAATGCAGCAAATTGAACAAGGAAACCTTAAAAAAGGTTTAAGCAACCGCCATATCCAGCTGATTGCGCTAGGCGGTTCCATCGGCACAGGGCTATTTCTAGGTATTGCACAAACCATCAAACTCGCAGGTCCTTCTGTAATTCTCGGCTATGCCATTGCAGGGCTAATTGCCTTTTTAATGATGCGCCAATTAGGTGAAATGATTGTTGAAGACCCTGTCAGCGGTTCATTCAGCCATTTTGCTTACAAATATTGGAGCAAATTTGCAGGCTTTATGTCTGGCTGGAATTACTGGGTATTAAACATCTTGGTCTGCATGGCGGAATTAAGCGCCATTGGCTTATATATTCATTATTGGTGGCCCGAAATTCCAACTTGGGTTTCAGCATTGGGCTTTTTTATTTTCATCAATGCCATTAATCTTTTACATGTAAAGTTATTTGGTGAAATGGAGTTTTGGCTCGCAATTATTAAAGTGCTGGCGATTATTGCCATGATTGCATTTGGCAGCTATTTATTGGCGAGCGGCAGCGGCGGCTCACAATCCAGTATACAAAACTTATGGGAATTAGGCGGATTCTTCCCAAATGGCATAATGGGATTGGTCATGGCAATGGCAATGATCATGTTTGCTTTTGGCGGGATTGAATTAGTCGGTATTGCAGCCGCAGAAACAGATAATCCGCAAAAAACACTGCCTAAAGCGATTAATCAAATTGTCTATCGTGTCTTATTATTTTATATCTTAAGCTTGGTGATTATTTTATCACTCTATCCTTGGAACCAAATGGCGCAAGGCGGCAGCCCTTTTGTGCTTATTTTTGATTCTTTAGGAAGCCAAACCGTTGCGACTATTTTAAATTTTGTCGTGTTGACTGCAGCCATTTCTGTTTATAACAGCACCAATTACTGCACCAGCCGCATGTTATTAGGCCTAGCTCAGCAAGGAAATGCGCCTAAATTTTTAAGCAAAATCAACCCTCGCGGCGTTCCGGTGAATGCCGTTATGGTTTCTGCATTTTTTACCCTGCTATGTGTGCTGATCAATTACCTGTTTCCTGAAAAAGCTTTTAATCTACTCATGATGTTAGTCGTTGCGGCGATCGTCATTAACTGGGTCGTTATCTCATATACCCACTTAAAATTTAAAAAGCATATGATTGCAATGAATGCTGCAACTCAATTTCCAAGCATTCTCTACCCTTTTACCAACTATTTATGCATTGTATTTATGTGCGGCATTTTAGTCATTATGAGTCAAACTCCCGATATGCGCATCGCTGTATTGATGATACCTGTCTGGATTTCAGTGCTTTTAATTGCCTATTTCTTTCAAACTAAAAAAGTAACGGCCAATCAGTTAGTTTCAAAAGATAAAATGCGCTCCATACCAAAAGCTTGATTTATGTACGATACAACCAAGGATATATTCATGTTTCAACATGTTGATACTTATACAGGCGATCCAATTCTTTCTTTAATGGAAGAGTTCGGCAAAGATGAACGCCAGCAGAAAGTGAATTTAAGCATTGGACTTTACTATAATGAAGACAGTATTGTTCCTCAATTAAATGCCGTTAAAACTGCGTATAAGAAAATCGAAGCAACCAATGACAAAGTAAAACTGTATTTGCCGATGGACGGTTTAAAGTCTTATAACCAAGCGACACAAGCTTTGATCTTAGGCCAAAACAGTTCAGCACGTCATGCAGGCCGTGCGGTCACGATTCAAACTTTAGGCGGTTCCGGTGCGCTTAAAGTCGGCGCAGACTTTTTAAAGAAATATTTTCCGGAATCAGATATTTGGGTCAGCCAACCGACTTGGGAAAATCATATTGCCATCTTTAATGGTGCGGGAATCAACTCCCATTTCTACCGTTATTTTGATGCAGCAAGCAATGGCGTCGATATTGAAGGAATGCTACACGATTTAGAACAGCTGCCTGCCAAAGCGATTGTTTTGCTTCATCCATGCTGCCACAACCCAACAGGCGCAGATTTAACGCCTGATGAATGGGATCAAGTGATTGCAGTCTTGAAACAGCGAGACCTGATTCCATTCCTAGACATTGCTTATCAAGGTTTTGGTCAAGGTTTAGAACAAGATGCCTATGCCATTCGCGCTTTAGACAAGTCAGGCATGAATTTTATTGTCAGCAATTCATTCTCTAAAATTTTCTCGCTTTATGGCGAGCGGATTGGCGGATTGACATTTGTCTGTGACGATCAAGCCACTGCGCAAAAAGTTTTAGGTCAGCTCAAGGCAACGGTACGCCGTATCTACTCTAGCCCGCCAACAACGGGAGCTTTAATCGTAGATCAGGTGTTAAATGATGCAGCATTGACTGAAACATGGCAGGCGGAATTGCAGGAAATGCGCGAACGCATTATTCACATGCGCCAAATTTTAAATGAGAAATTAAGCCATGCAGTGCCTGAACGCGACTTTAGCTACTTGGTCAAGCAGCAAGGCATGTTTAGTTATACTGGTTTAAGCGCTGAACAAGTTGATATTTTGAAAGATCAATATGCCATTTATTTACTCCGCAGCGGCCGGATGTGCGCTGCCGGTTTAAATCTAAATAATATTGATTATGTTGCAAATTCAATTGCGGAAGTGATTAAAGCCACGGCTTAATGAGCGTCTATTGATGAATTAGGCGGTCGCGCTAAAAGGTCACCATTCTTAATCGACAATGGTTTTGATTACACAATGTCGAAAAAGAGAGCCTATTCAACAAATTTAAACATGTTGAGTGCAACTCAAAAATTTAAATATCTTGAATACCTCCATGATGGGATCAAAGTTATTGATCCCATCATGGACATTACGTTCTGGAAAGAAGATGTAAAAATTAACTTCCGATGATCTTAAAAACAATTTTTATGAC
>ERZ724524.3227-NODE-3227-length-10337-cov-17.425598_pt1 | contig 10337 bp, 11 predicted proteins | sample MGYA00376057_ERZ724524 | MGnify/ENA primary metagenome ERZ724524 (study PRJEB28724, sample SAMN07190888) | wastewater metagenome | isolation source: influent of sewage treatment plant in Hong Hong | place: USA: Christiansburg, Virginia | collected 2016-03-01 ...
CGGGCAATGCCCATATCCAGCCCCACGATGCCACCCGTGGGCTGTTCTGGCACAACTTCTCTCCGCGTCTGAATCGACGCAAACCACTTGCCGCCGGATTGCGTAACCGTCACGTTACGCAGCTCGCCCAGCACGTCGCGCGAGTTTCGGTAGCGTAGCCAGCCCAGCTTGGGCAAGAAGATGCGGCCATTGGCTTGGTCGAGTTTAATTTGCTTGGGGTCGGGGTAGCGAAAGCTGTCGCCCGTACCTTTTTTCTTGAAGCGCGGGAAGTCAGTGCGTTGCTCGAAAAAGTTAACGTAGGCGCGCTCTAAGTCTTTGAGGGTTTGTTGCAAGGGCTGCGAATCGGTTTCTTTCAGCCAAAGCGTTTCTGGCTGAGCCTTCCATTCGGTCAGTGCTTTGCACAAACCGGCATAGCTCAATTTCTTTTCGCCTTGTTCGTGCCGTGTTTGCTGCAACGCCAAAGCTTTGTTAAACACGAACCGGCACGACCCCGCGAAGCGGCGCATTTGCTGCGCTTGCTCGCCGTTGGGCTGTAGTTCGAATTTAAAGGCTTGAAGACGTTCCATGCGGCACACTTTACGTTTGACTTGGGGAAACAGGTAATAATATTTCGCATTAACAATGCCAAATATCTAATGATTTAATGCTTTACACATACCATTAAGCCACACAATGAAGGGAGAGCTTTTTGCACAGTTGCGGGTAAAATTGCCCGCTCTTATCCCGCCCCCCCCCGCGCTTCACGAGAGCTCTTATGTCCCAAGACGTTTCGCCCCATCCTGCCCCACTGTCCCCCAGCAACGACACGCCCAAAACCTTGGCGGAAAGTGCGTATTTGCAGCTGCGCCAAGACATCGTGACCGGCAAACATGCCCCAGGCAGTAAGCTGCGGGTGGAGCACCTCAAAGCCCTGTATCGGGTTGGTGCTGGCACGCTGCGCGAGGCCTTGTTGCTGCTGGTGACCGATGCCCTTGTGACAGTGCAAGGTCAGCGCGGCTTTCGGGTTGCCCCGATTTCGCTGGATGACTTTGAGGACATCACCCGTGTCCGCACCCTGCTCGAAACCGAAGCCTTGCTGCTGTCCATGCAACACGGCGACGATGCGTGGGAAAGCGAAGCCGTGGCGGCGTTTCATCGCCTCACCTTGGTCGAAGCCCGCCTAGAGCAAGCCGATGTTGGCTTTGACGAATGGGAAACCCAAAACCGCGCCTTCCACGACAGCCTCTTGGCCGCCTGCCCCTCGCTCTGGCTACGACATTTCTTGTCGATGCTGTACCAGCAGTCGGAGCGTTACCGCCGCTTGGTGCTGTTTGATGCCCCCGTGCCGCGCAACGTCCACGCCGAGCACGAAGCCTTGCTGAATGCCGCGCTGCAACGGGACACTAAGACCGCCCGCCAGCTGATTACCCAGCACATCCAAGCCACGCTGACAGCGATTCGGAGCCTGCCGGCTTCGCGTTTTCCGACTTAACTTAAATTAAGCCGCGTGGGGTGCAATACCCCACGCTGGACTACACATTTCTAAACAGCGGACTCCGTACCTGCTGGGCATCTGCCGCGCTAAAGAACTTCTCGGTGTAAATATCGCGCTCAAAAAGCCGCCCCTGCATCAGGGTGGCGATACAGGCTTCAATCATGACCGGCGGGCCGCACAGATAGGCTTTGTGTCCACGGAAGTCGCTGTCAAAGTGCGCTTTGGCCACTTCATGCACATGCCCTCTCGCCCCCTGCCAGTCCGAATCTTCGGGCTCGGCAGACAAAGCAGGCAGGTAGGTGAAGTTAGGGTGGGCGGCGGCCAAGGCAGTCAGTTCATCAAAGGCATACAGCTCGGCACGGCAACGTGCCCCCTGCACCAAGGTGATGGGGAGGGTGCAGCCTTCGGCCAGCACATCCATCACCATTGACTTGGGGCTAGAGAGCCCAGAGCCGCCGGCTAAAAACAACAGCGGCTGCTGGGCTGACTTGCGAACAAAAAAACGCCCATAAGGACCGGAGAGCGCAAGGGTATCGCCGACTTTCAGCGTATCGTGTAGCCACGTCGTGGCCTGCCCCCCCGGCACTAAGCGGATATTGAGCTCCAGCTCGGCAGACTGTGGGGCATTGGCCAAGGAAAAGGCACGGGGAGTATCGACCCCAGGAATGGTGGCGTTGATATATTGCCCTGCCTGAAACGCGAGGTGTTCACCCGCCGACAAGGTCAGGTAAATCCCCTTGATGGTCGGGGTCAGGGCTTCGATGCGGCTGACCGTGGCGGTGTAATCCCGCACGGGCAAGTTCTCGGCATCGGGGTCTTCGTCAATTTCGGCTTCAATCACAGTGTCCGATTGCAGCGTGGCGCAGCAGGCAAGGCACTTGCCTTCATCACGCTCAAAGTCCATCAAGGCAAAAGGGCTGGCCGCACCGTGTTCAATTTCTCCATCGGTGACTTGGATTTTGCAGGTGGCGCACAGGCCGTGGCAGCAGGCATGGGGCAGCCATACACCTTGGCGCAAACAGGCATCCAAAATGGTCTGCCCTTCTTCTACGTCGAGGGTTTGGCCAAGGGGCTCGATGGTCAGTTGGTAAGTCATGCGTGTTTTCCAGTCAAAATCAAAATTCCTGCCGACGAAAAGAACGACACCCCTGCACCACACAGGCAGGGCAGGCCATCGTCTTTTTCGTGGGCAAAAACACAGGGCGGCAGCGGCAGGCGAAGCCGAGAAGGCATACCGTCTGCCGCTGTTTTGCGCCTCTTCAGGCTTAGCTGAACGAGCCCTTAATGCCGGTCAGCCCTGGGGTACGGAAGCGAATCACGTCCTTATGCCCTAGGCCGTTTTCGGCCAACGAGCGGTCAAAGTCAGGGCTAAACGGCTGGCCCGACTTAAACCACTGCGCGGCAGGCCAATCAATCTTGGCAAAGTCGGGGTGGTAGCCAAAGGCAGCGGGCAGCACATGGCTGACGATGTCGCCAAAGCGCATGGCAGGGGGAAACGGAAAGGCAAACGGCGCACAAAACATCAGGTGGTCTTCCCAACCGATATACAGCAGTTGGTTGCCGTGGAATTTGTCCACCGTGTCTTTGGGAATGCCTTGGTAATCTTGGGGTGTGGTCATCTCGGTTTCCTTAGCTGTTTTGGGTGGCCATACCGCGCCACATCGCAAAGTTTTTCTCGTCCTCAGAGCCTTCAAACGCCAAGTTGTCCGCGCCAAACTCGATGTGGTACCACTGCAAAACGGCGGCGAGTGGGTCAAAGTCAGGGGCGGTTGGGTCGGTGCCTTCGGGGAAGCAGTTGCCCTGATAGATTTGATGGACAGGCAACCACGCTTGAACGTACTTCTCCGGCTCATCTTCAAAGATGTGTTGGCAGTGGTCGGAGCAGAAGTGGTACTTGTCTTCCTTGTACTGGGTTTCCCGATAGGCAATCTTGGTGGGGTCGTCTGGCTCGGTAAACAGCATGGGGATTTGGCACACTTGGCACAGCATTGGCAGCGTTTTGTTGTAGAAACGGTTGCCAGCGGCTTCTTGCTCGCGCCAGTACTCAAAACGAGGGCGGTAGTGCTTGTCGAAGGTGTCGGGATACTTGGCAGACAGCCAATCCATTTCGTCTGGGCTCGGCATCCATGTGTGGAAAGCCGCCGCCGCGCCGTATTGGTAGAAGGTGGACCACGCTTGATGCGACAGATGGTCTTTTTCTTTGGTGGCCGTGGTCACGCATTCCGGCACGGTAATGCCGTAGCGGGCCAAATCTTTAAACAAGGCACCGGCGTTTTGTTCAAAGTAGATTTCCCACGATTCTTTCCAGCTCATCACACGCTTAGGCAGCATGTAATCCATCATCATGGCGACCAGCGTCAGCACCCGAATGCCGCGCCAAGACCACTTATCAATCCACTTTTGCACAATCGGCAAGTTGGCGGGGTCTTGCTCCAGAATGAACTTGATGACTTCCAGCCCCAAGGTCATGTGGCGGGCTTCGTCCGATTGCGCCGAGAAGCCAAACGTCACCGTGCCCATGTCGCCGTTGTAGGCCGCGCCAGACATAAACGGCACAAACAGCAGGTTGGTCAGCACGTATTCAAAGCTAAAGCCAATCGCCACCATAAACTCGAAAGGCCCTGCCGAAACGGCATCGTCAAAGAACGACTTGGGCACCGATAAATACCAAACACGGTCATGCATGTGGCGGAAATCGTGCATCCCGTTGTAGTGCTTGTTGTAGTTGGAGATGGCGTGGATTTGGGTTTGTGAGTGACGGAGTTCGTCCAGTGCCTGCATTTGGCACGCCACCCGTGGCCCCACCCCAGAGAACTGCCGCCCAACGTGGGCAAAGCCACGGTGCGCCATGTATTCCAGCGGGGAAACACCGGTCAAAAACAGCTTGAGCACGTTGATATAGCGGGCATCGGTGACATTCAAATGCCCGTTATTTTGGGCAAAGGCATCAATGATGGCGTAGAGCTTGCGTTCTTTTTCGGCCTGATATTTCCAGTAGGCATCCATCGTTAGGCGGAACGGGTCTTCCCATTTGTCCCAGTCGTGGATTTTGATGCCTTCCATTTGTTCAAACGGGAAGACTTTTTCTTTGGGCTGGTAAGTGGTGTCCCACCCCAAGCCACGGGTCATGTGTGCGTATTTTTCTTTCAGCCCCAGTTTGCGGCCGGCCGTTTTCGTATCCATTGTTTGCGTCCTATGGTGAGCGGCTTAGTTAGCCCAAGCGAGGGTGAATTCGTCGTCGGTTTCGTCAATATTGCCGGACAGCGAAATCAGGTTGAGATGCAGCTCTTGCAGGTCAAAATCCCGCCCAAGCAGGGCTTCAATGCTGCTGCGGTGTATCGTCAGCGAGCCTTCGGCATCAATTTTGACCATCGCGGGGGCTTCGTTTAGCACCGCGTGGGGGTTGTCCGCCAAGATGGCTTCGATAATGGAACGGGTGTCGTCATTCAACTGAAACGCGATAAAAACCTTGCTCATGCTGCTGCTCCTTGTGGGGCTACGCCGAGCTTGGTCAGGCGACCGCGCCATTGGCTGTGAACCTCGTTTAAGGCCGCGCCACCCGCCTCGCCCAGTGCCAAGGTGGCAAAGGGGGCAAGGGCTTCTAGGGCGCGGGCTTCCCACTTGCTCACCCAAGCGTGTAGCTGGGCGGCATTGGCGGGGGATTCGGCGGCGGCGGTTTTCAGCGTGGCATCTAGCCACTTGTCGCTTTCGGCTTTCCAGTCGCGCATAAATTGGGTGAGCATCGACACGGCAGTGCCGCCTTGCTGGGTCAGCGCCACGTCAAAATGCTGATACGCCAGCGGGTAGAGCAAGCCATCCAGCACCATGTTTTGTGCCACAAACAGCTCAAACCAATCTTCCAGCACAAAAGTATCTTCGACATAGCGGCGCAGGCCTTGCCAAGCGGGCGCATCCAGCCACGCTTGTTTGGCGGCATCAAGGTCGTCAGGGCTGCCCAGCGTCAGGCCAATACGGGTGAGGTATTGGGCAATCCCCAACCGATCCATGGCGTGAAACAGCGCGGGCTGGGTGACGGCGGTGCCATAGCCATAGGCGCAGATAAAGTCGTTATTCATGTTTGCGCCCCATTCGAGGTGACGCAAAGGCAGCAATACCGCTAAGGCTTGCTTACGCACGGTAGCGGGCAAGTTCGGCACCAAGCCGCGCTCTTCAACAAACGAAAACGCGCCTTCGGTGGTCTCTTGCTGGCGGGCACGCGCCAAGGTGTAGGTGCCGTAGTAGAACTGGCGGGGGTCTTTAAAGGTATACCAATCGGCCATTTGGATAGCGGTGCGCCGCACATCGAATAGCTCAAACTGGGGGGCCCAATACGGGCGGTAGTGAAAGTTATGCGTGACTTGCAAATCCAGCGTGCCTTCTTGGTAGCGGGACGCAGGTTTGTCCGCGCCAAGCCGACGGGCAATGTGGCTAAACGTCTGACGCTTAGGCCGGATGCTCACGGTGCGTAAATCGAGTTGCATGGGGGTGTCTCCTCGTTGTTGTTGTGGGTGTCGCTCGGATAGAGGGGGCGGATCAGGCGTGTTGGACGATTTGGCTATCGCCCATTCGCCATTGCTGTTTATCCGCATCTATCCGTGCCGCTGCCGCTTCATCCAGTTGCACCACTTGGTTATCTGCGCAAAAAGCCGCGAAATGGTCGAGTGGCAAAATCAGCTCCACAAACAGCTCGGGCTCGCCCACCGCAAAATCAAATTCGACAAAACGTTGGTTGCGAATGCCGGTGACGCGCACAAACTTGGGCAAGGCGGGGGTAGGGCTTACTGACATGGAACACTCCTGCATGAAAAAGGGTAGCGGGCAGGGGGGATAAACCAAGAAACGTGCCATGCAGCTAAGTGCTTGTTTTTAGCCAGTTGTACTGATTTTGTTGCAACGCAACACGTTGAAAACATTGATTATTTGGTAAAATCTCGATTTTTTGCTTCACCAAATGGTAAATTGCTGACAATACGCTCCGCGCGTAAGATAAATCCCCCCAAATTTCGCCACCAAGAGCGAAACATGGCATAACAGCGAGGAGGCTAGACCCCATGTCAGCCATCAAGTACCCCAAGAATCACGACCTGCGCGAACTTATTTCTTTCTCTGCCGAAACCGGCCATATCTGGTTGGCCGAAAGCCGAATGCTAATGCTCCACGTCGCGGCGATGGCCGCGCTGCGGCATGAGCTGATTAACTTAGTGGGGGTGGAGCACGCCCGTAATCTTCTGACCCGCGTCGGCTATGTGTCGGGGATGAACGATGCCGAAATCGCCCGAAAAATTCGCGGCACCGCCCATCCGGTCGATGCTTTCGTCGTCGGCCCACAGCTCCACATGCTCGAAGGCAGCGTCCAAGTTACGCCTGTCTCCATGGATTTTGACCTTACCAGCGGGCGGTTTTACGGCGAGTTTTTATGGACGCATTCGTGGGAGGCCGAAAGCCACGCCAAAACCCTAGGCCATCCCGACGACCCCGTGTGCTGGATGCAAATCGGCTATGCTTCCGGTTATACCTCGGCATTTATGGGGCAGTTCATCTTGTTTAAAGAGGTGGAATGTGCGGCCAGCGGGCGGGCGCAGTGCCGCATTGTGGGCAAGCCGCTTAAAGAGTGGGAGGATGCAGAGGACTACCGCCATTTCTTTGCCCAAGACTCCATCCTGTCCCAGCTTCTTGACCTACAAAAGCAAGTCGAAACTCTGCGTCAGTCTATGAGCCGCACCCCAAGCTGCGACGGCATGATTGGCGCGTCGGCGCGTTTTCGGCAGGCCTGCCACCTGATAGGCCGCGCCGCTGTTAGCCAAGTGACCGTGCTGCTGCAAGGCGAAACCGGTGTCGGCAAAGAACGCTTTGCCCGTCTACTGCACAAGCAAAGCAACCGCAAAAACGCGGCCTTTATCGCCGTGAACTGCGCGGCCATCCCCGATAACCTGATTGAGGCCGAGCTGTTTGGCGTCGAAAAAGGGGCGTATACCGGCGCACAGCAAAGCCGGATGGGACGGTTTGAACGCGCCGATGGCGGCACGCTGTTTTTGGATGAGGTGGGCGAGCTGCCCTTGGCCGCGCAAGCCAAACTGTTGCGCGTGCTGCAAGAAGGGGAAATTGAACGGCTAGGCGACCAGAAGGTGAGGCGGGTCAATGTGCGGCTGGTCACCGCCACCCACGTTGACCTCAAGCAAGCAGTGCAAGCGGGGCGGTTCCGTGCGGATTTGTATTACCGCATCAACGTTTACCCCGTCCACATCCCTCCGCTGCGGGAGCGGCAAGGTGATATTCCGCTGCTGGTCGATGCCATGATTGAACGCCTCAGCGTACTGCACGAAAAGCCGATTGCGGGCATCACTGACAAAGCACTCCGTGCCTTGCAACAGCATCCGTGGCCTGGCAACGTCCGCGAGCTAGAAAACGCGGTGGAATTGGGGCTGATTCTAGCCGAGCCTGGGGGCTATATCGAGCTGGACAATCTGTTTCCCGACCACGGCTCTAACACCGAAACGGGGAATAGTCGGCTCAACCCAGCGGGGTATCTCCAAAAAACCACACCCCAGCACGATGTACTCTACGACACCTTGTTGGATGCCGGACTGAGCCTAGATGACATCGAGCGTAATTTGCTCAACCATGCCGTCCACAAGGCCGAGGGGAATTTGTCGCGGGCTGCCAGAATGCTGGGCATTACCCGTCCGCAACTGGCCTATTGGCTGAAGAAGAGCGCAGGGCGGAGTGCTGAAGAGGTGGCGTGTGACTGAGTGGCTGCGCTAAAGCCTGCTCAAGCGCAGCCATACTTAAGTTGAATTTCAACGCAGGCTCACCCGAGCCTCGCAGACTTTGAACATGTTCTAAGAGCCTGTTTACGATCTAGTGAACGAAGGGTCAGCCAAGGCGAAATTCGGAAAAAAAGCGCAGTTGACACGAGGTCAATGAGCATTTTTTTTCAAATTTCAACGCAGGATCACCCGAGTCTCACAGATCGTAAACAGGTTCTAAAGGCGATTCGCCCTCCTAGGCGAGAGGGAGGACGGATGTTAAACGCCGTACTGCTCACGGTAAGCCGCCACGCGGGTACGGTTTTCGGCCAAATCGGGCGCATCGGCCAAAAAAGTCAGTAAGTCATTCAGGGTGGCAATCGCAATGACGGGGATGCCAAAGTCGCGGGCGACCTCTTGCACAGCCGACAAGCTGCCTTGACCACGTTCCATCCGGTCTAGGGCAATCGCCACGCCCGCAGGCTCCGCCCCTGCTGCCCGAATCAACTGCACCGACTCGCGCACCGAAGTGCCGGCTGAAATCACGTCGTCAATAATCAATACCCGCCCCACCAGCGGCGCACCAATCAATGTGCCGCCTTCGCCGTGGTCTTTGGCTTCTTTGCGGTTAAACGCAAAGGGAATGTCGCGCCCTTTTTCTGCCAAGGCCATCGCCATGCCACCGGCCAAGGTAATCCCCTTGTAGGCGGGGCCAAACAGCATGTCGAATTCCAGCCCCGAGGCTGTGATGGCTTCGGCGTAAAAGCGTGACAGGGCAAGCAGGCTTGCGCCGTGGTTAAATAAGCCCGCATTAAAAAAATACGGGGATTGGCGACCGGCTTTGGTGGTGAATTCCCCAAAGCGCAACACCTGCTCCTGAACGGCAAAGCGGATAAATTGTTGGCGGAAATCGTTCATGGGAGGTCGTCCTTCTATACGCAGAGAAAAATGGGCAACAGCATACCACGGAGGCTTTTTTGCAAGGAACGCAACGTATTATCAGTGCCAATCTCAACGGGATTCGCTCCGCCACCCAAAAGGGCTTTTTTACTTGGCTAGACCAGCAACAGGCCGACTTTGTCTGTGTGCAAGAGCTCAAAGCCCAGCTTGGCGACTTAACCGAAGCCATGCAACATCCCTCGGGGCTAACGGGTTATTTTCACTGCGCGGAGAAAAAAGGCTACAGCGGCGTGGGCATTTACACCCGCCACCCTGCCGACCGCGTGGTCTATGGCTTGGGGTACGCCGACATTGATGCCGAAGGGCGTTATCTCCAAGTCGATGTGGGCGGATTGTCGGTGGTGTCGCTGTATCTGCCGTCGGGGTCGAGCGGCGACGCGCGTCAGCAGGTGAAGTTTGATTTTTTGGCGCGATTTTTGCCGCACCTCGCGGCCTTGCGCCAATCAGGGCAAGACGTGGTGCTGTGTGGGGATTGGAATATCGCCCACCAGCCTATCGACCTGAAAAACTGGAAGGGCAACCTGAAAAATTCAGGTTTTTTGCCCGAGGAACGGGCATGGCTAACAGAGGTGTTGACCACGCAAGGCTGGTGCGATGTTTGGCGCAGCCTTTACCCCGAACTGCCGGGCTACACATGGTGGAGCAATCGGGGACAAGCCTATGCCAAGGATGTCGGCTGGCGGATTGACTATCAGATTGCCAGCCCTGCCTTGGCCGCGCGTGCCACCGCTGCCCACATCTACAAAAACGAGAAATTTAGCGACCATGCGCCGTTGGTGGTGGATTACAGCCATGAGGCTTAGAGCCTGTTCACGATCTACGAGACTCGGGGTGATCCTGCGTTGAAATTCGTAAAAAAATGCTCATTGACCTCGTGTCAACTGCACTTTTTTTCGAATTTCGCCTTGGCTGATCCTTCGTTCGCTAGATCGTAAATAGCTTCTTAGCAAGCTTTTCTTCTTGCGCTGGCATGGGATAGATACGGATTTTGATGGCGGCTAACATGCACTTAACTATAACCCTAAGCACAAGGTCAAAGACACGGCCTATATCCCCCACCTAAAGGAAGGGGATTTACGCCGCTTTTTCGTTAAAATGGCTCTTTGACATCCTCCCCTGCTTAAAAGCAGGGGATTCCTACGGCGGTCAGCTAAAAG
>ERZ724524.3229-NODE-3229-length-10336-cov-6.795837_pt1 | contig 10336 bp, 9 predicted proteins | sample MGYA00376057_ERZ724524 | MGnify/ENA primary metagenome ERZ724524 (study PRJEB28724, sample SAMN07190888) | wastewater metagenome | isolation source: influent of sewage treatment plant in Hong Hong | place: USA: Christiansburg, Virginia | collected 2016-03-01 ...
GTGAATACGACCTGGCCGGCTTTGCCGTGGGCGCGGTCGAAAAATCCAAAATCCTCACCGGCACGAGCGTGCAAGCGGGCGACGTGGTGCTGGGCCTGGCCTCCAGCGGCGTGCATTCCAACGGTTTCAGCCTGGTGCGCAAGTGCATCGAGCGCGCGGGCGCCAGCGCCCCGGCCACACTGGACGGCAAGCCGTTCAAGCAAGCCATCATGGAGCCGACACGCCTGTACGTGAAAAACGTGCTGGCCGCGCTGGCCGCACACCCCATCAAGGCGCTGGCCCACATCACGGGCGGTGGCCTGCTGGAGAACATCCCGCGTGTACTGCCCGAGGGCCTTGCCGCCCACCTGCAAAAAGGCAGCTGGCCACAAACCGAACTGTTTGCCTGGCTGCAAGCCACCGCCGGCATTGACGACACCGAGATGAACCGCACGTTCAACAACGGCATCGGCATGGTCGTCGTGGTGCCCGCCGAGCACGCCGAAGCCACCGCCGCCACGCTGCGCGCCGCCGGTGAGCAGGTTTACACGATAGGTGCCATCGCCCCGCGCGGCGACGGTGCTGCCGTCGTCGTGCGCTGAAGCGCTTTCGCCAGCGAGCACGCACGATGGGGCACCCGCCGCCCTCGAACACCTCCCGCGACCTTGCACCCCTTGCGGCGTGGCCCGGCCCACGCGGTGTGGTCTTTGCCAGCTATCTCCTCATGGGGGCAGCACTGCTGCTGGTGATGTGGCGCGGCCTGCTGCCAGGCCTGCTGTGCGTTTGCCTGGGCTTTTTGCTGACCCGCTGGCTGGTGCCGCGCTTTGCCTGGTTGGGGCGGCGCGGGCAAAGTGCCACTGCCGCTGCCCCCCCCCGCGCAGCGCAGGTGCTGGCGGCGGCACTGGTCATGCTCTCGCCGCTGACGCTGGTGGTGCTGGGCCTGTCGCACTCGCGCGGCTATATCGTTGATGCCCCCCAGCAGTACCGCGAGTTGCTGGACTACATGGCCCGCACCGTACTGGAATTGCGCCAAAAGCTCCCCCCCGACATTGCCGCGCAGCTGCCCGAGGGCGCCGTCGAAATACAGCGCACGATTGCCAGCTACCTGGGCGCCAAAGCAGGGGCACTGGCCATGGCCGGGCGCGTCTGGCTGGGTGGTTTGCTGTTCGCCTACGTGGGGCTGTTGATTGGTGCCCTGGCTGCCGTGCGCAAAGTCGGCCCCGCACGCGGGCCGCTGGCGCAGGCGCTGGTGTTGCGCATTGCACGCTTTGGCGAGGCTTTTCGCCAGATCGTGGCCGCGCAGTTCTGGATTGCCGCTTTCAACACCCTGCTGACAGCGCTGTTTTTGCTGTTCGTGCTGCCGTGGTGGGACATTGCCCTGCCCTACACCCCCGTGCTCATCACCCTGACCTTTGTGGCCGGGCTGGTGCCTATTGTGGGCAACCTGCTGTGCAACGTGGTGATCACGATTGTGGGGCTGTCGGTGTCGCCCGTGGCGGCGCTGGCGTGCCTGGGCTTTCTGGTGCTGATCCACAAGGCCGAGTACGTGATCAACGCCAAAGTGGTGGGCCAGCGCACGCACATGGGCGTATGGGAGCTGCTCTCGGTGATGTTTGTGGCCGAGGCGGTGTTCGGCCCCGCCGGTCTGGTGGCAGCGCCCCTGTTTTACGCCTACCTGAAAAAAGAACTGCACGCAGCCGGGCTGGTGTAAGCGGCCATCACTCACTATCAAATCAATAGCTGGATGCGCCCATCCTGCGGGCCTTGAAGCCCTATTTGGCTGCTGATTTCTTGAATTCCCGCGCCACAAATGCCCAGACCAGTGCCGAGGCATCGGGCCCGGCAGGGTCGCTGAAGTGCAGGCCGGGCGCGCCGCCACTCCAGGCATGGCGCAGGCCGACAATCTCTCGCACCACCACCACCGTGCGGCCTCTGGCCCTGAATTGCGTCACGCGCATCGGGTAGCGCTTGCCGCGCTGCTGGGCGCGCACGGTGCCAGCCCGGGCGCCCAGCGCCTGGGCCCACAGCTGCGCCGTCTGCGCCGCATTGCGCACCGACACGATGCCATCGGCATCGCCATGCAGCACCAGCAAGGGCGGCAAAGACGCTGATAAAGCACTGGTGCCCGGCGATACCGCGCTGGCATGGGGCAAAGGCAATTGCCCTGCGCGGTGGCCTCGCATGGCGGCCAACGCCGTGGCAGCCGAATCTGCCGTGCCGGGCGCAACGCCCGAGTGCATGGCCACGGCACAAAAATGCGCCGGGTAACGCGCCGCCATCAGCACCGCCATCGAGGCGCCCGCCGACAAGCCCGCCACCGCCACCCGCGCCAGATCGACCGGGTGGTGCAGCGCCACCTGCTGGACTGCGGCCAGCAGCGTGGCCGCCTCGGCGTCCGGCCTGCCACTGCGCGCGCCATACCAGTTCCAGCAGCCCCGGGCATTGGCCAGCCGCTCCTGCTCGGGGTAGAGCACCAGAAAGCGATGGCGCGCTGCCAACCGGTTCATGCGCGAGCTGCTGGCCAAGTCCGCACCAGTCTGGTCGCAGCCGTGCAGCATGACCATGAGCGGCAGCTTTTCAGCACGGCGCAAGGCCAGACCTGGCGGAACGTACAAATGAAACCGCCGCGCACCAGCAGGGCCGGTGGCCACACCGGCGATCCAGTCGCCCTGGGGCGCCAGGGATTTGCGGCGCGCCACCGCGCCCGTGGGCTGACGGTGCGCCGTCTTGGCAGTCGGGACTGCCTCGTGGATGGCCTCTTTCACTGCCGCCTTGACCGCAGATTTCACCGCCGCCTTCACGGCCTTGGTGGCTTGGGCGCGGGCGGGCCGGGTAACGCGGGCCAGGGTCTTGAGATTGCGCTGGTAGGCCCGTGTGAGCGCAGACAGCGAGAACAAGGCAGAGCGACGCGGCATGGTATGAAGGGCGCTGCGAACCGCAAAACGCCCTTGGCAAGAGAACAGCTGGACACCTTAGCAGTTTCCGGGCAAGCGCGTATTTTGCTATTTATTTAATAGCAATAGGCGCTTACTACGTAAGCTCTGGAGCCGGTTTTTACTGTTATTTTTGCGCTATCCAAGGGGTATTCAGAACACGCCCACGCCCTGGCCATCGGCTTTTTTCACAGGGAACCACGGGCACGGCGCAGCGCTTGCAGGCGCGCACGGACAGCATGGGCATCCTGGCTGGTGGGGGCATGCGCCAGGTACATCTCCAGGTCGGGGATGGCCTGATCGGCATGGCCGCTTTCGGCGTGCGCCAGGCCCCGGTCGCGCCATTCGCTCCAGGCCAGCGGCAACAGCACCACCAGGCGGTTCTGGACGGCAATCAGCCGTGGCCAGTCTTGCTGCGCCTGGTAGAGCTCTTTCAGATTGCGCAGCACGCGCGCAATGATCTCGCGCGGCTTGGCCGCTTGCAGGTACAACCCCAGCGACACATCGCCCTCGCTCAGGCCACTGCTGCGCTGGTAAGGCGCCAGCCGCTCTGACAAATCTTCCCGCGACAGCGACTGCCCGGTGAACGGGTCTATCACCACCTGCCCCTTGGGCAGCAGCGCCTTGACCATAAAGTGCCCCGGAAACGCCACGCCGCGCGCCTGCAAGCCCACACCCTGCGCCAGCTCCATCCACAACAGCCCCAGTGTCACGGGAATGCCCCGGCGGGTGTGCAGCACGGTGTGCAAATAGCTGTTTTCCGGATCGTCGTAGTGGTTGATGTTGCCTGCAAAACCCAGGTCACCAAAGAAAAACTGGTTCAACACTTGCAGGCGTTGCAGCGAGGGGGCATCGGCGGCGATGCGCCGTTGCAGGCGCGCCTGCAAGCTGTCCATGTCGTACAGCAGCTGCTGCACATCCAGCTCGGGGTATTCATCCTGGGCGATGCTGGCAGCCGCCTCCAGCAGCGCAAACTCGGCGTCGCTGTGCACCAGCGAGGCAAAGTATTCCAGCGGCGTGGGTGCGGTGTAGCGGGGCAACATGACAGGGGTTGTAAAGGGGCAGCCGCCAGGCGTCAAGGGCGCGGGGCTTCAGCGGCGCAGCGTTTCGCGCAGCTTCAGGCCGGTAGCCCACAGCACGGCAAAGTACAGCACGGCTGCAGCGCACAGCAGCGCGGCCAACAGCGCGGCGCGTTGCAGGCCGTGGGCGCCCAAGGCAATCCAGGCAAAGTGCCGGTCGGCCCACAGCAAAAACGACGCCAGCAGCGCGCTGGCCGTGCTCACCTGCAAGCCGTAGCGCCACCAGCCGGGCCGGGGCTGGTAGCTGCCGCGCCGGCGCAGGCCGATCAGCAGCCACAGCGCGTTGACCAGTGCGCCCAGGCCAATCGACAGCGCCAGCCCGGCATGGGCCAGCCAGGGCACCAGGGCGATGTTGAGCAGTTGCGTAATCACCAGCACCACCACGGCAATCTTGACGGGCGTGCGAATGTCCTGGCTGGCGTAGTAGCCCGGCGCCAGCACCTTGATGGCCACCAGCCCCAGCAGCCCGGCGCCGTAACCGGCCAACGCCAGGGCAATTTGCTGCACATCGCTGGCCTTCAAAGCGCCGTAGTGGAACAACGTGGCCACCAGCGGCTGGGCAAACGCGAGCAGGCCCACGGCGCAGGGCAGCGCCAGCAGCACCACGATGCGCAGACCCCAATCCAGCATGGCCGAATACTTCTGCGCATCGCCCGCCGCCTTGGCCGCAGCCAGCTGCGGCGTCAGCACCACACCCAGGGCCACGCCCAGCAGCGCGGTCGGAAACTCCATCAGCCGGTCGGCATAAAACAGCCAGGTGACGCTGCCTGGCGCCAGGTACGAGGCGATCTGCGTGTTGATCATCAGCGAGATTTGCGCCACCCCCACGCCCAGCAGCGCGGGCGCCATCAGGCCCAGAATGCGGCGCACGCTGGCGTCTTGCCAGGCCGTGCGCAAAGCGCCCCAAGTCAGGCCGATGCGCGGCAGCAAGCCCAGGCGGTGCAAAGCGGGCACCTGCACCGCCAGTTGCAGCACGCCACCGGCCATCACGCCACCGGCCATGGCGTAAATGGGCTCGATACCGCGCGCGGCCAGCAGCGGCGCGCCCCACCAGGCGGCGGCAATCATGCACAGGTTCAGCAGCACGGGTGTGGCCGCAGGCAGGGCAAAGCGCTTCCAGGTGTTGAGCACCCCCGCCGACAGCGCCACCATCGACATGAAGCCGATGTACGGAAACATCCAGCGCGTCATCAGCACGGCGGCCTCAAAGCCTTCGCCGCTTTGGCGCAGGCCGCTGGCCAGCATCCACACCAGCACGGGCGCCCCCGCCACCCCGAGCACGCAGGTCAGCACCAGCGCCCAGGCCAGCGCAGTGGCTACATGGTGGATGAGCGCGCGCGTGGCCTCCTCGCCGTGCTGCGCCTTGGCAGCCGCCAGCACCGGCACAAAGGCCTGGCTGAAAGCGCCTTCGGCAAACAGCCGCCGAAACAGGTTGGGAATGCGAAACGCGACGTTGAAGGCATCGGTGAGCGCGCTGGCGCCAAACATCGAGGCCATGATCAGGTCGCGTGCCAGGCCCGTGACGCGGGACGCCAGGGTCAGCAAGGAGACGGTGGAGGCAGCTTTGAGCAGTGACACGGCGCCGAGTGTATGCGCTGCACGGCCCGCACAGCGCGCTGCGCTACAATCGTGGGCTTTGCTGGCATCATCCTCGAACACAAGGAATACACACTATGGCATCCGCTAAACCCAAGAAAAAGAACCCCCGCCTGGCATCGGGCCGCAAACGCGTCCGCCAGGACATCAAGCTCAACGCAGCCAACACCTCGCTGCGTTCCAAATACCGCACCGCTGTCAAGAACGTCGAAAAGGCTGTTCTGAGCGGCGACAAGACCAAGGCTGCTGAACTGTTCGCCAAGATGCAATCCGTGGTGGACAACGTGGCCGACAAGGGCATCTTCCACAAGAACAAGGCTGCTCGCGACAAGAGCCGTCTGTCCGCCAAGGTCAAAGCCCTGGCACTGGCCGCCTGACCCTCTTCAGGCAAACAGCCCGAGTGGCCCCGGCCGCTCGCCGTTTGTAACGGGTGCGCTGCCAGCAAAAGCAAAAAGCCGTCGCAAGACGGCTTTTTTGTTGTGGATGGCAGGCTGCTGCTTCGGGCACAAACCAAGGCCGCCCCAGCCTGCGCTGCGCCGGCGTTGACACTCCAGAGGCTGTTGGATTGCAGGCCCAGCGCTCTATGGGCAGCGGGCGGTATTCAGCGCTGTGCGGGCGCGGCCACGTCGGGCAGCAAACAGGCTTCGACCACTTGCAGGTCGTTATCGCGGGCAAAGTTCATCACGAAGTCCCAGGCCATGGGCTCATGGCCTTGCAATGCACGGTTGACCACCACGCACTTGACACCGTTGATCACCTTCGGAATACACCAGGGCGAATAACTCAGATGGCTGCCAGGGCGCACGCCACCGGGGCGAAAGCTGCTCATGACGCCTGCCAGCCGCTCGGCCCAGTCGCTGGGACGAAAGGTTTTTCCGCCGTGCGTGATGCCCTGGATAAAAACTTCAGAGGTGGAAGGATGCGCCATCTGGGTAGAGGGAAGGGTAGTGGGACGGTCTGCGCAGGATCACTGCTTGTTGCGCCGCAGCAGGCTATTCTAACTCTTATATAAGAGATAAGAGTTATGTTCCCGCAGGATGCGGGCCGCAGCAGATGCACGCATCACCGCCCCATCCGCTCCAGGCAGTCGCTTCACGCCACTAGAATCTGTTTTCCTTTTTTCAGGGCTGCACGTGTTGGTACGCTGGTAGCCCGCCATTGCCCCGTCTGGAGAATAGCTGCATGACCGCTTTCATTGAGGCCGCCTCGCCCCACGTGATGAACACCTATGGCCGCGTGCCGATTGCACTGGAGCGTGGTCAGGGCAGCCGCGTCTGGGATGTCAACGGCAAGCAGTACCTGGATGCACTGGGCGGCATCGCCGTCAACACCCTGGGGCACAACCACCCCCGGCTGGTGCCCGCGCTGCAAGACCAGCTCAGCAAGCTGATCCACACCTCCAACTACTACCACGTGCCTGGCCAGGAACAGCTGGCCGCCAAGCTGGTGGAACTGTCGGGCATGCAGAACGTGTTTTTCTGCAACTCGGGGCTGGAAGCCAACGAGGCAGCATTGAAAATCGCCCGCAAATTCGGTGTGGACAAGGGCATCGCCAAGCCCGAAATCGTGGTCTATGAAAAAGCCTTCCATGGCCGCTCGATTGCCACCATGTCGGCCACCGGCAACCCCAAAATCCACACCGGCTTTGGCCCGCTGGTCGAAGGCTTCATCCGCGTGCCGGTGAACAACATCGAGGCCATCCGCCAAGCCACCGAGGGCAACCCCAACGTGGTCGCCGTGTTCTTCGAGACCATCCAGGGCGAAGGCGGCATCAACCCCATGCGCATCGAGTATTTGCAGCAGCTGCGCCAGCTGTGCGATGAGCGCGGCTGGCTGATGATGATTGACGAGGTGCAGTGCGGCATGGGCCGCACCGGCAAATGGTTTGCCCACCAGTGGGCCGGCATCGTGCCGGATGTGATGCCCCTGGCCAAGGGCCTGGGCTCGGGCGTGCCGATTGGCGCCGTGGTGGCTGGCCCCAAGGCGGCCAACGTGCTGCAACCGGGCAACCACGGCACCACCTTTGGCGGCAACCCGCTGGCCATGCGCGCGGGCAACGAAACCATCCGCATCATGGAAGAAGACGGCCTGCTGCACAACGCCACCGCCGTCGGCCTGCACCTCAAGACCGCGCTGCAACACGCACTGGGCAGCCTGCCCGGTGTGAAAGAAGTGCGCGGCCAGGGCCTGATGCTGGGCGTGGAGCTGACCAAGCCCTGCGGCGTGCTGGTGGGCCGCGCAGCCGATGCGGGCTTGCTCATCAGCGTCACCGCCGACAGCGTGATCCGCCTGGTGCCGCCGCTGATCCTGACCACCGCCGAGGCCGACGAGATCGTCGCCCTGCTGGCGCCGCTGGTGCAAGCTTTCCTGGCGGAATGACCCCGTCCCACGAGACACCCACGATGAAACACTACCTGCAGTTCAACGACCTCAGCGCCGACGAATACGCCTACCTGTTTGCGCGCGCTGCGGTCATCAAGAAAAAGTTCAAGGCGTACGACAAGCACCACACGCTGGCCGACCGCACGCTGGCCATGATTTTCGAAAAAGCCAGCACCCGCACCCGCGTCAGCTTTGAGGCCGGCATGTACCAGCTCGGCGGCAGCGTGGTACACCTGACCACCGGCGACAGCCAACTGGGCCGCGCCGAACCCATTGAAGACAGTGCCAAAGTCATCAGCCGCATGGTCGACTTGGTGATGATCCGCACCTACGAGCAAACCAAAATCGAGCGCTTTGCCGCCGACTCGCGCGTGCCCGTCATCAACGGGCTGACCAACGAGTTCCACCCCTGCCAGATCCTGGCCGACATCTTCACCTTCATCGAGCACCGGGGCTCCATCGCGGGCAAAACGGTGGCCTGGGTGGGTGACGGCAACAACATGGCCAACACCTGGTTGCAGGCGGCGCAGCTGCTGGGCTTCAAGGTGCATGTGAGCACACCGCGCGGCTACGAAGTAGATGAGAAATTGGCCGTTGGGGCAGGCGGGGCCTGCGCGAGCAGCTATCAATTTTTCAGCAATCCGCTGGACGCCTGCCGGGGCGCCGATCTGGTCACCACCGATGTGTGGACGAGCATGGGCTACGAGGCCGAGAACGAAGCGCGCAAACAGGCTTTTGCCGACTGGTGCGTGGACGCCGAGATGATGGCCGTGGCGCAGAGCGACGCCCTGTTCATGCACTGCCTGCCTGCCCACCGGGGCGAAGAAGTCGAGGCCGACGTGATCGACGGCCCGCAATCGGTGGTCTGGGACGAGGCAGAAAACAGAATGCACGTGCAAAAGGCACTCATGGAATATTTGCTGCTGGGTCGGCAGGCATAAGCCACCAGCGCCCCTTCCACTCCCCCACACAGCGGCTTCGGCCGCTTTTTTGTCCCCATGACCCACCCCTGCCTGACCTGCGGCGCCTGCTGCGCCAGTTTTCGTGTTGACTTTGCCGTGCAGGAGCTGGAGGGCTGCGGCGGGCGCGTGCCCTGCGGGCTGGCCGACCCCATCACCGAGCACCTGCACCGCATGCGCGGCACCGACTACCGCAGCCCGCGCTGCGCCGCCCTCACCGGCAAGCTGGGCGACAAGGTGGCCTGCGGCATCTACGAATGGCGCCCCTCACCGTGCCGCGAGTTCGAGGCGGGCAGCGACGCCTGCCGCCAGGCCCGCCTGCGCCACGGGCTGACCCAGCCCGTTTAGGCCTGCACACAGACGCGGTTGCGCCCCTCGCCCTTGGCCTGGTAGAGCGCGGCATCGGCGCGTTGCAGCAAAGCGCTGGCGCCGTCTTCGTCGCCGCCCCGCAAAGCCGACACCCCCAGGCTGATCGTGATGTGGCCCACCTGGGGGTACTCTTGTGCAGCCACGGCCAGGCGCAGGGCATCGGCAGTGGCCTGTGCTTCTTTCAGGCCCGTGTCAGGCAGCAAGGCCACGAACTCTTCCCCGCCAATCCGTGCGGCCACATCGCTGCGGCGCAAGCGCTGCTGCAAGGTGCGCGCCAGGCCCTGGAGCACCTGGTCGCCTGCGCCATGGCCGTGGGTGTCGTTGACGCGCTTGAAGTGGTCTACATCCACCGTCAGCAGGCTCAAGGGCCAGCCACTGCGCCGGGCCAGGGCGATGGCGAAATCAAACTGCCCCTCCAGCCCGCGCCGGTTGAGCAAGCCCGTGAGCGGGTCGCTGCGCGCCTGCATCTCCAGCGCCTGGTTGGCCCTTTGCAGCTCCTGGGTGCGCTGGCGCACGGTTTCTTCCATCTCGTGGCTGTGCGCCAGCAGCCGCCGCGTCATGCGGTCGAGCGCGCTGGAGAGGATTTGCACCTCGCGGCTGCTGTGGCTTGGCACGATGCTGGCGCCTGCGGTGCCCGCACCAATCTCGTGCGCGGCCTTGGCCAGCGCGTACAAATCCATGCTGATGCGCCGCGCTGCCAGCCAGGCGATGGCAGCGCCCAGCAGCGCCACCGCCAGCCCCACACCGATGGCAATGCCCTGGGCGCGGCGGGCTTCGGCAAAGGCCAGCGCCAGTGGCTCGCGCGCCACGACGTACCACCCCAGGCTGCTGGCCGGGCCCTGCGCACTGACATGGGCCTGGGCAGTGAGGTAGCTTTGCCCGTCTTGCCAAGCCACCGCGCCGACACTGGTGCCCGATGGCAACCCCGGCAGGCGCTGGCCGCTGGCGCGGTAAGCCTCGGTCTGGCCCTGGGGGGCGTAAATAACCTGGCCCTGGCTGTCAAAAATGAACAGTTGCAACTGGCGCTCGGCGGCCCACG
>ERZ724524.3230-NODE-3230-length-10334-cov-5.487791_pt1 | contig 10334 bp, 9 predicted proteins | sample MGYA00376057_ERZ724524 | MGnify/ENA primary metagenome ERZ724524 (study PRJEB28724, sample SAMN07190888) | wastewater metagenome | isolation source: influent of sewage treatment plant in Hong Hong | place: USA: Christiansburg, Virginia | collected 2016-03-01 ...
TTGGAGATGCGACCGCTTAAACTACCTGGTGATGCACTTTGTAGTTGAATCTGCGAATGAAATGAGCCATCAGCCCACGTCCAATATAGAGTAACAGCTATAAAATGGATAGCAAATTTGTCTGTCGCATACCGAGGTGCCCAAAACATGATCCCGTCCGAACTGCTCGATGATCCTGAAGACACGCAGCACACTGCCGCTGAACGTGCCACTGCCGCATCGCGTAGCACGTGGGTCAGTGTTGGCGTGAACGTGGTATTGACCGCGGTACAAATCTCGGTCGGTGTGTTCGCCAAATCCCAGGGCTTGATCGCTGACGGCATTCACTCCCTGTCTGATTTGGTGGCCGACTTTGTGGTGCTGTTTGCCAGCCACCACAGCAAAAAGGATGCGGACGACGACCACCCTTACGGTCACCAGCGTTTTGAGACGGCTGCTTCCCTGGTTTTGGGTCTGTTGCTGCTGGCGGTGGGCGTGGGCATGATGTGGTCGGCCTTTCGCAAGCTGGAAGCACCCGAGACGGTGCAGCAAGTGCATGCGGTCGCTCTGTGGGTGGCTGCCATAGCCCTGATTTCCAAAGAACTCTTGTTTCGGTACATGCTGACCGTGGCCAAACGGGTCAAGTCCAGCATGCTGGTGGCCAATGCCTGGCACGCACGCTCGGATGCAGCGTCTTCTCTCGTGGTGGGTATCGGCATCATGGGAAACCTGGCCGGTTACCCCATTCTGGACCCGATCGCGGCGTTGATCGTTGGCTTTATGGTCGCCAAGATGGGTTGGGAGTTTGGCTGGAGCGCCATGCACGACCTGATGGACCGGGCGGTTGACGATCAGGAGGTCGCCGCTATACGGCAAACATTGGAGCAGACTCCCGGTGTCAGTGGTGTGCACGACGTGCGGACCCGCAAGATGGGCGACATGATTGTGGTGGATGCCCATATCGAAGTCGACGCGAACCTGACGGTTGAGGCCGGGCACGACATTGCCGTGTTGGCGCGCCAGAGGGTCATGCAACGCCATCGGGTACTCAACATGATGACGCATGTAGACCCCTGGAAACGTCCAGATCTGGACCATGCCACACCGGTTGCATAACGCGTGTCTTAACACGCCCCCCCAATGTCTGCTGACCTCCCTAAGCCAGGCGAACCCGGGCCCAGCTCCATCCTAGGTTTGGGGGAGGATGAAGCGCGACAGCGGCTGTCGCAAGACGGTCCCAATGAGCTGCCCGCATCCCGGCAGCGCAGTAGCTGGCGCCTGTTGGGTGATGTCGTAACCGAGCCCATGTTTTTACTGCTGGTGGCGTGTGGAGCCATCTACATGGTGCTGGGGGACCGCCATGAAGCGTTGATGCTGCTGGGGTTTGTGTTCGTGGTCATGGGCATCACTTTTGTGCAGCAGCAACGGACCGAGCGTTCTCTGGATGCCCTGCGCGACCTTTCCAGCCCACGCGCGCAGGTTCTGCGGGGCGGACAGATGGTGCGGATACCCGGACGCGAGCTGGTCTGTGAAGACATCGTGTTGCTGGCCGAAGGGGACCGTGTACCGGCGGACCTGGAGCTTGTTGATGCGTCAAACCTGACGGTTGACGAGTCCCTGTTGACTGGCGAATCGGTGCCGATCGACAAGCAGGTGACGGCGGTCTCTGAGGGTGCCGCACCGCCCGTGGCGTCAGACATTGGGCGGGTGTTTTCCGGGACCTTGGTGACGCGGGGTACGGCCAGGGGGCGCGTCGTTGCAACGGGTCCACGCAGTGCGCTGGGGCGCATTGCCCAGTCGTTGGCGGCGCTGGGGGTCGAAAAGACACCGATCCAGCGGGAGACCCAGCAGGTTGTCAAACGCGTGGCCCTGATTGGTGTCGCAGTGGCCACCGGGCTAGCCCTGGTCTTTGGTTTTCGCACGGGCGACTGGCTGCATGGTCTGTTGGCAGGGCTAACCTTGGCCATGGCCATCCTGCCAGAAGAGTTGCCGGTCGTTTTGACCATCTTCCTGGGTTTGGGGGCGTGGCGCCTAGCGCGTGAAAACGTGCTGGCGCGCAGCATTCCCGCGATTGAGCTGCTGGGTGCCACCACGGTACTGTGTGTCGACAAAACCGGAACGCTGACAGCCAATCACATGGCGGTGAGCCAACTCTGGTCTGAGGCGGCCGCCTTTACTGTGGACCAGACACCCGATAAGCCGCTGCAGGAAGCGCTTCATGGCCTGCTGGAGTACGCCGTGCTGGCCAGCCACCGGCGTGCTTTTGATCCGATGGAAACGGCGATCAGCGAGGCGGGTCAGCGCCTGTTGGCCGACACCGAACACTTGCATGGCGACTGGACCCTGGTGGATGACTACCCTTTGTCGCGCGAGATGCTGGCCATGTCCCGCGTTTGGCAGTCGCCGGATCGTCGCGAACTCCTGATTGCCACCAAGGGCGCGCCCGAAGCCATTGTGGATCTCTGTCACCTGGATGCCCAGCGCGGCACGGCCATTGCCAGCCAAGTTGCGGCACTGGCCGGCGCCGGATTGCGGGTGCTGGGTGTGGCCCAGGCCACCTTTGACGCGGACGCGCTGCCGGGCAACCAGCATGACTTTGAATTTGAGTTCTTGGGGTTGGTGGCCCTGCAGGACCCACTGCGTGCAGACGTGCCGCGTGCGATTGCCGAATGCCATGCGGCGGGTATTCGGGTGGTCATGATCACCGGCGACCACCCCTCAACTGCAGTGTCCATCGCCCGCCAGGCAGGGCTGCCGACCGATGGATCGGTCATGAGCGGGACAGAATTGGATGCCATGGACGACGCAGCCTTGCGTGTACGGCTGGCCGATACCCATGTTTTTTGCAGGGTGCAACCTGAACAAAAGTTGCGTCTGGTACAGGCTTTTCGCGCCCGTGGAGATGTGGTGGCCATGACCGGCGACGGCGTCAATGACGCTCCTGCCCTCAAGGCAGCCCACATTGGGGTAGCCATGGGTGCGCGGGGTACCGATGTGGCGCGTGAGGCGGCGGCCCTGGTCTTGCTCAACGACGATTTTTCTTCACTCGTGGTGGCGGTGCGTTACGGCCGCAGGGTCTTTGCGAATCTGCGCAAGGCCATTGTGTTTGTGATTGCAGTGCACGTCCCCATCATCGGGCTGTCGGTGGTTCCGGTGTTGCTGGGCTGGCCTCTGATTCTGATGCCAGTGCATATTCTGTTCTTGCAGCTCATCATTGATCCGGCCTGTTCGGTGGTGTTTGAGGCCGAAGCTTTGGAAGGCCGGGCCATGACCGACAAGCCTCGTAGCCCCGGCATGCGCCTGTTTGATGCCACGGTGCTGGCACGAGGCTTTTGGCAGGGTTTGGGTCTGCTGGTCATTCTCCTGGCGGTTCACGTAGTGACGCGCAACGCGACGAATTCCGAGGACACGGCCCGTGCCATGGCGTTTCTGGTGCTGGTGTTGTCCAATCTGGGCCTGATTCGGGCTAACCGCTCTTGGGGACCAACGCGTTTACGCGGCCCTGGTTCGACAAACCCGTATTTCGCCTGGATCAGCCTATTGACCCTGTGTTTGCTCGCCGGTGTGATGGCGGTTCCTGTCGTCAGCCGCTTGTTTGCTTTTGCTTTACCGTCAACAGGACTGTTGCTGTCGGGACTGGGGTTTGTGCTGCTGGGTCTGGTTTGGTTTGAACTGGTCAAGCGGATATTTGACAGTCGGGCCAGAAAAACACAAGCCTTATCGAATGTGAGTTAAAGGTATCGGGCGGACCAGGTACGTTGTTATGTCACGATACTGGGGTCACCGAAATCTGTCGCTACACGGGCGATGCAAGGGCACCTGTGGGAAGATTGGGCATCGTATGGTGGTGAGAAAACGATTCGGAAGAGGCTACAGACCCGTGCTTTCGATCGTTGTCGGTCTGGGTCGCCTTGTTTATTTGCGTGTTGCTCAAAGGAACCATGAACCTGATTGATCTGTACCCCCAGGTACGCTGGACCCATATCAGTCTGGTACTGATCAGCGGCGCATTGTTCGCGGCGCGCGGCATCGGTGTGCTGTTGGGGGCCGGCTGGAGCATGGCGCCAGTGGTACGGCGCTTCAGCTATTCAATCGACACCGCGTTATTGGGCGCGGCCCTGCTGTTGTTGTTCATGCTGAACATCAACCCCTTTGCCGTCAGTTGGCTGAGTGCCAAGATTGCTTTGTTATTGCTCTACATCCTTTTGGGCACGCTTGCTCTCAAACGCGCCCGAACAGAGCGCATGCAACAAGTGTGTTTTGTAGCGGCCATGGCAACCTATGGGTTCATGCTGAGCGTCGCGCTGGCCCATCACCCCTTGGGTGCCTTTGTAGCTTGGCAGTCTGTCAGGCAATGAGGGCGTCAGCACCGCCGGTCCTGCCATCTGTCGCATGGTGCTGGTGGTTCTGCAAGTCGAAGCCTACTATTGCCCCAACAAGATCAACACCTTTCATAGCGATCTTGTTCGCCCTGTTCGATGCGGCGAAATAAGCATGGAAATGGTTGAACATGGAGTTAGAAAATGACACTGGCACAAGATCTTGAAAGCCTCGAACAGATGCGCAATCGCGGAGCTTTGAGCGAAGCTGAGTTTGCGCAGGCCAAAGACCGGCTGTTACACGGCACTGCGCCATCGCCCATATCAAAGGTTTCTGCTCTCAACGGGCTACGGCGTTCAAGTACGGATCAATGGCTGGGTGGTGTTTGTGGTGGGTTGGCGAACTTTACGGGGCTGGACGCCTGGTTGTGGCGTTTGGCGTTTACCCTGACCCTGATCCTGGCTGGCACGGGACTGTTTGTGTACCTGTTGATGTGGATTTTGGTTCCTGTGGAGCCTTTGGCTCACCCACACATCGCACCATCCAATTGACGAAACCCCTCGCAGGTTTCTTCAGGTCGGCTCGTCGCCCGTTGGAATCGCAATGCCCGCCGCACGCGCCTCCGCCAGCAAGGTTGCCAGTTCCGCAGCCGAGTGAACGCTCAACCGATCGAAAATCTTGCGCCGGTGTTCTTCCACGGTGCGAATGCTGAGCTCCATCTTCCAGGCAATCGTTTTGTTGAGCTCCCCGGCAGCAACCAGTGGCATGAGACGAACCTGTTGGCGCGAAAGACTGGACATCAAGTCTTGCAAGCGATCGTGGCGTTCCATGCGAGCGTGCCATTGCTCTTCCACCGCCAGGGCTTTGTGGATCAGTTGTACCAATGCATCATTAGCGTAAGGTTTTTCCACGAAATGGAATGCCCCACGGGCCATAGCGCCGACGGCCATGGGAATATCTCCGTGGCCACTCAGGAACAGCACCGGCATTCGGTCGCCCATTCCCCGGCTGACCAACGCCTCGTGCACTTGCAGGCCAGACAGCGGCTCCATTCGGACATCCAGAATCACGATACCGCGTGGTGGGTTCTTGAGCTGGTCAAATGCCGACAACAGCTCGGGGCCACTGGCGTATGGCACAACACGGAGGCCGTGCTGGCGCAGCAAAAAGCTGATACTGGACCGTACACCGTCATCGTCGTCACACAAAAAAACGCTGCGGTTGTTCATGGGGAATGTATTTCGAGTTAGGGGTTGGCTGGTGGCAAGGCAAAACCAAAACGGGCCCCACCGGTTGGGGCATCTTCTGCGTACAACACTCCGCCATGAGACTCCAATATCGAGCGGCAGATGGCCAAGCCCAAACCGGTGCCTTCTTGCTTGGTCGAAAAAAATGGTTCGGTGAGTGTTTCAATGTCGTGGCCGCCAAGTCCTGTGCCAGAGTCGGTAACCTCGACGCTGACCCAACTCTCTGAACGCCCAACGCGCGCGCGCGCGCTCAGGCGGGTGCGCACAACGATTGTCCGCGCCCCATTTTTTCCGGACATGGCGTCACTTGCATTGCGCAGCAAGTTGGAGATGACCTGTTCGATGCCAATGCGATCAATGAAAACCTGCGGCAAGTGCTCCTCAAGGTCGAGGCTGACGTCGGCGCCAGTTCGTTTGAGGTCTCTTTGCAGCAAGGTGACGGCATGGGTCACGATAGGGTTGATCTCAAAGTACCCATAGTTGGGTTCTCTGCGCGCGAGCCTCGCCCGGATCCGGTGCACGATATCTCCAGCTTGCGACGCGTGGTGTGCAAGGGCCTGCGCCGCTTCTATTAGTTCGGCATCGGGTTGCGCCTGTTTTTGTAGTGCCGTGGCTATGCCGGCGCTGTAGCCGACAATGCTAGTCAAGGGTTGGTTCAACTCATGCGCGAGCGTAGAGGCCACCTCGCCTAACGTGGACAGTCGCGCGTGATTGGCCAAAGCCTCACGCTGACGGCGATCCATCTCTTCCAGTCGCTTGCGTTCGGTGACGTCAACGATGGAGCCCATCCAGCCAACCTGTTGGCCTTGGCCATCCACCAGGGGCGACTCGAAAACCATGACGTCGATGGTCCGCCCGTCGCGGTGGCGCCAACGTGTCTCTTGCCCTTCTGATTTGTTGCGGTGGCGGTTTGGGTTGCCTGCACTCTGGACCTGCTCATCAAAACCGGGTCCTATCTTTGCTAGTTCGTCCTGTGAATAACCCACCATCGCACAAAACGTGCGATTGACAAACAATAAGTCACCCTTTAGGTCGCGTGCGCGTAAGCCCACGAGCGCGGATTCCTGCATGGACTGGCGCCACGCGGCTTCGGTTCGCCAGGCGGCCTCTGCCTGGGCCACGCGGTTCATCTGGCGGCGTAACAGCCAGGTGGCAATCGTGACCAAGGCCAGAAATCCCACCATCAGGACTACAGGGAGCGTGGCAAACCAATGGGGTTGCCGAACACGCTGCGTCAGCCGCAACCTCGCGTCGGCAATGGCCTGGAAGGGCATTTCGTAGCTTTCACCCCTGGCCGTGTGCCCAGGGGTTTCGGTGGACAAAATGACTTGGTCCTGACCCGAGACCAGCTGTACTTCATACTGCGCTGCAAGCCACCAAAAGTCCTTGCTTTTAATCAGGTCAGCCGGGTCGTAGCGTGCGATCAACTGCCCGGTCTGTGGTCGACGCAAATCACTGGTTGGGGCTACCAGATGCAAGGTGATGCCGGGACTTTGGCTTGAGGTTTGTGTACCCCGTCGCAATTCGCGCCGTGCTTCTCCGATAATCCGCCCGTTCACGTCGAGCCACACAACACTGAGCCACCGCCGGTCCAGACCAGCTGCGATTTCTGGCAAAGTTGCCATTTGGTAGTTGCCTGCGGCACTGGGCGCTGGGAGCCTTGCGGCCGCAGCACGCAGCGTTGCAGTTTCGGTTTCCAACCTTGCGGCAAGTTGGGCGTCCAGACTCAGGGTGTCGGCCATCACGGTCCGTTGCGACGCTTCGCGCTCCAATCGGTCATTGTCTTGGGCCCACACAATGACCAAGGCTGTAAACGACAATGACAACAGAAAAGGAGCCACCCACAGCAAGCGTGCCAATCGGGACAGCAGGCCCTGCGCATCTATGCCGGACAGTGGTACGTGATAGGGCAAACGCATACGGCTAGTCTAATGACGGATACCATGTGCGCTCTAGTCCGCACAAACCCTGCCATGCCGAGCCATAGTGCATTGGTGCGACGCAGCACAAACTCTCAAAACAAATAGTGAAATTATTCATATAGGAAATGGTTACAATCCGTTCCTATATGAATTCCATATTACGTATTCCCTTGAATGGTTCGCCGCAGCAACTGACAAGCCTGCTGGCGCTCCAGCAGGCGTTTGCGCAAGTGTGTAACGCGTTGGCACCCCTGGTGCAACAGACACGGTGCTGGAACCGGGTGACCCTACACCACCTGGCGTACAAGCAGCTTAGGGATCAATTTCCGGCAATCGGTTCTCAAATGGTGTGCAACGCCATTTATTCGGTATCCCGCACGAGCCGCTTGGTCTTCCAACACCCGGCAAGCCCCTTCAATCTGACCCGGCTTGGCAACCGACCCTTGCCCCAGTTGCGTTTTACAGACAGCTGCCCTGTCTACTTTGACCGCCACACGCTCAGTGTCAAAGAGGGCCAGTTGTCGATGTACACCCTGGAGGGCCGCATCCGGTTTCATTTGGCGCTGCGGCCTGAAGACGAGGCGAGTTTCCACAACAACAAGCTGCGAGAAATTGTATTGTCTCGCACGGCCAGCGGCGGGTTTGAATTGTCTTTTCAGTTTTCTACACCGGCTGAAGGTGACGAAATTGGCGCGATCCAGGAAAACGAGCTGGGTGAAATTCCTGAATATGTTTTGGTAGAGGAGTCCACGTAATGTCAAAAAGCATGCCTTCCGAACTGGGCAAGGCGGTGTCGGCCCTTCGACCCTATTTTGTCCGTTCCTTCTGGTTCAGCATCTGCTCGTGTTTATTGGTGCTGGCACCCAGCGGCTACATGCTTGAGGTGTACGACCGGGTGGTCAACAGCCGCAGCCACATGACCCTGTTGATGCTGACTTTGGCTGTGTTGGGAGCCTATGTTTTGATGGAGATTCTCGAATGGGCGCGTGCTGAAATTCTGCATGAGGCCGGGCAAGAGTTAGACCAGCAAATGCGGCATCGGATTTTTGGCGCCATTTTCGAAGCCAATCTCAAACGGCTTCCGGGCGGCAGCATCCAGCCCATGAACGACTTCAGAACGATTAAGGACTTTTTCCAGTCGCCTCCGCTTCTGGCTCTCATGGAAGCTCCGGTGTCTTTGGTGTTTCTCGCCCTGGTGTTTGCGATCAGTCCGGTACTTGGCTGGTCGGCCGTTGTCGGCTCTGTGTTTCAAGTGTTCATTGGGTGGCTCAACGAAAAGAATACCCAGCCTTCATTGGTGGCGGCCAATCGTTCGGCCATTGCAGCACAGCAGTATGCAGATGGTTCACTGCGCAATGCGCAGGTGATCGAGTCGATGGGCATGTTGCGTGATATTCACCGTCGGTGGATGGGCAAGCAGCGTGAATTCCTGGGACTGCAAGCACTCGCATCCGACAGGGCCAGCACGTATCAGGCCTGGACCAAGTTTCTTCAGACCACCATGGGGTCCCTATTGTTGGGTCTCGGTGCGTGGTTGTTGTTGAAGGGTCAGTTGAATGGCGGTGGCGGCATGATGATGATTGGCTCTATTTTGGGTGGACGGGTCCTCGCGCCGCTGGTGCAAATCGTGACACAGTGGCGCATGGTTGTGAATGTCCGAGACGCTTGGCAACGGCTGGACGCCATGTTGTCCGCCATCCCTGCAAAGCCACCGACGATGGCTCTACCAGTACCACGGGGGTTGCTTCAAGTCGAAGGATTGATGGCCGGTGCCCCAGGCGGCGGCCCCGCCATCATCAAGAATGTGGCGTTTGGACTGACACCGGGAGAAGTGTTGGCCGTTGTTGGGCCGTCCGCGTCGGGCAAGACAACACTTGCCCGTCTTCTGGTGGGTCTGTGGCCTTCGGTTGGGGGCAAGGTCCGGCTGGATGGTGCCGACGTTTTTACCTGGGATAAAGCGGAATTGGGACCCTACATCGGTTACCTGCCACAGGGAGTTGAGTTGCTTGAAGGGAGCTTTGCCGAGAATATCGCGCGCTTTGGTGACCTGGCTCCGGCCAAGGTCAGGGCGGCAGCCCAGGCTGTTGGCGTGCATGATTTCATCATGGGTCTTCCCAAAGGTTATGACAGTCCGGTTGGCCGCGACGGTGCCATGCTTTCAGGTGGTCAGCGCCAACGCGTGGCCTTGGCGCGTGCCATCTACGGTGATCCGGTGCTTGTGGTTCTGGACGAACCCAACTCCAGCTTGGATGAAGCAGGGGACGCAGCTTTGGCTACCGCCATTCAGGAGCTTAAAGGTCGAGGCACCACGTTTGTGATCATGACCCATCGCACCAGTATTCTGGCAGTGGCCGACAAAATGATGGTGTTGCGCGATGGTGTCATGCAAGCCTTCGGCCCGCGCAACGAGGTCTTGGCTGCATTGAAGCAAGCCAATGATCAAGCGCAAGCCCAGCGGGCGGCCGGTCATGGCGCTGCTGCTTTGGCGGCTTGAAGCGACCCCTATCTACGGACCTATTCATGAAAACTCCCAGTTTCTTCCGTCGCAGTGAGTTGACGTCTACCTTGTGGGCATTCCGCCAGGAATTTCTGATCGTTGGTGTCTTGAGCTTCCTGACCAATCTGCTCATGCTCGCACCCACCATCTACATGCTGCAGGTTTTTGACCGCGTGCTCAGTAGTGGAAGCGAGCTGACCCTGGTTGCCGTTTCGTTGATCACACTGTTTTTGTTTGGCGTCATGGCTTTGTCCGAGTGGATGCGCTCGCGCGTTCTGGTAAGGGCCGGAATGCAATTTGATGATCAGCAGAAAGTTATTGATGATTTCATTAACTTAACTTATTTTAGCAAATCTTGAAATTTTTTTT
>ERZ724524.3232-NODE-3232-length-10320-cov-7.788992_pt1 | contig 10320 bp, 17 predicted proteins | sample MGYA00376057_ERZ724524 | MGnify/ENA primary metagenome ERZ724524 (study PRJEB28724, sample SAMN07190888) | wastewater metagenome | isolation source: influent of sewage treatment plant in Hong Hong | place: USA: Christiansburg, Virginia | collected 2016-03-01 ...
ATCGCCAACAAAATGTCCTAATCTCTGGTGCCACGTCTACCCCGCCTGATTACACATTATTAAATGACAAGATGGCTCAGCTAGTTGATTGGTATAGTAATGACGCACATAAATTTCATCCTATCGAACGTGCAGCCAAAGTACATGCTGATTTTGTAGGTATTCATCCATTCATTGATGGCAATGGCCGTACATCACGTCTATTGATGAATCTTGAATTGCTTAAAGCTGGTTATCCCCCTTGTGTAATAACAGTTGAAAACCGATTGGCCTACTATGAGGCCCTAGATCAATGGATGGCTTATGGAAAAACTGAAGCATTTATCCAGTTGGTTTCTGAAGCTGTACTTGAAGGATTTAAACCTTATCAAGTTGTATTGGGCATTTAATCGGCTTGATCGGTGTATTGATCCCTAGTACTAGATACCATCCACAATTGCATCTAAAATCATTTGTAAAATAAACTCATTAGATGCTGTAACACTGAAGATATGAGCGGTACAAAGAATATCGCTAGTGACTCATAAATCCGTGGTGATTTACTCAATCAATTTCAATCTGATGAGCGAACAGATTCTGTCTATACTGAGTTGTACGACACTATAGGCTGTAAATCAAAAACCTTTAGACTCAGCATTAAAAGCTTTTTTAATAGTTTTTCCTCCAAATCTATCCAATAAGATTTGATCTACAACATTTAGTTCAATAATACTCAATGCAGCATCTACCCCAAAGTACCCGAAATGCAACTGTCATCAATTTGTAATAAAAATCGATTATATCTCGTGTGATAATGCAACTTTTCTTTGCGAGTTTATAAATGTCAGACAAAATCAGCTTAAACTATTTAAATGAACTCATTCGTAATGCTGAGAAAAAAGATAAAAAAATTGACAAGATCTTATTAGGCTATAAGGCGTATTATTTTTTTTATGTCTGACAGCGAATTCCATAAAGAAGTCACTAACTCTGCCCTTTCACCAAGTAAACGTAAATATAAAAACTATAAAATCAAAGTGACTCAGGACGAATATCAAATTGATTTAAAATTTCAGGAAAAATAAGCAGGATTGCTCTAATTCTCAGGTTTAAACTCTTTATTTATTGACAGCCATTATGATTAAAGCATCAAAAAAGACAATCTAGACATTAGATGACCTGTTGTACTTAAGATCGTTACCCGCCAATTCAACATCATCTGATACAATCAAAATAACGGTTCACGTATCCTGTGAACTCCTGTTTTCTGACCAAATAGCACTCCGATAGTGTCCTCTTAAAATTTATTGGACACTATCGTGGTATTAATGAGTTAGAAAAGTGGGGCTCAGCGGATGCTTACGATTAAACAAACGATCGAGCCATCCGTTACCCTGCTCACACCATGACTAATCAGCTTTAAAGATTACGCTGATTGACTCGTTTAGACAGTTCTTCAGCCGATTCTTTTCGCTCCGAATAACGGTTGGTCAAATAGGCACTCTGACCGCGAGTCAGCAAAGTAAACTTGTATAGCTCTTCCATTACATCAACAATACGATCATATAGCGATGAAGGCTTCATCCGTCCTTCCTCATCAAACTCCAAAAAGGCTTTAGGAACAGAAGACTGATTTGGAATCGTGATCATCCGCATCCAGCGCCCAAGAATTCGCATCTGGTTTACACTGTTAAAAGACTGTGATCCACCGCTCACCTGCATCAAAGCCAGTGTTTTACCCTGCGTAGCACGAATTGCTCCTGCAGCAAGTGGAATCCAATCAATCTGTGCTTTGAAGATTGAGCTCATCGAACCATGCCGCTCAGGCGAACACCAAACCATGCCTTCAGACCAAGCCAACAATTCATGCAGCTCTTTAACCTTTGGATGTTCCAGATCACCATCTTCAGGTAAAGGTAAACCTTTGGGATGAAAGATTTTAACCTCACAACCAAAACGCTCAAGAATTCGCCCAGCTTCCATCACAGCTAGGCGGCTATATGAACGCTCTCTGTTTGAGCCATATAGCAATAAGATACGTGGTGGGTGACTTAGTTCTTTAGCCTGCACTTCCGCAAAAGTTGGTGTCGGTAAAAGATCAGATTCAAGATTAGGGAGTGTCATCTTTGCCTCTTAAGAATTTGGATAATATTTTTTCTTCAGCCACAAGGATACGCTAACCAGTGCAATCAGCACGGGCACTTCAACCAATGGGCCAATAATCGTAGTAAAGGCAATTGGTGAAGCCAAACCAAAGGTAGCAATCGCAACGGCCAACGCTAACTCAAAATTGTTACCTGCTGCGGTAAATGAAATTGCGGTGGTTTTGGGATAGTCATTCCCCATCCACTTACTCATGAAAAAGCTGACAAAGAACATCACGACAAAGTAAAGCGTCAATGGAATTGCAATCCGCAACACATCCATTGGCAAACTCACTACATCACCGCCTTTCAAGCTAAACATGGCTACAATGGTGAATAACAAGGCCAATAAGCTGAGTGGACCAATTTTGGGTAGAAACTGATTCTGATACCAGTCCAGACCTTTGGCTTTCACTAAAGATAGACGCGTCAGGAAGCCCATCAGGAATGGAATCCCCAAGTACATAAGGACAGCATTGGCAATGGTCCAGAAATCAACATTGATGACATTCCCTTCTATCCCAAAAAATGGCGGCAGATAGGTCAGGAAGAACCAGGCATAACTGCTAAAGAACAGAATCTGAAAAATGCTGTTAAATGCGACCAATGCAGCACCGTATTGATTGTCCCCGCATGCCAGTCCATTCCAGATCAGTACCATGGCAATACAACGCGCCAAGCCAATCAGAATCAGACCTGTCATGTATTCTGGGTAATCACTCAAGAAGACTATCGCCAATACAAACATCAGCACTGGCGCAATCAGCCAGTTCTGAATCAGAGAGAGCGCTAATGTTTTTTTATCCTGAAATACTTTGGGCAAAGCTGCATAATCTACTTTGGCTAATGGTGGATACATCATCAAAATCAAACCAATCGCAATTGGCAAGTTGACTGAATTTACACTCATTGCGTCCAATGCGACGGATGCTTGTGGAAATACCACCCCAATCGCAACACCCAATGCCATGGCCACAAAAATCCATAGCGTCAGGTTGCGATCCAAAAAGGATAATCCTAGTTTAGACATGATCTGCTCGCTTAAAGATGGGAAATTTGATTGATTTCAGCAATAAGCTGATGACGGCTCATGTGATGGGTATCTAATGCAAAAAGTGCATCTAAGCGTTTGTTGATATGTTCTACAGTACTTAAAAATGCCTGTAATTTTTCTTGTTCAGGCAAATCTAAATGTGATGGATCAGATAGACCCCAATGTGCTTTGATTGCTCCTCCTAAATACAACGGACAAGCTTCTTGTGCTGCCGCATCACACACGGTGATGACGACATCGGGCTGATACTGTTCACAGGCATCAATCGTTTTACTCGACAAACCTTTGGTAGACAACCCCAGGTTCTGTAAAGTCTGAATGGTTAACGGATGAACTTGACCAGAAGGTTTACTTCCAGCGCTATAAGCTACCCAACCTTCAGGCGCTCGACTATTAAACAGAACTTCAGAAAGAATACTGCGACAACTGTTACCCGTGCACAGAAACAAAAATTTCATGAAAACTTACTCGCAATGGCTCTGAATCGATAGAGCTGAGGGATCAAATAACACGGGAACATTGCTACGTTTAAGTGTATTCAGAATTTCAAAGCACCATTCAGGTAGTTGTGGGTTAAGACTGTAATACACCCACTGCTTTTGCCGACGGTCATTCAGCAAACCACTTGATCTTAACAGGGCTAAATGCCGTGAAATTTTTGGTTGGCTTAACTGGAGTTTATCTGTCAAATCACAAACACACTGCTCTTCGTTTTCTGCGATAAGCATGACAATACTGAGACGTGTTTCATCAGATAAACATTTAAAAAACTCAACGTGGTCCATAACTGCTCCCATTCTATTATGTAAATATACACATATCCATATATTCAGTAAAGAGTACTCATTATAAAAGTATACCCATATCCGTATATGCTTGCCAGAAAGGGAAAAATTTAAAACTTCTTAACATCTCAAGACACAAATAAAAAAGACCCGTGGCTTATGCCACAGGTCTTTTATACAGTTTTCCACACACACTTATTTATTTTTTTCAATCAACTCCACAATGGCTTGTGGTTCCAAAACTTTGCCACTTGAAACGATTTGATTATCTATGATCAGACCTGGTGTACTTAACAACCCTGTTTCAGCAATTTGCATCATATCAGTTACATATTCAATTTCTGCCTGAACACCCGTACTTTTTACAGCTTCTTCAGTTGCAGCCAATAAGGCTTTGCATTTACGACAACCTGTTCCTAAAACTTTAATTTGCATCTTTATTCTCCACACTTTTTATAAAAACCAATAACCCAAAGTATTCAGGGTATAACCAACAATCAAGATTCCCACAAAAACGATCCCTACAAACAGGCTCAATAAACGGGTTTTCACCACTTGTTTTAACAAGATTAGCGATGGCAGAGAAAGTGCGGTGACCGCCATCATAAACGCTAAAACCGTCCCCAAGCCAACGCCTTTAGTCACAAGTGCTTCTGCAATCGGCAAGGTGCCAAAGATATCCGCATACATTGGCATTCCGACAATCGTGGCAATCAGTACGGAATACCAGTGTTCCTGACCAAGTAAGACAGTAATCCACTGCTCAGGAATCCAGTTATGAATTGCCGCACCAATCCCGACACCTATCAAGACATAAAGCCAGACCTTACTAAAAATGTCTGTCACCTGTTCCCAAGCAAATGTACGCCGCTCTTTTGCAGTCATGCTGAAATCTTCATCGTCACCTGAGATTGTTTGATGATGAGCCACAAATTCAGCCACATACTTTTCCATTTTCAAGTAGCTGATTAATGACCCGCCGATGACTGCCAGCACTAATCCAAGTAACACATAGACCAATGCAATTTTCCAGTTAAAGATACTCGCCAATAAAATAATTGAAGCCAAGTCAACAAGTGGTGATGAAATCAGAAAGGAAAAAGTGACGCCTACCGGAAGTCCTGCACGGGTAAAACCAATAAACAACGGAATCGAAGAACATGAACAAAATGGAGTAATAGTACCGAGTAATGCCCCCATGATATTGGCTTTGATTCCTGTCATCCGACCTAAAATCAGCCGAGTACGTTCTGGAGGGAAATAGCTTTGAATATAAGATAATGTATAGATCAACACTGAAAGCAGAATAAAGATCTTGAATACATCATAAATAAAGAAATGGACACTACCACCCAACCGGGTTGCAACGGATAAACCAAATACATTTTCAACGAACCAGCGCACCCCATCCGAGAGCCAGGTCATTTTAAGTAGAACATCATTTAACCAAGCAAAAATTGCGACAATGTTCTCCATTTAGATCTCCTGCTCTACACTGATACAAAGTCCAACAGCGTTAGGGGTCTCACCTTTTATTTTAAGCGTCTGCCTTGCTCATCAATGATGACTTCACCATCTTCTTTAGCGAAAGCTTTTAATTGCGGCAAAGGTAGAATATCTAGCACTACTTCAGATGGGCGACATAAACGAGTGCCCAAATCTGTCACGACCAAAGGACGGTTAATCAGGATGGGATGTTCAAGCATAGCATCAAGCAATTGCTCATTTGTCCAGTTCGCATCGTCTAAATTAAGTTCAGTATAAGCATCTACATTTTTGCGTAACACATCACGAACACTTAAACCAGAGTCCTGAATCATTTTAATCAGCTGATCTTTTGATGGTGGCGTAATCAGATATTCAATTACTTCTGGTTCGATCCCCGTGTTGCGAATAAGCGCCAAAGTGTTACGAGACGTGCCACAGGCAGGATTATGGTAAATTTGAACTTTTGGCATTTGATCCATGAGTATAATCTCTTAAACAGACAGCTTTTTATATATGAATATTCGAATATACGCAATATGGAATATATGATTAACTACAAGTACCAATAAATAAGAAAAGCTCCTGAATCAATCAAAAACCTCCCATTTAGGTATTTCTGAAACGGTGTCAATTAAATTAAGAAGCCAAAGCTTCTTTTCGGATTCTCAACTCACATTAGGAACATCCCTCATCTAACAAACTGATCCTAGCCAAATAAAGGATATTCCTCCCCTCACCCTCTGCTATAGCAAGAGTTTTTCCCACAATTGGAACCTGATCTGCTATCTGTTGAATAAAATGATTGGGCGAAATGCCATACAGATCCTGTATTTGCGAATAAAGATTATCCCAGTGCTGATTCATATCGTTTCCCAATGATTGAAAAAATTAAGCTGTGAATTCTTTAAATGCTTCCAATGCATTAGCGGCATACATCAATGAAGGACCGCCCCCCATATAAACTGCAACACCAAGCACTTCCTCTAATTCTTGCAATGTCATTCCCATTTTGACTAGGGTTCTGACATGAAAACCGATACATCCATCACATCGTGCTGCAACACCAATCGCTAAGGCAATCAGTTCTTTTGTTTTAGGATCAATAACACCATCTCGCATTGCAACTTGTGACAATTGATTAAAACTTTTCATTAAATCAGGAGAATCCTGCGCTAATGTCTTTATACTGCCTGAAATATTTTGAGTTAATTCTTTGTACTTCATGATTTTCTCACTTGAATGTCCATAAACTTAAGTTAGACTTAAAATAGAAATCTAGTTATTTCTCTACTGGATAACCCTGCTCTAGCCATGCTTGGAATCCACCCTGAACAGATTTCACCTGAGTAAATCCCATATTCTGTAAAGTATCTGTAGCCAGAGCTGATCGGCCACCCGTCCCACAAATCAAATAAATCGGCTGATCTTTAAGATATTCTAGTGCTTGCAAGGTATCGCAATGATGGCTCGCCACAGGATGCTGGTGAATTCTCATTTCTAAAACACCACGAGGATAATTCACGGCTCGGTCTATCGCTGCCGCCTGAAATTCATCCGGTTCCCGAACATCAATCAGAATGGTTTTATGGTTTTTCATGGCTTCAAGTAAGCCGTCTACCGTCACTTCTTGAATTCGGTTTTTTGCCATTGAAATTAATTGTTCTGCTGTTTTCATTACTCTTTACCTCTTCCGATCTTTAGAAATCTGGTCTCTGATTAAATATTCATGTCTTTAAAATGCAGTTTTTAAATTTGGCTCTAATCTCTTGCTTGTATTAAGTTATGATGACTGTAGAAATTAAATAAAATGCTACGCTTATGACAGTTATGGCAAAAACCTTTTGGATTTGACTATTCTTAACTAAAGGCATCAAACTTCGACCAATCAACATCCCAGCCATGCAAGCTAAAACGAAAGTCAGCGTGACCGAAACGGGGTATTGAAAACCATCTAAAATATGAGCTGAAATGCTGACACCACCTATCAGGAAAATAATCATCAACGAGGTCGCAACAATACTGCGCATATCAAGATCAGTTACTTTACTCAGTGCTGGAACAATCACGAATCCCCCACCTACCCCAAGCAAACCAGTCAATAAACCTGCCACGACACCAATGGCACCGAGAGACAATGCAGTTTTCATGTTCCAAATCAGACGACCAGTTGTTTGGTTAACTTTACACAGCACACCTGTATGGTCATTCACTTTTTTAAAAAAAATCCGGTAAGCAACCACGAGCATGACTAAACTGAATGCTAAGGTAAGCCATACAGGAGAAATTATTCCTCCCAGATGCACACCATAACGTGCTGAAGGAATGCTAATCAGTGCAATCCAAAGCGCAGCCCGATAGCGTACTATCTTCTTAAATAAGCCTTCAAATGTTCCAACCAAGGCAGATAAAGTGACTGCAAGCAAGCCAACAGGTGCAGCTTGTGCGACCGTCCATCCTTGACTTGCCATCAGTGCGGGTACGGCCAGAATGCCACCACCAGCACCGGTTAACCCAAGCAAACCACCGATGGCCAGTCCTTCAAGTATTAGCATCCACATCGCTACTGCCCCCCTCTATTACCAAACCAATTAAACAAAACTTGTTGTTTAATCTTAAAATTTGCCTATTTGAAGTAATTCAGTGGAAGTTTTAAATAAGAAACACCATTCTCTTCGGGTTCAGGGAATTGTCCTGCTTTCATATTGATCTGTATCGAAGGTAAAATCAGTTTGGGCATACTTAAACCCGCATCGCGCTTATTACGCATTTCAACAAAATCATCTTTGGTCGTGCCGTCGTGAATATGGATATTCTGATTTTTTTGAGTCTGAATATCCGTTTCACACATATAGGTATCGCGCTTTTCTGGCAAATAATCATGGCAGAGAAATACACGTGTTTTCTCAGGCAGTTGATACAAACTTTGTATTGAATCAAAAAGGATTGATGCGCTTCCCTTCGGGAAATCACAGCGCGCTGTTCCATAATCTGGCATGAATAAGGTATCACCCACAAACACGGCATCACCGATGACATAACTCAGGCAAGCAGGCGTATGTCCCGGTGTTGGAATATTATAGGCTTTCAATGTTCCGATTTGGAACGACTCATGATCTTCAAATAAATAATCAAAGAGCTGCTGGGCATTCCATTGTTTAATATCCAGATGATAAATCGCACCAAAGGTTTCCTGTACAATGCCAATTTTCTGGCTCATGGCAATTTTGCCACTTAACTCAGCTTTGAGATATTGTGCAGCAGTCAGATGATCAGCATGTACATGGGTTTCGAGAATCCACTCAACCGTTAAACCCTGCTCTTTAATATAGGCAATAATTTTATCGGCATGAATAGTTGATGTACTTGCTGATGCCGGATCATAATCCAGAACGCTATCAATAATGGCGCAGGCTTTGGTCGCAGGATCACGTACAACATAACTGAAGGTATTGGTATCTTCGTGAAAAAAATCTTTTACTATAGGTAAGTTTGACATCGTTAAGCTCCTGACCATTTACGGTGAATCCATACACCCACCAGCATTGCTACAATAAAATAGAGCACTTGATAGTGGCCCAAACCGATCAAGGTGAAACTTGGCGCCGGACAGATGCCGGCAATGCCCCAACCTGCACCAAATAAAACCGCACCCGTGATCAGCTTCTTATCTATCTGATTATTTTTAGGTAAATCAATAGGTTCATTAAATACTGTTTTCGGTTGTGCCGTACGTAATACTTTCTGGAAAGGAATAAAGGCCACCGCAATCGCGCCCATCATGACAAAGGCCAGACTAGCATCCCAGTCACCAAACAGATCCAAGAAATCGAGTACTTTTTCCGGATTGGACATACCCGATACCATCAACCCCACAGAGAACAGTGCACCAAATAAAAAGGCAAACAGATTTTTCATTTTAGAATGCTCCTGTGATATGACGGATAATATAAACAGCGACAAAACCTGCAAACATGAAAGTCATGGTCGCGATGAAAGAACGTTTAGACATGCGACTGATGCCACAAATTCCGTGACCACTGGTACAGCCCGAACCTAAGCGCGTCCCAAAACCCACCAGCAGACCTGCCACAATCATCATCAGTGGGCTGGCATTCAATTCGATTTCAGGTTGTACAAACAGACCATAAATAAACGGTGTGAGAATCAAGCCTGATAAAAACCAGATTGCAGGTGTTTTAAACATGGTTTTTGAGTTTAATACTTGCCCAATCAAACCACTGATTCCTGCAATACGGCCATTGACGTAAAGATAGCCAACCACGGAAAGCCCGAGCATTAAGCCGCCAATAAATGCGATGAGGAAGTCATGCATGATGAATTAATCCCTACATAATATACTTTTTTATATTATATAATGAAAAATATTAATCAAGCAGTTTTATGGTAAATTATGTAAACTGCACGGGCTACATCAAAAGTTGTGAGGACATTTATGGATATGATTGCTGAAAATGCCAAAATTGATTTTTCTCAAGTCGATTTCGTCAGCCAATGCCTGAAAGTTTTGGCCAATCCTGATCGCCTGAAAATCTTATGTGTCCTGGTGGATGGGGAAATGAATGTTCAGGAAATTGAAGAATCCACTGACATTCATCAACCTACACTTTCACAACAACTGACTGTCCTACGTAAGGCTGACATGGTCAGCACACGACGTGAGGGTAAACAGATTTTCTATCGTCTGAGTGATCCCAAGGTCTTAAGTTTGATGCAAAAGCTGTACGAGCTGTATTGTGCGAATTAATCCGCTTAGTACAGCCAAAAAGAAATGATCAGAAGCAGTAAACCTTTGTTTTTTTTAATACTCTTAATATTGAAAAATCTTGTACTCATTTTTTCTCTAGATTAG
>ERZ724524.3255-NODE-3255-length-10273-cov-4.002545_pt1 | contig 10273 bp, 8 predicted proteins | sample MGYA00376057_ERZ724524 | MGnify/ENA primary metagenome ERZ724524 (study PRJEB28724, sample SAMN07190888) | wastewater metagenome | isolation source: influent of sewage treatment plant in Hong Hong | place: USA: Christiansburg, Virginia | collected 2016-03-01 ...
GCTTTGTTCATAAAGACGATATTTTTTGGAATCCAAGCATTGACTTTATAGTAGTATTTCATACCACTCCAAGCCTTCGTGTCGAATCCAGTGGAGCTGGATGTCAGCATCAAATTGATTTTCTTGTCAGCGATGGCTTGATTCAAATCAACCGCTTGAATCGTGATCGGGGTGGCACCAATCATTTGCGCAAATCGCTCGGTCGTGGCGTTGTAGCTGCGCATTTTCAAGCCCTTGAGATCTTCTGTCGAGTTGATCGGGCGGTCGGAGTACAAGTTTTGCGGCGGCCACGGAACAGCGTACAGCAAAACAATGCCGCGCTCGTCCAGTGATTTTTCGATGGCGGGACGTGATAACTGCCAAAGACGCAGCGCATCTTCATAATCATTCACCAGAAATGGCAAGGAATCTAATTGAAACAGCGCATCTTGCGCCGCTTGGGATGACATGATCACTTCACCCGCCTGTGCTGTGGTGCCTGCCCTGACGCCGTCAAATATCTGCAATGGTTTGATCAAATCCCCAGCAGGATAAACTTTGATGTCAACACCGCCCTTGGTTGCATTTTTGGTGTCATCAGAGAATTTCTGTATGTTTTGCGTTTGAAAGTTGTCAGCGGTGTAGGCTGAGGCAAGTTTCAATTCAATCGTCTCGGCGTAGACACTGCTTGAGGCCAGCAGCATCAAAATGCAGCGCATGAATAATGCTGATTTGCACATTAGAAAATATCCTCTCATTTCACCGATCCATTCACAATCAAGGCAGGCGCAGGACTTGGAATATGTCCAAGCCCATGCTTCCTCATTATTCGATACGGGCTAATACCACTCCGGCGTTTTGGTAGCTGCCCGCTGGGGCGTGCAGTGTAATGCGCCCGCTGCGGTGGGCGGTGACGTGCATTTCCATTTTCATGGCTTCCATGACGGCAATCAGGTCGCCTTGTTGCACTTCGCCGCCATCGACAACTTTCCAAGACTGCAAGGTGCCCGCGATGGGTGACGGCACGGCGTTGGCCTCTGCGGCGGGCTGCGCCGGGTTGGCGGCCACGCTGGCACCAGCGCCCAGCGACTGCATACCGCGCAACAGCTCCAACGGCAGGCCGAGCGTGACGCGGCGACCGTCAATTTCCACGGCGGTGCGGTACAGGCTGGCATCGGGCGCGGGCTCGGTGCGGGCGGCAGCGGCCAGGGTGTTGGCAAAGTCGGTTTCAATCCAGCGCGTATGCACCTTGAACGGGGTTTCGGAGATGAAATCAGGGTGCTCCATGACCGCGCGGTGAAACGGCAGCACCGAGGCAACGCCTTCAATGCGAAACTCTTTGAGCGCCCGGCGCGCCCGCGCAATCGCCTGCTGGCGCGTGGCCCCGGTGACGATCAGCTTGGCCATCAGCGAGTCAAAGGTGCCCGGCACGGTGGACTGGGATTCGACCCCAGCATCCACCCGCACGCCCGGCCCGGACGGCGGCGCAAGCAGCGTGACCAAACCCGGCGAGGGCAAAAAGCCGCGCCCCACGTCTTCGGCGTTGATGCGGAACTCAAAGGCGTGGCCCTGCGGTACCGGCGTTTCGGTGAGGGTGAGCGCGTGGCCGTCTGCAATGCGCAACTGCTCCAGCACCAAGTCGATGCCGGTGGTTTGTTCGGTGACGGTGTGCTCGACTTGCAAGCGGGTGTTGACTTCAAGGAAGGAGATCGCACCGCTGGCGCTGAGCAAAAACTCGACCGTGCCCGCGCTGGTGTAACCGGCTTCGGCGCAAATGTCGTGCGCCGCCTGGTGGATGCGGCTGCGCTGCGCGTCGGTCAAGAACGGCGCGGGCGCTTCTTCCACCAGCTTTTGGTTGCGCCGCTGTAGCGAGCAGTCGCGTGTGCCCAGCACGACCACATGGCCGTGCTGGTCGGCCAGCACCTGGGCTTCGATGTGGCGCGGGCAGTCCAGAAACTGCTCCACAAAACACTCGCCGCGCCCAAAGGCGGTGATAGCTTCGCGCACGGCGGATTCGTACAACTCGGCCACTTCGTCCATGCGCCACGCGATCTTCATGCCGCGCCCGCCCCCGCCAAATGCGGCCTTGATGATGATCGGCAGGCCATGCTGCTCGGCAAAGGCCAGCACTTCGCTGGCATCTTTGGCCGGTTCGGTGGTACCGGCCACCAGCGGCGCGCCGACTTTGAGCGCGATCTTGCGCGCCTGCACCTTGTCGCCCAAGCAGGCGATGGCAGCGGGTGAGGGGCCAATCCAGAGCAAACCGGCATCAATCACCGCCTGGGCGAAGGCGGCGCTCTCCGATAGAAAACCGTAACCGGGGTGTACCGCGTCAGCGCCGCTGCGCACGGCGACGGCCAGCAGTTTGTCGATATTCAGATAAGTGTCTGCCGGGCGGTCGCCGTCCAGGCCGTAAGCCTCGTCGGCCATGCGGGTGTGCAGGGCGTTGAGGTCGGGGTTGGCATACACGGCCACGGATTTCACGCCGTAATCGGCACAGGCGCGGGCGATGCGCACAGCAATTTCGCCCCGGTTGGCAATCAGTACTTTTTTCATGATGGTTCTCTCACAGGGTTGAAACGCACCCAGGCATGAACCGGAATTTGTCCGGCCCGATTCAGGTGGTAGGTCGCGACGCAGCCGATCACCGGGTAGCCGCCGGTGAGTGGGTGGTCGGCCAAAAACAGCACGGGCTGGCCGCTGGGCGGCACTTGAATCGCGCCCCAAGGTGTGCCTTCGCTGGGCAACTCGTCGGTCACGGCGCGTGTCAAAGCCACTTCGCCCGCTAGGCGCAGGCCGATGCGGTTGGACTGCGGCGTGACTTGCCACAGCTGGCTGCGCAGACGTTCTACCGACTCGGGCGTGAACCAGTCGGTACGCGGGCCCAGCACCACGTCGAGCGTGACCATGTCTTGCACCGTGGGCAGATCGGTGGGCGGCTCTTCGGGCAGGCCCACCGCCGCGCCATAGGGTAGCGGGCGAATCGGCAGCACGTCGCCAGCAGCTAGCGCCTTGGGGCCGACGTGGGCCAGCGTGTCGGTTGAGCAACTGCCCAGCACCGGCATCACGGCAAAGCCACCGCGCACTGCCAAATAGGTGCGCAGGCCCGCTTGCGGCTGGCCGATGCTCAGGGTGTCGCCTTCGGTTAACGCTAGCGGCTGGTAACGCGCGGCTTGCCAGTGCTGGCCGCTGGCGCTGGTCACGGTCAAGGGCGCATCAGCACCGGTTACGGCCACCACGGTGTCGCCGTGGCTGCGCAGGCGCAGGCCGCCGCTGGCGGTTTCGAGGCAGGCGATGTTGGAGGCATTGCCCACCAGTCGGTTGGCGGCTTTGAGGGCGACCAGATCCATCGCCCCGGAAGCCGACACGCCTTGCCCGGCCTGACCGGGGCGGCCCAAGTCCTGAAACAGGGTTTGCAGTCCGGGGGAGACAATTTCGAGTGCAGCGACGCCACCCAGCGTTGGGGCTGCGGCGATTTCTGTAGGTTTGGAATCTGTAGCAGCCGCCAATGAAGCCTGAGCCGCGACGGGCAGCGTGGCGATATCGACAAACTTCACCCGAAAGCCGGGTTGCAGCAGCGCGGGCACGTCACGCGCCAAGTCCCACATCACCGTGGGCGTCACGCCAATGATCTGCCAGCCGCCGGGGCTGGCCTGCGGATAGACGGCGCTGAAGCTGCCCGCCAGCCCGACCGCCCCAGCGGGAATGCGCGTGCGCGGCGTGCTGCGGCGCGGCACGTTGAAGCTGGGATGGCCGCCGCTCAGGTAGGCAAAACCCGGCGCAAAGCCGGTGAAGGCCACTGCGTACTCGCTGCCGGTGTGGCGGTGGATGACTTCTGCGGGCGTGATCCCGAGCAGCTCGGCCACTTCGGCCAGATCGTCGCCGTTGTAGTGCACGGGGATGTCGATCAGCGTGCCGCCGCGTTCGGCGCGCGCGCTGACATCGCGCTGGCTGATCTGGCGCACCAGCTCGGCCATGTTGCAGGCGCTGGGCCGCCACTGAATCAAAATGGTGCGGGCGGCAGGCACCAGCTCTTCAATCCCCGCAATCGGCGCGTTTGTGAGCGAGGCCAGCAGGGCCAGCGTTTGCTCTAGGTTGTCCAACTCCACCAGCAGGGCGTTGAGGTTGACGGGCAAAAAACGCATCATGCGGACACTTCAAAAGATGCAATGCGGACTCCGGCCTGCGTCAGTCGCTCGCGCACTTGGGCGGCCACGGCCACCGCCTCGGGGTTGTCGCCGTGCACGCAGATGGAGTCGGCGGCAATGGCGACTTGGCTGCCGTCGATGGCTTGCACCACCCCGTCGCACACCAAGCGCAGCATGCGTTCGGCAATCAGGGTTGCGTCATGCAGCACGGCTCCGGGTTCGCGGCGCGACACCAGCGCGCCCGCTGGGGTGTAGGCGCGGTCGGCAAAGGCTTCGGCCACCACGCGCAGGCCTTGGTCTTGAGCCCAGCGCAGCAGGGGCGAACCGGCCAGCGCCACCAACGTCAGGCTGGGGTCGATCTCGCGGATGGCGGTGATCACATCCTTGGCTTGGCGCGCATCGTGGGCGATGGTGTTGTACAGCGCGCCGTGTGGTTTGACGTAGCGCACGGTGGTGCCTGCCGCCGCCGCCAAGCCCTGGAGCGCGCCGATTTGGTAGATCACGTCGGCAATCAGGTCGGCGCTGTCCACGTCCATGTTGCGTCGGCCAAAGCCGACCAGGTCGCGGTAGCCCACATGCGCGCCCACGACCACGCCGTTCGCCTTGGCTTGGCGCAGCGTGCGCAATATGCCCGCCGGATCGCCCGCATGAAAGCCGCAGGCCACGTTGGCGCTGCTCACGATGCCGAGCATGGCGGCATCGTCGCCCATGCGCCAAGTGCCCAAGCTCTCGCCCAAGTCACTGTTCAAATCGATTTTCATAAGCCAGTCCTGAAAGAAAAGCTGCGCGGCGGGTTCACCGGCAGCGGGAGGTGGTGTTGATGCGCCCTGCTCAGCGGAACATCAAGAAGTTCATCAACAAGACGTTCGCCAGCAGCAGTGTCAGTGCCGTGGGCACCTGCGTTCGGATCACCGCGTTGCGGTCGGGCAGTTCCAGCAGCGCGGCGGGCACGATGTTGAAGTTGGCCGCCATCGGCGTGAGCAAGGTGCCGCAGTAGCCCGACATCATGCCGATGGCCGCCATCACCGCCGGGTTGCCGTGGTACACGCCGAGCAAAATCGGCACGCCCACGCCGCCGGTCATCACCGGGAAGGCGGCAAAACCGTTGCCCATGACCACCGTGAACAGCGCCATGCCGACCACGTACACCGCCACCGCCACAAAGCGAATGTCCATATTGATGTAGCTGGTGGTGGCAAACGCCACCGCCTTGCCCACACCCGCGTCGGAGAACACCAAGCCCAGCATGCCCAGCATTTGCGGCAACACCAAGGCCCAGCCCAGCGCATCGGTCAGGCGGCGTGATTCGCGGATGCCTTGCACCGGGCTTTCTTGGGTCAGCCAGCAGACCAGCGCAAACGAGATCACGCAGCCCATGCCCAGGCTCACCAGCGTGGCGTTCTTGGGGTCAATCAACGGCACGCCGTCGATGCTGAGCGATTTGGCCGACAAGGTGCCAATCACCGTGATCAGCGGAATCGCCAAAGCGGGCATGAACAGCTTGTTACCCAGCCGCTTGGCGCTGGCCAGGTGCTGCTCGGCGGTGCGCGCCACATGGTGTCCAGCGCCCACGCCGTTCAAACCGGCAATCAGCGCCATGACAACCACGCCCGCGCCAACCCAGACCGGCGGCAGCTTTTCTCCGATCAGAAATACCGAGGCGTACAGCGCCCAGAACAAGGCGCTGGAATAGCGCTTGGGGTGGCTGGCATCAGTGAGCGTCATGCCCGCCGTGATCACCAAAATGGCACCCACCAAGTAGTACAGGTGTTGGATAGACAAAATCATGATCAGACTTCCTTGGTGTGGGTGACTTGCGCCAGTTCGCGCGTCAGCGTTTTGTCCAGGCGGTTCAAGCGCCAGGCGTGGATCACGAAGGCGCAAATTGCTGTCGGAATACCCCAAAAGGCGATGTGCATGGGTTCGACATCGACACCTGCTTCGTGCAAGAAGGTGGTCATCAGCACGATGGCACCAAAGGCCACGAACAAATCCTCACCAAAGAACAGGCCCACGTTGTCGGTGGCGGCGCAGTAGGCGCGCAGCTTGTGGCGCACTGCGTCAGGCAGCTTGCCGTAACGCACTTCGGCTGTGCCTTCCACCATCGGTGCCAGCAGCGGGCGCACCATTTGCGGATGCCCGCCCAAGCTGGTCAGACCAATGGCCGAGGTCAGTTGGCGCGCGCCCAAGTAAATCAGCAGCAAACGTCCAGCAGTGGCCGACTTGATGCGGCTGATCCAGCTTTGTGCGTGCTGGCGCAGCCCGTGGCGCTCCAGCAAACCAATCACCGCCAGCGGCAGCAAGATGATGAGCGGCAGGTTGCGCGTCTTGATGAAGCCGGTGCCAATGGCCGACAAAATTCGCTCCACCGGAAAGCCCGCCGCAAACGCCGTCACGATGGCCGTGGTGATCACGACCAGCATGGGGTTAAAGCGCAGGACGAAGCCCGCAATGATGACGGCCACCCCGATGAGTGGCCACAAGTTGATATCACTGGTCATGTTGATCTTTCGTTGGACATAGAAACCTCAATCCTTGTGCTGTACCGATGCCTCAGTCAGCCCGCTACATCACGCAATTCGCATGCCTATTGGTGAACAATAAATTTAATTGAAAGATACAAAAAACTTTATTGTTGAACAATAAGATTTGTATAAGGTGGCAAATTGCACCAAGTTGTCATGCGATGCTCTAATTTTGTGCGGCAATGCACTGCTTTTGACACTGGTGGAAACCCTGGCTGAAGGGGCGGTTGCGCCTGAAATCTGGTACAAAGCGCACTCTCCTTGCGCCCCAACACCTCCTTTGCTATGACACCCAAACCTCCGGCCAACACGCAGACATTGAATGAACGCACGGCTGATCTGATTCGCCAAAAGATTGTCAAAGGTGAGTTTTTGCCCGGTCAGCGCCTGTCGGAGGCGGCGCTGAGCGAGAGCCTAGAGATATCGCGCAACACCCTGCGCGAGGTTTTTCGGATCCTGACCAAAGAAGGGTTGGTGCGGCATGCGCCCAACTGCGGCGTGTCGGTGGCCATTCCGAGCATCGCTTCCATCATTGACATTTACCGGGTGCGCCGCTTGATTGAATGCCAAGCGCTGGCACAAGCCTACCCGCGCCACCCGGCTAAAAAACACATGCGCGATGCGGTGGAGATGGCCTTCAAATGCCGCGATGCCGCTGACTGGCAGGGCGTGGGCACGGCCAATATGGAATTTCACATGGCCATTGCTGAGCTGGCTGATAGCGAGCGGCTGAATGTGATGTTTTCGCACATCTTGGCCGAGCTGCGGCTGGCGTTTGGCCTGCTCAATGACCCGGAGTTTTTGCACGCGCCGTACATCGAAAACAACGTGAAAATTTTGGAGCTGTTCGAGGCTGGCAAACTCGCCGAAAGCGCAGCCGTTTTGAACGACTATTTGGTGCATTCCGAACGCATCGTGCTCACCGTCTATGCCCGGCGCTTGGCGGATGGCGGCGGGTTTCAGTGAGTCAGGAGTGGCCCCAAAAGGAAAAAGGCCACCAACTTATGCAGTTGGCAGCCTTTTATACCTATCTGGCGGAGCAGGCGGGATTCGAACCCGCGGAGGGCTATTAACCCTCACACGCTTTCCAGGCGTGCGACTTAAACCGCTCATCCACCGCTCCAGAGCCTCGAATTATAGCAGTGGGATCACGCAGTTTTGGTGGCGTGGCGTCAAAAGTCGTGGGTGATTTGCATCAAGAAGCCTTGCTGACCTGCGCCATCTTCATGGCTGAACCGATCAATGCCGAGACTTCGGTCATGTTGCTGGGCACGATCAAGGTGGTGGTTGCATCGGCGGCGACCTTGCTGTAGGCCTCGACGGCTTTTTCGGCCACCTTCAGTTGCACGGCTTCTTGGCCGCCGGGCTGGGCGATAGATGCTGCAATTTTGCTGATGGCACGCGCCGTGGCTTCGGCAATCGCGGTGATGGCGGTGGCGTCGCCCATTGCTTTGTTGATGGCGGCTTGCTTTTCGCCTTCCGAGCGGGCGATGAAGGCTTCGCGCTCGCCCGTCGCGATGTTGATTTGCTCTTGGCGGCGGCCTTCGGAGGCGGCGATCAAGGCGCGCTTTTCGCGCTCAGCGGTGATCTGCGCTTGCATGGCATGCAGGATTTCTTTCGGCGGGGTCAAGTCCTTGATTTCGTAGCGCAGCACCTTCACGCCCCAGTTCAGCGCGGCTTCGTCAATGGCTTGCACCACTTGGGCGTTGATGATGTCGCGCTCTTCAAAAGTCTTGTCCAGCTCCAGCTTGCCGATCACGCTGCGCAGCGAGGTCTGCGCCAACTGCGTCACGGCGACGATGTAGTTCGATGAGCCGTAGCTGGCGCGCATCGGATCGGTGACCTGAAAGTACAGGATGCCGTCCACCTGCAACTGCGTGTTGTCGCGCGTGATGCAGACTTGGCTGGGCACGTCGAGCGGGATTTCTTTCAGGCTGTGCTTGTAGGCCACTTTGTCGATGAAGGGCATCAAAAAGTTGAGGCCGGGCGTCAACGCGGTGTGGTATTTGCCCAAGCGCTCCACCACCCAAGCGTTTTGCTGCGGCACGACTTTGACCGAGCGGGTGATGAAAATGACAGCGATGACAAACAAGATGATGGCGATTTCCACGGGGGACTCCAATCAGTTTTAAGACGGTGGCGCAAGCTCAGAGCTTGTCCACCAACAGGCGGTTGCCCACCACTTCGGCCACGCGGTGTGCGCCGGGCTGGGGCTGCACGCCGGGGCGGTGCATGACCGCCCAGTGTGCGCCCCGGTATTTGACGCTGGCGTTACCGTCGGCATCCCAGTGCTTGACTTGCACGGTTTCGCCCACATCCAAATGCAAATCGGGGTTGGCCCCGTCGGTTGGCTTGTGTTCGCCCCGGGTGCGCAGCAGGTGCCAGCCCGCGACAGCCGCGCCGCCCACGACTGCTGCTGTGATGAATTGCGCGCTGGTCGATGCCCCCATTTGCGCTGCCAATGCTGCCGCCGCCAGGCCGCAGGCCAGCATCAGCAAATAGAAGGTGCCGGTCAGCAGCTCCACCGCCACGGCGCAGCCAGCACACAGCCACCAGACGGTGGAATCGGTCAGCAAATTGTCCATGTGGGAGCCTGTTGAAAAAGGAGCGCCCATTTTGGGCGGATAGGGCGCAATAGCCACAAGTTCTTCATCGAATTTCCTTACACTTCGCGCCTGTTTTTGCTTTTTTTGCAGTCTGATTGCCGCGTAGGCCGGAGCCATCCATGAAATTTCGCTTTCCCATCGTCATCATCGACGAGGATTACCGTTCCGAGAACACTTCGGGCCTGAGCATTCGCTCGCTGGCCCAGGCGATTGAGGGCGAAGGCTTTGAGGTACTGGGTGTGACCAGCTATGGCGATTTATCCCAATTCGCCCAGCAGCAAAGTCGTGCCAGCGCCTTCATCTTGTCGATTGATGATGAAGAGTTTACGCCCGGCCCCGACCTTGACCCGGTGGTGCTGAGTCTGCGTGCCTTCATTCAAGAAGTGCGCCGCAAGAACGCCGACGTGCCGATCTACATCTACGGCGAAACCAAAACCAGCCGCCACTTGCCCAATGACATCTTGCGCGAGCTGCACGGCTTCATTCACATGTTTGAAGACACGCCCGAGTTCGTGGCGCGCCACATCATCCGCGAAGCCAAGGGTTATCTGGAAGGCATTCAGCCGCCGTTTTTCAAGGCGCTGCTGGACTACGCCGAAGACGGCTCTTACTCGTGGCATTGCCCCGGTCACTCCGGCGGCGTGGCCTTCTTGAAGAGCCCCGTGGGCCAGATGTACCACCAGTTCTACGGCGAAAACATGCTGCGCGCCGACGTGTGCAACGCGGTTGAAGAACTGGGCCAACTGCTCGATCACAACGGCGCGATTGGTGAGAGCGAGCGCAACGCCGCCCGCATCTTCAACGCCGATCACTGCTTCTTTGTGACCAACGGCACCAGCACCAGCAACAAAATTGTGTGGCACCACACGGTGGCTCCGGGCGATGTGGTGGTGGTGGATCGCAACTGCCACAAGTCCATCTTGCACGCCATCATCATGACCGGCGCGGTGCCGGTGTTCATGAAGCCCACGCGCAACCACTTCGGCATCATCGGCCCGATCCCGCAAAGCGAGTT
>ERZ724524.3263-NODE-3263-length-10259-cov-6.404253_pt1 | contig 10259 bp, 5 predicted proteins | sample MGYA00376057_ERZ724524 | MGnify/ENA primary metagenome ERZ724524 (study PRJEB28724, sample SAMN07190888) | wastewater metagenome | isolation source: influent of sewage treatment plant in Hong Hong | place: USA: Christiansburg, Virginia | collected 2016-03-01 ...
CTTATCAATTTTTGCGAAACAGAGCCATCAGCTAACAGCCAATAGCCATAAGCTTTCTATGAATTGTTTAAAAAAAAACCAAGTCTAAAAGCAAATGTCCGACAGCTACTTAGGATACGTCAACACACAACTGATCTTCTCTTTTTTGCTACTTCCATCATTGTGAGAAAACTGGAATTCAATGATGAAAATACCGGGAAGAGCTCTACTATTATCATCTGTACTTCCATCCCACGTCACAAAACCATCTGCTCCGGTCAGAACACCTGTATTATCAGTTTTGATAGGTCTCCCTTGAGCATCGAACACCCTCCATCTAAGAACATAACCGGGTTTATCAAGATGATATTGGACAATAAACTGGTCAAGATAACCATCCTGATTGGGTGAAAAATGATCCTCTTCTTTACTCAGGATTTTATCAGAAACTTTGATGGTTCTTGACTGACTATTCTTATAGGTGGGTGTCGCACCTCCTATGTCTGTGGCAGCTGATTGCCAATTAGAATTCAAGGTTGAAAGTACATCTTCAGAAATTCTTTCTAAAGAAATCCCTTCATCGTCTTTTAAAAATACGCTGTGCATCTTTGCATTATATCTGAAGCTATCAATCATGATATCGCCATTCCATAATGTTACATTTCCTTCGTCATCATTAAAAGAAGGGATTAACATTTGTTGTATCGAATTAGGGAATTTAACGTTGTAATTGTTTTTTAGCCACGTTGGATCTTGACAAAATACCAGATATTCACCTGGCTGAATAAAAGTCGTTTTATTTATAAGTGATGTTTTATTGCCAAGTGTATTTGCTATAATCAATCCATTCAAATCAAATATTTTATCAGATTTGTTATAAAATTCCACAAAATCAAAACCTCCTGTCGGTGGATTAAATAAAATCTCGTTCACTATGACTTCCCCGACCTCAGGTGTTGCAAATCCCTGCCCAAACCCTATGGTAGTATCAATTGCAATCTTTTTTCCTATACAGTTGGTAATTTGTGGTCCAATATTGATTTTATACCACGTACCATCAACTAGAGGTTCATCAAATTGAATTTGAAAACAAGCAGTTATTGGAGTACTATACAATATTGTAAACCCAGGAGTATTAACGCCCTGGAAAGCTAACCCATTTGAAGGATCTGAAAAATCAACAGTTTTACTCAGACAGACTTCTATAGACTGATTGCTGGACAAAACCACGTTAATTACCCTTAATGCATTTTCACTTATTGTAGCATTAGTATTTGCTCTACCCGGAGTTCCACCAGACACATCTGTCGATGCCCTGAATACATCGAGTCCATCACAAACGCCTTCTTTTAAGGTATGCTCAAGTGACCATCCACCATCCTTTTTTATGGCATCCTTGTAAGAATTCAAGTCGTATGTAACTGAATGAATTAGGTTTTGAGCTCCATTAATAAGAGATATTGTGGTTCCTTCATTATTCAAAGAAGGAAATGAACTCAACCCAAACACATTTGAATATGCGGACCATAGCGCCAGATCTGAATTAGGTACAATAATTAAATAGGTACCTGGTAAAAAATTAACATTAGGCAATGGGTAAAGTGTGGTGGACTTTTGCAGCTTGTAATCACTCAGTTTAAAAGTCTTATCTGAAGAGTTATATAATTCTATAAATTCACTATTTGGCAGACCGATGACTGGGCTTGGGTCAGGAAGTAATTCATTGATGAGTATATCAAATTGACCTGCTGTTTCTGCTATTGTATAAGAAAATTCAATGCTTTGAGGTACCATAATATTACCCAAAAGGTCCTGAAGGTTAGAAATTTTTATCGTATTTGGATTAACGTTGAGTGCTTCAGACGTAGTTATAGTAATACTTTGCCCTTGGACATTTATACTCTGGATAGTCAGTAACTCATTAGACGCATTTCTAATTTCATAATTGCTTTTATTGATCAGGCCTGAATTCTCAACAGCTTCATCAAAATTCAACACTAAAGTATTTAATGAGGTTGCTAGGACATTCTCCACCACAGGACCCTTAGTGTCAGCTTCAATTTTTTTAATTATGATATCATCAAAATAAAATTCTTCTTTTCGGGTGACTGTATATGTCATCCAAAATCCAAAATGAGTTGGTTGCCCTAGATTAAATTCATCAGGCCTAGCTCCATCATAAATATTAATTACAGACAGGTCTGTTTTTTGAAAATCAATCTTGAGATGACCTTGAGTTACACTGCCTTTGAACCAACCTTCTAGTATATCAGCAAATTGTCCATTACCGGCTTCGGCAATAGGAATTGAACTAGTCAGTGAACCATAATTAAGTTTCACTCCATCATTACTTCCATCTTCACCAATTGATAAAAACAAACCATTACCTGTATTCAGATCACTATTTTCATTTTGAAGATAAATTCCTAACCTGTTAGATTTTGAAGGGGCAAAATTCATTTTAACCCAAAAAGAAAATTCATAAGAATCCTCCCAGCTCAGAGGAGTAGAAAAGTACGAAGTTCCCGCACCTGGAGCATTTAATTGTCCTTGGCTTAAATTATTTTTAGTAAAATTATTTATATCACCTGCCCAAATCCCCGTTTCATTAAAATTTATACCTGAAAAGGTTTCATTGACCTGAGACTTCAACTCTAAACTGAAAAGAGTTAATAAAATAATTAAGCAGAAATTTGAAATTTTGATTTGCATCTTTATCTATCTTTGCGTGTTGTAAAAGTACTTTTTATAATCCAAAAAACTAAAATTCTTTCAATATCAATTAGTTTTGGATTTAGTAAGTATTTTGGTTATATATTAAGCATATTTAAGATTTAGACGTTTTTTGTTCAGTAATATAAATTAAAAAAATACATAAAATGAAAGTTGCAGTTTGTGGAGTGACTGGTTTAGTTGGGACAGTTATGTGTAAGGTTCTTGAAGAACGTAATTTTCCAATCGACGAATTTATCCCTGTTGCTTCGGAAAGATCTATCGGAAAAGAGATTATTTTTAAAGGAAAGACATACAAGGTAGTTAGTATGGAAGATGCTATAAATGCTAAGCCAGACATAGCCTTATTCTCGGCAGGTGGTTCTACTTCACTGGAATGGGCTCCTAAATTTGCTGCAATTGGAACAACTGTTATTGATAATTCATCAGCATGGAGGATGCATGAAGAAGTTAAATTAATCGTTCCAGAAGTCAATGCAGACCAATTAACTGATGAAGATAAGATCATCGCAAATCCCAATTGTTCTACTATACAAATGGTTGTGGTATTAAAGCCACTTCATGACGCATATAATATAAAAAGAGTCATTGTTTCGACTTATCAATCTGTCACAGGAACTGGAGTAAAAGCAGTAGAACAGATGATGAATGAGCGTGAAGGAATAGATGGGGTTATGGCATATCCACATCAGATAGACATGAACATCATTCCACAAATCGATGTTTTTACTGATAATCTCTACACCAAAGAAGAAATGAAAATGGTTAATGAGACTAAAAAAATCATGTCAGATGATAATATTAGATTGACTGCTACTGCTGTGAGAATTCCAGTAGTCGGTGGACATAGTGAATCAATTAACATTGAATTTGAAAAAGAATTCATATTAAAGGACGTAGTGAGATTACTTGATGATGCAGATGGTGTTGTAGTTATTGATGATCCAGCCACATCTTCTTATCCAATGCCTAAAGATTCGCATGAGAAAGATGAAGTATTTGTAGGACGTATCCGCCGTGATGAATCACAACCAAATGCTTTAAATCTATGGGTCGTCTCAGACAATCTGAGAAAAGGCGCTGCGACAAATGCTGTTCAGATAGCCGAATATTTAGTAGCTCATAATCTTGTGAATAAAGAAAGCCTAATGACTATTTAATCAAAATATGATAAAATATTTTAATTTATTTTTAAATCAGGGAATATATTTACCTTACTTTGTGTTTACATATATGAATTTCTAAATCAATACATTTTTTAAATAAACTATTTTAAATGATGTAGTGGTTTATTTATCCTTTTACCATAGTTAATACAAATCTTTACAAAAAGATTGAAGAAAAAAATTACAGATGAAGTCTAAATTGGTTGTTTGGGGTCAGAAAGGTGACCAGAAAGTACTTATTGCAATGTCTCTCAGATCGAAAGACAGTAAAATTGATGTTTATACCTTCAGCGAAGATATTGCAACAGAGGAATTGTATAAAAATCTTACTCAGGATTGGCGGAATGGAAGTGAAGTTAGTTTTCCTGAGGGATTTGTTTTGCAAGAGATCGAACTAAGCGCTTCCGGTAGTATTCTACCTGAAGGTGTCACAGTTGACAATGCTGACTTAATTAATAGAGCCCAAACTGAATGGCATTTTGCTGTCCTCTCAGCGAAATTAAGTGCCACATATGCTTCTGAACTAGAAGCTATTAAAGATAAAATCGAACAGGTTACGGCTTTTAGTCAACCTATTTGGAATGAATTAAAATCCTTTTGGGATAAAGTACAAGTACAAATTCGCGATAAAAATATTTTTGTCGAGCATATTAGTGATCTTAAAAAATCTACTAATGAAGCATTTGATGCCTTGAAAAACAAGCGCAAAGAAATGGATAAAACATTTAATGAAAGTTCTCATAAAGTCAAAGATGATTTTATGAATGCGCTGAACGATATTGAAGAAAAAATATCCAAAGGACTTAGCTTGCATCCGCTATTTGAAGAATTGAAGAAATTGCAGTCTCAATTCAAAACTGCAATGCTAAATAACTCTGATAAGAAAAATGTCTGGGATAAATTAGATGCCACCTTCAAAGCTATCAAGGAAAAAAGGTATGGGTCTCAAGGTAACAACGAAAACCCCAATTCAGCAAAAGAAAGGTTGGATAGCAGATTGTCCGGCTTATTGTCAGCAATTGGTAAAATGGAAAAATCCATCCAGTTTGACAAAAATGATCTTGACTACCAAAATAAAAAGATCGATGGCCCTGGTGGACAGCTTGAAGTACAGATCAGACAAGCCAAAGTAAGGATGGTAGAAGATCGCGTACAATCAAAGCAAGTTAAGCTAAACGATATGCTTAAGACAAAGGAAGAACTGGAGCAACGAAAGATAAGAATGGAAAAAAATGAAGCACTCCGCGAAGAAAAAGATGGAGCAAGAAAAGCAGCACAGGATAAAATAGCTGCTGAAATAAAAGCAGCTTCAGAATCTAGATCAGAAAGCAACGAGGATCTAGAAAAAGCGGCTCATTTAATAGCTGAAGCAAAAAAAGCAAAACAATCAACTCCTCAGAAAGAGTCAATCCTTGATGCTATAGGTGCTGTATTGGGCGAATCACTTGAAGATGCAGTTGATTCTTTCAAAGCTGTAGCATCTGTAGTAGGTGATAAACTTGGTGATGTCATGGATGACATTAAAGACAAAGCAAGCGAGAAATTCAACGAAATGTCTCAAGCTGCTGAGGAGATGGCTGCAGAAGCAGATGCACATGAAACTGATGAAATGTCTGCTGAAACACATGTAGGAAATACAGAAGAAGAGCAAGATATCGTATTAAGCAATAATTCTGAATCATCTGATATAGAGCCTAACCATCTAGTTTCTGACGAACCTGTAAGTAAAGAGCAATCTTTAATTGAAATAGAAGAAGTTCCTTTAGTATCAGCATCTGATGACATTGATTCAAAAAATGACAAAGATGATGAAACCGGCGAAATAAGTGATACTGAAGAAAAGCCCGAAGTTTAAATTTTCAGGCAAAGTTCATTTTCTTTTTAACGCTCGTCAAAGATGCTTCTCCCAAATCTATTTCTAAAGATTTAATGATTTCATAGAACTCATTTTGACTTTGCCATAGATTAATTGGAATAGATAAAATATTAACCCAATCCAGAATTTTAGAAATATTTTCTAACTGGGTTGGGTTTTTGTTTTGTTCAAAAAGTCTTAACTGCTGATAAATATGTTTCTCAGCAAGTAAACCTAATCTTTCAGGATCTTCAGGTTTGACTTCCCACTTTTGCATCATGACAGTGATACTCATCAATTTTTCAAAATTAATAGTTTTCTTTAAAGACAACTCATCCATGAGATCTGCATTCAGTACGAATGCTACAATAGCCGCATAGCCTGAAGATATTGGAAATCCTGTTAAGGACATTTCATGCAAAATATTGAAATTCGAATTATAAATTTCGCGAAAACTCTCAACAGCTGTTTTTAAATTTTTCTTTGAAATAATCTTTAGCAAATTAATCTTTTCATCCTGAAATAAATTACTGAATCCAAATCGTTCTGCCCCAAAATAGCTATGCATTTGATTGATCAGTTCAGGTAAATCGTCATTTTTAAACAAATTTCTGACTTTATCCATGAAATCATTGAAGTCAAGTTGATTTTTACCATTTTTAATATAACCAACTATATGTGTCTGCCCAAGATATAGAACACCAAAACTGTAATTCAAAGTGGCCCATGTAAGTGTTGACTTCATAGTTGCTGAGCCAATCACTAGTTGATTTGGTTCATGAGACTCGCGTTTGAAAACTTCATTAGTCGCAAAAAATTTGTATAAGTTCATTTCAGACGGCACCCTTTCGAAAATTGAAAGGACTGAAATGTGCATTGCAACTTGCTCTAATCTAATTTCAGACGTTAGCACCATTGATTCATAGACGTGCCTTCCATTTTCGAATTCCGGAAGATTACTTGGAATTAGTTCTAATTTTTTTCTAAAATCATGCTCGATGGTAGCTCCAAAATATTCTGCATGAGTTACAGCACGCCTTGCATATTGCAGTATTTGAACCGTTTCAAGACCGCTAATCTCATCGAAAAACCATCCACAACTGGTGAACATTAGATTTGCATGCCTTTCCATTTCTAGGAGTTTCAGTGCATTCATTCCCAATTCTTCTTCAAAAGCCTCTTTCAAATGTTTTTGAAGAAAGTTTTTTACAAAAGTTGTATTTCTGTTTAAGACAACGCTTATATAATCATGCTTGGCAGCCATGAGATCCTTAAATATGGCTGCACCTTTACTTAGAAATACCTTGGTCAATTCGTCCCTTAACCAATTGAGACCATCTCTCAATGGTTTACGATATTGCTGGTTCCAACCTGGATGACCACCAGTATTACATCCACAATCTGACCTCCATCGCTCTACTCCATGGTAACAACTCCAACTGCTATTCTCATGAATTCTTGCTTCAAATGTTGGTGGAAATAATGCTAAGTAATTACCATAATTTGTAATTATAAAATTTGGATTTTTGTTTATATGCTCTATACAACTGGACAAAGCCATTTCTCCATAATGATGATGATGCCCGTATGACTCCCCATCAGTTGCTATATTAATCAAGGCATTATCTGGAGCTTTTTCTCCTGCTTGAATAAAGGCGTTGGCAAAAACTTCACCATCATTCAAAATACCGTCAAATGCAACTTTCTGAGAGATTACTCCATCATAAAAGAATATACTTATTTGATTTCCGGATGGTAATAGAACCTTATAGGGGTGTGTCGTATCAATATTTGATTCATTGATATCTACCCAATCATTTTCCCCCATTTTGCGGATAGCAGCTAATTGTCTTGGTGCCAAAATTGTAAATAATATGCCTTCGCTGCTGAGCACTTCGAGCGTGGCAGTATCTACAGCAGTTTCAGACAACCACATTCCTTCAGGTTTGCGACCAAACCTGCTTTCAAAATCATATATTCCCCATTTTACTTGAGTTAATTTATCTTCAGCGTTGGCCAAAGGCATGATTATATGGTTATAGATCTGAGCCATGGCATTACCATGACCATTATTTGCCTTTACACTTTTTTTATCAGCTTCAATGATCTCCAGATACGATGGCATATCATTTTCCTCCATCCATGAAATCAATGTGGGACCAATATTAAAGCTAATATTTTCGTAATTATTGACAATTTCTCTTATTTGTCCTGAATTATTTAATATCCGCGCCGCTCTATTGGGGGCATAACATTCATAGTTAATGCGTTCATTCCAGTTATTAAAAGGTGCTGCAGAAACTTGGTTTTGAATTTCCTCCAACCATGCATTTTCTCTAGGAGGCTGGTAGAAATGTCCATGAATACAGATATATTTATTTTGCTCCATTTAGAATGTATGTGTATTGATCATAAATAGGATCAAAAATTAAATTGAAAAGATCGTACAAAATATCAAAGTTTATTTGCTTTGATGGTAGGACCTAAGATAATGATTGAGAGTGGAGCTAGTGTGAGACATATTGAATCTGCCTTATTATGCTGAAATACACGCTCTGATTTAATGGTTTTAGAATTTACTACTCCTCCACCACTCCATTTTTTATCGTCGCTATTGAGTATTTCTTTCCAACTTCCTTTCGCCGGAACCCCAATTCGATAATTCTCTCTTTTCACCGGAGTCATATTCAAAATTACTATAACCGATTCGTTTTCATATTCTCCTCTTCTTATATAGGAAATAACACTATTTTCGCTGTCATCTGCAGCTAACCATTCGAATCCGGCCGGGTGAAATGAATGAAAATGTAATGCCTTTAATTCAGTAAATAATTGATTTAATTTCCTGACAAATGATTGTATATTCTTATGGTAATTAAATTTCAATAAATGCCATTCAAGACCGTTGATATGACTCCATTCCCAACTTTGGCCAAATTCACATCCCATGAACAAAAGTTTAGCTCCCGGGTGTGTAAACATGTAACCAAGCATCAACCGGAGGTTGGCAAACTTTTGCCATTCATCACCCGGCATTCGTGTCAGCAAGCTTCCTTTGCCATGCACTACCTCATCATGAGAGAATGGAAGTACGAATTTTTCAGAAAATGCGTACACCATGCTGAAGGTAATCTGATTATGATGAAACTTCCTGTGAATTGGATCCTGACTGAAATATTTCAAAGTATCATGCATCCATCCCATCATCCATTTCTGATCAAATCCAAGACCGCCATCATGCACAGAAGCTGTCACCAATGGATAAGATGTTGATTCTTCTGCGATGGTCAATACATCAGGGAAAAAAGTATGAACTGCAATGTTCATCTCTTTGACAAATTCAACAGCCTCAAGATTTTCGCGTCCTCCATCTTTATTGGGAGTCCATTCTCCTTCTTTCCTAGAATAATCAAGATGGATCATGGAGGCTACAGCATCCACTCTAAGTCCATCAGCGTGAAAGTAATCACACCAAAAGAGCGCATTACTGATGAGAAATGATTTTACTTCTTTTTTGCCATAGTCGAAAATCAAACTTTTCCAATCCGGATGATATCCTCGTTGTGGATCTCCGTGCTCGTAAAGATGTGTACCATCATAATAACTAAGTGAATGGCCATCACTTGGAAAATGACTTGGTACCCAATCGAGTATGACTCCAATGCCTTGCTCGTGGAATTCATCTACAAGATCCATAAACTCTTGAGGAGTGCCAAATCTGGAGGATGTGGCAAAATAACCAATGATCTGATATCCCCAGGATGGATAGTAAGGATGCTCCATAACTGGCATAAGTTCTACATGTGTAAATCCCATGTCCTTAACATATGGGACCAAATCCTCTTTCATTTGAGTATAAGTCTGAAAACTACTTTCTTTTCTTTCAGGTTTTTTCCACGATCCTAAATGAACTTCATAAACAGACATTGGAGATGTTAGTTTGTTGAAACTTTTTCTCTTGCTTAACCAATTATCATCTCGCCATTTGAATTCGCGTATATCCCAAACGATACTTCCTGTCTGAGGCGGTACTTCCCACATAAAAGCATAAGGATCCCCTTTTTCAAAGACTTGACCATTGGGCCCGGTTACATTATATTTATATACTGCACCATGCTTTACACCAGGAATAAACCCTTCCCAAATACCACTTTTATCCCAACGCGGATTAAGTTTGAACTGAGACGAGCGCCAATGATTGAAGTCGCCCATGACTGTCACGTTTGTGGCACTAGGAGCCCATACAGCGAAATAGCAACCTTTCTTACCATCGAGTTCGATCAGATGGCTGCCGAATAAATTGAAAAGTTTGTAATGAATCCCTGTCCGAAAAAGATAAATATCAAATTCAGTAAATAAAGTATGTGCTATGACAGAACTATGCATTTAGTGTATCGAATTATAAAAAGGAGAATAATTATGATAAATATAATACTATATGCTGATACTGGGCATAAAAAAAGCCGCTAAGAAAGCGGCTTAATATTGTCATTTAAAATTCACATGCTAATTATGCGATAGTGGAT
>ERZ724524.3271-NODE-3271-length-10249-cov-8.812635_pt1 | contig 10249 bp, 7 predicted proteins | sample MGYA00376057_ERZ724524 | MGnify/ENA primary metagenome ERZ724524 (study PRJEB28724, sample SAMN07190888) | wastewater metagenome | isolation source: influent of sewage treatment plant in Hong Hong | place: USA: Christiansburg, Virginia | collected 2016-03-01 ...
AGGTTGCCGACGATGATGACTTTGTTCACGGATGCCATGGTGGGGCCTGCAGGAAAGGGTTTGGACAAGGAGCCATGGGTGGCCCCGCGCAATCGGGCCGGACATTGTGCCGCAAGCGGCCGCGCACAGGCAGGCATGCCACAATCAGAACCGATTCGTGGCCGTTTGAAGGCACGTCGCCGCGCGCCAGTGTGGTGTTTCGCTCTTATTGGTGCTTTCAGAGAGCGAAACACCACACTAACCATGCACCACCACCAGCCCGACATTCTGCAGAACCTGCGCCACGAGCTGTCCAATGGACGCATGTGGCTGGACCGCACGGTGGTGCTGGCCTATGCCGCCATCGCAGGGCTCAGCGTGGTGGGCTTCACCTTCCTGACCAACCACGCCTTCGCCTGGTTCGAGCGTGTGTACCACTGGCAGGGCGGCTGGGCGGTGCTGGTGTGGATTCCGGCCTGGGCCGCCGCCATTGTCTGGGCCACACGCCGCTTTGCTCCCACCACCGCAGGCTCGGGCATTCCACAGGTGATCGCCGCGCTCGACCCCGCCGTGAGCGCTGCCGAGCGCCCTTATTTCGTCTCCTTGCGCCTGACCGCCGCCAAAATGGTGCTGGGCGCCGCGGGCTTTCTGGCCGGCATGTCGGTGGGGCGCGAAGGCCCTTCGGTACAGATTGCTGCCGGCGTCATGCAGCACGCGCGGCGCTGGCTGGGGCCGCATTCGGGCATCAGCGACCACGCGCTGCTGGTGGCAGGCGGCGCGGCCGGCATTGCCGCCGCCTTCAATGCCCCATTGGCGGGCGTGCTGTTCGCCATTGAGGAGCTCTCGCGCAAGCTCGAATCGCGCAGCAGTGGCTTGATCATCACCGGCATCGTGCTGGCCGGCCTGATCGGCGTGTCCTTCTTTGGCAACCACAGCTATTACGGCGTCATCGTGGTGCCCGAACTCGACTGGAACGCCCTGGCGCCCGGTCTGATGGTGGTGCTCGCCTGCGGCGCGCTGGGGGGTTTGTTTGCCAAGCTGATGGCGGCGTCCCTGACCGGTGCGCCCGAACGGCTCAACCGCGTGCGGGCGCGGTTTCCGATTCGCTTTGCCGCAGCAGGGAGCCTGATGATTGCGTTGATGGGGCTGGTCACCGGCGGCGCCACGTTTGGCGCGGGTTCCGAGGCGGTGCAGCACATGCTCGCCGGGCATGCCGACGTGCCAGCGTTTTACGTCACGCTCAAGTTCATGGCGACCTGGCTGACTGCCTGGTGCGGCGTGCCGGGCGGAATTTTTGCGCCCTCGCTGTCGATTGGCGCAGGCGTGGGGCACAACGTCTCGGTGTTGATGGGCGCCGACATTGCGCCCGCGCTGATCGCCATGGGCATGGCAGCGTTCCTCGCGGCGGTCACGCAAGCACCGCTGACGGCCTTCATCATCGTGATGGAGATGATCGACGGCCACGCCCTGGTGCTGAGCCTGATGGCCGCCGCCATGCTGGCCAGCCTGATCTCGCGCCTGATCGCCAAGCCGCTGTACGAAACGCTGGCCATGCACATGGTGGCGGTGTTGAAGAACCCGCCGGCGACCGAAGCTGCCGCCCCGCTCGAACCTGCTGCGACGCCTGCGGCGGAGAAGACGTCGCGCTGAGCTGGGCCCTCCTGCCTCAGTGTCCGCCGATGCTGCGCCCCACGGGCCGCAGCCCCCAGCCAAGCGCCAGCCACAGCGCGCACAGCGCACTGGTCACGCCAAACAGCGCCGGCACTCCCGCCCACTTGACCAGCGCGCCGCCCAAGGCGCCGCCAGCAAACAGGCCAAGGGACTGCAGCGTGTTGTAAGTGCCCAGCGCGGCGCCGCGCAAGGAGGCGGGCGCCATGCGCGACACCAGACTCGGCTGGCTTGCTTCCAGCGCATTGAAGCCGCAGAAAAACACGAACAGCACCCCCCCCAGCACCCACAGCGTAGGCGCAGAACCCGTGCCGGCCAGCAGACCCAGACCGATCTGCACCGCCAGCACCAGCGCAATCGCCACCAGCAGCGCTGCGCGCAAATGGCCACGCCGCTCCAGTGCGAACAAACCGCCCATGGCGAGAAACGAGAGCACCACCGCCGGCAAATAAACATGCCAGTGCGCTGCCTTGGGCAACCCCGCCTGCACCAGCATGGCCGGCACGGCCACCCACATGGCGAGCTGCACCGTGTGCAGCACAAAGACACCCAGGTTCAGGCGCAGCAGGTCAGCATGCTTCCACACATCCAGCAGCCGCCCGCGCGGTGCGTTGGCGTGCTGCGCGGGCTCCGGCGGCACCCACCAGATCACCACGGCAATGCCCGCCAGCGCCAGGGCGCACGTCAGGCCGAACAAGCCAGGCAAGCCCCAGCGGGAAGCCAAGGCCGGCGCCGCCACCAATGCCACGGCAAACATCAATCCAATACTGCCACCCACCAACGCCATCGCCTTGGTACGTACGCCATCGCGCGTCTGGTCGGCCAGCAGCGCCGTCACCGCGGCCGACACGGCGCCGGCGCCCTGCAGTGCGCGGCCCACCAGCAGGCCGGTGATCGAATCGGCCAGCGCCGCCACCAGACTGCCTGCGGCAAACACCAGCAGGCCAGCGACGATGACGCGCTTGCGCCCCAGGCGGTCCGAAGCGAGCCCGAGCGGCAGTTGCAGGAACGCCTGCGTCAGGCCATAAATGCCCATGGCCAGGCCGACCAGCGCCGGGTCGTTGCCACCGGGGTACTTGCGCGCTTCGAGCGCAAACACCGGCAGCACCAGGAACAGGCCCAGCATGCGCAGCGCGAAAATCAGCGCCAGGCTGACGCTGGAGCGCCGCTCCAGCGGCGTCATGCGGTGGGCGGAATCGGCAGGTGGGGGGTGGGAGGCCGAAGCAAAGGCGGTGGTGTCGGGCACGCGAAGCAGGTCGGCGCAGCAAAGGCCGACGAAGGCTGGAAAGCTGCGATTGTGCGCGATGGCGACCATTCCCTGGGGCAAACCCTGAGTGCCGCCGCGTGGTCAAACCCGGGGCGGTTGGGCGTGCGAAGCGGGCTTTCTCTATCATGGAGGGTTTTTCCGAGCCTGCGCGCCACCCCGCGCGCCCACAGTGAACCCCATTGAACCCCTCGCTCCGGCCACCGTGCCCGACCGCCCGCTGGACGCCGACGCAGGGCGCCCCTTGGCCGGGCGCCCCTTCGCCCAGGTGCTGCGCACCCAAGGCCGCATCTCCATTCGCGGCGCGCGCACGCACAACCTCAAGAACATCGACCTGGACCTGCCGCGCAACCAGCTGGTGGTCATCACGGGCCTCTCGGGTTCAGGCAAATCGAGCCTGGCGTTCGACACGCTGTACGCCGAAGGCCAGCGGCGTTATGTAGAGAGTCTGTCGGCCTACGCACGCCAGTTTCTGGGGCGGCTCGACAAGCCCGATGTGGACCTGATCGAAGGCCTCTCGCCCGCCATCGCCATCGAACAAAAGGCCACCAGCCACAACCCGCGCTCCACGGTGGGCACGGTGACCGAGATTCACGACTACCTGCGCCTGCTGTACGCCCGCGCCGGCACGCCCTACTGCCCCGACCACGGCGTGCCACTGCAATCGCAGACGGTGAGCCAGATGGTCGATGCCGTGCTGGCGCTGCCTGTAGATACGCGCCTGATGCTGCTGGCGCCCGTGGCGCGCGAGAAGAAGGGCGAGTTCACCGAGCTGTTCGCGCAGATGCAGGCGCTGGGCTACGTGCGCTTTCGCGTCGATGGCCAGGTGCTGGAGGCAGAGAACCTGCCCCAGCTCAAAAAGACCGAGAAACACGACATCGACGTGGTCATCGACCGCCTGAAGGTGCGGGGCGATGCCCAGCAGCGCCTGGCCGAAAGCATCGAAGCGGCGCTGCGCGTGGGCGCCAGCGCGGGCGAAAGCCACGGCCGCGTGCTGGCGCTCGAAATGGACAGCGGCGCCGAGCATGCCTTCAGTTCGAAATTCTCCTGCCCGGTCTGCAATTACTCGCTGCCCGAGCTGGAGCCACGCCTTTTCTCATTCAATTCGCCCATGGGCGCCTGCCCCACCTGCGACGGCCTGGGCCACAGCGAGGTGTTCGACCCTGCGCGCGTCGTGGCCTTCCCTACGCTCAGCCTGGCCAGCGGCGCCATCAAAGGCTGGGACAAGCGCAACGCCTACTACTTCGCCATGCTGCAAAGCCTGGCCGCGCACTACGGCTTTGACGTGGAGACCCCCTTTGAGGAATTGCCGGCGACCGTGCAGCAGGTGGTGCTGCAGGGCTCGGGGGAGGATCAGATTGCATTCCAGTACGTGATCGATAGCGGCGCCAGCAAAGGCAAACCGGTGCTGCGCAGCCACGCCTTCGAGGGCATCCTGCCCAACATGGAGCGGCGCTACCGCGAGACCGACTCCAGCGCGGTGCGCGACGACCTGGCCCGCTACCGCCAGTCGCAGCCCTGCCCCGACTGCCACGGTACCCGCCTGCGCCGCGAGGCGCGCTTTGTGAAGATTGGCGAGGGCGAGCAGGCCCGCGCCATTTGGGAGGTCAGCCACGCCACGCTGTCCGCTGCCCACGCCTGGTTTGCCTCGCTGCGCCTCAGCGGTTCCAAGGCCGACATTGCCGACAAGGTGGTGCGGGAGATCGCTACGCGCCTGCAGTTTCTGAACGACGTCGGTTTGAGCTATTTGAGTCTGGACCGCAGCGCCGAGACCCTGAGTGGCGGCGAAGCGCAGCGCATTCGCCTGGCCAGCCAGATCGGCTCGGGACTGACCGGAGTGATGTACGTGCTCGACGAGCCCAGCATCGGCCTGCACCAGCGCGACAACGACCGGCTGATTGCCACGCTCAAACACCTGCGCGACATCGGCAACAGCGTCATCGTCGTCGAGCACGACGAAGACATGATGCGCGCCGCCGACCAGGTGGTGGACATGGGCCCCGGCGCTGGCGTGCACGGTGGCCGCGTGATGGCCCAGGGCACCTACGACGAGGTGCGCGCCAACCCCGATTCGCTCACCGGCCAGTACCTGGCGGGCACGCGCAGCATTGCCGTCCCGGCGCGGCGCACGCCCTGGCTGCCGGTACTGGCGCAGGCCGCACCCGTGCAACCCAAGGCCAAGTCGCGCTTCCCGGTGACCGAGGCGGGCGAGCGCCGCGCTGCCCGCATGGCCGAGCATGTGGCCCGCCAGGGCGCCGTACAGGCGCTGCGCGTGGTGGGCGCCACCGGCAACAACCTGCAGGGCGTGAGCGTGGATTTCCCGGTGGGACTGTTCACCTGCGTGACCGGCGTATCGGGTTCGGGCAAGAGCACGCTGGTCAACGACACGCTGCACAAGGCGGTGGCGCACCAGCTGTACCGCGCGCACGACGAGCCGGCGGCGCACGAGGCCATTGAGGGCATCGAGTACTTCGACAAGGTCATCAACGTCGACCAAAGCCCCATTGGCCGCACGCCGCGCAGCAACCCCGCCACTTACACCGGCCTGTTCACGCCGATCCGCGAACTGATGGCCGAGACCAACCTCGCCAAGGAACGCGGCTACGGCCCCGGGCGCTTCAGTTTCAACGTCGCCGGCGGGCGCTGCGAAGCCTGCCAGGGCGACGGCGTGGTGAAGGTGGAAATGCACTTTCTGCCGGATGTGTACGTGCCCTGCGACATCTGCCACGGCCAGCGCTACAACCGCGAAACCCTGGAAGTGCAGTGGAAGGGCCGCAATATTGCGGGCATCCTGGAGCTGACGGTGGAGGACGCCTACGCCTTCTTCAAGGACGTACCCACCATCGCCCGCAAACTGCAGACCCTGCTCGACGTGGGCCTGTCGTATCTGCGCCTGGGGCAAAGCGCGACCACGCTCTCGGGCGGCGAAGCGCAGCGGGTGAAGCTGGCGCAGGAACTCAGCAAACGCGACACTGGCCGCACCCTCTACATCCTGGACGAGCCCACCACCGGTCTGCACTTCGCCGACATCGATTTGCTGCTCAAGGTGCTGCACCAACTGCGCGACGCCGGCAACACCATCGTCGTCATCGAGCACAACCTGGACGTCATCAAGACCGCCGACTGGATCATCGACATGGGGCCCGAGGGCGGCGCGGGCGGCGGCACGGTGGTCGCCACCGGCACGCCCGAGCAGGTTGCGGCCGACTCGGCCAGCCATACCGGGCAATACTTGCGAAAATATTTGGTCAGATCAGCCTCTAGCGCTTGATGTGTAAACTCTTTCAGCTATGTATTTGATAGTTCTCGTAGAGCGACGCTCTCGGGAATAATGCGCTCTTCACCTCGCCAATCCACGCCCGCCCATGCACTCCATCACCCTGCGCTTTCTGGCACCACACAACACGCCCCACGCCGGCGCGCGCGTTTCCGGCGGCGCCGTTCTTGGCTGGGTGGACGAAGCCGGCTTTGCCTGCGCCTCGGCGTGGGCGCACGGCGACTGCGTCACGGCCTTTCTCGGCAACGCACACTTTTTGCGGCCGGTGCGCGCCGGCGATCTGGTGGAGGTGCGCGCGCACCTGGCCTTCACCGGCGAGACCAGCATGAGTCTGGCCATTGAAGTGCACACCGGCGCGCTGGCCAGCAGCGAGCTGCACATGGTGCTGCACTGCGCGGCCGTCTACGTGGCGCTGGACGCGACGGGCGCGCCGCGCGAGGTGAACCATTTCAGCCCTGAAACCCCCGGCGACATGGCGCTCGCGCAGCAGGTGCAAGCGCAAATAACTGCGGCACAGGCGGTGCAGTGAACGCCGCCGCCCGGCAGGAGCCGGGCGCCATGGGCACGCTCGATCTGCTTGCTGCGCTGGCCGTGGTCATCATCTGGGGGCTCAATTTCATTGCCATGAAGTGGGGCCTGGAGAGCTTCACCCCCTTTGAACTGGGCACCGTGCGCTACATCGCGGCGGCGTTGCCCATGGTTTTTCTGATCCGCCCACCGCGCATGGGCTGGCGCTGGGTGGTGGGTTTTGGCATGGTCCAGGGCGTGGCGCAGTTCAGTTTTGGTTTCTTCGCACTGAAGCTGGGCATGACCGCCGCGTTGGCCAGCGTGCTGATGCAGACGCAGGTGTTCTTTACCGCGCTGTTTGGTTTCCTGGCGCTGGGGGAACGACCGAGCCGGCCGCTGCTGATCGGCATGGCACTGGCGGGCGTCGGTCTCGTGTGTTTTGGCATGAACTTCATCGGCCCGGAGGCTGGCAGCGCAGGCGGGGCGACACTGATCGGCACCGCGCTCACGCTGTGCGCCGCCGCGTCTTGGTCGGTCTCCAACATCGTCGCTCGCCTGGCGCAGCGCGCTGCGCCGGGCTATGACCCACTGGCCTTCGTGGTGTGGTCCTGCCCAGCGCCGATTCTTGCCTTTGTGGCCCTGGTGGCCGTCACCGAGCCCGATGCCGGGCGCTGGTTGCACACCGACGCCTGGGCCGCGCTGCCGGCGGTGGCCTGGGGCTCCATGGCCTACCTCGGCTGGATGGCCACCATCCTTGGCTACGGCTTGTGGACGCGGCTCTTGACGCGCCACCCCGCCAACCGCGTGGCGCCCTTCAGCCTGGGCGTGCCCGTAGTGGGCTTGGCAGCCGGCATGCTGGTGCTGGGCGAAGTGGTGACGCCCTGGCAGTGGGCTGGCACGGCGTTTGTGGTGTCGGCGCTGGTCTGCGTGGTACTGGGAGGGCGCTGGGCCCAGCGCCGGTGACGTCCAAGATAGCCCCCAAGACAAAGCCCGCAGGGCTTGCACCGTGCGGGCTTGAGATGGGCTGGGCCGCAGCCCGGAGGCAGGCGCAAGGCCTGCCCGCGATCAGCTGAAGTTGCCGGTGGCGATTTCGTGGGCGCGGATCGCAACGCGGGCTTCTTCGCGCACTGCGGCCCGGGTCAGCACGGTGGCGGGCTGCTCGGCGGCAGGAGCCACGTAGAAGTTCTTGAAGTTGGGGGCAGCTTGCACGGCTTCGGCCATCACTTCAGCGCGGGTGCGGCTGGCCGTGAAACCGGCTTCGAAGTCGGTGCCGTACAGATCGCCAGCGGTTTGGGCGGCTTGGGCGCCGACAGAAGCGAAAGCAGCAACAGCGGCGATAGAGAGAATGCGAGCGGTGTTCATGATGGTTTCCTTTCAATGTACTGAGTGAATCCGCTGATCCGGAGAGCCATCGGGTCCCTGGGGGCGGTTTCGGTGAGTCGTGTTTTGTGTGCGGCTCATCGATGGGTTGAACTGTACGCACAATGAAGTCATAGAAAAACTACCAAGTCACGAACTGACTGTTCCAGTTTTAGCAACTATCTTCCAAGTTGTGTTGGAGACGTTCTCGCCTTCCGTGGGCACAATGCCACCATGACCGCCTTTCCGGCTCCCACCCCCCAATGCCCCGACGACGGCGCGCTGGAGGCACAGATTCGCCGCGCCGAGCCCTGCTGGTGGATCAATCCGGCCTGCACCGCCACCCCTGAACCGGGCGCGGTGACCGCTCTTCAGATCGACACCGCCGTGCAGCGCTTTGCCCGCGCGCAGAACTTGCTGCAGCGCGTGTTCCCTGCGCTGCGTGAAACCGGCGGCCGCATTGCCTCGCCCCTGCTGCGGGCCAGCGCCTTGCAGCAGGCGCTGGGTCTGAACGTGGACGAAGGACAGCTCTGGATCCAATGCGACCACCTGCTGCCGGTGGCCGGATCGGTCAAGGCCCGCGGCGCCATGCACGAAGTGCTGGAATTTGCCGAAGGCCTGGCCGTTGCGCACGGCCTCATCGAGGCCCACAGCGATCTGGCGCCCTTGGCCGATGCCCCGGCACGCGCCCTGTTTGCGCAGCATGAAATCGTTGTCGGCTCTACCGGCAACTTGGGGCTAGGCGTGGGGCTGATTGCCACGGCACTGGGTTTTCGGGCCCGGGTGCACATGTCGCAAGACGCCAAGGCCTGGAAGAAAGACCGCCTGCGGGCCCACGGCGTGCTGGTGGTAGAGCATGCGGGCGACTACGAGCGCGCCGTGCACGCCGGGCGCGAGGCGGCTGCGCGCGACCCCGCCTGCCATTTTGTGGACGACGAGCAATCGCGCTCGCTGCTGCTGGGCTACAGCGCAGCGGCGGCCGATCTGCAGGAGCGGCTGCAGGGCGTCGGCGTGCGCGTGGACGCCGCGCACCCGCTCTTCGTCTACCTGCCCTGTGGCGTGGGCGGCGCGCCCGGCGGCATTGCCCTGGGCTTGCGCGAGCGCCTGGGCGCGCATGTGCACTGCTTTTTTGCCGAACCGGTGCAGTCGCCCTGCATGCTGGTGCAGCTGCGCGCTGGCATGGCGCAGCACCCGTCGGTGTACGACTGGGGCCTCTGCAACCGCACCGAGGCCGATGGCCTGGCGGTGCCGCGGGCGTCGCTGCTGGCGGCGGGCCTGATGCGCGAGCGCGTGGCGGGCATCTACACCGAGACCGATGACGCGCTGTTCGCCCACCTGGCGCACGCCCACACCGCAGAGGGTCTGCGGCTGGAGCCTTCGGCCGCAGCCGGCCTTGCTGGCCCGCTGCGCCTGGTGCGCAGTGCGGCGGGCCGCGCCTGGCTGAAAGAGCAGGGGCTGCTCAAGCTCCTGCCACGCGCCACCCACCTGGCCTGGACCACCGGTGGCGCCTTGTTGCCGGATGCCGAATTTGCCCAGTTTCTTGAACGCGGCGGGGCCGCCGCGCGGATGCAGGCCCAAGGAGAGACACATGACCAGCATTGATTTCGCCATCGTGGGGGCCGGCATCGCGGGCGCCAGTCTGGGTTGGGAGCTGGCTGCGCACGGCAGCGTGCTGCTGCTGGAGCGCGAAGGCCTGCCCGGCTACCACACCACGGGCCGCTCGGCGGCGCTGTTCCTGGAGACCTACGGTACGCCCGCCATTCGCGCCATGACGCGCGCCAGCCGATCCTTTCTGCAGGCACCGCCTGCCGACTTTTGCGAGAGCGCCATTCTTTCGCCGCGCGGTGTGGTCTACATCGCCGGGCCCGACCAGCTGGAGCTGCTGGACGCCACCGAGGCCGAACTGCGCCCCCACTCACCAAGCCTGGAGCGGCTGCCCCCCGACGCACTCGCCGCGCGCCTGCCTTTCCTGCGCCGGGACGCCCTGGGCGGCGGCCTGCAGGAAGGGGGCGCGGCCGACATCGACGTGCACAGCCTGCACCAAGGCTATCTGCGCGGACTGCGAAAGCGCGGCGGCGTGCTGCGCACCGACGCCGAAGTGGTGGCGGCCCAGCGCCGCGACGGGCTATGGAACCTCACGCTGGCCGACGGCAGCCACGTGCAGGCACGCACCCTCATCAACGCGGCTGGGGCCT
>ERZ724524.3280-NODE-3280-length-10228-cov-11.786985_pt1 | contig 10228 bp, 8 predicted proteins | sample MGYA00376057_ERZ724524 | MGnify/ENA primary metagenome ERZ724524 (study PRJEB28724, sample SAMN07190888) | wastewater metagenome | isolation source: influent of sewage treatment plant in Hong Hong | place: USA: Christiansburg, Virginia | collected 2016-03-01 ...
CCTCAGGCCGTTGCGCAGCCAGTTGGCGGTATCGCTCAACCGCCTCTTGCGCCCTCTCGCACGCCGCCTCGTGCTGGCCCAGGGCGCTGAGCCCGTTGGCCAGATTGTTCAGCGACATGGCCAAATCCGCTTGGAACACCTCAGGCCGTTGCGCGGCCAGCTGGCGATATAGTTCAACCGCCTCTTGCGCTCTCTCGCACGCCGCCTCGTGCTGGCCCAGGGCGCGGAGCATGGCGGCCAGATTGTTCAGCGACATGGCCAGAGCCGCTTGGAACACCTCAGGCCGTTGCGCAGCCAGCTGGCGATATAGTTCGAGCGCCTCTTGCGCCCTCTCGCACGCCACCTCGCGCTGGCCCAATTCGCTGAGCATGTTGGCCAGAGTGTTCAACGACGTAGCCAGAGCCGCTTGGAACACCTCAGGCCGTTGCGCAGCCAGTTGGTGGTAAAGTTCGACTGCCTCTTGCGCGCGCTCGCACGCCGCCTCCCGGTCACCTACGTAAAGCAACGCGACCGCCAGATTATTTGCCCAGCTGGCTTGCTTGGCCGGCGATGCTGTCTGGGCATAGGCATACAGCTTGCGGGCAATGCTCAGATTGAAAGCCCGCAACGTCACGCTTTTTCCTGGCAACGCTGCATACAAGACCACTAGCGCCAATTCATCCGCCGCCAGCGCTTTGCCCAACGCCTCCAACCAAATCAAACCCTGTGTCCATTTGCTGCCGCCAGCCTGATGAAAATCCAGCACGCAGCGCACCAGGCTTTCGATCACCGCCGGCCCGGCCTGCTGATGGCAACGCAGCACGGCGTGTTCACCGCGTTGCAAATGATTAAGGATGAAGGCTTCCGCAATCAGGTCGGGCAGAATGGGGGCGATGCCGCCTTGCCCATCGGGCCAGGCTTCGGCCAGCAGATCCGCCAGTGCGCCGGCATCGCCGCCGCTGGGGCGGCGCAGGGCGGTTTTTTCGGCGTCGGCGTAAGGCTCAAAAGTCTCGCGCGACATGCCTTGCGCCAGGCACACGCCGGCCATCAGGTGGCACAGCAGGCTCTCGTTCACTTGCCAGGACTTGGCCAATTTGCTCAGGCGCTGGTGTTCTCCAGCCGCGATGGTGTTGGCCAGGTCGGTGCGGCCCAGGGTGAGTGCTTGGGCGCAGCCGTGTTTGCCCATGGTCAGGGCCGCCATCATCAGGAACAGCGGGTCGCCGCCCCAGCTTAATTCCATCAGCTTTTGTGTAAAGCTGGGGTCGTTCTCCGGCAAGCTCATCTTGGCAGGCAGCATGGCCTTGAGCAGGGCGATCCGGTCGGCTAGCGTGGTCAAGGCAGATAAGCGGATGGGTTCTGCTGGGTCAAGCCCTTCGCTGCGGCGCAGGCCATGCCAATCTTTGCTGAACAGTTCGGCAAACCAGCCGTGGTCGGTGTCGGCGTGGCGCTCCAGCAGCAGGATGCGCAGCGGGTGGGGGGGCGGCGTGGCGCGGTCGGCCAGTTCGTCCAGCCAATGCGCCAGCTCGGCATGGCGCTGGGCGGCGTAGTCCACCACAATCAGCGTGGGGCGCTGCCAGCCCCAGGCGCTGAGGTTTTGTTGCTGGCCAAAGCGTTGCAGCTCGCGGCTGCTGACAAAACCGGCGTCCCAGCCTTGTGCAGCGGCTTGTTCGCACAGTTCCAGCGCCAGCCGGGTTTTGCCGGCACCGCCAGAGGCAATGATCACCCGCCAGCCCAACGGCGGTGCGGCGTTCAGCCAGGCATGCAGGCTGGCCAACTCGCTGTCGCGGCCCAGCAAGGGGGTAAAGCGGCTGTAGGGGGAGAGTTGCTGGATGTCGAGACGAGGTTGGCGGCTGGCTTGGTAGCGAGTCAGGGTCAGGTAGGGGCGGCCCAGCTGGATGCTGATATGGTCGCCCTCGGCCTGGATGCTCAGATTATGGTTGCCGTGGATTTGGCTGGTTTGTGGCATGGTGGGCTCGTCAGTTCATGCAGAACAGGTAAAGCTCACTGTAAAACATCGCTCAGGCGGACACAAGCGCGGTCATCGGGTTGCTACCGGGGGATGGCCACGCCGTTACCCGCTTCAGCGCGCCGTGCCCGGCAAGGCCCCCAGCACTTGCCGCAGGCCATCCAGCATCCGCGCGTCATCCCACTGTCCGGCGTGATTCAACGTCAGCCAGGTTTCGCCGCGCCAGCGCAGCGCGCCGTCGGCGAGCAGGTCCACACGCAGGCGGCCTTCGGTGTCGTCGCGCGCCACTGGCTGCTGCCAGCCCATGCCCCAGCCAGGGTAGATGCCTCGGCCTATGCCGATACTGACGCGCGGGCGGGGGTCGATGCGGGTGACTTCGCGTTGTTCCACTTCCACATTCACCTGCACGTCGGCCCGCTGCGCCAGCGGGCTGACGCCGCGTTCGGCCAGGGCGGTTGCCAGCGCGCGGGCAATGCGGTCTTTTTGTAGGGTGTTATCGGCGTCCAGCCGGCCCTGAGCATCGTAGACACGCAGCTCGCCCAGTTGGTAGGTGTGCAGTGGCGGGAGCGGTTTGGCCGGGTTGTAGTCGGTGTGTACCGCCAGCTGGGCGCAACCGGTCAGGATGGCGGCGGCGGTAGCCAGCAGGGTGTGGCGAATGCGGGGGTTCATCTTGCCCTCCAGAGGTGCCGGGTGGGTCAGTTTGCCGCCATGGCGCGGCGGGAAGCGCTGCCAGCCGTTTCACCCCCACCCTCATATCACGCTGTGGGCCATCCGGGCTCCCGCCTGCGCGGGAGCGATGGCGGTGAAACACCATGGCAGGGAAATGATGCCAGCGGAAGCGCCTGTCTGGCGCAGCTGGCCGATGACGCCAGAAATCAGTCGCGGAAATTATTGTACTGCAGCGGAAAATCAGTGATTTCCTTGCGCACCATGGCAATGCAGTCCTGCAGCAGGTCGCGCTTGGCACCGGATACGCGCACGGCGTCGCCCTGGATGGATGCCTGAACTTTCAGCTTGCTGTCTTTGATCAGGCGCACCAGTTTTTTGGCCAGTTCGGTTTCCACGCCCACCTTGACGGTGATGGCCTGCTTGACCTTGTTGCCGCTGACTTTTTCCACCTTGCCGTATTCCAGGCAGCGGATGTCCACATTGCGCTTGCTCAGCTTGGTTTTCAGCACGTCGATCACTTGTTCCAGCTTGAAGTCATCGTCGGCAAACACGGTCAGCACCTTGTCGCCCTGCTCCACGCGGGCGTCGGAGCCTTTGAAGTCGAAGCGGTTGGTCACTTCCTTGTTGCATTGCTCAACGGCATTCTTGATTTCAGTCAGATCCACTTCAGACACAATATCAAACGACGGCATACACACTTCCTGAAAAAAATACAGATGACAGCCAGCGGCCCCAGGCCGTGGCGCTTGGCTGGCTTACTTGGCCAGAATGAAGCTGACCAGCAGCTCCTTGAACACAAAACCGGTGACACCAAAGCCCAGGGCCAGAAACAGCACAAACATGCCAAAGCGCCCGGCGTTGGATTGCTTGCCCAGATCCCAGATGATGAACCCCATGAACAGGATCAGGCCGCTCAGCAGCACGGCCATGGAAATATTGGTAAATTGTTCTTCAGACATCGTGTTCCACCATATTCGGGTAAGCGCCGCCTGGCGGCTGGACGGGACGAGGGCCATGCCGGCAGCGCGTGGCATGCGCAGGCCGCCATGCTGTGCTGTGTGGTGCGCGCCACGTAAAGGGCTGTATTGTAAAGTCTCTTCGCCGGAAAACCCAGCCTGCCAGCAGCAGAAGCTTTTGGTGGATGGCGCAATCAGTCCATCATCTTGTGCAGGAAGTCATATAATGGCAACACAAGCTTAATATTGTGCAGTGCAAACCCGCCGTATCATCGTCGGCATGTTCGACACTCACCAGGGACGTGACATGAATGCAGCAAAAAAAATCCGCAAACTGATCGAATCCGGCACCGCCGAAGGCGATATGGCCGTATTGGTTGATCTGGCACGCAGCCTGGAGACCGGAATCCCTTTCCAGCTGGCCCAGCTGAACACGCTGGACATGCGCCATTTTGACCTGGCCATGGAACTGATCGCCGACTGGCGTTTTGACCACCATATTCCGGCCCGCCGTAAACTGACCGACGTGATCATGAACCTGCACGAACAGACCACCGCCGAAAGCGTGGGCCTGGAAGCGCTGGCTGAACGCATCGACACCGAAGCCGACGCCAAAACCGTTGCAGCAGCTGAAGCCAAGGTTGCAGCCGAAGCCGAAGCCAAGGTCGAGCCGGTGGCCGCAACAGGCAAGGCTGGTAAAAAGGCCGCCAAAGTAGACTGAACCTCTACCGGCAATAAAAAAACCGCTGATGTTTGCCCATCAGCGGTTTTTTTATTCTGGCGCCCGGCAAAACCGCCGTCGGGCGCTGTATTCAGACTCAGGCCTTCTTGCTGGCCAGCTTGGCGGCAATGCGCATGCGCAGGGCGTTCAGCTTGATAAAGCCGCCGGCGTCTTTTTGGTCGTAAGCGCCTGCGTCATCTTCAAAGGTGGCGATGGTCGGGTCGAACAGCGAATCGGTTTTGGAGTCGCGGCCCACCACAATCACATTGCCCTTGTACAGCTTGACCCGCACCCAGCCGTTGACGGTTTGCTGGGTGTGGTCAATCAGGGTTTGCAGGGCCAGACGCTCCGGTGCCCACCAGTAGCCGTTGTAAATCATGCTGGCGTAGCGCGGCATCAGGTCATCTTTCAGGTGAGCCACTTCGCGGTCGAGCGTGATCGACTCGATGGCGCGGTGGGCCTTCAGGATGATGGTACCGCCAGGGGTTTCGTAGCAGCCGCGCGACTTCATGCCCACGTAGCGGTTTTCCACCAGGTCCAGACGGCCAATGCCGTGCTTGCCACCCAGTTCGTTCAGCTTGGTCAGCACTTGCGCCGGGCTCATGGCCACGCCATTCAGCGCCACGATATCGCCCTGGGCGAACTCGATATCCAGATATTCGGCAGCGTCCGGTGCGGCTTCCGGCGACACCGTCCAGCGCCACATGGATTCTTCGGCTTCAGCTGCCGGGTTTTCCAGATGGCGGCCTTCAAACGAGATATGCAGCAGGTTGGCGTCCATCGAGTACGGCGAGCCGCCATTGCGATGCTTCATGTCGATGGGAATGCCATGCTGCTCGGCGTAGGCCAGCAGTTTTTCCCGCGACAGCAGATCCCATTCGCGCCACGGGGCAATCACCTTCACGCCCGGCTTGAGCGCGTAGGCACCCAGCTCGAAACGCACTTGGTCGTTACCCTTGCCGGTGGCACCGTGCGAGATGGCGTCAGCGTCGGTCAGGTTGGTGATTTCAATCAGGCGCTTGGCAATCAGCGGACGGGCAATCGAGGTGCCCAGCAGGTATTCGCCTTCGTATACGGTGTTGGCGCGGAACATCGGGAAGACAAAGTCACGCACGAATTCTTCGCGCAGGTCGTCGATAAAGATGTTTTCCGGCTTGATGCCAAACTGCAGCGCCTTGGCGCGCGCCGGCTCCAGTTCTTCGCCCTGGCCCAGGTCGGCGGTGAAGGTCACCACTTCACATTGATAAGTATCTTGCAGCCATTTCAGAATGACCGAGGTATCCAGACCGCCGGAGTAGGCAAGCACAACTTTCTTGACGTCAGACATAATCAGTTCTTTCACTATTCTAAAGAGCCTGCCCACCCCGCTTGTGGCAGGAATGCGCCAGGCCCTAAAAGAAGCACGCCCGCCAGATGCGGGCACTGCTTCCAGAAACAGGTGTCAGGGCAACACCCGGCTTATTTCTTGTCGGCCACCCGGCCCAGCAACAGAAACTCGACCAGCGCCTTTTGCACATGCATGCGGTTTTCGGCCTCGTCCCACACCACGCTATTGGGGCCGTCGATCACCTCGGCGCTGACTTCCTCGCCCCGGTGGGCCGGCAGGCAGTGCATGAACATCGCATCGGGCTTGGCGGCGGCCATCACTTCGGCTGTCACGGCAAAGCCCACAAAGGCCTGATGGCGCACGTCAGCTTCGGCTTCAAAGCCCATGCTGGTGTACACATCGGTGGTGACAATATCGGCGTGGCGGGCGGCGTCCAGCGGGTCGGCGCACACTTCAAACACCTCAGGCCCGTAGTCCTGGCCATCCAGCACGCTGACTTCGTACCCCTTGGGCGAGGCAATGCGCAGCTTGAACCCCAATAGTTTAGCCGCTTGCAGCCAGGTGCGGGCGACATTGTTGCCGTCGCCAATCCAGGCCACCGTGCGCCCGGAAATCGGCCCGCGCTGTTCAATCCAGGTAAACAGGTCGGCCAGCACCTGGCAGGGATGGTATTCATTGGTCAGGCCGTTGATCACCGGCACCCGCGAAAACGCCGCCAGGCGCTCCACCAGGGTTTGCTCGAAGGTGCGGATCATGATCACGTCGGACATGCGCGACAGCACACGCGCGGTGTCTTCAATCGGCTCGCCGCGCCCCAGTTGCGAGGTTTTGGTGTCGAGGAACATGGCATGTCCGCCCATCTGGGCCATTCCGGCCTCAAACGAGGCGCGGGTACGGGTGGAGTTCTTTTCGAACACCATCGACATGACCTTGCCGACCAGGGGCCGGTACAGTTCGCCATCGTAGTGACGTCGCTTCAGGATTCGGCTCCGCTCGAACAGGTGCAGATACTCGTCACGGGTCAAATCGCTGAATTGCAGGTAATGTCTGGCTGGCTTCATGATGAAAGTAAGGTCCGTAGGATGTCTACCCCGCCGGGCGATACACCATCGCCCTGAGCCGGGAAACGCATCACCGGGTGCGTACACGCGCGGCAGATGCCTGCACCCGAACACGGGTGCCAAAATGCCACGCCCGGCCAGGCCGGGCGCGTGTTATACAGCAATAGCCTTGCTGCAAGTGCTAGTTTTAACGGATTTGACCGAGGCTGGCAAGGTTTACCGCATCATGCAAAGCGCCCGCCCGGCAACTGAGCCAGTTCTGCCTCAGTCAATACCCGCAAGGCCGGCTCGCCCAGGGCCTCGTCCACCCCGTGCAATTCCACGGTTTTTTGCGACGCGCCCAGCCGGGCCAGATAGCTTAAAATCGGCAAATCAATCACCTGCCCCGGCACCAGCACCGGAATCCCCGGCGGATAGGGCACGATCTGGTCGCAGCTCACCCGCCCCACCAGCGCCGGATTGGGCTGGCCCTGCTCGTCAAACAGCGGTGCCAGCTCGCCCGACTCATAAAACGCATCGCGCGGCAGGCAGGCCAGCCGGGTAAAGCGCGGAATCTCCGGCATGCGCTGGCGCAGCGGCTGCGCGCGGCCTTCACGCGCCAGGCGCAGCATGGCGTCGTACAGCCGCGACACCTTGCTGCGCGTGGTGCCCAGCGTCACCAGCAAGGTCAGCGTGTTGAAAGTGGATTTTTCCACCTGGATATTAAAACGCTCGAACAACGCCTCGCGCAGTTCGTCGGCACTGTAGCCACTGGCGGAAATATCCACGGTCAGCTTGGTTGGGTCGAGCTGCACCCCATCGTCGCGCACCTCGTCCGGCAGCAGTGCCTCCAGATCCAGCACACGAAACACCCCGGTGGCGTTGATCTGCTCGCGCAGCTCAGCCGCCAGGCGCAGCGAGCGCGACAGCAATTTATAGCCTTCCATCACCGCCTGCTTGCGCGCCACGTCCAGGCTGGCAATCAAGCCGTATTGCGGGCTGGTGGACGTGTGCATGTTCAGGTTTTCGCGGAACAGATGGCCGTTGAAATCCGGGTCGTTGACATGAATCATGCTGGCCTGGGAAAACGCCGACAGCACCTTGTGGGTAGACTGGGTGGCGTAATCGGCCCCGCACTCCAGCGCCGTGGGGCGAAACGCCGGGTGAAAGCGCCCGCAGCCATACCAGGCTTCATCCACAATCACCTTGATGCCGTATTCATGCGCAGCGGCAATAATCGGCGCCAGATCATAGCGAAAGCCATCGTAGGTACACGAAGTCAGAATCAGCGCCTTGGCCTGCGGATTGGCCTGCATTGCCGCCAGCAGCGTGGCCTTGGGCACCGGGCCAAAAATGCCGTACTGACGGTTGATCGACGAATCCAGATACACCGGCCTGGCCCCGGACAAAATCACCGCATGGTGTACCGACTTGTGGCAATTGCGATCCAGCAATAACACATCGCCCGGTGCCAGCAGGGTTTGCACAATCACCTTATTGGCCGTTGAAGTGCCATTGGTGGCAAAAAACGTCCGCCGCGCACCAAACGCCTGCGCCGCCAGCTTTTGCGCCTGCTGAATCACCCCAGTGGGGTGCAGCAGCGAATCCAGCATTGGCACCGACACCGATAAATCGGCACGCAGCATGTCCTCGCCGGCAAAATCAAAAAAGTCGCGCACCCACGGGCTGGCGCGCAGCGAATCGCCGCCGGAATGGCCGGGGGTGTGCCAGGAATCCTTGGCCATCGCCACATAGCGCTTGAGCCGGTCGAAAAACGGCGTGGCGGATTTTTCCACCAGCTCGGCGTGGATAATGCGCAGCCAGCCAGCCCAATCGCCCTCCTCGCGGAAGAAATAACCGTTCACGCTGTCCGCTGACAAGGTATCGACCATGGCTTTTTCGTCGTCATTGTCCAGCAGCACATACAAAGTCAGCTCCGGACGCAGCTGATTAAGCGCATCCACCAGCGCAATGGCCCCACGCGCCGGCATGCTCTCGTCCACCAGCGCCCCCTGCACATCACCCTCCGCCGCCACCAGCCGCAACGCCTCATCGGCACTGGCCGCCGGCACAAAACGCAACCCCGGCGACACCTCATGCTGCGCCGCCAGCGCATTCAGACCCTGCACGGTTTCTTGCAGCCAGCGGGCATCGTGGCTGACCACCACCATCAGACAAACTGGAGACGACATCATCGCAATTTTCCAAAACACGGCCACCGCACACGATGGCCCAACCGGGACGATCACCCCGGCCACACCCGGCAGGCTTGTGGCCCACCAGACCCGACCGCCCGGCACAGACCAGGCGGAATGCCGGCAAACCGGCGTTTGAATGGGGTACTGTGCCAGTAAAGGGGCAAGTCGGAAAGGGGGCGGCAGCCCATCCCCCACGCCTGGCGTACAATCGACGCTGAATGCATGACGAAGGCAAAACCATGACCACGGTAGACCACAACGAGCACGTACTGGGCGACAACCCCACAGACGATGACAAACTCGGCTTTGCCGAACCCGCAGCCCGCCTGGCGGACAAGATCGCCCGTTTTCCTGCCGATACGCCGATGGTGGTGGGGGTGGAAGGAAAATGGGGTGAGGGGAAGTCGTCTTTTTTGTTGATGATGAAAAAGCATTGGCGAGAGCAAGCATGTCTGGCACCAGACAGCGCTTGGGTGCAGCTGTGGCAGGCTTTTCAAAAAAAGATGTTCTGCAAGAAATTGCCCCGGCAGATTAAGCTAGTTGAATTCGATCCTTGGTGGTTTTCGGGCAAAGACAACTTGCTGGATAAGCTGCTGAAAGAGTTGGAAGGTCAGGAGCCATGGTGGCGCCCGAAATTACGTGGATTGTTGAAGGGTCTGGAAAAGCAAGCCAACACAGAAAATAAATGGGTAAACGGGGGTGTGAATGCTATAGCGCTTTGGCTAGCATCTTGGCTAGCATCAGGTGCGAGTGCAACTCTGAACCCAATATTGGACTGGCTTGGTGGCGATTTGTTAATTTTAATCAAGTCCTGGCTTCAAGATGGCAGGGCGACAGCAGCACTGGTGCTTGCTTTATTCTGGGTGCTTCAATGGTTACTAAAGCAATTTATTGCCTGGCTTTCACCTCCAGAAGGATTCGAGGCCAGAAAGAAAAAACTCGAAGAGCTGCTCAAAAAAGATCGTTTTCAGCGAGTTGTGTTTATTGATGATCTCGACCGGCTACCCGTAGACGAATTACAAGAAATGTTTCGGGTGATTAAGTCTGTAGCTAACTTTCCCAATGTTGTTTATGTGTTGGCGTATGATCGGGAAGTGGTATCTGCTGCTTTGGATAAATTTCACCCTGGGCGAGGCGAGCTGTTTTTAGAGAAAATTGTGCAGATGCCTGTTGCGCTGCCAGTGCCGACCCCACAGATCAAAGAAAAAGCGTATCGTGATATTTTTTCTAGTGTGCCTGTAATACATGCAATCTTGCAAAAATCCACTGGCCAATATTTACAGAACGAGCAGGGCTGGGCATTAATTTGCGCAGGCTTTAGTAACAATCCCCCGGCAGAGCCGGGGGCCTTCATGGTGTGAGCCGCTCAAAG
>ERZ724524.3281-NODE-3281-length-10227-cov-3.779099_pt1 | contig 10227 bp, 12 predicted proteins | sample MGYA00376057_ERZ724524 | MGnify/ENA primary metagenome ERZ724524 (study PRJEB28724, sample SAMN07190888) | wastewater metagenome | isolation source: influent of sewage treatment plant in Hong Hong | place: USA: Christiansburg, Virginia | collected 2016-03-01 ...
TCTCGCAGCGCCACCGATAGATAAAAACAATCGTAAAAAAACCGCATGGGGCAGTAATCTTGAGCGCAAATAGGACTCTATAACTTGCCCTTACCTGCGGACATTCGCCATGAAACGACGCACTTTGTTGCACAGCCTAGCCCTGCTGGCCCCCGCCGCAATGCTTGGTCGTCACCTGCACGCCGCCGAGGCCACGCCTAGCAGTATTACGCCGTTGACCAAAGCAGATGAGGCTTGGCGTGCCGTGCTGGAGCCCGAGGCTTACGCCGTATTGTTCGACGACGCCACCGAGCGTGCCAACAGCAGTGCCCTAAATCACGAAAAACGCGACGGCACCTTCGTCTGCGCTGCCTGTTATCTGCCATTGTTCAACAGTCAGGATAAATTTGAGAGCGGCACCGGCTGGCCAAGCTTTACTCAACCAATTGCCGAGCACACTGTGTTTAGCCGTGACTTCAAGCTGATTTTCCCGCGCACCGAATATCACTGCGCGCGCTGTGGCGGCCATCAAGGGCATATGTTCGACGATGGACCGGCACCACGTGGTGAGCGCTGGTGCAACAACGGCGTCGCCCTTCGTTTTATTCCCGCTACTGAAGACCTACCCGCATTACGGAGCTGATCATGCGCAAAGCTTATTTGGCCATTCTTGGCCTTGGCAGCTTGCTGTTGAGCCTGAACACTTACGCAGCAGAGCCCGACTCCGCACTGGCGATATTCGCCGGCGGTTGTTTTTGGTGCACCGAAGCCGACTTCGACAAGCTACCTGGGGTACTGGAAACCACCTCGGGCTACATCGGCGGCAGTATCGAAAACCCTACATACGAGGAAGTCTCCTCGGGCCGTAGCGGCCATGTCGAAGCGGTGCAGGTGCGCTACGACCCGCAGCAGATTAGCTACGCCAAGCTGCTGGAAGCGTTCTGGCCGACTATCGACCCAGTCAACGGCAACGGCCAGTTCTGCGACACCGGCCCCCAGTACCGTAGCGAAATCTTTTACTTAGACGCCGAACAGCAACGCTTGGCCGAGGCCTCTAAAGCGGCACTGATGGCATCTGGGCGCTTAGCGCAACCCATTGCCACCCAGATTGTCGCGGCCACAACCTTCTACCCCGCCGAGGATTACCATCAGAACTATCACATTAAAAACCCCCTGCGCTACAGCTACTACCGGCATGGCTGCGGTCGTGATCAGCGCTTGCAACAATTGTGGGGCACTACCAAGTAAACCGACGGCGGCTCAATTGCGCGCATGGGCAATCTGAAAACTGGACGCCCCCGCGTGTTTTTCCAGGCTCCGAGCTAGCGCGATCACGGCGTACCACTCTGCCGCCAGTTAGCCACCGCAACAAAGCGCCACTCTTGGCTGACATTGCTGAAACTAATGCTGACCGAGCCCAAGGCCATGCTAAAGCCATGAGTCAGTAAAAATACCTGCAACTCACCATCATCCGGCTGAAAATCCTTGATGAAACGTAGGGTAGTGCCGATGGCCGGATGCGATGGACAGCAAACCATAGGTGCGCATACCCGCAGCGCCGCCGTGATAGGCCCGCTCATAGCCCACCACGCAACCCAACAGCAGCGCGCCGAGCAATTTGAGGAAGATCACCAGATTGATCTGCAGCGCAGCTGGTGACCAAAAATCGAGCAACATTTGGGTGGACAGCGGGCGCATGCAAATTCCCATAGGGCTAAACGATTCGGCGTTCGCTTAGCTTGAATGTAGTCACGCACCACGACGAAAACCTCGACGCGGCTAACAGCTCTTAACGCTGCTGTTCAACTTGATAGCTGCCCTGCCCAGACTGCAGCTCAATACGCTGGCCGCCCGGGTATTCGATGCTCTGACGAATGCCGCCCCGCTGCTGCACGCTGAAGCTGCCTGAGCGACTGCCGTATTGGCTGGAATAACCGCCCTCAGGCACCGTGCGCCCATCAATGACCTCATACCGCTGACTGCGCGCAGAGCTGCTGACACTGCCGCTGGCGCCAGGGCTGACGGAATACACAGGTATGCCCGGTGATACCCGCGGTACGGGCTCAGCCGCCAGCACCGGACCTGAAAAACATGTAACTAGCAGAGCAATGGACGCCAGGGATCTCATCAGACAATCTCCGTATACGGATCGTTAAGCCTTCAGTGTCAGCCCGACATGCCGCTATCACAAGGGGCACGCTTGGCCACGTCATACACGTCACTGGGCGCTGAATCTTACTGATTTGCCGCGGTCTACTGGCATAGATCAGGCAGCTGTTTCAGAATGATGAACCACCGATAAATTTAATCCGTTTTTATCAAGGAGCTTCTGTGCACCTTTCCAGCCGCCGGCTGCCGTATGCCGTGACCCTCAGCCTGGCATTGCTGTTATTGGTTCTCCCGCTAGTCAGCCGCTATGCCTTGGGCTGGTCCGACCCGCGCGGTTACGTCTCCGATCTGGCTATTGGCGGCGCACTGTTGCTGCTGTTACGGCGCAGCCCTTACTGGCTGGCCCTGCCGGTGCTGATGATCTGGGCACTATTGACCCTCGGCTGCGCCGAGCTGGTCAGTGCCGTCGGCCGTATGCCCGAACCCAGCGACCTGCATTATCTAACCGATGCACAATTTCTCAGCCAATCGACCGAAGGGGGCGGTATCAGTCAACCGCTATTAGCGCTGCTGTTAGGCCTGGGGTTGATGCTGTATCTGTTGGCGGTGCGCTTCGGTGCTCCAGAGCCTGCAGTTCGCCCACGCTACCTGATGGCCTTGCCGGTGTTGTTACTGGTGGGCCATAACACCGCAGAATATCTACGGCCCAGCGAAGCCGACGAGTGGCAACAGTTCAACTTGCCACACAAGCTCATAGCCAGCGCCATCAATGCCGGCCAGCAACGCATAGAAGCTTGGAACGACGATGGCAGCAACGACCTGCCCGCCGACATTGCTGGCCTGACCAAGCTCGACCTTAGCGGTACACCACTGTTGCCGGCCGGCGGCAAGGCGCGCAACGTACTGATCATCACCTTGGAAGGTATTCCCGGCGCCTATATCGAGTCCAACCGTAAGGCCTTGCACAGCAGCTATCAGCAGTCGCTGATGCCTAAACTCAGCCGCTGGGCTGAACGCGCCATGACCACTCCAGATTATGTGCTGCACAGCCACCAGACCATTCGCGGCCTTTACGCCATGCTCTGCGGCGACTACAGCAAGCTCGATAGCGGCACACCCAAAGGCGTCGAACTGCTCAACGACGCTCAACGTAACCAACAATGCCTACCGGCCCAACTGCAATCACGCGGCTTTCGCACGCACTTTTTGCAAGGCGCCGGCCTGCAATTTATGGCCAAAGATAAAATCATGCCGCATATGGGCTTCACCCATACTCGCGGCCGCGACTGGTTCCGCAACAAACCCGCACTAGAATTTGCTTGGGGCATGGACGACAAGTCCTACTTCGAAGGCGCACTCACCTATGTGCGCCAACTACGCCAGCGCAAACAGCCGTGGATGCTCACCCTGCTGACCGTCGGCACGCACCAGCCCTACGCGGCTCCAGAAGATTACATCGCGCGCTTCGACAGCCCTAAGCAGGCCGCAGTGGCCTACATGGACGATGCCATCGACAGTTTTCTCAGCAACTTGGAGAAGCAAGGCGTACTTAAAGACACCCTAGTAATCATCACCTCCGACGAGTCCCACGGCATCGAAGATGTACGCTTGGCCTCGGCTTGGGGCTTCAATTTGGTACTGGCGCCTGAACAGGCGCAATTACCGGCGGTGAAAACCGGCGTGTACGGCCATGTTGACCTAACCGCCTCAGTGCTCGACTACTTTGCCCTGCCGGTGCCGAGCAACATCTCCGGGCGCTCGCTGTTTCGTGACTATGCCAACGGTCGGGAGATCATGTCCTACACCAACGGCGTACTGCGTGAGCATGACGGCAAGGGGCAGTTCACCGAATGCAACTTCCAACACGTGTGCCGGCGTTATGCCAGTGAAGGCTTCATCGCTGACAGCGCTCGCTACTTGGGCCGTTTCAGCGGCAAACCAGCACAGCTGGTGAGTAAACGCGCAGCCTTGCTCGATCAGTCGCTACTCAACGGTCAACTGGGTCAGCAGTATCAATTTGCCAACCGCGACCGGGTCAAACTGAGCGAAAAAATCAGCGACGACTGGACCGCCAACTTAGTGGGTGCGCAATACCTAGAGCTGCCACAGAACTCGCAAACCACCGTGCACCTCAAGGTGCGCGTACTCAACCTCGCGGGCAAAAGTGTACAGCTGCAGCTGAAGACTAAGGAGTTCGATCGCGACGTGCTGGTGCCGCTACCTGAGCTGCCATTACTGAGTCGCGGTCAACCAATTGACCTGAGTTTCAGCTTTGACAACCTAGCGGCGCGCAAGGCATTTTCCTTTCACTTGCTGGGTCAAGGTCGCGGCCTAATCGAGATTACTGACTTCAGCGTTGCTACCGAGCCGTTGCAGCCGGAGCATGAGCTGGCATTGGCCGTGCCGGAAGAAGAAGCCGAGCTACTGCACTAAGCGCAGCGCTACGGCCTTACTACGCGGTGGCTGCCGCTATCGCGTAGCAAAGGCCGGCCTAGTCAGGCCAAGTCGATGCGATCAGGATGAATGACAATCTTGCCCTGTTTGTACAGCGCACCGATGGCCTTCTTGAAGTTGCCCTTGCTAACCCCGAACAAATTACTGATCACTTCAGGCGGGCTCTTATCGCTCACCTGCAGAGTGCCGCCATTCTCTTGCAAGCGCTTAACAATGCTCTCATGCAGGCTATTGGCGGCGTCCTGGCCTACCGGCTGGAGCGACAGGCTGATCTTGCCGTCGCCACGCAGTTCCTTGATAAAGCCTTTTTCGCGCATGCCACTGCGCAGAAACTTGAACACCTCGTTCTTGTGAATCAAGCCCCAGTGCTGGTTGTTGATGATGGCCTTAAAGCCCATATCCGTGGCCTCAGCCACCAGCAGATCGACCGGCTGACCGACTTGATAAGCCGCCGGGCGTACGTCTAGGTAACGATCCAGACGCGCAGTCGCGGTGATGCGCCGGGTGTGCTTATCGAGATAAACGTGCACCACGCAGTACTGACCTGCCTCCAGAGAGTGCTTCTCTTCTGAATAGGGCAGCAACAAATCCTTGGGCAGTCCCCAATCGAGGAAGATGCCGATGCTGTTGATCTCAAGCACCTTGAGGCTGGCGAACTCACCGACCTGAACCTTGGGTTTTTCCGTGGTGGCAATCAGCTTGTCGCTACTGTCCAAGTAAATGAACACATTCAGCCAGTCTTCGACCTCGCTGGGGGTGTCCTTGGGGATGTAGCGCTTGGGCAAGAGGATTTCGCCGTCCGCGCCGCCATCCAGATAAAGCCCGAAGTCGGTGTGTTTAACCACCTGTAAACTGTTGTAACGGCCGATAAGCGCCATGTTCGATACCTTGATTGCCTGTGCTGCATTCTATCTGCATTTACCTCGTATGTTGATGACCATCGCCAGTCCGCCTGCGGCAGACAAACCCCCAGCCCGAGCGCCGAGCGCGTTAGAATGCCCGCACGGCTACATTCCGCCCCCTTAATGAGCAACCCTGCATGATTAATAACGATGTCCTGCGCAGCCTGCGCTACAGCCTGAATATCAATGACGCCGAAACGCTCAAGGTATTCCAGGAAACCGATTACGACGTTGCCCTGGCCGACCTGCAGGCTTGGCTGCTGCCCGAAGAAGACGAAGCACAGGTGCATTGCAGCGACGAAGTGCTGGCTCATTTTCTCGACGGCTTGGTGTTCTACAAGCGCGGCAAGAACCCCAATCTACCGGCACATCCCGTGCAATGGCCGATCAACAACAACATCATTCTGAAGAAGCTGCGCGTGGCTTTTGAGCTCAAAGACGCCGACTTGCATGACATTCTGCAGGCGGCTGACTTTCCGGTGTCCAAACCCGAGCTGAGCGCACTGTTTCGCAAAGAAGGGCAGAAAAACTACCGTCCTTGCGGCGACCAGTTACTGCGCAACTTCCTCAAAGGTTTGGCTCTGCGCCTGCGTGGTTAAGCACTAACAGCCCTGCGGCAGCCCTCCTCTGCCGCAGCAAGCAATCGTTGGCGCCGGCGTAACCGTCGATATATGTAACAAAACCAGTGATATTTTTGTTTTTTTGCAACGTTTTGCCGGTTAGGGTTAAGCATTGACTCAACTACCGGATAACCATCTCCTCTCTTATGCGTAATGCTCTTAGCCGTTTTATTCAGTCAGAGTCGGCCAGCGGTCTGCTGCTGATTGCTGCCGCCGTGCTGGCGATGATCATCAATAACTCGCCCCTAAGCTTCCTTTATCAAGGCCTGCTAGATGTGCCGGTGGCCGTGCAAGTCGGCGCCCTGCAAATCGCCAAACCGCTATTGCTGTGGATTAACGACGGTCTGATGGCGCTGTTCTTTCTGCTGATCGGTCTGGAGGTCAAGCGCGAGGTACTCGAAGGGCAACTGCGCCAACCTTCACAGCTGGTCCTGCCTGGTGCAGCTGCCGTGGGCGGCATGCTCATACCCGCATTGGTTTACTGGTGGTTAAACCATGACAACCCAGCCGCCGCCAGTGGCTGGGCCATTCCGATGGCCACCGACATTGCCTTCGCCCTTGGGGTGCTGGCTCTGCTAGGTAAGCGCGTGCCAGTGGCGCTGAAACTGTTTCTGATGACCTTGGCGATCATCGATGACCTCGGCGCCATCATCGTCATTGCGCTGTTCTACTCCAACGAACTGTCGAACATCTCGTTGGTGCTGGCGGCGATATTTCTCAGCATGCTGATCTTGATGAACCGTCTGGGCGTGAGCAAGCTCAGCCCCTATTTGGTGATAGGCCTGTTCCTCTGGGTTTGCGTCTTGAAAAGCGGCGTGCACGCAACTTTAGCCGGGGTAGCCTTGGCACTGACCATTCCGCTGCGCAACCGCGATGACAGCCCATCGCCCTTACTAACCCTCGAACATGCCCTGCATCCTTGGGTGGCCTTTGCCATTTTGCCGCTGTTCGCCTTCGCCAACGCCGGCGTACCACTGGATGGTCTGAGCCTAGACAGCTTTATGCATCCAGTACCCCTGGGCATCACCGCGGGCCTATTGCTGGGTAAAACCCTCGGTGTCTTCGGCTTTACTTGGCTGATCATTCAAACCGGCTGGGCCAAACTGCCGCACGAGGCCAATTGGGGGCAAGTCCTCGGCTTGTCGATTCTCTGCGGGATCGGCTTCACCATGAGCCTGTTTGTCGGCTCATTGGCCTTTGTGCCGGAAGTCAGCATTTATGCCGGCATGGATCGCGTGGGCATCCTCACCGGCTCAGTACTGGCGGCATTGATCGGCTACACCATCTGCTACCTGAGCAGCCGTCCGGCGCGCTAACGCGCAGACGAAAAAAAGCCGACCCAAGGGTCGGCTTTTTTAATCGGCAAAATTAATGTGCGACGCGGCTGGTACCGTTAACGCTCATGATGCGCACGCGCTCGCCAACCCGGAAGATTTCATTAGGCTGCACTTCCTGCACATAGGCACGCATGCTGCCGTCGTCTTCGCGCACGGTGATTTCTACACCCTGAGTACGGGTCAGCCCTTCTTCACTGGCGGCACCGATCAAGCCACCGGCCACTGCACCGATCACCGCAGCAACAATGCTGCCCTTGCCACCACCAATGCTGCTGCCGCCCACGCCGCCGATAACAGCACCTGCACCCGCACCGATTGGCGTCTTACTGCCTTCAATTTTCACTGGCCGTAAGGATTCGATGGTGCCCAAACGCACGCTCTGCACCGTACGCGCCTCATCACGCGAGTAGGAGTCGCCGGTGAGGCTGGACTGGCAGCCCGTCGTCAGCAGCGATACGGCGCTGAGTGATGCCACTAACAAAACAGTCTTACGCATTGCCATCTCTCCAAAAATAACTGTTCACTATTAAACTCCGCGCCGCGCGGACTGTCACGGCGCAAGTAGGAGAAAAATAGGCCTTTGCCCCCGTCAGACCTTAGAATTGGCGGCAGAGTTCCGCCTATAGGGCCGAACGCTCGCTAACGCTCAGGATCGCACATGGACTATCTGATTATTTTTGTTGCCGTTGCCAGCGGCCTGTATTTCCACTGGTGGCTGTATGTTCGGATTAAACGCTGGACCGAGCGTGATCTGGCGTTGTCGCTGGCGGGCAAGGATGTCGACAAGCGCGCGTATATGCTCACGCGCCTAGCAGAAGCCAAGGCCAGCAAAGTCCCAGGCAGACAACTACAAGCTTGGCTTGAGCAAGCCGCTGGCGAATATAGCGCTGCGGCTGATAGCTCCGGCGTTTAATACCTCAGGGCGCTAGTCGCTCACGCTGCCAAGCGTTGCCCGCGAGACGATAATTCAGCCGGTCATGCAAGCGACTGGAGCGTCCTTGCCAAAATTCGATGTTGTCTGGCAGCAGGCGATAACCGCCCCAATGCTCCGGACAATGGGGCGCGACTTCCAGAAAGCGCCGCTCGGTTTCAGCCAGCAAGCTGTCCAACTGAGCACGACCGCTGATTACCTGGCTTTGCGGTGATGCCCAAGCACCGATGCGGCTGCCCAGCGGACGCACCTGAAAGTAAGCATCCGATTCCTGCAGGCTGACCCGCTCGACGCGACCCTCAATGCGCACTTGGCGCTCCAAACCGGGCCAAAAGAAGGTCATGGCGGCAAACGGCTGCGCTGCCAACTGCTCACCCTTGGCGCTGTCGTAGTTGGTAAAAAAGGTAAAGCCACGCGCATCTACACCCTTGAGCAACAACACGCGGCAATGGGGCCGACCCGCCGCATCAACAGTCGCCAACGTCATAGCATTGGGCTCAACAGGCGCTTGCTCGGTCTCAACCGCCTCAGCAAACCACTGGTGAAACAAGGCCAAAGGCTCGTCCGGCGCCTGCTCTTCACTCAGACCATCGCGGGTGTAGTCACGGCGCATATCGGCCAAGTTTTTGCTCATGGCAAACTCCTCAAAATCAGAAAGCTAAGTCTATCCAGCCACAGCCAATCTGGCTTGACCTGCGACAAGTCGGCAGGCGTGGGCGCTTACAGCAAGGTACCCAACTGGCGCGCCAGCTTCTGTGCGCGCGGGTCCATCAACACATAAGGCCCGAGGCTGTTGGTGACAAAGGCAAAGGCCACGTCTCGCTCTGGGTCGGCAAAGCCGATAGAGCCGCCCGCCCCGGGATGGCCGAACGCCTGCGCCCCAAGGCCAAAAGTTGCGTTAGCGACCGTCGGCTGATCGAGCATGCAACCGAGGCCAAAACGGGTATTGGTTAGCAAGGTCTTGTCGAGGCCATGGCTGTGCTCAAGGCGCAGCTCTGCCAACAACGCGTCATTCAGCAAACGCCCGTCGAGCAAGCCGGTATAAAACCCCGCCAAGCTGCGGGCGTTGCCGTGCCCATTGGCCGCCGGCTGCTGCATACGCCGCCATTCAGGTTTATTGGTGCTGGTCATAATTGACGGCGGATTGGTAAACGCCCGCGTGGTCATCGAGGTCGGCTCGTTGAACATGCATTTGAGCAGACGCTGGGCTGCAGCATCGCCTAAGTCGCCCTTCATCCGGCTGACATGGGCCACGCGCGCAAACTCGCTGTCCGCCAGGCCAACATGAAAATCCAACCCCAGCGGTACTGCGATGCGGGCGCTGATCGACTCACCAGGCCCCCGGCCTTCGACCCGCCGTAATACCTCACCCAACAACCAGCCATAGGTGATGGCCGCATAACCATGACCTTCGCCCGGCGTCCACCAGGGCTGCTCGGCGGCCAATGCGCTGGTCATGACAGTCCAGTCGTATAACGCTTCAGCTGGCCACAGTTCACGCAGTGCCGGCAAACCCGCCTGATGACAGAGCAACTGACGCACGCTGATGGCTTGTTTACCGGCCGCCGCAAACTCGGGCCAGTAGCGCGCGACCGGGGCGTCCAGCTCCAGTTTGCCTTCTGCCGCTAGCTGCAAAACCGCCACGGCGGTGAAGGTTTTAGTGCAAGAAAACAAGTTGAGGATGGTGTCGCTGTGCCACGCTTGCTGGCCGTCCTTGTCAGTCACACCGGCCCATAGGTCGAGCACCGTTTCGCCACCAACCTGCACGCACAGGGCTGCGCCGCGCTGCTGTGGATCATTGAACAGCTCGGCGAAGGCGTCTTTGAGTGCCTCAAACTTAAGGTCGAAATAGCCCTGAATCTGCACGCGGCAACTCCTGTTGCAAGAGTAAGAGG
>ERZ724524.3284-NODE-3284-length-10220-cov-3.197934_pt1 | contig 10220 bp, 8 predicted proteins | sample MGYA00376057_ERZ724524 | MGnify/ENA primary metagenome ERZ724524 (study PRJEB28724, sample SAMN07190888) | wastewater metagenome | isolation source: influent of sewage treatment plant in Hong Hong | place: USA: Christiansburg, Virginia | collected 2016-03-01 ...
AGCCTGCAATGGCGTCAACGAGATGCCTTTTTCGGCCAACCACGGGCACCACTGTGCATCTGAGCCCAGTTTTGGCCAGCTCGCCCCACCCAAAGCCAAGACCGTCGCCGACGATTGAAACTTGATGAGCCCATCGGCCTGCTCAAATACGCAATGCCCTTCCTCATCCCACCCAAGCCAACGGTGACGCATTTCAAAACGCACCCCCGCATTGCGCAATCGCGCCAACCATGCGCGCAGCAACGGCGCAGCCTTCATGTCGGTTGGAAACACACGTCCAGAACTGCCCACAAATGTTTTCAGACCCAAACCCTCAACCCATGACACCACCGCTTGATTGTCAAAAGCACGCAGGCTGTCCAGCAACACCTCGCTGCACGGCTGGAATCGACTCAAGAAATCAGGTAAGGACTCCGAGTGGGTGATGTTCATGCCCCCAATTCCCGCCAATAAAAACTTACGCCCCACCGATGGCATCGCATCATACACCGTGACCGCATGCCCTTGACTGGACAGCACCTCAGCCGCCATCAAGCCCGCAGGGCCCGCGCCAATGATGGTGACGGTCAATGGAGAACTGAACGTTAAATCTGTTTGCATAACATCCCAAATTAAAGAAAACACATCTTATTTTTCATGCGAATATTCTATTTTACATCCCATTGCACATCACAACTTCACCTGTATTAACAAAATTTCAGTGATTTGAACCAAAAACAATCAACATCCAAACAACACGGCCCATACAAGCAGTGGATTGCCGCCATGCAAAAAATACAGCTGAATACACCCCTCGTTGACCGCATCATTCCAAGAATTCCACTACAATCTATGTTTTACTCATCAAGCCTCACTTCTTGGAATTGTTATGACCACCTCACGCACAGAAGACCTCAATGTCATCCACATTGAGCACATGCCCTCTCCCGATGAAATCAAAGCCATGGTGCCCTTATCGGACACGGCCGCAGCCACAGTAGAAGCCGGTCGAACGGCTTTGCAAAACATCTTGAATCGCGAAGACCACCGCTTGATGGTGGTGGTGGGTCCTTGTTCCATTCATGACCCCATCGCTGGATTGGATTACGCCAAACGCTTAAAAACACTCGCTGATGCTTTGAGCGATACGTTGTTGATCGTCATGCGGGTGTATTTTGAAAAACCACGCACATCTACAGGTTGGAAAGGTTTCATCAACGATCCACACATGGACGACTCATTCTGCATCGCTGAAGGCATGGCCAAAGCACGTCAATTTTTATTGGATGTCAACGAACTGGGTTTGCCCGCAGCAACTGAGGCTCTGGATCCCATCGCGCCTCAATATTATGGTGACTTGATCGCCTGGACCGCCATCGGGGCACGCACATCCGAGTCACAAACCCATCGTGAAATGGCTTCAGGTTTATCCACTCCGGTGGGCTTTAAAAATGCCACCGACGGCACATTGGATGCGGCGATTAACGGCATCATCTCCGCCGCTGCACCACACAGCTTTTTAGGCATCAACAATGCGGGTGAGTCTGCCATCATCCGCACACGTGGCAATGGCTACGGTCACACGGTATTGCGCGGTGGTGGTGGACGTCCAAACTACGACACAGTGTCGGTGTCTTTGGCAGAAAAAGCCTTGAGCAAAGCCAAATTGCCGAACAACATCATGATCGATTGCTCACATGCCAACTCATGGAAAAATGCCGATTATCAACCACTGGTCATGAAAGACGTCACGCACCAAATCCGCGAAGGCAACACCTCCATCATCGGCGTGATGATCGAAAGTTTCATTGAAGCAGGCAATCAAGCCATTCCAGAAGACTTGAGCCAACTCCGATACGGCTGCTCAGTCACAGACGCTTGCGTCGACTGGCTCACCACCGACAGCATGTTGCGCGACACCCATGCTTTGTTGCGTGAACCGTTAAAAGAACGCATGAAAAATGCATGAAAATGTGTTCATAATGAAGAAACGACGTGAGGATTCACGTCGTTTCTTTTTTCGATTTCATTTATAAACAACCCAAAATTTTACTTTATGGGCTATTTTTCTAGATTGTGTGAGATGTCCCACTCAAAAACTTTCGTTACCCTTGAACCGAAGGACAGGATTTAACAGCGCGATGAACCATAAAGCCTCAAGATCATCAAGCCATTCACCACCCTTCACATGAAAATCATTGGCACTGCACATGCACTCACGTCAACACCACAGGCTGCCGCTCCAAACGACGAATCCACCAACGCGCCAATAACGGCAACATATAAATCGGCAGCTGCATTGCCCCCACCAGCAACATGAACTCACTGCCAACGAAAGGCGCTGCAATGGTATAAGTCAACAACACATTGCGCCCACCCGAAGCAACGGCTGCAGAAATGGCATGTTCAATCGGTGTTTTTCGATAAATCCAAAAATTCAAAGCAAACAAACCAAAACACACCAAAGCACCCATCAACAACAAAAAAACACCATGGGCAGGATTCACATCAAAAAAATGCCGATAGGCCCCCACCAAACCAAATGGAAAGGCCATCACCAAAATAATGGTGATTTTTGACAACTGTTGATGCACATGATGCAAGACATGCTCACTGAACAACTTATGCACCACAGCGGACATCACCATCGGACCTGCAATGAAGATCAACAACCGTTTGCTATACAACACCAAATCCAAATGAACCGCGCCAGTTTGGAACAACCACAAATTAATGAACAAGATGGCGGGCATCACCACCGTGCTGGCAATCGTTAACGCCATCGCATACAAAGGACTGAAACCGATTGAACGCACAATCGCAGGCGTACCAAACAACGCACCGGTCGCCATCATCGCCGCCAACGCCAACAACAGATCGCCCCGAATGCCCAACAAATAACCAGCCCCCACAAACACAAGCGTCATGCCAAATGAATGCAGCAGCGCATAGCGCCACACCTCCAACTGCGACAACATCCGCAGCAATTTGGGCTGTGGAATGCCAAGCAAGGTAAAAAACATCAGGGCAAACAACACCTGAGGCAAGTGCGCAAGCACAGCATTGGCGGCATCAGGCCACGCAAAACCAAACAAGCAAGCCAAAACCATAAAGACGGCCGAATGGCGATTGATGTAATTCAAAGCGAACATACGATTTCCAAAAGATTCGCTCAACAGACACACCAAGCGACTAAAACATTCAACATTTTGAGCTGATGATTATAGCATCAACAGCTCATGTGAGCTGAACACAAGCCGTCAACGGTAAACCAACACAGGCACACTGCTGTGGGTCAGCACCTTCTGGGTTTCACTGCCAAGCAACAACCCCATAAAGCCGCCTCGACCATGTGATGCCATAAAAATCAGATCGCACTGATGCAAACCCGCCGCCGCAATGATGGCACGGTAAGGAAAATCATCCACCGTCGTGCCCACATCACAATCAACATGCTGCTCATCCGCCACCCCTTTGGCCAAATCCAATACACGTTGCGCCTCTTTTTGAGTGGACAACAAAAACTCATCAGGGGTTGGGTTCACAACAATCGCCTCCGTGTAGGAAATCATTGGGAAATCAGGCTGAGCATAAAAAAATGTAATTTTAGCACCGGTCTCCTTCGCAAAACTGACGGCACGCCTGACCGTACTCTGGGACAACTCAGAACCATCGGTCGGAACGAGTAAATGTTTGAACATGGCCAATCTCCTTATCAAAATTTAAACCTTTAAAAACCTTTAAAACAACACTTTTTTCGGCGGACGGCATGCGCTTGCTCCTCACATTGACCAAGCATCTCAACGGCCGTAGAACAATAAAAAACAACGGGTTCTTACTTAAATTATAGGCTTTTGCGACACGAATTGTGATGACAAATGACCTCGGATGAATGAATAAAACAAGAGTGCAACATGGCACTTTAAAAACAAAAATGCCACAGGTCACACCTGTGGCATCTTGATCAACAACACAATCAATTGTAAAAATTTTATCGTGCTTTAGGTGCTTTAGATGCTTCAGATGCACCAACGCCACTCAAGCACCGATAAAGAAAATACTCAGGTGCGATAACGCCCCAGCAACAATGGCACCACACCAATGGCCAAACCACCCACCGCAATTAAAGTCGTGATCCCATCAAAAGTAGGCAGCAAATACAAACCCAAAAAGAACATCAACACGCCCGATCCAAGCGGCCAAATCACATGTGAAAATGCATCATACACACCTGACTTCAGCATGCCACGGTAATGCCACACACAAGCAAATGCCGCCAAACCCATATAAAAGCAAATGTGAAAGCCAATCGCCATCACCGAGCTGTCCAAAATCGCTTTGACTGACGTCATGGTCGATGATGCCGCTAGCAACAACACACCCAACAACCAAATCACAAATGTCGCCACCCACGGTGTTTGCCATTCAGGATGAATATTTGCATAACGCGGATGCAACATTTTGTCACGTGACATCGCAAACATGCTGCGAGAAAACTGCAAAATCTGCGTTTCAACCGTCCCAATCGTGCTCAAAATCGTCGACAACACCGCAAAGCTGCTCCAAGGTTTGGGAAATAATTTATCTGCCACCGCATACAACACATTGGTATTCGCCGCAGAAATTTCATCATCGGTCAAAACGATCAACACCACAATCATCATGATGATAAAAAACAAAATCAAATTGACCATCGCCCAAAAAGCCCCACGACCCGCAGGCTGTGCCTCACCTTCAGCGGCTTCTTTGGTTTCCTCCCCCAAATTCATGGTCACATCCCAACCCCAGTAAAAGAAAATTGCGGTCAATGCGCCCGCCGCAAACGATTCTGGCGTGAATGAAAAAGGTGAAAACCATGCCCATGTGGGCATGTGCGCAGGCTTACCCCAGTACTCAATAAAACCAGCAATGATGAGTGCAAAAATGATGATGGTTTCGATCACGGTCATGATCAATTGCGCATAACTCGCATGTTTGATGCCTTTGGTCACCACCACCGTGATCAAGGTCAGCCACACCGCTGCCACAAAGGCCACCCAGTGCGTGTCTTCTATGAGGTCAGGTGATAAATCAAACGCATTTTGGACAATCAACAATGTCGATGTGGCCGCAGGGATCGTGGCCGAAACCATGAACACAATCGACGCCACCAACAACCCCCAACCTGCAAAAAAACCCCAAGTCGGTCCAAACACATGACCCACCCAAGCATATGTCGCACCAGCATTGGGCGAAATTTTATTCAAATGGGTGAACGCCAGCATGATGCCAAACATGATTAAACCGCAGTACAAGATACTGCCCACCGCCAATTCACCCACCACCGACACAATCACCGCTGTCGTCACCGCCACACTGAATGCAGGCGCAGTGCCCGCGACGCCCATCACCGCTGATTCAAAAGTGCCCAAAGAGCCTTTTGCTAAACTTGCTTTTTCTGACATGTTGTCTCCTTTTTTTATTTTCAATCGGAATGTGTTCGACTGAAAAGATCCTGCTATTTTTCGCCACAATTAAATCAACGAGCGAACGGCGCATGATACATAAAAAAAAGGCAAACTCCCCCTGCCACATTTCACAAAAGAGACCAACCACTTTTTAACTTTTTATAGTGCATGCTTTACAAAAAAACATTAAATCAAAACATACGCATACCTCTGGCATCCATTGAAACTCAAACAATACAAAATACAACCTCGACCAACAAAAAACCTCAAACGCCTTTTGAATCGACATTTAAAATTCAACATCTAAACATTTAAAGCCCAACACGCACCCGTAAAAAACGTGCGAACCGAGGCAAGCCCTTTGTCGTCAAACCATTGAATTGATAGGTGATGATTGAGCCAAGCTCAGGCGGATGAGCGCGTTGATCATCACTCAGTCCTCCACCCACATTGAACTCTCGCCCATCCGCTGCCCTCACCCGCAGCGCACCCAATTGATGGGCATACTTACCATTGCCCGATAGGTGAGCAATGACCACAGCCTCAGCATCTTGCAAAGGCTTCAATTTATACAACACATCGCTGCGCCCCGTCTCATACGTGGCACTCGCCAAATGCAACATCAACCCTTCGCCACCCGCTCGAACCACCTCATCCAATTGACGCTGTAGCTGAGAGCGATTCAATAAACGAAACTGCCTCACCGCGACCAACTGAGGATTGTGTGCATCACGAACAAGGCGCTCGATTTGTTGCGCCCGTTGTTCAAAAGAGCCAACCGCGTTGGGCAACTCAAACACCATGTATTTCACGCGCCGCCAATCGGCATCATTGGGCGTGTTTTGACGAACAATACCCGAGGTCACCTCAAACAACCCGCGCCCCAGCCACAACTCACCATCCAAAGCCTGAGCAGGCAAAGCACGCGTGAACCATTCAGGTGCAGCCACTGTGCCACCCCCACGAAAACGCAACACCCTTCCATCCCAAAAAGCACGCACGCCATCGTATTTTTCGCTGATGAGGTAATCCGCCACACGCACATCCGCAGGCAACTCTTTGGCCAATAGCAATGCAGGTGGCGTCGCAGATATTGCAGGTGCAACAGGCGCCGCGAGCGCAAGGGTTGACGCACTTTGAGCATGAGCCGCCCCAAGCATGCCGACCCATAAACCGGCTCCAACACACACCCTCCCAAAGCAGGTGCTCAAAGACCACATCCATTTTTTCTCAGCCATTCCCATCCCCTATTCCATCCCCATTGATTGAACTCCCACCATTTTGCATCCGCCAAGCTCGCCAAACCGCTATAATAGCGTTTCTAGTTTTTTCAAATTCACCATAAGTTCAGCACCATGACCACGCACGCCACCACACAGCCCATCCCATACACCCCGAACACCCTTGAAACCGCCGTTCGTGCGACATGGACGGCCGCCGATGTTTATACCGTCACCGAAAACAACGACAAGCCGAAATTTTATGCCTGCTCCATGTTACCTTACCCATCGGGCAAATTACACATGGGTCATGTGCGCAATTACACCATCAACGACGTGATGACCCGCCAACTGCGCATGAAAGGCTACAACGTGCTCATGCCCATGGGCTGGGATGCATTTGGCATGCCCGCTGAAAATGCCGCATTGAACAACAACGTGCCGCCCGCCAAATGGACGTATGAAAACATCGCCTACATGAAAAAGCAAATGCAAGCGATGGGTTTGGCGATTGACTGGTCGCGCGAATTCGCCACCTGCCAGCCTGAGTATTATCGCTGGAACCAATGGTTTTTCCTAAAAATGCTCGAAAAAGGCATCGCCTACCGCAAAACCCAAGTAGTCAACTGGGATCCAATTGACCAAACCGTACTCGCCAACGAGCAAGTGATTGACGGGCGCGGCTGGCGCTCAGGCGCGTTGGTCGAAAAACGCGAAATCCCTGGTTACTACCTGAACATCGCCAATGAAAAATACGCAGAAGAATTGCTCAACGATTTGGACGAACTCGGCTGGCCTGAACGCGTCAAATTGATGCAAAAAAACTGGATTGGCAAGAGCGTCGGCGTGCGTTTCGCTTTCACTCACGACATTAAAGATGCAGCGGACGAATTGATTCAAGACGGCAAAATGTACGTCTTCACCACCCGCGCCGACACCATCATGGGCGTGACTTTCTGCGCCGTGGCTGCCGAGCACCCCTTGGCGACTCATGCCGCCGCCAACAACCCAGAACTGCAAGCTTTCATCGACAAATGCAAAATGGGTAGTGTGATGGAAGCCGACATGGCGACCATGGAAAAAGAAGGCATGAACACGGGTCTACAGGTCAAACACCCGCTGACTGGCGAGATGGTTGACGTCTGGGTCGGTAATTACGTGCTGATGAGTTACGGCGACGGCGCGGTCATGGGCGTGCCTGCGCATGATGAACGCGATTTTGCGTTTGCATTGAAATATAAACTCAATATCAAACCAGTTATTGTTCCATTTAAACATGCCACTAAAGCTCAACAAAGTTCTAGCTTTGTTTCAGGTAACGAAATGGCCGAACATCGATACGATAACGACAACATTATCGGATCTAAGCCAAACAACTGGAATTTTGATGATACCCAATGGCTTACAGAACATGCTGATAATGGTTACTGTTTTAACTCAAACACTGATATTTTAGAATTAAACGGTTTAAATCAAAGATTGGCAATTCAAGAAGTTGCCAGACAACTTGAAGAACTGAACCTCGGCGAACTCAAAACCACCTACCGCTTGCGCGACTGGGGCATCAGCCGCCAGCGTTACTGGGGCACGCCCATTCCATTGATTCATTGTGACAAATGCGGCGTGGTGCCCGTACCCGAAAAAGATTTACCCGTCGTGTTGCCAGAAGACTGCATCCCCGATGGCTCAGGCAACCCACTGAACAAACGCGAAGACTTCTTGAACGTCGATTGTCCCTGCTGCGGCCAAGCGGCGCGACGTGAAACCGACACGATGGACACGTTCATCGATTCGTCGTGGTATTACATGCGTTACACCTGCCCAGGCGCGGACACGATGGTCGATGCGCGCAATGATTACTGGATGCAGATGGATCAGTACATCGGCGGTATCGAACACGCGATTTTGCACTTGCTGTACGCCCGTTTTTGGACAAAAGTCATGCGTGACATGGGCTTGGTGTCATTCAATGAACCGTTTAAAAACCTCCTCACGCAAGGCATGGTGCTCAACGAAACCTATTATCGTGAAAAAGCCAACGGCCAAAAAGAATGGTTCAACCCCGCCGACGTCGAAGTCGAACACGACGACAAAGGTCGCCCGATTGCGGCCAAACTGATCGCCGATGGCGAAATGGTGCACATTGGCGGCACCGAAAAAATGGCAAAATCGAAAAACAACGGCATTGATCCACAAGCCTTGATCGAACAATACGGCGCGGACACCGCCCGCCTGTACACCATGTTCACCTCACCACCAGAACAAACCTTAGAATGGTCTGACAGCGGCGTCGAAGGCTCACACCGCTTTTTACGTCGCGTGTGGAATTTCTGCCAATCACAAAAAGACAACATAGCGGTTTTGAAATCAGCAGAACTGCCCCCTTCTGCTGCCGCCAAGGACTTGCGTTTCACTGTGCACACGCTGCTCAAGCAAATCAATTTTGACTACGACCGCTTGCAGTACAACACCGTCGCCTCAGGTGCGATGAAGTTGCTCAATGAACTCGAAGCCGCCTGCAAAAACGATGTCACGGCATTGGGCAAAGCCTTGCCCGAAGCGATTTCGATTTTACTGCGCACGCTGTACCCAATTGTGCCTCATGTGACTTATGCACTGTGGAACGAACTCGGCTATGCCGACAGCTGTGGGGACTTGCTCGATGTGGCTTGGGCAGAATTCGATGCCAGCGCACTTGAACGCAGCGACGTGACCTATATGGTTCAAGTCAATGGTAAGCTGCGCGATCAATTGACTGCGGCTAAAACGGCGGACAAAGATGCTTTGCACGCACTGGCTTTGGCTTTGCCCAATGTGCAAAAATTTGTGGAAGGCAACCCCGTGAAGAAATTCATCGTTGTCCCCAACAAACTGATTAACATCGTGGTGTAATCCACACGCATTGCCAAGGATCGACATGTTTGCACTGAAAAAAATCGCCATCACAAGCAGCATCGTTATCGCCGCACTCAGCCTCTCTGCCTGCGGCTTTCACCTGCGCGGCAGCACAGGCGCAACAGCGATGACCTACAAAACACTGTCGATCATTGGCGATTCAAAAAGCAATTTACCCAACCAGCTGGCCGATGTGATGCGCGGGCAAGTGATTCAAGTCACGCCCCCTGCACCCGCACAAGTGACGGCTGAAATTGGCGACATTGTTCACACCAAAGCGGTGTCAAGCAAAAATGCTGCGGGTCGGGCGATTGAATACCGTTTATCCACTTTTGCCACCATGCAAGCCTATGATGCGAACAAAAAGCAATTGATCGCTCCCGTGCGCTTATCGATCAGCCGCACTTTATCTGCGGGCGATGGTTATGACACGGGATTGGACTTAGAAGAATCGCGTTTGTACAATGACATCGACATCGAGCTGGCCAATCAGATGCAATACCGTCTGCGTGCGATTAAATTAAACGGTGCACCATAAACACATGACGTCAACCTCAGCATGAACCCAACATTCCGCTCACCCCTTAAACCGCTGTATGTCATCAGCGGCGATGAGATTTTACTGATTCAAGAATCCGTCGATGCCTTGCGTGCCGCCGCCCGTGCAGAAGGTTACAGC
>ERZ724524.3285-NODE-3285-length-10218-cov-9.085506_pt1 | contig 10218 bp, 8 predicted proteins | sample MGYA00376057_ERZ724524 | MGnify/ENA primary metagenome ERZ724524 (study PRJEB28724, sample SAMN07190888) | wastewater metagenome | isolation source: influent of sewage treatment plant in Hong Hong | place: USA: Christiansburg, Virginia | collected 2016-03-01 ...
CCTAAAGCGGAGTTTACATTATTTGCAACAATGTCCGCATCGATACTAGACAATTCAATGTTTATAATAAGTGCTTGCGATGCTTGCTTTTCTTCTGTAGTTGCACTAGAAGAATTGACAACTTCGTCAAGTTTTTCTATAACTGCCTTTTTTGCCTGATCGTCTTTTGCTATTTTCTTGACATAGTCTTGCGATGGTCCATCCCCTGATGTAATCCCAGATTCCTCAATTATGACATCAGCATTTTTCTGAGCAATTTTCTCTGGATCCGGCTGGCCAAGATTCATGGTCTTATACGCATTGGTTATCATTGCATCACAGCCCGAAAAGAGCAATGCGACTATTATGAGTAACACAAAATATGCAACATGTTTCTTTCGCATAAATACCTCCTTTTTGTCATTCATGCGATCTCGACTTAACTCCACAACTTGACAACTCTACGTAATATATTCTAGCTCAATTTGGCAATAAATCAAGAAGCAAAAAACGTAGAGCCCGAATAAAACTGGTCTTGGAAGCCTTATTATTTTGACGAAATTGTCGCCAGCACATCTATTGCCCCGTCCGCCAATGCGCTTTCGCTCTTGCTATGCAACACTACCTTGACCGAATCTCCTGCGCGGCCTGGCATTATACTCTGCTCTACCCTCTCCGACGCCTCGATCATAGCTTTAAGATAATTCTCTGTGGTACCAATAATTCGCGCAGATGCATAATCAGTAGCCCTATTTTCATCGCCATTATGCTTATCGGCACTGGCTTCATGTTCGATAACCATCTCGACCTCATGCCCAAGCCATCGCTCTATATAAGAGCGCTTCCCATGCTTGGCCAGCTCAAGAAGCCTGTCAACGCGCTCGCAGGCAATTCTTTCTGGGATACGCGGTTTCATGTCTGCAGCGCGCGTACCTTGTCTTGGGCTAAAAGGAAAAGCGTGTATCCAGGCAAAATCGAGCTCGGAAAGCAGGGCTATAGTGTTCTCAAACTCAGACTCCGTCTCTGCAGGGAAGCCGGCTATTATGTCCGCTGCCAGGAAAGGATCGCTTCGGACTGAACGCAGGTTCTGTACAGCGAACCTAACATCTTGGGCGGAGTATGGTCTTCCCATGCGTCTTAGTGTCTCAGTACAGCCCGATTGCACCGAGAGATGCAAGTGGGGGCGAACTCGCGGGTGGGCAAAAGTCGCCAGAAAGGCTTCATCGATGTTCTCAGGCTCATAACTTGAGATCCGAAACCTGATATTGCTCGTCTCTTTTATCATAGAAGCAAGAATGCCCGCAAAATCCAGCCCTCCCGCTCGATACTGCGCGAGGTTTACGCCTGTAAGAACAACCTCCGTCTTGCCAGCCCTCTCTAGATCGATCACGCGGGAGAGTGCATCCTCAACCGGCAAGGATACCGAAGGACCCCTAGCAAGGCACACGCGGCAATATGTGCAGCGGTTATTGCATCCATCTTGAATCTTGAGTGCAGGACGAGAATGCATAAGGAATCGCTCTGGGTGGAACGCAAAGCGATTGCACAAGGACAGGTCTATTGTATTGGTTTTGCCCGATTCATTCGACAGCGCCTCCGATCCTTTGGCCGCAGCTAGAATTTCATCGCGCCATTCTAGTAAAGCATGGAAAAGATCGCCGTGGCCTTGCCAATTTGCCAAAAGCCATTGGGGAAGCAAAAGAAGCGAGGCTTTCAGGTCTCCCGAAATAACAATGACTCTTTCGTCCAGCAAAGAAAGATCCTCGGAATCCATTTGAGCATAACAACCTGTGGCTATCACTGTAGTGTTACGAACCTTGTGTATGGCGGAGCGGATGTCATGCCGCGCCTTTTGTTCAGCTTTGGATGTCACCGTACAGGTATTTACGATATAGAGATCGGCCTCTTCATGAAATGGGACAATCTCTGCGCCCGCATCCAGGAATTTGTCCGCGATGGATTCGGTTTCAAGCTGATTGAGCTTGCAGCCAAGAGTCTGAAATGCTACCCGTAACATTGCCATTCGGGAATTTCTCCGCCCTCAATCCTCGATCTTCGCCAGCATGCGCGATTTTCCGTTGAGGGCATCCTCCAGGTTGGGATTTAGGCTTATGGCTTGCTCGTAGGCCTTGAGCGCAGGAATATAGCGAGCCGTTCTTTCCCTGACCCATCCAAGGCGTGCCCACCATCGAGCGTTGCTTGGATTGTACTGCAGAGCCGTGCTGAATGCTATGTCGGCATGATTTAATTTGCTCATGCGCACAAAAAGCTCACCACATAAATAGAATGTAAGAGCAGTCTTGCTTCCTTCTGGGAATTTTGCCAGATATTGCTGTAAATTGGCCAGTGCGGCTTCGTTTTCTCCAAGATAATATTGAGCTTCGCCTAAGGCCTGGGCAAGGCGCGGATCCTTGAACTTAGAATAGCCTTGCTTGGCAATATCCCTGGCTTTTGCATATTCCTTTAAGGCATTTAGACTCCAAGCAAGGCCTATGTATGCATCTACATCCTGAGGATTCTTCGCGATTGCTTGTGGAGCAAGAAGAGCAACGTCGTTATGCTTTCCTTCTTGGCTCATTCGAAGAAGGTCCGAGCCCGTCATGCCAGTTGGCACACTTATCGAATAAGATGGCGACTGACCAAATAGTCCGGAAATCCAAATAGATAAAAAGAACATCCCAATAAGGGCTATCCGCCCAATTCCATTAGCCTGGTATATCATGATTTGATAACCGTTGTCCCTTTGAAAACGCAATTTGGCGAAAGATAAATGTCAGGGGCAACCAGGCACCCTTCTACATGTCCCCAATCGAGCACGGCTATAAGGGAATCTGCGCTTATATCACCATATACCTTCCCGCGGATCACGACTGTGGCAGCATGGATGGTCGATCGCACCTCAGCCTGCTCGGTGATGTAGAGCTCGGCGCTGCAATTGATATTTCCGCTCACTTTTCCCTTGATCATGAGGGATTTCGAGGATTCAATATCACCCTCGAATTCTATCTCGGAGCCGAGCACTGTATCGACTTCTTCCTCGTCGACCACGCTGAGTTTTACTTCTTCAGCCATCTTGTCAATATAATAAAGATCTAGGCCAATCTCAGCAAGAAGCACAGGATGACAGAATAGCATGCAACTGTCGATAAACTGCAAAAAGCTCATCCGGTGTAAGAACCTCTGCGCGAATAGAAGGATCAATTAGCAGCTCTTCCAAGATTGCACGCAATCGAGTATCAATTTCCTCTTCACGCAGAGAAGGAGAGCGCTGCTTTATCCAAAAGCGCAAGGTATTTCTAAGTGTTTTCCTCCGAGATGAAAAAACCGCACGCACAAAATCGGAAAAATCCTTGCGTTCTGAGGCGGACATCGATTTTTTCTTTGGAATAAGCTGAACAACAGAGCTAGTCACTCTTGGCCTTGGCCAAAATGCGCTCGAACCAATATCGAAAAGAATTCGAACATCGCATACCGAGGCACAGAACACGCTGAGCGAGGAATAATCCTTAGTCCCCGGTCCGGCTACCATTCGCTGTGCAGCTTCTTTTTGAAGGGTAAAAATCATGCGCTGAGGCAGAAATTCCATCTCAAGAATATCCGAAATTATAGCAAACGCAGAATTATATGGTAGATTTCCAAATATGCGCTCAGGTGGCTCCTTCTGCGAGCATAGCGTTTTTAGAACATCCCCCTTTATAATAGAAAAATTCTCATTTGCAGAAAAAAGACCTTCGAGTACCCTCACAAATCCATAATCGATCTCAAAAGCAGACAGTCGCACCCCTTCATCGAGAAGAAGTGTGGTCATTGCTCCAATACCGGGGCCAATCTCCCATACATGCATGCCCTCTTCTACTTCCAATGCTTTTACGATGCGGCTGCGCACCGAGCGATCTATGAGAAAATTCTGTCCCAAGCGCTTACTGACGGCAAGTCCATTCTGCACTAGAAAAGCCTGAATCGAAGCGGGAGAATCGTAATTTATTTCATTTTGGCTCATAGAAATCGTTAAGCCCCCATTCATTAAGACCTTAGCTTATTGGGCTTCGTCTGGCGGATTCAGCATTGCATACATATTTTTCGAGCGAAGAAAGGGCATGCGCCCTTGCAGCTCCTCAATCTTCCGCTGGGACTTGCACCAGACAATCCATGGAATAGCATAAATCAGAGTAATAAAGCAGACAACGAGCAGACATGACAAGATCCTTAACATTGGTATTGAGCCTACATTGAAAATAGGAAAAGAAGCGCTTGATGCAAGAATCCACGTAAGGACAGATTGCAAGGCTTCAAGTAATGGCGCTGTTATGCGACTTACAAAGGCTAAAGGGACCGCGATTAGCCCCCCAACCAGCGCAATCCACATAAAAACTAGCATTACTGGTGCTGCAGCCGTCGCCGCAAAGATACCAGCAGGAATAAAGGTTCCAAAGGTCAAGAGCGACACAGGAGCAGTTCCACAAACCGCTGCGAAGGATGCGGAAAAGGCCCTGGCCAGCCAATCCGGCAGCCAATGCCTCAGAATAATCAAAAATCGCGAACCAAATGCCATAAGCCCTGCCATGGCGCTGAAGGAATAGATGCTCGAAAGGGAATTGATCGAGGAGGGGCTAAACAGTGCAAGCAAAATAGCAGCCAGAGAGAGAATTGCAAAGCCTGATTGCGGCCTATCGATTTCTCTGGCAATCTCCGCGCAGCTCAGCATAAAGACAGATCTCAAAAGCGAGGGCCCAGGCCCAGCAAGCCACACAAAAAACCAGGCAAAAGCCAAGGATAGCCTCCGCACCATCTTTTCTTTTCGGATAATGCGCCGACCAAGAAGAGACACGAGCCCGCAAATGATCGAGAGGTGCTGACCCGAAAGCGCAAGCAGATGCGCACAGCCTGCAGCTTGAAAGAGCTCTTTAAATTCATTGTCCAGCTCATCCTTGACTCCTAGGAGTAAGGCCTGAGCAAGGGCGCCTGCTTTACCTGCTGCTGTCGCGATGCTCTCGGCAAAACGACCTGTAATGATTGACCGAAACCTTGCAGGACCGGAAGCCCAGGCCTTCCACTTAAGTTTGGAAGCATCGACCCAACAAAAATCACCAGTTCTGACCGACTCCGCCCGAATCAGGCTGCCAGAACAAAACCGAGCACCTGCGCCTGAGAACAAGACTTGAGAGAACAATGGCCGCTTCCAATCGCTGCGGATGCGCATATTTGGTCCGACATATTCCGCTGCCTGTACTTTGAGTGTAAGCATGCGATTTTTTCGCGCGGTGGTCTGCGAATCCAAGATGAGCACCCCTTCGAGCGCCTCGATTCGCAGGTTGGTTGGCGCTGCCGGCGCTGCTATTTCTGGCGTCTGTGCTGGAGGGGTCGCCTCTTTAGAGGCCGCTGTTGCCGCATGGGACGCCACTGCCGAGGCCTCTGTTGCCGGTTCCGCTGGGACTATAAAACTCGCTTCCTGATCTTGAAATCGAAGCACGCCTGCGCTGAGAGCGAGACCTAAAGACAAGGCGCTCCATAGCAATACGTCTCTTTTGTTGCTTCTAGTAGATAGATTAGATGGAGCTGAAATGATTATAAAGCTCTGTTTTCCTCTTGAGCATTTCCCTATTGTGCCGATGAATTCCAACCAGGTCAGTGCAGCTGCATTTAAGATTATAGCAAAAACTAGCTGTAGACTGCCTAATCCAATCTCGAAATACGGCCCAATTTCAAGGCTATCCAGTCCGAGGCCATTCAAGCCAAGCCCAATCCACAATCCGACCGCTGCAAAACAACCAGCCGGTACCTTTTGCAAGCAATATCGTCGAATAATCCTTATTCGGACTTTAGCGCATCTAAACCATCTTGAGGAATAAAATCCGCGCATTATCTCTCTCTTTTGTAATACGCACAGAAATTCATTTTTGGCTTCAAAATGCGATGACAGAGAATCAGATTCGTAGTAGTGTCTAAGCAATATCATGATCAACCTATCCCCCAAGCGAATTTCCGCCTATGGAACGATTCTCTTTGTATATGCCACCGTCTGGGCCGATATTATTCTTGCTATACCTGAACCAACAGCATTTTCGGCTGCTTGGTTTATCCTCAGCGTACTAAAAAATTGTATCCGAATTGGATTTATGCTTTATATTTCATCTCAACTGCCGATTTTTGCAAACAATGAATGGAAGAGAGCCCTTTTACGTCTCCCAACTAGACGAGAAATAGCCAGGGCTCTTTCTGTGACATTCCTTAGCCTTGGAGTTGCGGCCATAGGAGCCATAGCTGCATGGTTCTGTGCCCTTTCCAATCCTGTCTTCGAATTCATACCACAAAAGTCGATATTATCTTTGCTTCCATTTTTGCTGCTTTCGAGCGTTTCAGTGGGTTACAGTGAGGAATTATTCTTCCGTTTTTTACTCATCGATGCGCTTACAGAAGCCGATACAGCCCTAAATTCCGCGGCTATCGTCTCAATACTGATCTTTTCGCTTTCTCATTATGCTCAAGGAATTTTCGGGATTGCATTCGCCGGAGTACTGGGCGCTCTATACACACGCCTGCGATTTCGAGGTTATGGTATACACTCGCTTGCGCTCGGACATGCGCTATATGATGCTGCAATCCTTACATTGGCTCTTTCTTGATTGTCCGGGTTGAGCCCATGTATAGGCTTGTCGATAATATTGATGACTAACAGGAGATTTGCCATGAAACCAGAGATTAAAACCATCAATGACCTCCTAGACGCCCTCAATCTTATATCGACACGCGCATGGACACCGAAGGAACTCTCGAGAGCGATAGAACAGGCTTTGTCCACTCTCCCGAGATCGGTAATCGAGATAATGATTGGACTAGCAGGAGAAAAAATTCGCTCCAGCCCCTTGCGTGGACCTCTGGTTATAGCGACTTTTAGCAGCGTGCTTCTCAAGCAATATGATGGAACACCCTTGACCCTCTCTGAGTGGCGAGAGTTGCGCGACCTGGTTTCCGATTGTGCTGATGAGCTAGATATGGAAATTGTTACCTACGCGATGTCACTCATAATGGACTATGGCGCGCTGTGAAGAGGATTAGAGATTTGTCATTTTGTTCTAACCCCATTCTTAAGGCTCTGATTCTTTCTTTGATTTTGGCAACCGCGGCCATACTCCCTCTAAGTGCTGTTGATATAGATTCGCCCCTTTCCGAGAGCTCGGAAGAAGCTTTCTCTGATAGTGATCCCAATTCTATCCAGTCTCCTCAGATTTCCGAGCCCGACGCCGAAAAGGCTCCGGAATCTAAGCCTCCAGAGATTTTGGAGCCTGAGCCTTCAAAAAAACTTGAACCTGAGCCGGCCTTGCCTCCATCTCTTTTTCTACCCATATTGACCGAACCCTTTGATCCATCGGGTTTTTTCTTTGCGGCCGAAAAAATTCGTACACAAGCTTCGGAGCAGAAAGCTACCCTCACTGAAGATCAGCAAAAACTCATAGAATGGATGTTGGAGATCGCATTTCGATTCGCAAAGAACCCCGCAGGTCAAGAGGCTGGAAAATCCTTGATCAAGGTTTTGTCCGATCAAAAGAAGTATGGCGAAGCCGCTGCTATCGCAAGAGAGTGGATTCAAGTATTCGGCCCCAACTGGAATATCTATCGCAGCCTTTACGATTGCCTAATGGCCCAGAATGCGCCGCAAGATGCCCTCAGTATCGTGCCTGAAATATCCAAAGCCTTGCCATCAATTGCTAAAAACCGCTCCACAGAGCTTTCCTGGATGGAATACAACGCCCGCGCAGCAATACAGGATTATACTTGGGCTTCCAATGGTCCTCCTTTCATAAGAACACGAACACCTGATAGCTATATTACTAAGATCTACAGGCTATACGCAGCAGCGCCAAATGTGCCGCAGAATCTGGCATATCTTGCCTTATTTCGAGCAGCGGCTACAGAAAAGAATTATACCGAAGCCCTGGCCAATGCCTTGCCTATTCTGTCTACTTTCTCCGCAACGGACGCCTTGCGACAGTGGATAACCGAACTTGGGCGCAGTTTTTATGGCGCAGGAGCCTGGAAAGATGGTATTGCCTATTTTTCCCAGGCGCTGAATCTTCCCGTAATAGACAGTGAAGAATCCAATGGCGGAAGAAATAATCAAGGAAACGCAGATACTGAGGCAGATGCCGAGATCGCTGCTGAAGTAGATGCTGAAGCAGATGCTAATGCCCAAAATGAGGCCGAGCCCAGAGCCGAGATCGCTCCCCAAGAAGGCGCGCCCAGAGAAGCCGCCTCAAAAGAAGTCGATGGTTCAGAGCATATACCAGACTCCAAGCTCACAATTCCCCCGCTCGACCGCGAACGAATTCCCTCTGAGAATTCCTGGGTCATGGCCTTTCACCTGGCAAGATCGTATCAAGGGCTGGGACAAAATCAGACTGCAGCGAGCCTCTTTATCGAACTCGTTCCACTCTCTTTTTCCGAAGCTGATTCGGACTCTGCGCTATGGTATTGGCTAGATATCACAATGAAATCTATTGTGACAACAAGCATGATACTCGATGATCTCGGAGAGGAAGACGCAAATGCCCTGCATGCTAAACGCGCCCTTGAAATCTCCGCGCTTTCGCAAGCCGCTGCTCTTTGGAAAAGCCCCTCCTATTTCGAGGATATCGCATCGGAATACATGCGCCGATTGCTTCGAGAAGGGGCTTGGAATGATGTAGTTCGCCTCTGTACTCTCATGAGCCAGAAATTGACAGGCACTATGCGCGGACCCTTGCTCTATATCTCCGGAAGGCTATTCGAGACAGGCCGAGCGAATGTCGATCTGGCCATGAATAGTCCAAATCTCTACTACGAGACACTCCTTCGAGATAGCGGCATTGAAGAGCATTATCGAACATTAGCGGCATGGCGATTGGGCATCGAGCCGCCGCTACTTGCCAATCTCCCCGTGCTTGGAGCCGACTTCGATCTCGAATCTTCAATTGTAAGCCTTTGCCAAGACCTGATGGACTCACTTACCGAAGATAGCAATCTCAAGGATGTGCTCGATTTCATAGACCAATCCCTGGATTATGGCCTCGAAACCTTAGCCTCGGAACAGATCACCGCACTGTCTCCTTATAACACAGAGTCGCTTTTGTGGCTTGCCATGAATTTCATCCAGCATGAACAATATTATCCGGCGTTGCGAATTGGTAGAGAGGCTCTAGGTCGCAAATCTTTCGATAGACCGGAACTCGCTTATGCCCTGGTCTACCCGCGTGCCTGGCCAGAGCATTTCAGCCAAATCACTGAGCCGCAAGGAATTGCGGAGCCACTCGCTTATGCTATTGTGCGCTCGGAGAGTCTGTTCAATCAGCGCGCCGTCTCGCGTTCTGGAGCGGTAGGATTGAGCCAACTCTTGCCGAGCACGGCTGCTGAAACTGCAAAAGGGCTCAAGATGAATCAGTATGCGCTCTTTGATCCAAAGGACAATCTTACTATTGGCCTTACATATTATGGCTATATGCTTGAGCGATTCAATCGCAAGCCTGCGCGGGCCATCGCCGCATATAATGCTGGCCCAACGCGAATGGCTCAGTGGGTTCGAGATTGGGGAAACATCGAAGACGATATACTCATCGAGCTGTACCCCATAGCCGAGCCGCGCCAGTATACCAAGAATATTACATCAGCGGCTCTCTGCTATGGCAAGATGTACTATGGGATCTCCGCAAAGGACATGCTGGACTTTATCTATGGCCTAAAACCTTTGCCGGAACCTACCCAAGAATCTCCGGTTTCACCTGAAACCACTTGCACAGTCCCTAATGTTGTACCAGCCTCACAAGAGCCCGTCAGCCTTGAACTCGCTCCTTCCTCGACGCCCGATACAGGCGATCATTGATAGCACGGCCAAGGCCAGCGTCTGGGGCTCGCTCCGCATAGATGGCAGCAAAACCAGCCTCATCCAGATCGTGCAACAGCGAAAAAAGCCGCGCTGCAGCCTCTCTCATATCTCCTTCTTCTGAAAGCATTTGTACCACATCGAAGAGACCGCAATCCCGAAGAATCCGAGCTCTATGACCATCGAAAGCGAGAGCGATGCAGGGATGGAGAATCCCCTTGCGTTTTACCGCCTCCGGTAGACTTCCTTCATCGAAGAGAAAGAGAGGTGTCGAGGGGGCATAGTGGCTTAAGCCCTGGCCCGGGCTTTTGAGAGGATAGGACAGGCCCTTTGTTTCGGCGCGCTCGAACCCTCGTTTAGATCGAAGCATACCTTGTGCTTTAGCG
>ERZ724524.3294-NODE-3294-length-10202-cov-10.305213_pt1 | contig 10202 bp, 9 predicted proteins | sample MGYA00376057_ERZ724524 | MGnify/ENA primary metagenome ERZ724524 (study PRJEB28724, sample SAMN07190888) | wastewater metagenome | isolation source: influent of sewage treatment plant in Hong Hong | place: USA: Christiansburg, Virginia | collected 2016-03-01 ...
GGGAGAGTCGGTAGACGCCAAGATGCTATTTTTGAGGATAATGAACATACTCGAAGAAAGCAGTACTAGCAATTGATACACAATCCAGACTTGATAGAATGGAGAAAGATCAATGGAAAGTACAAACCAAAAGAATACGAAACAATTGGAAGCCACTCCCGACATTCGTCGATAGAGACGCTTCCCTTTTTCTTTCATTCTTTTCTCGATACAATACACCAAGTTACGACATACTCAAGCTACAGATGAGTATACAATTATGGGTGATTAGCTCAGTTGGTGAGAGCATCTGCCTTACAAGCAGGGGGTCATTGGTTCGAATCCAATATCACCCACCATAAGTTGATAATAAAAAAGGAAAATCCCTTACTTGAAAGAGTGAGGGATTTTGTTTGGCTTAATGCTTTAATTATTAGATGGAAAGCATAACTATTTGTAATCTTTACTGAAAATGTTAGAATTGATCTATATATTTTTGTATAATCGATGTTTACCATGATTCTATATAAAAAATGGTGTAGCTTATTCCTTTTTTCCTTGTGAGTGGTTATACTCCTTTCTGGATGCGTAAAAAATAACATTACCCCTTCAAATAACTCAAATGAATTATTTGAGAATAGATTAAGGTGTAATTCTTTAAAAGAACAGATAAAAAATGAAGTTATAGATCAAGAATCAAATACTGCTTTTGTTAAGAATAATGGAGAGGGAAATTTTTGGATATATTATGAATTGAATGATGTATTTTATTCTCCACAAAAACAATCATGTCTATATATCGTAAAAATGACATATCCTAAGGAATCACCCATTAGAGAATTATATCAATTAAATGATTATTTTACAAAATTTAGGATGAGTAGCTGTAGTTATGGGAAAAAAATAGGAGATGATACCGGAACTGATGAGTTTTTGGACCTTGTTAAGAAATTAAAGGAAGAAAAAAATGATACGAAATAATCTATAAAATTATAGTATAGTGTTATTTTCTGGACATCAATAATGGTTAAAATTCTCGAACATTAGTTCTTATTTTTTTACTACTAGATTGAACTTTCTTTTTTTAGGGGGTATTGTTCAGACGAAAAATTTTTGAATGAGTATTCAATACTGAAGGTGATATGGTGAGAAATTTATTAATCACCTTCAGTATAATTCCTTTCTCGCTTATTTCCCCTCGCTTTCCTCCAATTTTCCATATAATACCAACCGTCCTTGAACAGAGATAGAGAGTTATACGGATAAAGAGACATACACCCACATACTTCCCTGCCCGAGTAGCTCAGTTGGATAGAGCAGGAGCCTTCTAAGCTCAAGGTCACAGGTTCGATCCCTGTCTCGGGCACCATATATACTTCATGGATCATTAGCTCAGCCCGGTTAGAGCACTTGCTCGACATGCAAGGGGTCACTGGTTCGAATCCAGTATGATCCACCATAAGATATATACAATATAAAAACCCTTTCAAAATTGAAAGGGTTTTTATAGTTCTAGTCTTGAATAGTTACCTCTTTGATTGGATGTTTTCTTGAGAATGATGATCTTCCAAATTCCTTTTTAATATGTGCTTTGATTTCTTGTCTTGTTGCTTCGAGATCTCTCTCGCCTCGATGAGCCTCCCTCATTCGATTCTTGTAATCATATTGATCCCAGTCAACCACGCGCACGAGGCCATCTTCTTGTGCTTTGTGATAACACTCCTCACTACAGAACCCTCCATGAGATCGAAATGCCTTCTGTGTTGCGAGGAAATGGGTATTACAGGGTGCGTAGCGACAGTTGTGTATGAGGTCGGTAGCTTCCTCGGTATATATACACTTTCCAATGGTTGTATGCGTTGTTTCATCGCCTACTTGTGTCGAGATACGATCATCGAAGGTATAGAGGTTACCAAGCCAATTTCCATCGTTGTATTTATTCACATATTTGACCACGCCTCATTGAAGTGAGTAGAGTTCATCGAATCATTCTTGGGTCATGAGAACGGAGAGTTTTTCACATCGAATCCCTCCAGTACAATAAAATATTACTTTCTTCTTTCCGAATTCATCTTTGTATTTTTCAAGCAATTTTGGAACTTCACGAAAATTGAGGGTTCATGCTGGAACAGCATTCTTAAAGTGCCCAAGATCATATTCATAATCATTGCGCATATCGAGAATAACATAGTCGTCAGTTTTTCCACTATCGAGAAGTGCTTTGAATCCTTCTGGTGATATTTCTTTATGAAATTTGAGTACTTCCTCTGCTGTGACCTTCGATCCGAGTGTGACAATTTCATCGCGAACTTTCACGCTCATTCGAGGAAACTGGTGATCATCGACAGGAGTTGCCTTGGCATCAATATCCTTGATATCGCGAAAATAGTGAGAATTTTCAAGATAATGCCGATATGACCAGAGTTGCCACGTATTCCCAGTTACGGTTGAGCTGATACCTTCTGTTCCAATATAGACACGTCACTTGAGTCCGAGATCGCGACAAAAACTAAGATGTTCGAGTGCAATATCCATAACTTCATTTTCTGGAATATTGACGAATTTATAGAAGGTAAGGAGTGAAAATTTTGGTTGATGTTTTGCAGTGAGTGGATTGGTCATAGGACAAAATAATCAAAATAATATGGTACGAAAATTTTGCCGATTATACAAAAAAAGAGCCTTTTTGCAAAAGCTCTAAATAGTGAAGATGTAGATGACGGATGTAAGTGTGATAGAGAGTAAGAGAATTACTACTACCACTCCAACTACTACTTTTCTGAGGGTATCTCGTTTCATAGATTTAATAAGAATAAGTCTTGCCGTCTAATGTAAAGGAATGTTGCGATATATCAAGTGGAATTTTCACATTTTCACTATTTTCTTGCATTATACCGACTATTTTTTCCTGAATCTTTTTCAAATCAACTGTCATAAATGCTACAAATTCATCAAGTTTCCCTGAATTTCTTATCTGAAAGGTGATATTGGGTTGCTTGAGTGATATATTTGCTGCTTCGATGGATCATGATGCAGATTTGATACTCAGAGTCGTATTTTCATTATAAACACTATCCATTGCTCTTTCAGAATTACCTAATTCATCCATTTTTTCAATAGATCCAGTGCTGATTTTGAGTGATTCAAAGGCTTGTGTCAGTGTGGTAATTGCTTGCACTGTTCCTGAAGATGATTTTGTATCCTCATTTGACCAGTTCACTTCATATTTTTTGTCCCTATACTCTCAGAGATGATTGATGATTCCTAGAGTTCGCTCCATGTCTTTGAGGTTTCATTTGAGAAGTTTGAATGGATCGAGTGCATCGTTGTTGTATGTATCGGAAATAGTATAGAAGTTTGATTCTTCATTTTTGAGAAATGCATTCAGATTCTTTATAACATTATCAATACTCTGAACTTGTGATGGAGGAAGTACAACTGGATTGCGCTGTTGACGATCGAGAATGATATAGGGAATCTCATCAGGAAGAAAATACTCATTCTTCAGAATTTTGTGATAGCTACCAATAAGAGTATTCCCTTTATCAAGGAGATATGAGAGGGTCGCTTTTCGTTCATCGATGGATGATATGAGATCGACGAGATCTTTGGTGAGACGAGCCCACAGTTCGATATTTTCACTGCTCGTGAGATTGCCTCCATTAGTAGCATATTTTGCCAACTGCTCTGCAACAAAGGTTTGAGTGATTGCTTGATCGATGGTTTTTGCTCGACTACTTTCACGAAGTTGTGTGAAGAAATTGGATCGATTTTTTGAACTCATACCTTCTTTACTATTGAGGTTATCCCGAGCGACAACGCCGAGATAATCGGAAAAAGTTTTTGGAACTCTGCGGTTGTCGATACTAATTTTGACGGATTGTTTGAGTTTATCAATGAGAGTAGTGATATTTTTTGCACGATTTTCGTCAATTGGCGTGAGTTTTTGTACTTCGTTCTCAAGATTCAAGATGAATTTAGTGCTATCTTGCGTTGATGATTTTTTATATGATTCTACCAAGGTGCTGAGTCTTTCCCCGATTCATTTTTTCTCTATAGTCTCGGTTTTTCTTTTATTGACCATCAGACTTGATTCGATCGGATCTATATTCTCCTCGAGTACAATTTGTTTGAGTATATCAGCTTGTTCTTGGATTTGATCCAGATATGTACCCATCATAGATTGTTGTGATTGTCTTGTGCGGCTGATGAGTGATTCGAGATCATATCATGGAGCTGCATTTCGAATCCATCCAGATTGAGTAATATCAGCCATCTCAACGGAGAGGAGTTGAGTAACACGAAAGAAATCAACTCATCGTAGATCGCTCAATTGTGGATTATGAGTCAGACTCATACCTGGGAGAAGCACGACACGTGTGAGCGATACATTATTGGTATCTTTCAGTGTGATAGTAATGGGTGCTGTGAGCGCGGTAATTCGAGGGAATCCATCAGTAGTGCGTGTCGTGATGAATACGGCATCTTCATCACTCACGACGTCGATTTCAGGAGAAGAAAATATATTTCCCATGGAGAGTGAGACAACCCCATGAGTTGGTTTTTCGAATTTCCAATTCTTCGATGTGAGATTTTTTGGAGCTTCTATCTCGGAAATACTCCAGAATGAGAGGCTATTGCCACACTGAAGATAATAAATATCTGCACCGCTGAGGGTGATATTCTGGCAGAGACTCTCAGCTCATTGATTGGCTATTGTATTTTTTTGATTGATCTTCTCGAACGAAGCGGTATCAACACCAAAAAAAACAAGAGATCAAAGTATCGTGACGCTCACTACAAGGGCGAATGTGAAAAGTATTTTTGTATGCATAGATCTATCATGTCATATATACCATCATTTTGTCAAAAAAATCAACATATTTTCTATTCATTTTATTCACGACTCAAATATAGAAAAAGGCAAGTGATAATATTGGACAGAATGGGGTATGATTTGATACAATGCGAGAAGTTTCTTTATTAATTTCTATGAATCTAAAAGATCAAAAGGATACTACCTCTGATACACAGGTATCTCCATGGTATACAAATTTTCTCTTACCTATCGGCTTGATAGTAGCTATTTTGTTGATTGGTGGGTTGTATTTTGGCTATCAATCGTATTCCGCAAGTAAGGCTCCAAAGCTCCCAACTGAGTCACCGTCGAATATTAATTACCCGCAAGTTTCGGCGAGTGGGGTAAATCTTGGAAAGAGTGAAACGGCTATGAACGCTGGATGGTATAATGATGCCTATAAAACAGGGAATGCAGCCCTTTGTGAGAAAATTACGATTGAGAAAGATAAAAAATCTTGCTTGGATAGTATTTTTGAGAAGGAGGCATGAAAAAGTGGTACAATAGCAACTTGTGATAAAATAGCTGATGAATCTCGAAAGAACCGTTGTAAGGAGTGACTTTATTATCGAGAGGCTATCGTAACCAATAATAATGAAATCTGTAAAAAAATATCAGAACCAACTTTACGTGAGCAGTGTACTAATGAATCTACGTTTGCTAAAATCCGATCTATGGCAAGTTGATCAGAACTTAGTGTACAGATGTGTGATGCTTTGATGGAAAAGAATGAAAAAGATAGATGTGTAAATCAGATAAATGCAAAAAATTCTTATGATTCTTTTCTAGTTGCTCAATCTTCCAATGATACTGATGCCTGTTCTAAGATTGCAGATACCACCCTCAAAGCTTCTTGTACTAGTCAGATTGCAATGGATCAGGCGATGAAAAATAAAGATATAACTCTTTGTGCCAAAATAAAAGATGAAAATACAAGATCCACATGCCAAAAAGAACTTGGAAGTATTCTCGATGAGCAAGCATATCGCCAAGCATGAGAAAAATCAGACATAAGTCTTTGTGAGAAAATATCAAATACGTGACTCAAGATTTCATGTAAAAATGATATCTTTATGAGTAATGCTATTAAAAATAAAGATCAGAGCTTGTGTGAGAAGATTACACAAGAGGAGCAGAAAACACAATGCCTTACATTTACTAGCAAATAAACACGAATATGAAAATCAATATTTTATTAGGCATTGCTCTGGCTCTATGAGTGGTCATAGCGCCAGAAGTTAGTCTTGCTGCAAATTTCTTTACTAGTACTACTGCTTTTGATAACATCGCTTCAAAAATCCCAGTTATTGGTCGTATTGATAATGCAACACAATCATGGAGTGGATCTCTTATCACAAATTTCGATGTTTGAGCTGGACATACGGTAAATGGTAGTGTACCATCTCAGGAGATGTATTTTGATAATGTAAATCAATCTTTTTCTGGATTCTTTGTGCTCACTGCTGCATGTGCAACGACCGATTGCAAAAAAACAGATGGATCAAATAATTGGGATGATAGTGCATTTGTAACTTTTCTGAATGACGCAAACAAAGCGTATCTTGTACAATCCTGATCGACAGATATCTATAAAATGAAATGATTTGCTTGGTCAAAATCTTCCGGATGGATCAGTTTTGATACTGGTAGAACAGATACGGTAATATATGATAGGTCTACCTGATCATTCGATGGTTTTGCATGGTCAAAGAATCTTTGATATATTAGTATGAAAGGGTTGGTTATGTTGAGTAAGGCCCCGGATATTAATATGTCACATGGCGTAATGGTTGCATATCATGATGCTACTCTTGGAACTGGGTCTATTGTGATACCCGATGGATTAGGGGAATATAAACTTGAGTTCACAGGTACACCAACGCCAAAAGATTTGTTATGATCTGATAAGCCGATATGGACTGGTTCTACAGCAGTTGTTGAACATATGGATTTTCGATTAGCTTGAAGCTATAATTATACCTATACTGATCCATTCGGAAATAGTTCTGGATGACCATTAAAGGTAGTGGCAAATATTCCAAATGCAATCTTATACGCTGGCGGAAGCGATCCTCTATTTAAAATTGATTCAGCAAACCCTAAAGCAAATGGATCTGACAAGCAATCTATTATTGTAAATCTTCATGATACATATGGAAATATGATTAAAGAAGAGTTACCATACAAGAAAGTTAATTTTACTCTTGGAATTAAGAATACTATTTCCCCAAATCAGACAAACTTTTCTGTAGTTGATACTGATAATGATACATCCATCGCAAAAAATTGATATTCGAAATCTATTCAATTTGGGGGAAATTTGGATGCTACATCTGAATTTAGCATTCAGCGTACATCGTCTGTAAATTATACTAATAGCGGTTATTCTAAAACATATACCAATGTAAATTCATGAACACTCAATATTGCTAGCTATATGTCTACTGACAGTACTAACAAGCTTGAAATAACTACTGCAAGTTATGTAGTTGAATCTCTTTTGGGGGATACTACCAATGTTTGACAGACTGTTGTTACAGATTTTGTGACACTACCACAAGATATGAATTTCACTCAAGTAGGAAGTGGTACTTTTACACTGAGAAGTTGAGCTCTTGGAAAATTTGGTCTTGGTTTACCATTTGATACAGATCCAACTTGGACTCAGCCACCAAATGTTTGATCATCCCTAAAAACATATCATTTGTATAACACACAAACAGGTAGCATAAGCCTTGGATGAGTATTGAGTTTTTCTGGCATAGCAACCTGATCTACTGTGGTAGATCAGTCGTACACTCCAAGTCGTACCTGGAGATATATTAAAAAACCAGCAACGGATGATGACTTTACTCTTATTCCTCAGGTAGATAGCGCTCTCACGCAGATTGATTTTGATCTACAACATCAAGTTTTGCATACATTTAATGCCGGATGATTTGATTTTCTTTATAAGGTAGGTGGCGCAACGTCTACGTGAGCTACACAAAACCGTTGAATAAAGATACTTGGTAGTGCATCATCTGGGAATAAAGATGCAATCTTTGCTCTCAATGATACTGATACCTATGCAAAGGTTGGAAACTTCCGAAAACCACAAGTTCGAGATATGGTTACACAAAATGTAGAAGCTCTTAAGCGAAATACACCGAGCGATGTTGCAATTATTACAACTCCAGGTGAAAAATTAAGTAGTTATGTATCAAAACAAGCCATTATAGTAGTTAATCATGATTTTACTATCGACACGAATTGGTGATCTAAAACCGATTCACCGAGAGCGATCATTGTTATTGGTGGTGATGTGAAGATTGATAGTGGTGTACAAACGATCTATGCAAGTATCTTTACGGATCATGGAATTAAAGCAAGCGCATCATCAGACAAGCAGCTCTATATATATGGCACGCTAATTTCTGGAAACACGATTGGTACGACTGCAAAACTTGCTAATACTGTTTGTCCTGATTTTCTTACTAGTTGTACAGAACAACAGAAAAAAGACTATGATCTTAATTTCTTACGATCAGGCTCTAGTAATCCAGTTGCTCCTCTATCCTCGGAATATTCACTGGTAATTGAATACAATCCAAAGCTTACTTCTGATCCACCTCCAGGATTCAAGAAGATTGCACGTTAATCTTGAAAATCTCCCATTCGTGGGAGATTTTCTTTTTGTAAAATGCATCCAAGATGTATGATGATAAAAACATCATATGTACGCAAAAATCAAAGGGATACTCTCAGATATTACCCCATCGAATGCAACACTCATGGCAAGCGGGACAGGAATAGGATTTGACCTTCTCCTCTCTCCTCTCGCATATTCCCTCGCGAGTCAGGTGGGCGATGGTGGTGAGTGTGAGATGAGAATCTATCATCATCGCACGGAGGTGAGTGAGCTTCTCTTTGCATTCGGATCTACTGAAGAGAAGGCGCTATTTCTAACACTTCTCAAAGTCTCATGAATTGGTGCGAAGACGGCTCTCTCGATCCTCTCACTCTGAGTTGATACTATTATCCAGGCGATTGAGTCTGGTGATGATAAGACACTTGCATCGGTCTCATGACTGGGGAAGAAATGAGCTCTCAAGATTATCGTCGAACTGAAAGGTGCTGTGAGGAATTATGATAATCTCGATACACAGAAAACATCTTCGTCTACGAAAAAAACAACAGCTCAATTGCAAACACCTCATCAAGAAGCTTTTACTGCTCTCATTGGTCTCGGATACGACCGATCACGAGTGGAGGCAGCGCTTTCTCAGATTGATGAGACTAAATCGCTCGATGAAGTTATCAAAGAATCGATCGCAAAATTATCCTATCGAGGATAGTATTTCCACGCTTTCTTGCAGTCGATTGAATAGATTCATGTGACTCGTCCGATGAGAAGATCCCCGCCTGCGCGAGGATGACATAACAAATGGAGAACAAATACTACAAAAAAAAGATTCTGAATCAAGTTCAGAATGACATATTTTTATATTTCTCATGAGGAATAACTATTTGTTTTGAGAAGAGTGAATATTTTGCATTTTTTGATGCTTATGATATACTAAATCCGAACCTCGCCAGAGGCTCCATATCTGCGAAGAGGGGAAGTAAATCTCCCAAAATAAAAGACCCATTGGTAGTGGGTCTTTTATTTTTTCTGAATTTATCGCTTGTCGCGATTGTTTTTTCTCGTCAGAATGAGTGAAAACTCAAACCGAAAGAAAATTCTTCAGATCCATGATTCTTTTAAGAATCTCATATCTGTGAAGATTACCAAAGTAAATCTCCCACTCCCAAAAAAGAATGGGAGCGATGGGATTATAGAGAAGAAGATATTTTACACAAATCATCCATGAGGTAATTACAGATCTAAAGAGTCAGAAAAAAGAGTTAAAAAATCCAGAGCGTACGCTCTGGATTTTTTAACTTTGCATCACAGCCTGTGCAACTGCACCTACGACTCTTCGGTCAAAAGCATCGGGTAGGATCATTTCTTCATTGGGATCTTCGACGAGACTCGCAAGTGCATTCGCTGCTGCGAGTTTCATCGTGTCGGTTATCTTTGTCTTTTTTCCATCGATAGCACCACGAAAGATTCATGGAAAGGCGAGTACATTATTGACTTGGTTTGGATAGTCACTTCGCCCGGTTGCTACGATCCTTGCCCCACCTGCTTTTGCTTCTTCTGGGAGAATCTCTGGTACAGGATTCGCAAGAGCAAATACAACTGCATCTTTTGCCATGAGCTTGATATCTTCTTTTGTTGCAATATTTGGTCCAGATACACCGATAAATACATCAGCATTCCTGAGTGCGTCTTGAAGATTACCAGAGATATTTTCAGGATTTGATATTTCGAGGAGTTTTT
>ERZ724524.3302-NODE-3302-length-10176-cov-3.995356_pt1 | contig 10176 bp, 6 predicted proteins | sample MGYA00376057_ERZ724524 | MGnify/ENA primary metagenome ERZ724524 (study PRJEB28724, sample SAMN07190888) | wastewater metagenome | isolation source: influent of sewage treatment plant in Hong Hong | place: USA: Christiansburg, Virginia | collected 2016-03-01 ...
AGGACGGCGCCAACCTGCGGGCGGCTGGCGTAGAGGTCGCGATGAAAACGCCATTCGGAGGAGGGTTTGCGCTGGCCGCGATGGCTGCCATCGAGCGCCATCAATGGGATGTCATCAACTATCAGGCTGGTATAGGCCATGCCGGTCGGCGTGATGTAAAAACCGCCATCGCCGCGCACACTGACATTGCCGGCGGTGCCGCGATTCAGGCCGTTACTGCCCATGGCCAGAGCGCTGGCAATTAGTTGGGCGCGCAGATCAGCCATTTGTTATCTCTGGGTAAAGCGCCGCTAATCCCTCCTTGCTTGCCGGGCAGGTGCCGCGTTCGGTAATGATGGCGCTAACCAGTCGTGCCGGTGTGACATCGAAGGCCGGGTTGGTGACTGCTTCCTTGGCCGGCAATTGATGCAGGGCGGATGGCACGCCACGTGAATCGAGGCCATGAACCAGGCGAAATTCGTCACCGTCGCGTTCTTCGATGGGAATCGCCGCGCCGTCCGGGCAGGCGAAATCCAGCGTCGAGCGCGGCGCTGCGGCGTAGAAGGGAATACGGTTGTCGGCGCAGGCCAGCGCCTTGAGATAGGTCCCCACCTTGTTGGCGACATCGCCGTTGGCAGCAATGCGGTCGGCACCGACGATCACCGCATCAACCTTGCCCTCGCGCAACAGAATACCGGCAGCGTTATCGGCGATCACCGTGTGCGGCACACCGTGCTGAGCCAGTTCCCAAGCAGTGAGCAAGCCCTGATTGCGGGGCCGGGTTTCGGAAACCCAGACGTGGACGGGCAGACCGGCATCGTAGGCGGTATAAACCGGTGATAGCGCGGTGCCCCAGTCCACCGTTGCCAGCCAGCCAGCGTTGCAGTGGGTCATGATATTAAGCGTGGTACTTCTGTGTCGTTCAAGCTGGCGCAACAGTGAGAGGCCGTGCTGGCCGATGGCGGCATTTTGCACCACGTCTTCTTCTGCAATCGCTGCTGCTTCCTGCCAGGCCGCTGCGCAACGCTGTTCAACTGCTAGCGGGGCAAGTACGCACTCCATGCGCGCCAGGGCCCAATGCAAATTTACCGCGGTTGGGCGTGTTGACCGCAACAGTTTGGCTGCGCCCTTTAGTTGTGCATCGCCAGCGTCGGTACTTAGTGCAATTGCCAATCCGTAAGCAGCGGTGACGCCGATCAGCGGTGCGCCACGCACCTGCATGGCGCGAATCGCATGTGCAGCCTGTTCGAGGTTGCTGACGCGAATCCAGTGCAGTGCATGCGGTAGCCGGGTCTGGTCAATGATGTCGATAACGCGCTGTTCAGGATGGGCGCGCAGGGTGCGGGTAGGTATGCCGTCGATGTTCATGGGGCTGCATTGTGGCATAGTGGGCAAGGACTTAACTACCCGTAAAGCCATGGATACGCCAATTCACATCAACTCCCGTTTTCCCTGCATGAAAACCACCATTTTCACCGTCATGTCGCGCATGGCGGCCGAGTGTGGCGCCGTCAATCTGTCGCAGGGATTCCCGGATTTTCAGGCCGCGCCAGCCCTCTTTGATGCGGTACATAAACACATGCTGGCCGGACGCAATCAATACGCGCCCATGGCTGGCATGCCCGAGTTGCGTCAGGCGATTGTCGACAAGGTGGCGGCGCTTTATGGCACGGCTTTCGATGTCGAGGCTGAGGTGACGGTTACCGCCGGCGCGACCCAGGCTATCTTCACTGCGATTGCTGCCTTCGTGCGGCCCGGTGATGAGGTAATAGTCTTCGAACCGGTTTATGACTCCTACGTGCCGGCGATCGAGACTGTCGGCGGTACGGCGCTATTCGCCCAGCTGAAATTCCCGGATTACGCACCGGACTGGGCGCAGGTGGCGCAACTGATCTCTCCGAAGACACGGATGATCATTGTCAATTCGCCGCATAATCCGACTGGCAGTCTGCTGACTTCGGCTGATCTTGATCAACTGGAAAAACTGACGCGCGATACCAATATTGTGGTGCTTTCGGATGAGGTGTACGAACACATCCTGTTTGATGGTGAGCAACATGCCAGCGCCTGCGGCCATGCCGAGCTTGCAAAGCGCAGCATTGTCGTTTCCAGCTTTGGCAAAACCTATCACATCACCGGCTGGAAAATTGGCTATGTCGTTGGCCCGGCAGCATTGATGGCCGAGTTCCGCAAGGTGCATCAGTTCAATGTGTTTACTGTGCATACCCCGTCACAACTGGCGCTGGCCGAATACATGAGCGATGCTTCGCGCCATCTCGGCCTTGCTGCCTTCTATCAGGAAAAGCGCGATTTTTTCCGCAATCTGCTGGTTCAAACGCCATTTGAGTTGCTGTCCTGTCGTGGCACCTATTTTCAACTGGCCAGTTATGCCGGTCTATCTGACTTGCCGGATCGTGCCTTTGCCGAGTGGATGACGCGCGAGGTTGGCGTGGCAGTCATTCCAGTATCCGTATTTTATGCCGATGGACGGGATGATCGTGTGGTGCGTTTCTGTTTTGCCAAGCAGGAGGAGACCTTGATCAGCGCTGCAGAGCGGCTGTGTAAGGCATTTGTGAAACAGCGTTAAATTATGCAGACCTGCTTGACGATGTGCGGTGAGTCGCCGATTATTGGCCCATCGAAACTTTAGCAAAAGGAAACGTCATGAGCATGCTTGATGAATTCAAGGAATTTGCCGTCAAGGGCAACGCAATGGATCTGGCGGTTGGTGTCATTATCGGTGGTGCGTTTGGCAAGATTGTGGACTCCATCGTCGGCGACCTGATCATGCCGCTGGTTGGCCGTCTGATCGGCAATCTGGATTTCTCCAACCTTTTTGTCGTCCTCGGCAATAATCCGAACAACCTGACGACCCTGGCGGAGATCAAGAAGGCCGGTATTGGTGTCTTCGCTTACGGTAATTTCCTGACCATTCTGGTCAATTTCATCATTCTCGCCTTCATCATCTTCATGATGGTCAAACAGATAAATCGTCTGCGCAAACCCCATGCGTCGGCACCTGAGCCAGAAGCGCCGGCGACGCCGGAAGATGTGATCCTGCTGCGCGAAATTCGCGATTCGCTGAAAAAATAATTACCGCTCACAAACAACAAAAAGCCGCTGAACAGCGGCTTTTTGTTGGGCTCAGTTTTAATCAGGTAACAAAAATAGCCGACCAAAGGCGGTTGACCGCAACAATGTGCGCCTCCAGGCTTTCTCGGTCGTTGAGTGCCTGTGGATTGGCGTTGAGTCGCTTGGCGTGTTGCAGGCGGCGATATTCGCGGTAGGCGTTGCCCGCCGCCGCCCCCTGTTGTGGATCAATCAGGCCCAATTCGCCGGCGATGCGCAGGAGGGCGATGTTGCCGAGATTGCCGGTCAGTTCGGGATGTTGATGGGCGTAGCCGAGCACCAGATACTGGACGATGAATTCGACGTCGATGATGCCGCCCGGGTCCTGCTTGAGATCAAACCCGGATTCGCTATTTGAGGCGTGCGCGTCGAGCATCTTGCGCCGCATGGCAATAACCTCTTCGCGCAGTTTTGTCAGCTCACGTTGCTGGCGCAGAATTTCAATCCGTATCGTCTCAAAGCGTTCGCCGACCGCCGGGTCGCCAGCGCAGAAACGGGCGCGGGTCAGGGCTTGATGTTCCCAGACCCAGGCGTTTTTCAACTGATAGTCGCGGAAGGAGTCCACCGAGACGGCCAGCAGCCCGGCGTCACCATTCGGGCGCAGGCGCAGGTCGGTTTCAAACAGGATGCCAGCCGGTGTCTGGCTCGAAAGCCAGCTATTGAGCCGCTGCCCAAGGCGGGTGTAATTTTCCGTGGCATCTTGCGAGTCATCATCGAACAGGTAAACCATGTCGAGGTCGGAGGCATAGCCGAGTTCCTTGCCGCCCATTTTTCCGTAGCCGATGATGGCGAACTTGGGCACCTCGCAGTGGCGCTTCTTGATCGTGCTCCAGACCAGGGGCAGGGTTTCCTGAACGATGGTGTCAGCCAGTTCGGTGAGGTGATCCGAGAGGCTTTCGATGGTTTGCAGACCGGCCAGATCTTGCGCCAACAGCCGGAAGACCTGTGCATGGTGTACCTCGCGCAGGATGTCCATTTCGCGCTCGGTATCACCGGCATGGTCGGCCAGCATCTGGAGCAGATTGGTGCGGAAGCCGGCCCAGTCAGTCGCGATTTCATAGAGGCGCGGGTCGAGCAGTTCGTCGAGCAGCAGAGGGTGGCGATTGAGGTATTCGGCAGCCCAGAAGGAGGCGCTCATCACATCAGCAACTCGGCGCAATGCCATCGGATACTGCTGCAGCAGGGCCAGGTAGGCGCCCCGGCGGCTGATCCCTTCAAGAAAACTGAGGCCACGGGCGAGCGTGGTGTCGGGGTCGCTGGTCGCCCCGGCGGCTTCGATCAGGCGCGGGCCGACGGCATCGATACGCGAACGGTTGGTGCTGGGTAGTTGCTGATAACGGTTTGAGGCACGTAATTCGGCCAGGCGCTTGATGGCCTCGCGTGGGTGGCGAAAGCCGAGGTTGCCCAAGGTTTCCATCGTCGCATCTTCATCGTGCTGGCCAAGCCAGACGCCAGTCAAGGCATGTTCACCAGATTCCGGGTCGGAGAAAATTTCTTCAAAATGACTGCTGACCTTCCGCCGATGTTCGTCCAGGACGCTCATCAGGGCCTGCCAGTCGGTAAAGTTCATGCTGCGGGCAAGGCTGGTGCGGGCATCATCATCTTCGGGCAGCGTATGGGTCTGCTTGTCTTCAACGTATTGCAGGCGATGTTCGACACGACGCAGGAAAACATAGGCTTCGCGCAGCTCTCTCTCGGTCTCGCTCGGTATCAGTTTGCGCTCGGCCAGCAATTTGAGTACGGAGAGCGTTGGTCGAATCTGCAATGACGGGTCGCGTCCACCACGGATCAACTGGAAGACCTGAGCGATGAATTCAACTTCGCGAATACCGCCGGGGCCCAGCTTGACGTGACCGACCTTGTCCTTGCGTGCAACTTCGCGCCGAATTTGCGCGTGCAGGTCACGCATCGCGTTGATCGCGCCGAAGTCGAGATATTTGCGAAAGACGAAGGGTCGTGAAATACGGCGCAGGGCAAGCATCCAGGCACCGAGAGCGGCGCCATCGGCATTCGGGCCGGCGTTCATGACCCGCGACTTGATCCAGGCGTAGCGTTCCCACTCACGACCCTGAGTGATGAAATAATTTTCCAGCGCATCAAGTGAGCAGACCAGCGGCCCGGAGTCGCCATTGGGACGCAGGCGCATATCCACGCGGAAAACCTGGCCATCCGCCGTCAAGTCACCGAGTGCACCGATGATCCGTTTGCCGAGGCGGGTGAAGAAATCGAAGTTTTCCACACTCCTGGGGCCGGCAGTATCGCCTTCTTCGGGATAAACAAAGATGTAATCAACGTCGGACGAAACGTTGAGTTCGCGCCCGCCGAGCTTGCCCATGCCGATGATTAGCAGGCGCTGCGGTTGGCCGGCCTTGTCCAGTGGTTCGCCGTAGGTAGTGACCAGTTGGCGGTGATAAAAATCAAGGGCGAAATTAGTGGTGACATCGGCCAGCATCGTCATGCTTTCGACGATTTCACCCAACGGTGCCAGTCCGCACAGGTCGCGTAGCGCAATATGCGCCATGGCGCGCTGACGCAGGCGACGCAGCGCTATCCGCACGGCATCGTCATCGGCAAAGGCCTGTTTGAGTGGTGCCAGCAGAATGTCTTCGGAAAGCGGCTGGGTCCAACTGGCGAGCAGCTCCGGGATCAAGGCTGGGTGGTTGTTGAGCAGGTTGCGCAGGTAGTGACTATGTTCCAGCGCTGCTTGCCAGCGTTGGTCGGGTGTGTGTTCCATGGGATTCCCCGGGCGGCAGATTGGCCGAAAAGGATAGAATTAGGGTTTTGGTGAATTCCCCATTCTAGTGATCTATCCCCTTTTTTTGCAAAACGGTTTGACGCGTGGATAAACGCGAATTGCGCGCAGGCGTCTATTACCGGTTGCACTGGTTGTGGCCTTGGCTGGTCAAACCGGGGATCAGGCGCGGGTTGCGAATGCTGGGCTGGACGCTGTTCGTTGCCTGGTTGCTGTTCGTTGCCCTGATCCTGGCACTGCGTTATGTGGTTTTGCCGAAAGTTGGCGACTATCAGACCGAGATTGAGCAGGCGGCAAGCAGTGCCGTCGGTCAACCGGTAAAAATTGGCAAAATTACGGCGCGCTGGAGTGGGCTTAATCCGGATCTGGTGCTTGAGGATGTAACGATTGCTGACAAACAGGGGCTGCCGGCCTTTACGCTGCGTCAGGTGGAGAGCGTTCTTTCATGGCAGAGCGTGCTGCGCATGCGCCCGATGCTGTCTTTGCTGGCTTTCGACGGGCCAGTCCTTCAGGTGCGCCGTGAGAGCAATGGCCGGATCACAGTAGCCGGCCTTGAGGCCGAGGGGGAAAGTGACCCGGCCTTTGCCGAATGGGTGCTTGATCAGCCACGCATTCGTATTCTCGATGCAACTATTGTCTGGGATGATCGCCTGCGCAAGGCGCCCCCCTTGATTCTGGAGGACTTGCAGTTCGGGCTCGATAATCGTGGCAGTCGTCACCGATTTGGACTTTCGGCGGCACCACCTAGCGAATTGGCGGCACGGATTGATATTCGTGGCGAAATCAACGGTGATCTTGGTCAAGTGCTTGAGCATCTCGCCGGGCAGATATTTGTTGAGGTCGACTATGCCGATCTGGCCGCCTGGCGGAAGTGGGTGGATTACCCGATTCATTTGCCGCAGGGGCGCGGCGCCCTGCGTGTGTGGGGTGATCTTGCCGACGGCGCCGGTAAGCTGACGGCTGATGTCGCGCTCGAAGAATTGCGCGTCCGACTGGGGCGTAACCTGCCGGAGCTGGATTTGTCCTCAATGCGTGGCCGACTGGAGGCGAGTTACAAAGGCGATCAGCGGGTAGTGGTCGGGCGCAAGGTCGAGTTGCTCACGATGGACGGTATTCGTGTCGCGCCGACCGATTTCAATGCCACCTGGCAGCAGGATGCGAAGGGCCGTTTGACCGGTAGCGCCGGTGCCAGCTTTCTTGATCTCGCCGTAATTGGTCGTTTGGCGGCCTTCCTGCCGCTTGATGCACGTAGCCGCCAGTTGCTGGGACAGCATCAGCCGCAAGGGCGCATCTCCGAACTGCGCACCAGTTGGGAAATGGCTGACGAAAAATTGGCTCGCTATGCGCTAAAAGCAACGTTCAGCAATCTGGGTATGCATGCTGGCGGATATTTTCCTGGTGCTAACGGGCTGGCGGGGCTGATTGATCTCAATGAGAAGGCTGGCGAACTTTCTTTGGATGCCGGGCAGTCGGGACTTGCCTTGCCCGCCATATTTCCCGAGCCGAATATTGATTTTGACCAGCTAAAGGCGCGGGTGACCTGGAAGGCTGAAGCGGCTGGTCTGGCGATAAAGCTTGAGCGTCTGCAATTCGATGGCGCCGATGCGACAGGGACGGCAAGCGGTTCCTATTTTTATGATGGCAATGGGCCGGGCGTGATTGACCTGGGTGCCAACATAGCGCGTGCCGACGCGCGTGCCGTCTGGCGTTACTTGCCGCATGTCGTCAATGCCGAGGCTCGTGATTGGGTGCGACGCGGTGTTGTGGCCGGCAAGGGGCATGACGGCAAGTTGGTGCTCAAGGGTAATCTGGCAGATTTCCCCTTCCGCGATCCGGCCAAGGGCAAGTTTCTGGTAACAGCCAAGGCGACCGAGGGCAAGGTGGATTACGTCCCGGGCTGGCCCGTCATCGAGAATATTGAGGCCGATCTCAGCTTCGGTGTTGGCATGAAGATAACATCAGACAAAGGTCGTATTCTGGGTGCAAAGCTGTCGGATGTGCTGGTCGAAATTCCGGATTTCGAATCGCATGAGGAGCAGTTGCTGGTGCGTGGTGTGGCTAACGGGCCGACCAGCGAATTTTTGCGTTATATAGAACAGAGCCCGGTCAGCAAAATGATTGATCGTTTTACCGAAGGCATGAAGGCGGCGGGGAATGGCAAGCTCGATCTGACGCTCGATATTCCCTTGCGCCATGCCTTCGATACCAAATTGCGCGGGGTCTACCAGCTACAGAACAATCAGCTGGATATTGTGTCCGCGCTACCGACGATTGCTGGCGTTGGTGGCCGCCTGGTCATTACCGAAAAATCGATCGTGGCCAGTGATCTTTCAGGCCAGGTATTCGGTGGGCCGCTCAAGGTGGCAATCAAAAGTGAAGGTGGGCGCATCGGTATTCAGGCGGCAGGCTCGGCCAAGGCGACAGACCTCAACCAGCATTTCCGCTGGCCTCTGATGGAGCATTTGGCCGGTAGTGCACCGTGGACTGCCAATATAAGTATTCGTGGCCGCAATGCAGATTTCGTTATCGAATCGCCGTTGACCGGGATCAGTGCCACTTTGCCGGAGCCTTTGAACAAGGCAGCCGAGGCCAGCTGGCCCTTACGTATAGAGCGGACGGCGCCGGATCCGACGCGCGAACAATATATGGTGACGGTGGGCAACAAGATTGCCCAGGCGTTGGTGCTGCGCCGACAGGATGGCAATGAAATGCGCGCTGAGCGTGCGGTGATCGCTCTTGGCGATGGCGAATTGCGTTTGCCGGAAAAGGGGTTGGCGGTGATGGTGGCTGCACCGCGTTTCGATGCCGATCCGTGGAAGGATTTGTTCTCTGGCGACGGGGGCGGCAGCGTTGCCCAGAATGGATTTGCCCTGTCGCAGGTAGCGATCAGGACGCCAAAACTGCACCTTTTGGGGCGTGATTTCAGTCAGGCTGACTTGACCCTGCGCCCGCGTGAGGGCGGCTGGCAAATCGGCCTGAACATGCGTGAAGTGGCCGGCGATCTGCTTTGGCGTGGCGCCGGTGAAGGCTCGCTCGAGGGGCGTTTGCGGCGCCTGGTGTTGCGCCCGGCGGCGGAGATGGCGGGGGTAAGTAATCCGTTGATCAATAGCCTGCCGAGCATGAATCTCGTAGTGGATGATTTTTATCTTGGTGAAAAGCATCTGGGCCAGCTTGATCTCAAGGCACGTAACGAAAAAGGGGCTTGGCAGCTGGATGTGCTGAATCTCAAGAACCCGGATGGCAGTCTGCGCAGCCGGGGCGTCTAGCGTAATACGGGACGCCAGCAGATGCGCCTGGATTTCGACCTGACTGCCTCGGATGTCGGCAAACTCCTCGAGCGGCTCGGCTATGGCGATGGGGTGCGGCGCGGCACTGGCGGACTGAGTGGCATGGTGGAGTGGGATGGCCCACCAACGGCCATCCACTATCCATCGATGAGCGGCAAGTTGCAGGTCAATGCCGAGAAAGGGCAGTTCAACAAGCTGGAGCCGGGCGTCGGCAAGCTGCTCGGGCTGATTTCGCTACAATCTCTTTCACGCCGCCTGACCCTTGATTTTCGCGATATTTTCAGTGATGGTCTTGCCTTCGACAGTATCGAAGGCAAGTTGGTGGTCAGGAAGGGCATCATGCGTACCAGCGGGCCGTTACGGATCAAGGCGCCGGCGGCGCAGATCGAGATGGAGGGGGATGTCGATCTGAAAAATGAAACTCAGGATATGCGGGTGGTTGTTCGTCCCGAGCTGGGTACTGTCGCTGCAGTCGGGGTGGCCTTGATTAACCCGGTGGCTGGAGCGGCCACGCTGTTGGCGGGTAGTGTGCTGCAGAATCCGCTCAATCGTCTGTTCAGCTACAACTATCACGTGACCGGCACGTGGAGTGAGCCACTGGTCGATAAAGCCGGGAAAACCGAGGTGATACTTCCTGGCTTTGATATCAATACCCCGAATGACGCGAAGGAGGAGCCCAAGGAATGAGCAAGCTGAATTGCCGTATCGCTGCGCTGCAGATGATCTCCGGGCCGCGTGTTGGCGATAACCTACGTTGTGCCGGCCGCTTGATTGATGAGGCGGTAGGCCAGGGAGCGCAGTTGCTTGCCCTGCCTGAATATTTCCCCATCATTGGCGCCGCTGATGCCGACCGCGTGCGCGCCCGTGAGGATTTTGGGCAGGGGCCGGTTCAGGACTGGCTGGCCGAAACCGCCCAGCGCCACGGCATCTGGATTTTTGCCGGTTCCATCCCGTTGACCGCAACAGTTGCGGAAAAGATGCGCAATTCCAGCCTGGTCTATAACCCGGCGGGTGAATGTGTAAAGCGTT
>ERZ724524.3312-NODE-3312-length-10160-cov-9.103315_pt1 | contig 10160 bp, 8 predicted proteins | sample MGYA00376057_ERZ724524 | MGnify/ENA primary metagenome ERZ724524 (study PRJEB28724, sample SAMN07190888) | wastewater metagenome | isolation source: influent of sewage treatment plant in Hong Hong | place: USA: Christiansburg, Virginia | collected 2016-03-01 ...
CTTATCAGCGCGTCGCAGCCGAAAAAGAGCAATGAAACTACTATGAATAGTGCACAATATGCAACATATTTTTTTCGCATAAATACCTCCTTTTTGCCATTCATGCGATTTTGCTTTTGCTGTACTTTATATATTCTAATACAATTAAGCAATAAATCAAGAAGGAAAAACTATAGCACCAAAATAGGCCTGCGCTTACAAGAACCCTTATGCTTCTGCAATTTTCGCTAGCACCTCTACACCCCCATACGTCAATGCGTTGTCGCTCATGCTATTCAAAACGACCTTAACCGAACCCCCTGTGCGATATGGTATTATCTTAGGGGCCACGCTTTCCGATGCCTCAATCATAGCTTTGAGATAATTTTCGGTTGTACCAATAATTAACCTAGCTTGAGAATCCTCTATTCCGCGTCTTTCATGCTCGATTACCATCTCGACGCATTTTCCAATCCAGCGATTCACATAAGCCTCTTTCCCTTGGCGAGCAAGGCCAAGGAGTCGCTTCACCCTCTCCCCTGCGATTCTTTCAGGGATTCGCGGTTTCATGCTTGCGGCACGCGTATCGGGCCTTAGGCTAAAAGGAAAAGCATGTATCCAAGCAAAATCGAGCTGTGATAACAGTTCAATGGTGTTCTCAAACTCGGACTCCGTCTCTCCTGGAAAGCCTGCTATTATGTCCGCTGCGAGGAAAGGGTCGCATCGGACTGAACGCAAATTCTGTACAGCAAACCTCAAATCTTCGGCGCAGTATGGCCTTCCCATGCGCCTTAGTGTCTCGGTGCAGCCCGATTGCACGGAAAGATGCAAGTGAGGGCGTACTCGCGGATGAGCAAAAATCGAAAGAAAGGCTTCATCGATGTTCTGTGGCTCATAACTCGATATGCGAAATCTAATAGTGCTCGTAGCTCTTATCATCGATGCAAGAAGACCTGGGAAATCGAGCCCGCCAGATCGATACTGTGCAAGGTTGACACCTGTAAGAACAACCTCGGCCTTGCCGGCTTTTTCGAGACAGATCACGCGAGACAATGCCTCATCAATCGGCAAAGATATTGAAGGACCCCTAGCAAGGCACACACGGCAATAGGCGCAGCGATTGTTGCATCCATCCTGAATCTTGAGCGCAGGCCGAGAATGCATGAGAAATCTATCTGGATGAAATTCAAATCGACTGAGCGATGACACTGCTTCTTTAGCCGTTTCTGTGGCTGCAGCCAGAACTTCGTCGCGCCATTCGAGTACAGCATGGAGAAGCTCACCATGGCCTTGCCAATTATCCAAAAGCCATTGAGGAAGCGAAAGAAGCGAAGCTTTCATATCTCCCGAGATAACGACGATGCGTTCATCTATCGAAGAGAGCTCATTGGAGTCCATCTGAGCATAGCAACCTGTGGCAATGACTATAGTGTTCCGAAGCTTGGTTATAACGGAGCGAATATCATGCCGCGCCTTTTGTTCGGCCTTGGATGTCACTGTACAAGTATTCACGATATAGAGATCAGCAACATCATGAAATGGGACAATCTCCGCACCCACAGCCAGAAATTTGTCTGCAATGGATTCGGTCTCAAGCTGATTGAGTTTGCAGCCTAATGTTTGAAATGCTACCCGCAAAACTGCCATTCGAGAATTTCTCCGCCCTCAATCCTCAATCTTAGCTAGCATACGCGATTTTCCATTGAGGGCTTCCGTTAGGTTGGGACTTAGATTTATAGCTTGCTCGTAGGCTTTGAGCGCCGGAATATATCGCGCTGTTTTTTCCCTTACCCACCCAAGGCGCACCCACCATCGAGCATTGCTTGGATTGTACTGTAGAGCCGTGCTGAATGCTATGTCGGCATGATTGAATTTGTCCATACGCACAAAAAGCTCACCGCATAAATAGAATGTAAGGGCGGCCTTGCTTCCTTCTGGAAATCTTGCCAGATACTCCTGCAGATTAGCTAATGCCGCTTCGTTTTCTCCAAGGTAATATTGGGCTTCGCCTAATGCTTGGGCAAGGCGCGGATCCTTGAACCTAGCATAGCCTTGCTGTGCTATATCCTTGGCTTTTACATATTCCTTTAAGGCATTGAGACTCCATGCAAGGCCTATGTATGCATCGACATCTTGAGGATTCTTCTTGATTGACTCTGGGGCAAGAAGAGCGACATCATTATGCTTTCCTTCTTGGCTCATGCGAAGCAGATCCGAGCCTGTCATGCCAGATGGGACACTTATCGGAGAAGATGACGACTGACCAAATAGCCCAGAAATCTGCATAGAGAAAAGAAACATACCAATAAGGGCTATTCGCCTAATTTTATGAGCTGGGCATTTCATGATTTAATAACCGTCGTCCCTTTAAAAACACAATTTGGCGAAAGATAGATGTCTGGAGCAACCAAGCGTCCTTCTACATGCCCCCAATCGAGCACGGCAATAAGGGAATCAGCACTGATATCGCCATACACTTTCCCACGAATCACAACTGTTGCCGCATGAATTGTCGATCGCACTTCAGCTTGCTCGGTGATATATAGTTCGGCACTGCAGTCTATATTTCCGCTCACTTTGCCCTTTATCATGAGCGATTTCGAGGATTCGATATCTCCCTCGAATTCTATCTCAGAGCCGATTACGGTATCTACTTCTTCCTCATCGACCACGCTAAGCTTTACTTCTTCAGCCATCTTGCCAATATGATAGAGAATTAGCCTAATCTCAGCAAGAAGCAGAGGGTGCTTATATAGATTGTAATTGTCTATAGATTGCAAAAAGCTCGTCTGGTGCAAGAGCTTCGGCCCGGATAGAAGATTCAATTCCAAGCTCCTCGAGGATCCCTTGCAATTGTGTATCGATTTTCGCTTCGTCTAAAAAAGGAGAGCGTTGCTTAATCCAAAAACGCAAGGTGTTTCGAAGCGTTTTTCTTCGAGAGGAAAAAGCAGCCCGCACAAAATCGGAAAAATCCTTGCGCTCTAAGGCAGACATCGATTTTTTCTTCGGAATAAGCTGAACGACAGAGCTTGTAACCCTTGGCCTTGGCCAAAATGCGCTCGAGCCAATATCGAATAGGATGCGTACATCGCACACCGAAGTGCAGAGCACACTCAGTGAGGAATAATCCTTTGTCCCCGGACCGGCTACCATTCGGTGGGCGGCCTCTTTTTGAAGAGTAAAAACCATATGCTGCGGCAAAATTTCCATCTCAAGAATATCCGAAATGATAGCGAATGCAGAATTGTATGGTAAATTTCCAAATATGCGCGCAGGTAAGTTCTTTTGCGAACACAATGTTTTTAGCACATCCCCTTTTACGATACAAAAGTTTTCATATTCTGAAAAAAGGCCCTTGAGTACCCTCACAAATCCATAATCGATTTCGAAGGCTGTGAGTCGTACTTTTTCTTCGAGAAGAAGGATAGTCATTGCGCCGATACCAGGGCCAATCTCCCAAACCTGCATGCCCTCTTCTACCTCTAGTGCTTTTACAATGCGGCTGCGCACCGAGCGGTCTATTAGAAAGTTTTGCCCCAAGCGCTTGCTGACGGCAAGCCCATTCTGCTCAAGAAAAGCCTGAATCGAAGCGGGAGAATCGTAATTCAGTTTGTCCTGGCTCATAGACTTATGCCTACTTCAAATATTGGGCGCCTTATCTTATTGTTCTTTTTCTGGAGAATGCCAGCTTTTTCTGGAGAATGCCAGCCTAATGAACGTGCTTTCGACATCATTTTGGGGGACCCGAGCGTAATGAGCATGCTTTCGGTCTTATTCCGGCGGATCTAACCTAATAAGCATTTTCTTTATATCAACAAAGGACGCGCGCCGATAAAACTCTTCAGTTTTCTGCCTCGATTTCCTCCAGCTCGCCCATGGAATAGCATAAATCAGAGCGATAAGCGAAACAATGAGCAAAGAGGCAAGGATCCTGCCTATTGGCGCAAGACCTGCTTCGAAGATGGGGAAAGCCGCACCTGATGCAAGAATCCAGGCAAGAACAGAATGCAAAACCTCCAATACAGGTGCGGTTATCCGCCCTATAACAGGTAAAGGAATTGCCAAAAGTGCACCAGCCAAAGCGATCCACATAAAAACAAGCATGATCGGTGCGGCAGCCGTCGCCGCAAAGATACCAGCAGGAATAAAGGTTCCAAAGGTCAAAAGCGATACCGGAGCAGTTCCGCATACAGCAGCTAAAGATGCCGAAAATGCCTTAGCTAGCAAATCTGGCATCCAATGCCTCAGAATAATCAAGAATCGGCCACTAAATGCCATAAGCCCAGCCATAGCGCTGAAGGAATAGATACTCGAAAGGGAATTTATCGAACGCGGGCTGAATAGCGCTAACAAAATCGATGCCAGCGAAAGAAGCGCAAAGCCCGATTGCGGCCTATCCAATTCCCTCGCAATCTCCGCGCAGCTCAGCATAAAGACAGACCTCAATAGCGAAGGTCCAGGCCCAGCAAGCCACACAAAAAACCAGGCGAAAACCAAAGATATTTTTCGCACCATCTTTTCCTTTTTTATAATTCGCCTACCAATCAAACTGACTAGCGCACAGATTATCGAAAGATGCTGACCCGAAAGCGCGAGAAGATGCGCGCAGCCTGCTGCTTGAAAGAGCTCTTTGAACTCGCTGTCTAGCTCATCCTTTACTCCGAGGAGAAGAGCCTGCGCTAGCGGGCCAGCTTTCCCTGCAGCTACCGAAATGCTATCGGCAAAACGACCTGTAACGATTGCCCGAAACTTTGCGGGGCCAGAAGCCCAGCCCTTCCATTTCAGCTTGGATGCATCGACCCATAAAAATTCTCCGGTTCTAAAAGACTCCACACGAATTAGACTACCGGCACAAAGCCGAGCACCTGCACCCGAGAACAAGACCTGGAAAAACAAAGGTCGCTTCCAATCGCTGCGAATTCGCACGGCTGGTCCGACATATTCCGCCGCCTGCACCTTGAGGGTAAACATGCGGTTCTTTCGCGCCGTGGTCTGCGAATCCAGAGCAAGGACCCCTTCGAACGACTCGATTCGAAGATTGGATGGCGCTGCCGCGGAGGTTGTAAAGGCCGCTGTTGCCGCATGGGACGCCACTGCCGAGGCCGCTGTTGCCGGTTCCGCTGGGACTATAAAACTCGCTTCCTGATCTTGAAATCGAAGCACGCCTGCGCTGAGCGCGAGGCCCATGGATAGAGCGCTCCAGAGCAAAAACTTGCTTTTGATGTTTCTTGTAGATATAGCAGAGACGATTTCAAAGCTCTGTCTTGCTCCTATACATTTTCCTCTTATTCCAATGAACTCCAACCAGGTCAACGCAACTGCATTCAGGACTAAAGCCAGCACAAGCTGCAAGCTACCTGAATCTATTCTGGAATACGGCCCAATTTTAAGACTTTCTAGTCCGATGCCGTGCAAGCCAAGCCCAATCCACAACCCAAGCGATGCAAAACAACTAGCAGGCACCTTTTGCAGACTATAACGCCAAATAACTCGCATCCGCACTCTAACGCATCTAAGACACTTAAGGATTAGACTCCGCACATCAGTTCTCTCTTCTCGGCATTATCAATACGCAAAGAAATTAATTTTTCGCTTCAAAATGCGGTGACAGAAAACACGATTCGTAGTAGTGTTGAGTCAATATCATGATCGACCTTTCCCCTAAGCGAATTTCCGCCTACGGAATAATTCTTTTCGTCTATGTTACTGTCTGGGCGGATATTATCCTTGGAATACCCGAACCATCAGCCTTTTCAACTGCTTGGTTTATCCTTAGCTTTTTGAAAAATAGTATTAGAATTGGATTCATGCTCTATGTCTCTTCTCAACTATCGATTTTCGCAAACAATGAGTGGAAAAACTTACTCTTGCACCTTCCAACGAAACAAGAAATCACCAGGGCTTTCTTAGTGACATTCTTCAGCCTTGGATTTGCTGGCATAGGAGCATTAGCGGCATGGTTTGGTAAGCTATCCAATCCTGTCTTCGAATTTTTGCCACAAAAACCAATATTATCTCTTCTTCCATTCTTGTTGCTTTCAAGCATTTCGGTGGGTTACGGAGAGGAGCTATTTTTTCGATTTTTGCTTATCGATGCTCTCACAGAAGTCGGAACGGCTCCAAATACAGCAGCCATTGTTTCAATGATTATCTTCGCGCTTTCTCATTATGCCCAAGGAATTTTCGGAATTGCATTCGCCGGAGTGCTGGCTGCTCTATATACAAGCCTACGATTCCGTGGTTATGGGATACATTCCCTTGCACTTGGACATGCGCTATATGACGCTACTATTCTAGTATTTGCTCTTTCTTGATTGTCCAGGTTGAGCCCATGGATTGGCTTGTCGATAATATTGATGACTAGCAGGAGATTTTGCCATGAAGCCCGAAATCAAAACCATCAATGACCTCCTAGACGCGCTCAATATTCTATCGACACGCGCATGGACGTCTAAGGAACTCTCGAAAGCAATAGAACAAGCTTTATCTACTCTCCCGCGATCGGTAATCGAGATAATGATTGGACTCGCTGCAGAAGAACTTCGCTCCAATCCCTTGCGTGGACCTCTGGTCATAGCTACTTTTAGCAGCGTACTCCTACAGCAATACGATGGAACACCTCTCACGCTATCCGAGTGGCGAGAGCTGCGCGATCTGGTTTCCGATTGCGCCGATGAGCTCGATATGGAAATCGTTACCTACGCGATGTCACTCATAATGGAGTACGGTGCGCTGTGAAAAGGGTGAGAGATCTGCAATTTATTCCTAAGACCATCCTGATAGCTTTGATGCTTTCTTTCATTTTTGGAACAGCAGCTACGCTCCCCCTTGGCGCTTTCGATCCAGACGTGTCCTATTCCGAGAGCTCGGGAGAGACTCTTCCCGCCAGTGAGTCAGAAGCCTCCCGGTCTACTCCGATTTTGGAACCCGAGACCGAAAAATCTCCGGAATCTATATCCCCGGAGATCTTAGAGCCTGAGCCCTTAAAAAATTCTGAGCCTATACCTTCCTTGCCTCCACCTCTTTTTCTGCCTGTATTGACCGATCCTTCCGATCCATCGGGTTTTTTCTTTGCGGCCGAGAAAATTCGTACACAAGCTTCGGAGCAGAAAGCTACCCTCACTGAAGATCAGCAAAAACTTATAGAATGGATGTACGAGATCGCATTTAGATTCGCAAAGAATCCGGCAGGTCAAGAGGCAGGAAAATCTTTGCTCAATCTCTTATCCAGCCAAAAAAGACTTAACGAAGCTGCTGCTATAGCGCGAGAGTGGATTCAAGCTTTCGGACCCGACTGGAACATCTATCGCAGCCTTTACGATTTCCTTATGGCGCAAAATTCTCCGCAAGATGCCCTTAATATCGTAGCCGAAATATCCAAAGCCATGCCATCTGCAGCCAAAAACCGCTCCACAGAGCTTTCCTGGATGGAATACAGTGCTCGGGCAGCCATCCAAGATTACTCTTGGGCTTCCAACGGCCCTCCATACATAAGAACACGAACACCCGACAGCTATATCGCCAAGATCTACAGGCTCTACGCAGCAGCACCAAATGTGCCTCAGAATCTTGCATACCTTGCCCTATTCCGAGCAGCGGCCACCGAAAAAAATTATGCCGAAGCCGTAGCCAATGCCCTGCCCATCCTGCCTGCCTTCTCTGCACCAGATACCATACGCCAGTGGATAACCGAACTTGGACGCAGCTTTTATGGCGCAGGAGCTTGGAAAGAAGGCATTGCCTTCTTCTCTCAAGCTCTGAATTTTCCTGTAATAAATAACGAAGGAGTCTATAGCGGAAGAAATAGCGAGGCCAGAGCAGATACTAAGGTCAATAATGAGGCATATGTTAACGGAGATACTGGGGTAAATAATGAGCCACATGCCGAGGCAGATTCTGAGCTAGAAGCCGAGAACGCCGCCCAAGAAAATACCAATAAAGAGGTCCTAAGTACCGAGGACAGGCGAGACTCCAAGCCGCAATTGCCTTTGCTCGACCGCGAACGAATTCCCTCTGAGAATTCCTGGGTCATGGCCTTTCACTTAGCGAGAATGTACCAAGGACTGGGACAGAATCAGACAGCCGCAAGCTTGTTCATCGAGCTGGTGCCTATTTCCTTTTCCTCCGAAGATTCGGACTCTGCACTATGGTATTGGCTTGATATCACGATGAAATCTATTGCGGCAACTGGAACGATTCTCGACGATCTCGGAGAAGAAGACGCAAATGCATTGCATGCAAAGCGCGCACTCGAAATCTCCGCGCTTTCGCAAGCCGCGGCTCTGTGGAAAAGCCCATCTTATTTCGAGGATATCGTATCGGAATACATGCGCCGATTGCTTCGAGAAGGGGCTTGGAATGATGTAGTTCGGCTCTGCGCTCTCATGAGCCAGAAATTGACAGGCACTATGCGCGGACCCTTGCTCTATATCTCCGGAAGGCTATTCGAGACAGGCCGAGCGAATGTCGATCTGGCTCTCAATAGCGCAAATCTTTACTACGAGATGCTCCTTCGGGATGGTGGGATTGAAGAGCACTATCGCACACTCGCATCGTGGCGATTGGGCATCGAGCCACCGCTACTTGCCAATCTCCCCGTACTTGGAACCGATTTCGATCTCGAATCTGCAATTGCGGGCATTTGCCAAAATTCTATGGACCCGCCAGTCGACGATGGAAAACTCAAGGATGTGCTAGATTTCATAGGACAATCCCTGGATTATGGCCTCGAGACATTGGCTTCGGAGCAGATCGCAGCGCTATCCCCTTATAGCACAGACTCGCTCTTGTGGCTTGCCATGAAATTCATCCAGCACGATCAATATTATCCCGCATTACGGATCGGAAGGGAGGCTCTAGGCCGTAAATCCTTCGATAGACAGGAAATAGGCTATGCCTTAGTCTACCCGCGAGCCTGGCCGGAGCATTTCGGCGAAATCACCGCGCCCCGAGGCATCGCAGAGCCGCTCGCCTATGCCATTGTGCGCTCAGAAAGTCTCTTCAATCAGCGAGCCGTCTCGCGCTCCGGTGCAATGGGCTTGAGCCAACTCTTGCCCAGCACGGCCGCTGAAACAGCCAAAGGGCTCAAAATGAATCAATACACACTCTTCGATCCAAGAGACAACCTGACTATTGGCCTTACATATTATGGCTATATGCTGGAGCGATTCGATCGCAAACCAGCGCGAGCCATCGCCGCATATAATGCCGGCCCGACGCGAATGGCTCAGTGGGTTCGAGATTGGGGAAACATCGAAGACGATATACTCATCGAGCTGTACCCCATAGCCGAGCCGCGCCAGTATACCAAGAATATTACATCAGCGGCTCTCTGCTATGGCAAGATGTACTATGGGATCTCCGCAAAGGACATGCTGGACTTTATCTATGGCCTAAAACCTTTGCCGGAACCTACCCAAGAATCTCCGGTTTCACCTGAAACCACTTGCACAGTCCCTAATGTTGTACCAGCCTCACAAGAGCCCGTCAGCCTTGAACCCGCTCCTTCCTCGACGCCCGATACAGGCGATCATTGATAGCACGGCCAAGACCAGCGTCCGGTACGCGCTCCGCATAGATGGCGGCAAGACCAGCCTCATCCAAATCGTGTAATAGCGAAAAAAGGCGCGCTGCAGCCTCGCGCATATCTCCTTCTTCCGAAAGAATTTGTACCCCATCGAAAAGACCACTGTCCCGAAGAATCCGAGCTCGGCGGCCATCGAAAGCAAGAGCTATGCAGGGGTGGAGAATCCCTTTTAGTTTTACCGCCTCCGGTAAGCTTCCTTCATCGAAGAGAAAGAGAGGCGTCGAGGGCGCATAGTGGCTCGAGCTCTGGCCAGGGCTTTTGAAAGATGGGCTTTTTTGAAATGGGCCTTTTTGAGATGAACTCTCGAAAGATGGGCCTTTTTGAGATGGGCTCTCGAGGCTTTTCCTGAGGTGATTCTGCTTTTTCTCGCGGCTTTTGAGAGAATGAGCCATACCCTGTGTTTCGGACTGCTCAGAGCCAAGTTCGGAGCGGAGCATATCCTTCTCTCCAGCCTGCTCCAAGCCTTCATCGGCGAAAGGCTCACCATGTCCTGGAATATCCACTTGTCCTGGAATATCCACCAGCCCGACCAACTCCTCTATGCGCTCGAGCGGCATACCGCCTGGCCTCAAGAGCGCAGGGCGTGCGGCTGTCA
>ERZ724524.3313-NODE-3313-length-10159-cov-4.519794_pt1 | contig 10159 bp, 9 predicted proteins | sample MGYA00376057_ERZ724524 | MGnify/ENA primary metagenome ERZ724524 (study PRJEB28724, sample SAMN07190888) | wastewater metagenome | isolation source: influent of sewage treatment plant in Hong Hong | place: USA: Christiansburg, Virginia | collected 2016-03-01 ...
TTGTGCAATACAACGGTGGCCTGAATGCTTTTGACACAGGGGTTGGCAAGACCTTCTCTGGCATTGCCACGCTTGCCATTCAGCGCGAGCGTGGAGTATGCAGAAGGCCGATTGTCGTCGTTCCAAATACTCTGATCTGGAAATGGTATCGTGATATCCTTCGCTGTCTTCCTGATTATCGCGTATTGGTGGTCGGTTCCAGCCGTCGCCTCAATCGAAGTGGTGTGTGGGTATCGAATCCCGACACCGAGCTGGAGCGTGAACAAAAGTGGCGTCGCTTCCAGAGCGGTCAATACGATGTCGCGATTGTCCCTTATTCCTTTTTTCCGACCATTGGCTTGCGTCTGGAGGCGTGGAAGCACTTTGCCCAGAGCACGCCCATCCTGGCGCGAAAGGTTCAGCTCAAGGCTCGCGAGTTCACCGAGATCATCGACAGAGCGGCGGAGCGTCAGCGTACCGGCAAGGATGCCCAGCCCCCGAAGGTCAGCGATAAGAAAGCGTCCGATATCGTCGGTGAAGATGCGTGGGAACAGGCTGATGACGAGACACGCGAAAAGCTGAAAGAGCAGGTAGCCGCAGATCTCCTACGTCAGCAGCTTGAGGAGGAAAAAAAGCTTCGCGCCATCGTCGAAAAGCTCAGCTCACTCAGCGAACGCAACCGGGCTTTGGTTTCCGAAGCAACGGAGCAGTGGGCCGCTGATATGGCCACAAAAGGCGAAGGGCTGACCTTTGAAGAGATCGGCATCGACATGATCCTCGTCGATGAGGCCCAGAACTTTAAGAACATTTGGGCCGTGGGCCAGCTCGAAGGCGGCACTCCGAAGTATTTGGGTGCGATCCAGAGCGGTAGCGAGCGCGGATATCACCTGGCTGCCTATCGTCATAATCTATCACAACGCACAGGATCGCCAGGTGGAACGTATCTACTAAGTGCGACACCTGCTAAAAACTCACCGATTGAATACTTCACACTGATCAACCTAGTGAACGAGCGAGCCTGGGCGGACATTGGTGTTCCAACCGTAGAAGCCTACATCGATCGCTATCTGTATTTGGAGCGACGCGAAGTAGTTCAAGCGGACATGTCATTGAAAGAACAGTCTGTCGTCGCCGGATTCCGCAACTTGCTTGAGCTTCGCGACATCGTATTTCGCTACTCTGAGTTTAAGACCGCACAAGAAGTGGGTCTTAAGATTCCCGATAGCAAGACCGAGACGCTCCTTGTCGATATGGATGAAGAGCAAGCAAAGACCTATTACAAGTTGGCCGCAAGATACACCGCAACGCTCAAGCAGATGGGTCATGCCGAAGGCGGAAAAAAGCTCAATACCTTACGCAATCGCGCATTGTCGCTGCTGTCGCGACTTCAACTTGTTACGATTCATCCTGAGCTAGCCGACGGCCCGGACACACCCGAGCTAACTCAGTTTACTCGTGTACCCTTCGCGACGCCAGATCTGCCAGCGGAAGAGAAGTCCCGACGGCTGGCGCTCCTTGAAATGGCTGGAGTAGACAGGAAGGACATCACATTACAGAACGCTGACAGCCTGTATATTCAAGTGCTTGAATCCAACCCGGAAGTGGTTGCGGAGTGGCAGAGACAGACCATAGATCTATATGAGATTGCCAAGAAGAAGTGGGCCAAGAAGCGCAAGCTCAAGACGCAGTGGTCTTTCGCCAATGCAGTGACAGCGAAGCGTTTTCACTCGCCGAAGCTCGATAAGTGTGTCGAGCTGATTCTACAGAACAGAAACTGTAGCCAAATCGTATTCTGCGACAACATTGCTGTGCATCGCTGGCTCGTTGAGCTACTTATGCAAGGTGGCATTCCGAGAGAGCGCATCGCAGTGATCAATGGCGATGTGGTCAAAGACGCCGCGAAGCGTCTGACCATCTCAGACAAGTTTAACGGTGTACCGGCTGTCATCGCTCCTGATGGCACAGTCGAGGTTGAGGAGATCGAAGCGGAATTTGATGTGGTGATAGCAAATCAAGCCGCTTATGAAGGCATCGATCTGCATCGGCTAACTTGCATTGTGTATCACCTGGATCTTCCGTGGGAGCCGAGTACGCTGCGGCAGCGCAATGGTCGAGCAGTACGTCAAGGCAATCTCCAGAGCAATGTCGATATAAAGTTTATCTTGGCACGTAAATCCCTGGATGTGGTTCGTTTTGAGTATATCTTGGGAAAGCTCCGCTGGATGTCGGATCTCATCGAGTCCGCTGACAACAACCTGGCAAACCCAGCGGCGGACAATGAGCTGGATAGCGAGCAAATGGTGTTGTTCTTGGCGCAAGACGAAGAGAGTGCCAAGGAATCAATCCGAGAGCTGCGCGAACAGCAAGAACGTCGTCGTCGCAGTGCAATCATCAAGCGCTGCTGGGAAGATGTGACATCCCTCTGGAGCCGCGAAAACGCCATCAAGCGCACCGATGACGAGGAGAAGCGGCTGATTCTATTGGAAGAACAGCGGCAACTCCTCAGTCGGATTGGCCGAGTTCCAGGTGACATATGGCCATATAACTGGCTGCTGTTTCATCTTCCGCGTGGGGTAGAAATCACGCTAGATCACGATATCAACAACAACACCGTGCCAATCATTCCAGACTGGACGCTCGGTGGACAGATTGAGCTGGGCCGAGTAAGCGGCACAACCTACGGCTGGCGTCGGTTTGGCTCTGCATCGTGGAATGTCCGAGATCAATACAACGCTGGCGCAAATGATCACGAGCTGGCGGAGATTCTGGCCAGCGGCTATCTGCCTTCTGAGCGCGCAGAAGCCGCGCAGTTTCCGCAGGAGGATCTGAAGGGACAGATCCTTGCGATCCTAGAGAACATCCGCGTGACGGGAACCTGGGAGCAGCTCGGTCTGCGCTGGGCTTCTGCTGAATACAAGCGTCGGCTGCGGAAGTTCTGGTGGCCGGAAATCGTACAAGCGGTTCAGGACTCAGTGCTGGATTTTCTTGTGCCGATTCGTGTGGACGAGCGATTTGATCTCGTCGAATCGAATGATCCAAGAGTCACCGCAGAGGCACTCGCAGACTTTGATCGTGACACCTATACTGCATTTTTCCGATATGCGAGTACAGAACGAACAGAGCTTCAGTATACGGCGACTTCGCTCACGACAGAGCAGTGGTGGGGGATTCGCTTTCCTCGGGGCCATCTCAAGCCTATTACTGTGAGCTACATCTCTTCGCGGATGGGCAAGCGCGTGAGCACAAAGCCAATCGAAGCGTCTGCGGAGCTGGCTGTGGTTCGCGAAGACTCAGAGAGTCTACCGCCGTATTTGCTTGTGCATTTGCCGTCTGGGGCGGAGCTGCGCGCATTCAAGACAGAGGCAGTTGCGAGATTTGCGCTTGTGGAGATCCGCAATCGTCAGGACTGGAGCGCTGAGACTGCACCCTACGAGATTTCGCAGAAGACGCACGCGCTCCTTGATTTTTTGACCCTGCGCACGGATGTACCGAGCCGGGAAGACCTGAATCCATATCGTGAGTAACGAAGGGGGGAATGCAATGGCATCAAAGAGAGAGAGTCCGGTCATGGAAAAGATGATCCAGGATCTGAATGAAAGCGCGACCGCGCTGGTTCACATCAAGCAAGACCTGGGAAAGCCACTGAACCGCCGAGAGCGAGCGAAGCAAGTTGTATCGAAAGCGAAGGAACGCGCCAAGGATCAGACCACTAAGACTCATCGCGTCGCAGTGGATCTTGGTGGCGGAGCCATTGCGCAGGTTTCGACCGAGATGCTCAATTGGGGGATAAGGTCGCTTGGAGATTGGAGCGGTAAGGACTCGTGGCTCAAGAAGAATTCGGATATCTTGCAAGGCGCACCGCATTTGATGGTGGGGCTTGCGGTGTATCTGACGGAGCTATTGACTCGCCCGAAAGAGAAGCTGCCAAGCCTCAGTCGAGAAATCGCTTCTGAGGCTGCCAACGTCTTTACGCACCTTGGCTTCGCGAATCTGTGGCGAGCGCTGCGCATTCGCTGGGATGACGGCAAGGTGGACGCCAAGACGCTCAAGCAAGTGACGGCGGAGCGCGATGCGGCAGTGGCCAAGCTGGCAGCGAACCAAGGCAGCGGCACCAAGTAGGCAAGTCGGCGTGGTTTGCCACGCCAAGAGGGGGAATCCGATGGAGCGGTTAGAGCGATTGGCTCGCACGCTTGTGCGTGCAGCAGATGGACTTCTCGCGCTACCACCAGATACGCTCTGGTGTTTGGCGGTGCTGGTGTCTGCCTGGTGGCTTCGCAATCGGGATATTGGGGCGACCTTCCGACTGTCGAGCGCGGGATTGAAGGCGGAACCTCTCTTTGCTCGCTTTGACCAAATCGACGGACTGCCCGATGTGGCTGCAAGCGGCATGTTGGAACTGGGACAGACCCCTGTGCTGACCCGCCAGCGCCTCGTCGAGCTGGCATCCAAAGGCGCTTCACTGACCGCGCTGGCGCAGTGGCCCGGCTGGGAACAAGCCAAGACGATCGTGCTCGAAGCCTACCCGCTGCCCGAGCCGACGGACGAGCTGGTCGCCGCGCTGCTTCGTCGTCGCTACACCTCTGAGGAGGCGGCAAGAATCCTTGCTGGCAAGAGCTAGTGGCGACGATCGAAGAGGCCAAGACCGCGATCATCTCGACGGCGCAGCGAATGGCTAAGTCTATCGCTTACTCCCGAGAGCACCTGACGGGAGCAGCGCTGGAAACGGCAGCGTCCGTCTTTACCACGGCGAACCTGTGGGCGCTCTGCATTTTGTTTGCCGGTTGGGTGATTGGCACGGTGGCTTCTGGTCCCATCGGCATAGCAGCCAATGCGCTTCTTGTTGCGTGGGGACTGTATTCGAGTTACGAAATCTTGACGGAGCTATTCAAGAACGGAAAGGAGTGGGCCGTTCTTTGTTACGAAGCCAAGAGCGATTCTGATTTGAAGGTCGCGGGTGCGGTGTTTGCCAAGCTGTTCGTAGGTGGCTTGGCCGATATGCTGCAAGTCGTCATCCTGCATCGCACGTTCCGGTCGCTGCGCGCCAAGATCAATAGCAAGATCCCGCCGCCTGCCGAAGTCGAGGGTTTCAAAAAGGGCTCAGAAGCGAAAGCCGAGCCGAAGACCGAGAGCAAACCTGCGACTGAAGAGGCCAAGGCCGATAAGTCGAAAGCGGAGGCGGCCAAGGACAAGGCGGCGCTGACCGAGCGGGCGAAGGAAGCCAGCGATGCAGCGAAGGAACGACTCAAGGAAGCAACCGTCGATACTGCGGCGGCTCTCGCTCCTGTGCGACCTAGCGGTTCGTCGATTTTGCCCGCCGTGGCGATTGTCGGAGGGGTCGTTGTGGTCGGGGCGACCGTCGCTTTGGTGGCATCACGGGGAAGCAAATGATGTGGCCGATTCCGTCATTTTGGATCATTGATACCGGCGAGAGCGTGCTCAAGAAGAGAGCGCACAAGAATCAACCGCATTCCGGCGTTGATATTCACTGCAATGCGGGAACGCCGATTTTGGCGGCAGCAGCCGGAATCATAATAGCTGTTGTAGATGGCCGGAAAAGCAGCAAAGCCGAAACACGGGCGGCTGGTTTGTTTGTAGAAATCGACGATAACAAAGAATACATCTTTCGCTATCTGCATTTGGGTGAGTGTGCGGTAAGCACGGGACAGACGGCGACCGAAGGGCTGTATCTGGGAACCGTGGCCGACGCGCATACGAGCGGACTCGGGAATCGTCCACATCTTCACTTTGAAATCCGGCGTCGGACAACAGGTGGCGGAATTGGCGCAGCCGTCGATCCGCTCCGTCTGCTACCGGCCAGGAGGGCGTAATGGGCACGGAAAACATCGACTGGAAAAACGCAGGGATTGGAGCAGCCAAGGTTGTGCTTGGGGTCGCAACCGTCGCCGCTGGTGCAACGGGCGGTCCGGCGGGGGCGACCGGCGTGCAGCAGCTTGGCTCGGGTTTGGATCAAGCGATGGGTGGTCTGGGCGTTGGCAACGTCGGTCTTTCGCAGACCGGAGCCCCAGCGCCACCAGCGACTTCACCACTGGCACAGGCGAGTCCAGCAGCGCCACCGCCGCCGTCTGCTCCCACGCAGCCCACAGTCACGCCGATCGCGACTGCGCCGATTGTGGTTCCGCAGACGCCGCCACTCGTGCCTCCGCAGTCACAGCCGTCGCGGCTCGAGCGCTTCGAGCGCGATGGTCGTCCGCTTCCGAGCCCGGCACCTCCGCCTGCCCCGACGGCAGAGGAGATCGAGCGGGCGAACCTCCTGCGCTCGCTGGTGTCGCGAAACTGGAGCCAAGACGAAGCGCGGATTCTTGAGGCTGGACGCTCTCGGGACAGCCTGCGGCTGATTGGGCCGATCGTGCCAGACACTACCATTCGAGTGAGCGCAGGTCCGATGGAGACGGTGCTCGGGGAGCGGGTCAAACAGGTGTCCGGTACGATTCGCGTCACAGGCTCAAGTCCGCCGTGGCTGCTTGCGTTTACGCGGTACTGGCTGCTGGGGACGGCGGAGCGCTCAACCATTGAGGGGAGCCTCTTGCAAGGCATTGCGGATAACGACCCGCTGCTTCGCACAGCGCTTGGACAGCTACCCGATGAAATCACACTGCCGCAAGTGGGCGCTGTGCCGATGGCCGAGCTGCAACGAGACATGGAGCGGCTGAGCGCTGAGCAGTTGTGGCTGCTGCGGGCAGCCGTAGCCGGATCACTGGCAAATAGGGGGAAATAGATGGCTCGATATCGCTGGGAGACTAAGACTGCATATGTGAATGGTGCTGGCACAGATGCAAACGTCTTTATCTCTTTGAGTGGTGACAAAGCATCGCTCAAAGAGACTGAGATCAATGATCCCGATTCCAATCAAGACTGGGAAAAGGGAGATATCAATCACGGACTGATCGAGACGGCTGACCTCGGCTGGATCAAGACCGGAACGCTCAAACACGATGGCTGGGGAGCTGGACCAGATTGGATGGTCGAGTACGTCAAGATCACCAATGATGAGGACGGACGCGAATGGCTAGCCGGTGTCAATGCCGAGCTAAAAGCCAATAACCCGTTTCGACTTGTGTTTAAGAACACGAGCCGGGGCCAGTTCGACGAGATGCAGCGACAGAAGGAGCTGGAAGTCGAGCAGCGGGAGCGGGAGCAATCGGCAGAAGACGCCAAGCTGGCCCGAGAGCGCAAAGTCGAGGACGCCAAGGCCGATACTCAGGACTGGAAGGCGGCGTCCAAGGCGCGGATGGAACAGCTCAAGTCGGAGATGGAGCGGGCCAAGGTCGCGGCGGAGGAGCAAAAGCTGCGCGAGGAGCTGGCCCGTATGCGCGGCGGGAGCACGCTGGACCCGACCATGCCGACACCGACGACGACACCGACGCCAATGCCGACAGGCGGGAGCATGAAGACCTACGAGGTGTTCGGCGTGCTCAACGGTCGGCCCGCACCGCTGACGGCGGCGGTCAACTTTGATCGGGCGACGGGTCGCGTTCTCGGCGTGAACGCTGGTTATCGAGTGATGGCGACGGACTCGCCGAGCGAAGGTTTTGGTCTGGCGGGCTCGCCCGGTCGGTGGTCGAGCTTCGTCAGCCAGAGCCCGCTGTTCTACGGGCTCGATCCGGATCGCGGAATTCTCGCGTGGGACGGATCGCGAGGACAAGTTCTCAATGCTTCGTACTTGTTACAGCTCTTTGGCGACTGGCGCCAGGCTGTCTACTAACACCCAAAATGGGGGGGGAATCATGGCAAAGGACATCACGGTAAGAGTCACAGGACAAAACCCGGACGGCACGATGAACATCAGCGTGCCCGACGGAACCAGCAACCCATTCATGCAGTCGAGCCAAACGGCGATGGTGCCGTACAATCCGTCGCCACAGGCTCAGACGGTCGGCTACCGGGCGCGCATGGGCTCGGTCGAGGTCATGTTCGCGTCGGAAGCGGACTTCCTCAAGGCCGACAAGGCGTTCCGCGAGCAGATGCAGGTCGCGAACGTGCCCGTGGTTGGCGGCGGCGGCATGGGCAGCGGCGGTAACAGCATGCTGCGCACCGGGGCAAGCATTGGCGAGGCGGCAGCGGCCTACTACAACGGGCGAGCCATCCGCAAGCGCATCGACGAGCTGGAGTTAGCGCTCGAGGCGCAGCGGCGAACGCAGGAAGCGCTCGGGCAGTACACCGTCAAGTACCCAGAGCTGGTTCCGGCGCTCGTGCAGTCTTTCCAGGCTGAGCGAGATGCCACGCTGGCGATGGCCCGTCTGCTGGAGGATCAGCTTCTCGCCGTGGATATTCAGACCGGCGCAGGCGTGGCGCGCGTGGTGTCTGAGGTGTGGGATGGCAACAACAACGCGAGCAACAGCATGTTTGGCAACAGCTCGCTGATGGCGGGCGGCGTGGGTCTGGGCCTGGGTCTGCTCCTGAGCCGAAACGACAACAAGAGCCGCGACTTCCGACGATAGCAACGACCACCAAAGGACACGAAACGATGAGCAACACCAAAGAAGTAATTGCCGGAGCCGTGGCGGTGGCACTGCCGCTGTGGGTTCGTGCGCAAGACGATACCGACCGCGATCTGCGGAACAACCGGCTCGACCTTCGGGACTTGGAGAACGAGCTGCGCGCCTGCTGCAATCACGGCGCGATGATTCGCTCGAAGCTGGCGATTGCCCAGGACGTGGGTGTGGGGCTCGCGCTGAGCAACCCCAAGACCACCGTGCCAGAAATCCTTCCCACTTCGACCCCGTATACGCGAGCGGTGATCGGCGAGGACACCATCAACGACTACAAGTATCCGCCCCGCGTCGGCAACTACTTGCCCAATGGGGCGCTGACCGAAGCGGGCGAGATGACGCGCCTGGCCTTGGCACTCGCGTTCCAAGAAAATCGAGCCTGGATCGAGGGCTTCACGCTGCCGGGCTCTCCTGCTCCAAGCGTGACGGCACAGATCTTCAGCGCAAGCCGTGCGCTGTCTACCGTCATTTCTGGATTGACCCTTAGCCGCAATGAGTGGACTTCGGCCTGGAAGCAATTGTTTGAAAGTGGGCTTCAGTCCATTGGCACGCCAATCATCAGCAACGTAAACGTCGCCAATGGCGTTGCTTCAGTAACGCCGATCGGCGGAGCCACTTTCACCAACCGAGCCATGCGGATTCGCGTCACCGCCTCCGGCGCGGGCGTCAACGCCTCCACCGAACTGGCAACGGTGACGTTCTCCAAGCCGTACCAGTCCGTTCCCGCTGTCGTTGGAAGCGATGGCCTTGTCGTGACGAATGTGACGACCGGGAGCTTCAGCATGCAGTACGGCCAGGCATTTGCTGCCGGTCAGGTCAGAGACTTTGCGATCGTGGTAGGGGTGTAGCCATGGGCAAGCTAGCCGATGAAATCCGCCGTCTAACGTCCGACCTGGGGGCTCGACGACTGGCAGAGGAGGTCGAGAAGCTGCAACAGCGTCTCGATGCTTGCTGCCCACCGCCTGTGCCAGTCGCGCCTGCTTCGCCGGATAAACCAAAGGAGTCCTAAATGCGTCGAGCGTGTGCTGTGATCGTTTTGTTGTTGGGTGGCTGCTTTTCGACCGATCCGGGGAACCGTCGATTTCCCTGTGACGAGTCACACGGCTGTCCCCCTGGGCAATCTTGCCAGAACAAGGTGTGCCAAGAAGACGTTCCAGCACCGCTCGATGCAGGGATGGACCTTGCCACAAGCCTTGATATGACGACTTCGCGATGCGCCGGCAGCGGTTATCCGATTGGCACAAAAGGTGTCTGGGCTTGTCTCGGGACGTTTTCGCCAGCCAAGCCTGCATCAAGCCTTTGTACGAACGGAAAGCTTTGCACAGACATTACGGGTTTAGTCACCAAGCAAGAATGCGACTCTGCACCAAATGGATTGGTAGGCGTCCTTGGTCAAGGTGCCACCAGTGTTGATGCCAAATGCGCTACAACGGGTCCAGTGTCGATGCTGATTGGCTGTGGCATACGATCCGGCCCGCTCCGCTCAGAGCCCGCACCCAATCCATGTAGGGGTCACACGCAGTGTCACTTGTGCAGCTCAAGCGGAATCGTCTGCAACATGACCGCTTTTCAAGTGGACGCACAGACCAACACCGATGCAAACACCGGGGTGCTGTGTTGTCCGTAGCCGATTGCTGAGCCGCTCATCGTAGCGAGCTGAGTCGTCATTG
>ERZ724524.3322-NODE-3322-length-10145-cov-4.209613_pt1 | contig 10145 bp, 6 predicted proteins | sample MGYA00376057_ERZ724524 | MGnify/ENA primary metagenome ERZ724524 (study PRJEB28724, sample SAMN07190888) | wastewater metagenome | isolation source: influent of sewage treatment plant in Hong Hong | place: USA: Christiansburg, Virginia | collected 2016-03-01 ...
CTCGATGTAGCGCACCGCGTCGTAGCCAAAGTAGCCCGCCAGGCCACCGCAAAAGCGCGGCAACCCCGGGCGCAACGCCACCTTGAAACGCTTCTGGTAGCTGGCAATGAAGTCCAGCGGATTGGCGGTGGACGTCTCCACCACCACGCCATCGGTCACGACCTCGGTGCGCGCGTCCTTGCCAAAGCCGCTGGCGCGCACCAGGGTGCGGGCCGGCAGGCCGATGAAGCTGTAGCGGCCAAAGCGCTCGCCACCAACGACGGATTCCAGCAAAAAGCTGTATTTGCCGCTGTCGGGGTCGGTGGTGGCCACCTCGCTGGGCACATGGGCCAGCTTAAGGTACAGCGACAGCGGTGTTTCCAGGTCGGCAAAGGCCTGGGCCATCAGCGGGATGCGGTTGAAACCCTGGGCAGCCAGGGCTTGGAATTCGGATTCGGAAATCACGGGTTGCGGTCCTCTCATTGCAGGGCGGCACCGGGTGCCACCAGCGCGCCGCTGGTTGACAGGGGCGCGTTTTATTCAAACCGATTCCCAGGACAGACCTGGAAAAGACTGGGTGCGCGCAAGGTGTCGGAGTTGGGGGTCCGTGCCGCTTGGTCGCGCAGAACCCGTGGGGCACTGCGCGGGGTTCGCCCGAAAAATCAGGCGTGTGTCGCAGTCACGGGTCCGGGCATGGCGGTCGATGTACGCCAGGGCCAGGCTCCCCGGTCGCTACAACCCGTAATAAAGATGTGGTGAACGAACATGGACCGAGTGTATCAAACCGGGCGCGGCCGCTGTTTTTGCCCCGGGCGGAGTGTGGACTCAGCAAAAACCCTAAGATGTCACAAGATGTAAACGGCGCAGAATAGCCTCATTAAAACGAACGACTGTTCACCTTTTTAGACTGGACCTCTTTATGCGTATCTTCAAACCCCTGTTAACCGGAACCCTGGCTTTACTGCTGGGGGCCGCTTCCCTTGCCGCCACCATCGAGATTGCCGGCGTCAAAGTCGAAGACAGCGTCACGGTGGCTGGCACCAAATTAATGCTCAACGGCGCCGGCATCCGATACAAAGGACCCTTCAAGGTCTACGTGGCCGAGCTTTACACTTCCAAAAAAGTGACCTCGCTGGACGAACTGATCGCGGCTCCCGGCCCCAAGCGTATGACCCTCGTCATGACACGTGAAATAGAGGCCAGCCCTTTTGGCAAACTGCTGACCCGTGGCATGGAAGACAACAACCCCAAGTCTGAAATGTCCAAACTCATTCCTGGCCTGATGAAAATGAGCGAAATCTTTACTGCCAACAAGAATTTCGTACCAGGCGACACCATTTTCATGGACTGGATTCCCGGAACTGGCTTGGTTATTTTCGCGCGTTGCAAGGTGCAGTCCGAGCCCTTCAAGGAACCCGAGTTCTTCAAGGCCCTGATGGGAATCTGGCTGGGCCCGCAGCCCGCGTACTGGAAGCTCAAGGACAACCTGCTGGGCGACATGTCCTGACCCACCAGCCCCCATGCAAACGACCTGCCGGCCCAGCGCCCGCAGGTCTTTTTTTTGCACCAATGCGGTGCGGCGCAATCTGTCATGACAAGGCCTTGAATTCCCGTTAGAGTGGGCACCGACACATTTGCTTACTCTTTCCCCCGGAAGGTCCTTGCGATGAAGCTCAGTCTCAAACTCCCCCTGGCTTTTGCGTTGGCGCTGGGTCTGCTCTTTCTGGGCGCCCTGTTTGGCATTTCCCGATTGAACAACTCCCTGGACGTCTTTGAACACCAGGTGCTGGGCACTGTCGGGGCGCACAAGAAAGTCGCGCAGATTGACGCCAAGTTCTCGACCGCCATTCAGGAGTGGAAAAACGTGCTGCTGCGCGGCAAGGAGCCCAAAGACCTGGACCGATATTGGGCCTCCCACCTCAAGGAGATGAAAGAGGTTCAGGACGGCCTGAAAGAGCTGGACAAAATGCAGCTGGATGGCGATGCCAGGACCACGCTGCAAAAACTCGACCAGGCCATTCCCGTCGTCGGCGAAGCCTACAAAAAAGCCTTTGAGGAATTCAAGTCTTCGGGCTTTGATTCGGCCGTCGGTGACAAGGCCGCACGTGGCAAGGACCGCGAGTCGGGCACGCTGATGACCGAGCTGAAAGAAAAACTCTCCAAAGCCGAGGTCGACACGTCGGCCGCCGCCACCAAAGACGCCAGCCGCAGCACCATGCTGGCCCTGATCGTCATGCTGGTGGTAACCGTCATTGGCTTGGGCGGCGCTATTTGGCTCAGCCGCCAGATCGTCACCTCCATGGCCCAGGCCGTTGACGTCGCCAAAGAGGTCGCCGGTGGCAACCTGGCCGTGCCCATCACCGTGAATGGCAAGGACGAATGCGCCATGATGATGCAGTCCCTGCACGACATGCAGGCCAACCTGTCCAGTCTGGTGATCAACGTGCGCCACGGCTCTGAAGGTGTGGCCACGGCCAGCGCCGAAATTGCCCAGGGCAACAACGACCTGTCGGCGCGCACCGAGCAGCAGGCCAGCGCCCTGGAAGAGACCGCTGCCTCCATGGAAGAACTGAGCTCCACCGTCAAGCAAAACGCCGACAGCGCCCGCCAGGCCAACCAGCTGGCACAAAGCGCGTCGTCGGTGGCCGTACAGGGCGGCAAGGTGGTGGACCAGGTGGTCGAAACCATGAAGGGCATCAACGAGTCCAGCCGCAAGATTTCCGACATCATCAGCGTCATCGACGGCATTGCGTTCCAGACCAATATTCTGGCGCTCAACGCAGCCGTAGAGGCCGCTCGCGCCGGCGAACAGGGCCGGGGCTTTGCCGTGGTCGCCAGCGAGGTGCGCTCGCTGGCCGGACGCAGCGCCGAGGCGGCCAAGGAAATCAAAAGCCTGATCAACGCCAGCGTGGAGCGTGTCGAGCACGGCACCGCACTGGTGGACCAGGCGGGCACGACGATGACCGAAGTGGTGGACAGCATCCGCCGGGTCACCGACATCATGGGCGAGATCAGCGCCGCCAGCAACGAGCAGTCCATGGGCGTGGCGCAGGTGGGTGAGGCCGTCATGCAGATGGACCAAGCCACGCAACAAAATGCCGCACTGGTCGAAGAAATGGCCGCCGCCGCCAGCAGTCTCAAGGGCCAGGCCCAGGATCTGGTGCAGGTGGTGGCAGCCTTCAAGGTCGACGGCGGCAGCAGCCCCGGACGCCCGCCAACCCGGGCGGTTGCACGCGCCCCCCTGGCCAGCAAGCCTGCACAAACGCTGCGCAAACCTGGCGCCCCTGCACCCAAGCTGGCCAGCACCCCTACCAGCCCCGCAAAACCGGCCGCAGCGGCTACGGCTTTGCCCAAGCCGGTGACAACGGCCAAGGCCAAATCGACCCCGACCGGTGGTGATGACGACTGGGAAACCTTCTAAGACCGTGTCCCCCTTGTCGGCGGCGGACATTCCGCTGGGCGAGCAAGGCATCACCATCCTGCGCCGCTCGGCCGCGCTGGTGGCGCTGGCCGCGCTGGTCGTGACGTTGAACAACGTTCACACACGCGACTTTCAGTGGATTGAAATCTCCGGGCTGTTCGGAACCGCGCTGGGTGCTGCCGTGTTTGGGCTGCTCAAACGCGGACACTACCATCCGGCCGTGCGGCTGTACATCTGGGGCGCCGGCCTGATCATCATGGTATTCACGTTCATCGCAGCGGGCGTGCGAACACCCTCGCTGGTGTTTCTGCCGGTGCTGTGCATGGCCGCGGCCTGGCTGATCAACGTGCGCAACGCCCTGTGGCTGGCCGCCTGCAGCCTGCTGGTGATCGGTTTCCATTTGGTGGGCGAGTACCTGGGCTACGCACCACCCAATATACAGCGCAACAGCCTGAGCTATGCGCTGATGTATGGATTCACATTTGTGGCGGCCGCAATTGTTGCCTGGGGCTCTACCCGCAGCTTCATGTCTGCGCTCGATCACGCACGCGGTCTGTCTGACGACTTGATGCGGCAGGTCGAGCAACTGCGCCAGTCGGAGGAACGTTTTTCAGCCCTGTTCAGGGCCAATCCGCTGCCATCCTCCACCGTCGACCAGGACGGCCGCCACCTGGATGTCAACGACGCGTGGATTGCCTCCTTCGGCATCCGCTTGCCGGACGCCGTTGGAAAAACCGCACAGGAGCTGGGCATCTGGACCGAGCCCGCCGAACGCATGGCCGTACGCCAGGAATTGCTGCCACGGGGTCGCGTCAATGGTGCTGCCATGACGCTGCGCACCGCGGGGGGCACGCTCAAGCCTTTTTTACTGTATATCGCGCCGGTGGAATTCGGTGGTCAGCAGCGCTTCGTGACCTCCATGCTGGACCAGTCGGACCGCCGGGCCGCCGAGGACGCGCAACGCGCCGTTCACGATGCACTGGAACACAGAGTGGCCGAGCGCACGGCAGAACTCACCCGCACCGTACAGACCCTGCAGGCCACGCAGAACGAACTGGTGGAAGCCGAGAAGCTGGCCTCGCTGGGGTCCATGGTGGCCGGCATTTCCCACGAACTCAACACACCCCTGGGCGTGGCGGTTACCGTTGCCAGCACCTTGAAACTGCACGCCGAGCAACTCCAGCGAGCGGTCGCCAATGACCAGCTACGGCGCTCGACGTTGAACGAGTTCCTGGCGCAACTGGAGGAAATGGCGGAGCTGGTTCTGCGCTCCACGGAGCGGGCGGCCGAACTGGTGCGCAGCTTCAAGGAAGTGGCAGTGGACCGCGCCTCGGACCGTCGGCGCCGGTTTGCAGTGCGGGATCTGATTCGCGACATTGTGAACGCGGTCCAGTCGGGTGCCGACACGCCCCACATCACGCTGATCCAGGACATCCCCGACGCCATCGTCTGCGATACCCTGCCCGGTCCGGTGGGCCAGGTACTGACCAATCTGGTGCAAAACGCCATGCTGCACGCCTTTGCCGAGGGCAGCCAGGGCTGTATCACCATTGCCGCCAGTGCCCGCGGCGATGGCGCCGAGCGCCAGGTTGCGCTGACCGTGCGTGACGATGGTGTGGGCATGTCCGAACACGTCCGCCACCACGCCTTCGACCCTTTCTTCACGACCCGTTTGGGGCATGGCGGTTCGGGCCTGGGGCTTTCGGTTTCGCACCGGCTGGCCACTGCGGTGCTGGGCGGCAGCCTGACAGTGGAGTCCACCCCGGGGACCGGCAGCTGCTTTACGTTTTGTTTCCTGCAGGACTTGCCAAATTAGCCCCCGCGTTCCCGCACCCAGTCCACCAGTGCGTGGGCTTCCAGCGGTTTGCTGTACAGATAGCCCTGGCCCTTGTCGCAGCCCAGCTCCGCCATGAGGCAGGCCTGACCTTCGGTCTCAATCCCCTCTGCCACAGTGCCCAGCCCCAGCGTCTGGGCCATGCGGATGGTGGCTTCGATCAGCACCCGGTGGTAGGCACTGGTTTGTGCCTGACTGACAAACGAGCGGTCCACCTTGACAAAATTGACCGGCAATTCATGCAGGCACGACAGCGACGAATAGCCGGTGCCAAAGTCATCCAGCGACAGGGCCACGCCCAGCACCCGAATGGCGTGCAGTGTGCCCAGCACCGCCGCATCCTGCGCGGCCAGGCTTTCGGTCACTTCGAGCACCAGCTGCTGGGCCGAAAGCCCATTGGCGCGCAGTGCGTCACGCACATCGTCGACCAGACCCGGCTGGCGCAACTGGGCCCTTGAGAGGTTGACGGCCAGCGTCACGGGCGGCTCCATGCGGGGCACAAAGGGCATGGCGGCAAACGTGTGGCAGGCCGTCTGCAAAACGAACTGCCCCAGTGCGCCAATCAGCCCGCAGGCCTCCGCAACCGGGATGAACTCCACCGGCGAGACCATGCCACGCACGGGATGTCGCCAGCGCAGCAGCGCTTCCACCCCGGTGAACGCGCCGTTGGCCAGATTGACCAACGGTTGGTACACCACAAACAGCTCCTGCTGCTCCAATGCCAGACGCAAATCGTTTTCCAGTGCCACCGACGCCCGCACCTGCTGGCGCATGGAAGGCTCAAACATCACATAGCGCGCCCGCCCGGTGCGCTTGGCCTCGTACATCGCGATGTCGGCATCGCGCAGCACGCTGTCGGCGTCGTCCGCCGCATGGCTGCTGGTCACGATGCCAATACTGGCCGATGACACCACCTTGTGGACGCCTATGGTGTAGGGCAGGGACAGCACATCGATCAGGCGCCCGGCCACGATTTCGGCATCCAGGTCGCCGCGAATATTGTCCAGCAGCACGACAAATTCGTCGCCACCAATGCGGGCCGCCACATGCGCAAAATCACTGCTCTGGATCAGGCTGTCACCGGGACGCAGGCTCTCCTGCAAGCGGTCGGCAATCTCGCGCAACAAGGCATCCCCCACACTGTGGCCCAGCGTGTCGTTGACCTGCTTGAAGCGGTCGAAGTCCATGAACAGCACGGCAAACTGGTAGCCCGGCTGCGCACGCCCGCGCGCAATCGCCTGTTCAATGGCGTGCAGCAGCACGCTGCGATTGGGCAGCTGGGTCAGGCCATCGGTGCGGGCCGCCACCCGCAGCTCGTGCTCCATGGCCTTTTGGGCCTGCACATCCAGCGCCACGCCCGCCATGCGCAGCGCCTGGCCGTTGACCGCACGGTCGACCACCGCGCCCACGAACATGATCCAGATCCAGCGCCCCGCAGCATGGCGGATGCGGATGGACATGCGCAGCGCCACCTCCGAGCTTCGCATCTGCGCCCTCACCGCGGCCAGCCAGGGTTGCAGGTCATCAGCATGGATCAGGGTATTCCACTCGCTGGCGGTCATGCCCATCTGCCCCTTCTGGTAGCCCATGGTCTCCCGCAGCCGATCATTGCACTGCATGGCGCCGCTGGTCACGTCCCAGTGCCAGGTTCCCAAGCCGGCCCCGTCCACGGCCAGTGTCAGCAACTGCTGCTGCGCGCGCACATCGGTCAGGTCGGTCGCCACCAGCACCCAGCCAGACAGAACACCGGCATCGTCGTGCATGGGTTGCAAGTCCACCAGCGCCCAGCGGGGCTCGCCGGTGGTCGAGCGGATGGAGATTTCGCGCTTCAAGCCACGCCCGTGCGACACCGCCTCTTGAAACTGGCCAAACGCCGCCGGGTCGGCGCTACCGCGCGCCAGCAGCACGCCAAAAATCTGGCCCACCGATTCTTGCGCGGTAAACCCCGTGCTGGCGACAAATGCCTGGTTGACCCATACCACCCTGCGGTCGGCATCGGCCAACAGCACGGGGTTGGAACTGCGCTCGGCCACCATGGCCAGGCGCTGCAGGCGCAAGGCCAGACTGGCCTCCGATTCGGCCGGCAACGGGGCGTTGTGGTCAGGCATGGTGAAGACCGGGTCTCACGCGCCGACCGGCTTGTGCCGCAAGGCGGCCAGTGCCCCGCGCATGGCGTCGATCACGCCTTTGTAATCCGGCTTGCCAAAGATGGCGCTACCGGCAACGAAGGTGTCGGCCCCGGCATCGGCCACGCGGCGGATGTTGTCGACCTTGATGCCACCGTCCACTTCGAGGCGGATGTCCTTGCCGCTTGCGGTGATGCGCTTGCGCACGTCTTCAATCTTGCGCAGCGCCGAGTCGATGAAACTCTGGCCGCCAAAACCGGGGTTGACGCTCATGATCAGCACCAGGTCGATGTCATCGATGACCCAGTCCAGCACGTCCAGTGGTTCGGCCGGGTTGAACACCAGCCCGGCCTTGACGCCCTTGGACTTGATGGCCTGGATTGAGCGGTGCACGTGGCCGGAGGCGTCGGGGTGGAAGCTGATGTAGTCGGCACCGGCCTCGGCAAACAGGGCGGCTAGCGCATCGACCGGCGAAATCATCAGATGCACGTCGATGGGCACGGCCACGCCGGCCGGGGTTTTGGCATGCGGCTTCACGGCCTGGCAGACCATGGGGCCAAAGGTGAGATTGGGGACGTAGTGGTTGTCCATGACGTCAAAATGGATCCAGTCGGAACCGGCGGCGATGACGTTTTTGACCTCTTCGCCCAGGCGGGCAAAGTCGGCAGAGAGGATGGAGGGGGCGATTCGAAAGCTCATCCCCGGAGTTTAATCAGTTCCGGATAGCATTGCGCCTATGCCCAAGTACCAAATCTCTGTTGAAGTAGTTCCGCAATTCCTGCCCGAGCAGTCCACGCCGGACGAGGACCTGTATGTGTTCGCCTACACCATCACCATCACCAATACCGGCGACATCCCGGCCCAGGTGATTTCACGCACCTGGAACGTCAACGACGCCAATGGCCACACCGAAAAGGTCAAGGGCCTAGGCGTGGTCGGCCAGCAGCCGCTGCTCAAGCCCGGCCAGGCCTTCGAGTACACCAGCGGCACCCGCTTGCGCACGCCCACCGGAACCATGCACGGCAGCTTTTTCTGCGTGGCCGAAGATGGTGAAAAGTTCGATGCCGATGTCCCCATGTTCGTGCTCGACGCGCTCAGCGGCGACACCGGCGTGGGCGGATCGCGTACCCTGCACTGATGACAGCACCCGCATCCGCCAACCGCTCCTTGCCTGACTCCGGCCCGCCCAACACCCTGCCGGCTCTGCTGGACGCCATGGATCCGGATGCAGATGCGGTGCACCGCCATCTGTGGCTGATCGCACTGTTTGACTGGATTCAGGACGAGGGCCACGCCGGTGCGGATGCATTGGCGCGCATGGGCGCCTTTCTGGATGCCGTGGAAGCCAGCCCCGAGACCACCGTGCGCTTGCAGGTCTGGTGGCGCACGTTGATTGATTCGGTGGACGGCACGACCCTGCTGTCCGACTACGGTTTTGCATCGCGCAACGCCTTTGTCACCGAACTGATTGAGCGCCTGCACTACAAGCTGTTGCCGACCTCGCCCGAAACGTCGGACGCCTCGGAGCTGTTCGCCCTGGTGCTGCCGGGCGTACAGGACGCGCAGTGGCTAGCCGCCCTGCCCGGCCCGACGCTGGAGCGACTGGGCCGCCTGCTCAGCGCACCGGCCACCGGCCCCCTGGTGGCCGTCGCCCCCACACTGACCTATTGGCAAGCCACCGTGCTGGAGGCCATTACCTTTTGCGCCGCCCAGGTTCGTGCGGCAGGGCTTTCGCCCGAGATACGCCTGCGCATGAGCACCCCGGCGCTGGAGGCCAGCCCCTTCCATACCCTGGCGTCTGACTTCGACGCGCTACGCGATGCCTGGCTGGCCCAGCAGGGTGGGCACGGCAGCGCGGACAGTGTGGCGCAGGCCGTACAACACTTTCGTGCCCAGCTCGACGCCTGCCGCCATGCCGCAGCATCCGTCTACACCCACCTGGATGCCCATGGCATTTCCGTCGACCTGGTGTTCCGGCTGCGCCAACTGCGCGAACGCGTGCTGCGCATCCGCGCCCTGCTGGACTGCCTGCTGGGCGAGCCCACCCATCTGTACACCGCGCAGCTGTTCGCGCACCTGGCCAGCGTCGGCCAGTACCAGCGCAGCGTGCGCGCGCTGTTCTCCCACAGCACCTCGCTGCTGGCGGCCAAGGTGGCGGAGCGCAGTTCGGAAACCGGTGAGCACTACATCACCCGCACACGCGGCGAATACCGCAGCATGCTGGGCCAGGCGGCGGGTGGTGGTGCCCTGACCGCTGTCACCACCTTTCTGAAGTTCGCCGTCATGGCGCTGGGTCTGTCAGCGTTCTGGAATGGCTTCTGGTCGGGCGTGGTCTACGCCGCCAGCTTCGTCGTCATCCAGCTGCTGCACTGCACGCTGGCGACCAAGCAGCCGGCCATGACGGCGCCGGCCATGGCCGCCAAGCTGCGCGACTTTTCCGATGCCAGTGCGCTGAAGGATTTCGTCGACGAGGTCACCCACCTGGTGCGCTCGCAGGTGGCAGCAGTGCTGGGCAATGTGGCAGTGGTGTTTCCGGCGGTGCTGCTGCTGTCGTGGGGTCTGCAGCTGCTCGGCGGCCGCCCGATGATTGATGCCAAGGAAGCCCAGCACGTGTTCCACTCCCTGACCCTGCTCGGCCCGTCGCTGTTCTTTGCGGCCTTGACCGGCGTGTTGCTGTTTGCCTCCAGCATCCTCGCCGGCTGGGCCGAAAACTGGTTTGTGCTGCACCGGCTGGACTCGGCCATCCGCTACAACCCGGCGTTCACCCGGCGCCTGGGTGCCGCCC
>ERZ724524.3330-NODE-3330-length-10125-cov-3.094439_pt1 | contig 10125 bp, 6 predicted proteins | sample MGYA00376057_ERZ724524 | MGnify/ENA primary metagenome ERZ724524 (study PRJEB28724, sample SAMN07190888) | wastewater metagenome | isolation source: influent of sewage treatment plant in Hong Hong | place: USA: Christiansburg, Virginia | collected 2016-03-01 ...
ATCGCAACCAGCATCTGCTCGAGCAGCAGGCCGACGATGCCGATGACGAAGATGGCGATGATGATGTGTTCCACCTTCAAGTTGTTCCACTCGTCCCATACCCAGAAGCCGATACCGACACCGCCGGTGAGCATCTCGGCGGCCACGATCACCAGCCACGCGGTGCCGATGGAGAGGCGGATGCCGGTCAGCATATAGGGCAGCACCGCAGGAAAAAGGATCTTGGTAAAGATCTTCCACTCCGAAAGGTTGAGCACCCGTGCCACGTTCATGTAGTCGGAAGGCACACGCGTCACACCCTGCGCCGTGTTCATGATCATCGGCCAGATCGAGCAGATGAAGATGGTCCAGGTCGCTGCCGGGTCCGCTTTCTGGAATACCAGCAGGCCGATCGGCAGCCAGGCCAGTGGCGAGACCGGCCGCAGCAGGCTGATGATCGGGTTGACCATTGCCGACAGCGTGGCAAAGCGTCCGAGCATGAAACCGAGCGGAATACCGATCGCCGCTGCAATACCGAAGCCGATACCGACACGCTTCAGCGACGAGAGTACGTTCCAGCCAATGCCCTGATCGTTCGGCCCGTTGGAATAGAACGGATCGGAAAACAGGGTCACCGCGGCCTTCCAGGTCTGCACCGGCCCCGGCAGGCGGCCACCCGCCGAGAGCGTTGCCAGGTACCAGATGCCGATCAATACGACGAGCCCGATGACCGGCGGCAGCACGGCACGGGCAACCGCGTTAATTAACTCCCGAACACGTCCCGGCGCTCTCGGCGGCAACGGCGCCTTGGCTGTCTCGACGGGCGCAGCTGCCACCGCCTTCTCCACCGTGCGCTGTGCAGGGTTATCCGGCGGTGAGGGGGTGGCAGCGGTGGCAGCGGTGGCAGCGGTGGCACCGCTGCCACTTGCTGCTGTAGCCGGCATGGCGCCGGCAAACACGATTGCAGTCATGATTTTCTCCTGTTTCGCTCAGGCCTTGACCTTGAAACCGGCGGCGTATTTTTTCGGGTCCTTGCCGTCCCAGACCACGCCGTCGATCATCTTGGTGCTGCGCATGTCGCTCTTCGGCACGCTGATGCCAACACGCGCCGCAGCCTGCCTGTAAAGATCGACCTGGTTCACCTTCTTCGCCACGGCGAGATAATCCGGATCGTCCTTGAGCAGACCCCAGCGCCTGTGCTGCGTCAGGAACCACATGCCGTCGGAGAGGTAGGGGAAATTCACCGCGCCGTCGTTGAAGAACTTCATGTGGTTCTTGTCGTCCCAGCTCCGCATTTGGGTACCTGCGAGACCGTTCGAGTAGCGGCCGAGCATGCGTTCAAGAATCACGTCGGTGTCGGTGTTGACATACGCCTTCTGCGCGATAGTCTCGGCTGTCTCGCGGCGGTTGGCGAGCGAGGCGTCGATCCAGCGGCCGGCCTCGATGATGGCGCACATCATCGCCAGCGCTGTCTTCGGATACTTGGCGACGAACTCGGCCGTGGTACCGAGCACCTTCTCCGGGTGATCGACCCAGATGTCCTGCGTCGTCACCGCCGTGAAGCCGATCTTGTCGATGATGGCGCGGTTGTTCCACGGCTCGCCGACACAGAAGCCATCCATGTTGCCGACACGCATGTTGGCCACCATCTGCGGCGGTGGCACGGTGATCGTCTTCACGTCCTTCATCGGGTTGATGTCGTTCGCCGCCAGCCAGTAGTACAGCCACATCGCGTGGGTGCCGGTGGGGAAGGTCTGGGCGAAGGTGTATTCGCCGGGCTTCGAGGTAATCAGCTTCTTCAGGCTGGCGCCGTCGGTAACGCCGGCGTCCTTCAGCTTGTTGGCCAGCGTAATCGCCTGGCCGTTGTGGTTCAGCCCCATCAGCACCGACATGTCCTTCTTCGGCCCGCCGATGCCGAGTTGTACGCCGTAGATCAGGCCATACAGCACATGCGCCGCATCCAGCTCGCCGTTGACCAGCTTGTCGCGCACGCTGGCCCAACTGGCTTCCTTGGTCGGCACGATCTTGATGCCGTACTTCTTGTCAAAGCCCTTGGCTGCGGCCATGACAACGGAGGCACAATCGGTCAGCGGGATGAAGCCGATCCGCACTTCCGCCTTTTCCGGTGCATCGGAACCTTGTGCCCAGGCCCCTGCGTTCAGGCCGGGGAACATGCTGAGCAGCGAAGCACTGGCAGCAGCCTTGACGAAACCACGGCGCGTGAGGAGATCGTCCTTCTTGTCCATGATGCTTTCCTTTCTGGTGGGGTATTGATAAAACCTCTATCGCAACCACCGTGCCAGCCTCGAAAAACAAGGACTAAACGCTTTTTTTCAACCACTTGGATGACTTCATCACGCCGTGCTGAATATGCAAATTGCACTATTGCAGTGCAACAGACGGGTGCATGCGCACGTTGTTGGCGTCAGGAGATCTCGCGCTGGCTCAACACAAGGCGCAGATCCCTCGTGCCGCGATCGGCGCCTGTCGTGACCGTGAAGCCGAGGTTTCGTGCAAGGCCCTGCATGCGCAAGTTGCTCTCCAGGGTTTCGCCACGCAGCTCGCCGATACCGTGGCTGCAGCAGTAACCGATCAGATTCTTCAGCAGCAGTTTCCCGAGGCCGCCGCCCTTGATGTCAGAGGCGATAACAATCGCAAAGTCTGCAAACGTGCAGCCCGGTGTAACAACGGCGCGCACTTCACCGAGTGCATGCTCGACCCCGTTGCCATCACGTTCGATGGCCACCAGAGCCATTTCACGATCGTAGTCAATCTGCGAAAAACGGGCGAGGCGAGTACGCGGCTGGCTTCTCGCCGAGTCGAAAAAGCGCATACGGGAATCATCTGGTGAAAGCGAATTGAGCAATTCACCGAGGATGTTTTCGTCTTCGGGCCGAATCGGACGGATCAATAGCTTGCGCCCTGCCCATTCCACTTGCTGTTCGAGTTCTCGTGGATAGGGACGAATCGCAAAGCGGCGGAAGCCGAGCTTGCGCTCCCGTGGCTCAATGCTGATTCGTGCCTCCAGGGCGATCACGCCAGTAGCCTCGATATGCAACGGGTCGATTTCGACACCGGCCACCTCATCAATATCGGTGAGCAGCTGCGACAGGCGAACCAGTGCGTTGCTCACGGCGCTCCGCAGCGCGGCGCGCTCGGCTTCCGGAAGACCATCGGCAAAGCGGCTGCGCGCTACCAGATCGCCGGCCAGCACCAGGTTGAGCGGTGGCAACGCTACGACCAGGCGGCCATCGCGAATGCCGGCCGCTGCTGCCGGGCCAAGGTAGATCACCGGGCCGAATACCGGATCATCGGCAACGCCCAGACGCAGCGCGGGAGCACCGCTGCGCGTGGCGCTCGGTCGCAACTGGTAGCCGCTGACCCGCCCTTCCGGGTGCTGTGCGCGAGCCCGGCTGCGCAGACTGCGCACCGCAAGGTGGATCTCGGCCGACGAACGAAGTCCGGAAACGCTCTCCGAAAACTCGGCGCCATTGGCAAGCACCAGCGCAAGGTCAACGGGATAGCCGATTTCATCGGCGCTGCTGATCGCCCGGTCGATGCTGCCTGCCAGCGGAAACTCGCCGACGGCCAGACCATAGGCCTGCAACACATTTTTTGCCTGCCGTGATGACAGTGTTCGCTCGCCAGCGGCAAGCGCTTCGCCGATAACAATGCGGGCTGCAGCGGCGTCCGGCGAAAAGCCCTCTGCCAGCGATGGCGGCATCTGCATCAATAACTCGCGATTGCGCCAGTAACTGACGACCCCGAGAAACACCGCAATTGCCATTTCCGGCGACTCATGGCTCAACACACCATGTGCGGCAGCGATCTTTTGCGCCTCCTGCATGGCCGCCCCGCCAACCCAGCAGGTAAAGACATTGCACGCCGTGCTTCGGGAAGCCTCGCAGATGGCAGCAGCGACTTCAGCACTTGGCGCATAGGGAGACGGCGAATAGACCGTCAGGACGTTTTTCGTATGGTTGTCGGCCAGTACGGCGGCCACCGCCTCGCCCCATTTCTTCGGTGTCACATCCGCTGGCAAAGCCATGGGATTGGCCAGTGTTGATCGCATCTGCAACAGTTTTTCGAGATGCTTCAAGGTGCCTGAAGACAGCGCGCCAAGTTGGCCGCCAGCACGGGTCAGCGCATCGCCGGCGATGCGCCCGAGACCATGGCCGTTGGAGAGAATGGTCAGGCTTTCACCGCGCAGCGGGCGTATGCGCGCCATCGCCTCGATGGCTTCGAACAGATCGCCGAGCGTATTGATGCTGACCCAACCGGCGCGGCGCAATGCGGCATCGTAAACATCGGCGGTGGAAAATGGTCCACTGCCCTCGTGCCGGCCGCTTACCGGGCCGGGCTGGATGGTGATGACCGGCTTGTTGCGAGCTGCCGCACGCGCCGCCGACATGAACTTGCGCCCCGCCGAGACTTCATCGAACTGCACCAGGATCGAATGGGTATCGGGGTCGGCGGCCAGCCAGTCGAGCACATCGGCGAGATCGACGTCGAGATCGGAGCCGAGGTGCAACACCGTCGAGAAACCAATGCCCTTGCTGTTGGCCCGATCGAGGATAGCCGCCGTCAACGCTGTTGACTGCGCAACCAACGCGATCTTGCCTGGCGTAATGGGAACCGGCGTAGCGCTGGCGTTCAAGCCGATGGCCGGCACGACCAGGCCACCGCTACCCGGCCCGAGAACGCGCACCAGATTCGGCTTGGCCGCTTCCCGGATGGCCTTGCGCGCCTTATCGATCGCGCTGGCACTCATCCTGTGCCACATCCACGGCCCGACGATCACGGCTCGGGTGCCACGGGCGCCGAGTTGCGCGATGATCGACGGCACCAGATCCAGCGAGGCCGCAATGATGGCCAGATCGGGCGCAACCTCGAATTCGCCGAGGCGAACATCGTGACCGACGTGGATCAGCGGGCGCTTTCTTGCGCTGACCGACATGACCGGGCCACTGAAGCCGCCAGCCGCGAGATTGGACAGCACTACCTCGGCGTAACGGCTTGGCTCGTCGGGTTCGGCGACCATCGCGACCGACGCGGGGCGAAAAAGGTATTCGAGGTTGCGGACAGTCATGGCTTCCTAGCGCGCGGAGCGCTGCTGATCAATGTCGACGTGCTTGTACCACGGGATTCGATACCATTGCAGAAAAGGCCGGATTTGTACTGCAGCAGAAGTTGGCGCGGGCATCAAACCCGGCATGGAGAATAAACAGCGCGCTGACCGGAAGACCGGCTCATGCTGACCGGCTCACAGCAAGACTGCTGAAAGACTCAGGCGGCTTCGCCATGGTGACGCATGATTCTGGCCAGCGCCTCGCGGCCGATCAGCGTTTCCGCTGCATCGAAAAGTTCGCGCTCTTCAAAACGGACGTGTGCCGTCAGCAGATCGGCAAACCGGAGCAGGATATCTCCATCGGGAATTTCCAGATCACGAACCAGGCGGTGCATGGCGCGGTGCTCGATCAGGGTGCGGGCAACGATGGCGCTGCCACCCAGCGCTTCCAGCCGGGGTAGCAGACATTGCTCCTCTTCGCGAAAATGGGGAAGCAATTCGGCCTCAAACACTTCGCGCGCCTGATTGCAGGCGGCATCGATCTTGATCTCGTCGCCGCTTTCGGCCGCACGACGCCAATGCAGCGCCAATTTAAGCGCGGTATGGTGTTCGCGGGAGAGATCCTGGAGTTCCGGGCAACGTTTCATGCCAAACAGTGTTGTCCCGGCATGAATATTAGTCTTTGATGATCATCAAAAACTTTGCGCAAGACCCAAGGCGTAAGTGGCCATGGCCTGCACGATGGCCTCGGTTTCGCCCACGGGAGGGCTGAGCACGAAGCGAACGTCGGGATGCGCGCTGCGCAGCTCATCCATGAGCACCGGCACGTCGTTCTTGAGGTGCCCCCCTTGAGCGATGAACATGGGCACCACGGAAATCGCTTCATAGCCCTCTTCCACCAGCTTGCGGGCACAGTCGCCCAGGTTGGGGGCCATGAATTCAAGAAAGGCGAGCTCGACACGCAGCTTGGGATCGCGCTGCTGCACAGCGGCACGCACACGGCGCATCGGGTTGGCCCACTCGGGGTCGCGGGCGCCGTGCGCAAAAAGAATGAGAGCGGTTTTTTCCATGGCTGGCAGTTTAGCGCAGCAAGAACATCAGCAGCACGAAATTGAGCAGCAGCGACACCGCCGCGATCAGTTTCCATGCACGCACCGGGTTGCGGTCGAGCAGCGGCATGCGCTGTGGCGCGCGGACCGGGCGTGAAGCACCACGCTCCAACGCGAGCAAGAATTCCTCGGCAGTTTCAAAACGCTGGGCTGGGTCAAGCGCCACCGCCTTGAGCAGGATGTTTTCCACCCAGCCGGGAATCTCGGGCCGCCAGCGTGTGGGCGGCACCGGCTCGCCAAACTTGGGGTGCTGGAAGGGTTCGACCTCGCCATAGGGATACTTGCGCGTGAGCAGGTGATAAAGCGTTACCCCGGCGGCGTATAGATCGTGCCCGACAGTGGCCGGCACACCATCGAGCAACTCGGGCGCCATGAAACTGGGCGTGCCGGGGTTGCCGGCCGCAGCACTGCTTTCGCCGGCGCTGATCGCGACGCCGAGATCGAGAATACGCAGGCGGCCGTCCTGCCCGAGATGGATATTCGCCGGCTTGATGTCGCGGTGCGCAATCTCCAGCCGGTGCAATGACGAAATACCCTTGAGCAGGCGGATGCCATGCTGGATCACCTCAGCCACGGTGAAATGGTGATCGGCGTCAAGCATCTGCTGCAGCGTCGCACCTTCATGCCAGGTCATCAGAAAATAGAGGCAGCTGCGCTCGTCGGCAGGCAGCAGTTGCGGGAAAAAGGGCGAAACAACCCGACGGGCGCGCCACTCTTCCATGATCAGGCCGGAAATAAGCTCGTTGTCGCCATCGCACTCCGGGCGCAGGGTCTTCAGCACCAGGCGCTGGCCACTCTTCTTGTCGCGAACGCGATAGAGCTGGGTGATGCGGGAGTCGTGCACCACCTCTTCGACTTCCAGCCCGTCAAGTTCCTGGCCTGGCCTGAGACGCGGCGGCAAAGGCAAACGGGCACTGTTTTCAAGGCTATCGCGCAGATTGGGGGGCGGCAACGTGAGCGCTTCAAGCACCACCGCCGAGGCATTGTCCTGCCCGCCCTGGGCCAGTGCCAGGCTGGTCAGCGCCGCAGCCGCCAGTTGTGCTTCGGGGTTGGCCAGCAGGGTGTCGACCAGCGTTGCCTCCGGCAGCACCCCCCAAACGCCATCGGAGAGCAGCACAAGGCGATCGCCCTCTTCCATCTCGCCCTCGGCATAGTCGAGCCGCAAGTGGGCATCGAGACCGACCGCGCGCGACAGCACGTTCTTCAGTTCCGGGTGATCCCATAGGTGATCGACGGTCAGCCGCAGCAGCTTGCCGGCACGCAGCAGGTAGATGCGTGAATCGCCAATATGTGCCGTGTAGTAGCGGCGACCGCGCAGAACCACGGCGGAGAGGGTCGTCGCCATGCCGGCCAGTTCCGGATCGCGCGCCGATTGCGAAAGAAGCCAGCGATTCAGCGCTGTGACGACTTTATCAATGGCACGATGCACGCCCCAGGTGTCCGGTGTCGCGTAGTAGTCGCAGAGCAGGCCGCGGACCGTGTATTCGGAAGCCTCGCGCCCGCCCTTGTGGCCGCCCAGCCCGTCGGCCAGCGCGGCGACCAGGCCCTTGTTCTCCAGCTCCTGTCCTTCTGGGGTGACCAGCCCGCAGAAATCCTCGTTCCGCTCGCGCGGACCGGTGAGGGAGGAATGGCCGACGGCAACGGAAAGCGGCATGGAGAAAACCAAGGAAGAGAAGACGGAACCGGAAGTGTAACGCTCGCGGCGCAACGATCGCCAAACGGCGCCGTCATTCCGGCGAACGCCGGAATCCAGTGGCTGAATCTGGATTCCGGGTCACGCCCGGAATGACGATCCGGCGGTAACGGTCAGATCTTGGCGGCCGTCAGATGCGAGGCTCCCCAGGTGGTGCGCCACCGGGTCTTGACGCCGGTGAGGCCGACCAGCGCCAGCACGGCGAGCGCGGCGAAGATCAGGAAGCCGCTCTGATAGCTGCCGGTAAGCTGCTTCGAGTAACCCAGCGACGAGGCCAGGTAGAAGCCGCCCACACCACCGGCCATGCCGACCAGACCGGTCATGACACCGATCTCCTTTTTGAAGCGCTGCGGCACCAGCTGGAACACCGCGCCGTTACCCATGCCCAGTGCGAGCATGGCGCAGACGAAGGCCGCCAGCGCCATCCACGCTTCCGGCAGGCCGAAGCTGACGATGGCCAGGAAGATGGCAGCAAACACATACATCACCGACAGCGACTTCACCCCGCCGACGCGGTCAGCCACGTTGCCGCCAATCGGCCGCACCAGCGAGCCGGCGAACACGCAGGCAGCGGTGAAGTAGCCCGCCGTCTTCGGGTCCAGCCCGTACTGCGTGTTGAAGTAGATGACCAGCGACGAGGCCAGCCCGACGAAGCCGCCGAAGGTGACCGAGTAGAAGAACATGAACCACCAGGCATCCTTGTCCTTGAGCACCTTGAGGTATTCGGCGAAGGTTTTCGGCGGCGGGGCATCCGGCGCATCCTTGGCCATGAAGATGAAGGCGATCAGCACAATGGTCAGCGGAATCAGCACGATACCGAAAACATTGACCCAGCCAAAGGCGGCCGCCAGGCCCGGGGCAAACAAGGCAGCGAGCGCGGTACCGGAGTTGCCGGCACCGGCAATGCCCATCGCCGTGCCCTGATGCTCGGCCGGATACCAGCGCGAGGCCAGTGGCAGCGCCGCAGCGAAGGAAGCACCAGCAACGCCGAGGAAGAGGCCGAGGATCAGCACTTCAGCGTAGGAATGGACACCCACCTGCCAAGCGTAAGCCATTGCTGCGATGACGATGACCTGACCGATGATGGCCGCTTTTTTCGGTGACAAACGGTCGACCAGAATGCCCATGATGATGCGCAGCAGCGCGCCAGCCAGTACCGGCGTGGCGACCATCATGCCCTTTTCGGCGTGGGAGAGACCGAGATCCTTGGCGATACCGATACCGAGCGGACCAAGCAGCACCCAGACCATGAAGGCGAGATCGAAATAAAGGAAGGCTGCCAATAGCGTCGGCGTATGGCCGGCCTGCAGGAATGATTTTTTGTCCATTTTGAGTATGTTCTCCGTATTGACCGTAACAATGGTCGTTGAGGGATTGCTTGTTTCAGCGCATGGCTTCATCGCCATCAGCCCACCCTCGTTGGCGGAAAATTCGCTGTGATGGCTTTACTTCGCAAGTGGCGTGCCAGGGCAATAAACCCCTGATTTATTGTGGTTATGGACAAACCGCCGGTAACGGATCGCACCAAAATGAGGCGCCCCACGCTATTGCGGTGCAGCATTTTTGGGATGGAGTCAGCAACTGAGGCTGATTTGCATTTGGCACGAACTTGAATAAAAACGCGCGGGCAAGACCGGCACCATTTTTTGGCCCTTTTACCCGGTCGACCGCAACATTCCTTTTTCTGACTATCCGGCTTCCCGATCAGCGAAAGTGAAACGCCCCCAGCACCATCAGCAGCATCAGCAAGACAAAAGACACGCTCTTCCAGAAAATCACCGGGTTGCGCTCGATTAGTGGCGGACGGGTCTTGTTCAGGAATTCGTTGTTCGGGTGATGCAGGTCGTAGACGAATTCAGACAGCACCTCATAACGCTCGAAGGGATCGGGTTCGACGGCTTTACGGATGGCATCGTCGATCCAGGCGGGGATTTCGCGCTCTTCGTTAAGAACGGTTTGATAGGCGAGCTTGCGTTGTGCCGCCTTGGTCCGCGATTTGGCGACTTCGACGCCGTAGGGCAGCTTGCCGGAGAGCATCTGGTAGGCGATGACGCCGAGGGAGAAGATGTCGGAGCGTGACGAGCCGTTTTCGCCAAGGAAGTATTCTGGTGCAGCATAGGCGGCTGAGCCGAGCAGGTTGATCTGTTCGATGGGCGTGGCAATTTCCATGACACCGGCGACCCGCGTAGCGCCAAAATCAATGATCTTCACCGTGCCGGTGCTGTCGATCATGATGTTGTCCGGCTTCAGATCCTGATAGACCATTTCGAGGCGGT
>ERZ724524.3331-NODE-3331-length-10124-cov-5.781210_pt1 | contig 10124 bp, 10 predicted proteins | sample MGYA00376057_ERZ724524 | MGnify/ENA primary metagenome ERZ724524 (study PRJEB28724, sample SAMN07190888) | wastewater metagenome | isolation source: influent of sewage treatment plant in Hong Hong | place: USA: Christiansburg, Virginia | collected 2016-03-01 ...
GTACTAGTGCCGCGAGGCGTGGAGGTTCGAGTCCTCTTCTGGGCACCAAGCATTTTAAGAAAACCGGTTTTGACCGGTTTTTTTTCGTCTGTCGAAAATAACATTTATATTGAAATCCACAGCGTAATTTCTCAGGAAATACACGGCTATGTCGAATGCCATCAATATCAAACGCCATAAAAAATGGCACCCAAAGGTGCCATTCAATCAACTCAATAAGTCATCAGCTGATGACTTCCTTCAGCTTGCTTCCGTTTTAAGCCGCAGCCTTCACCTTCAAACGCCAAGCGTGCAGCAACGGTTCTGTATAACCGCTGGGCTGTTCCTTGCCCTTGAAGACTAAGTCCAGCGCCGCTTGATAGGCTGCACCGTCTGGGTTCGCGACCAAGCTCTTGTACGCGCCATCCCCAGCATTTTGTCCATCTACCTTGACCGCCATGCGGGCGAAGGTCTCGCGCACTTGGGCTTCGGTCACGACGCCGTGCAGCAGCCAGTTGCAGATGTGCTGGCTGGAGATGCGCAGGGTGGCGCGGTCTTCCATCAGGCCAATGTCGTTGATGTCCGGTACTTTGGAGCAGCCCACGCCTTGATCCACCCAGCGCACCACGTAGCCCAAAATGCCTTGCACGTTGTTGTCGATTTCTTGCTGACGCTCTTCCGCGCTCCATTTGGCTTCGACCACCACGGGAATGGTCAGCAGGTTGTTCATCAGTTGCTCGGTCAGCTCGGCGTTGTCGGTGTCACCGCTGGCTTCGATTTGCTTTTGCACTTCAGCCACGCTGACTTGGTGGTAATGCAGCGCATGCAGTGTCGCGCCGGTCGGGCTAGGCACCCAAGCTGTATTGGCACCGGCCTTGGGGTGACCCACTTTTTGCTTCAGCATTTCAGCCATCAGATCGGGCATGGCCCACATGCCCTTGCCGATTTGCGCGCGACCGCGCAGGCCGCAGCTCAGGCCGATCAGCACGTTGCGGCGCTCGTAGGCAGCAATCCAGGCGCTGGATTTGATGTCGCCCTTGCGCATCATCGGGCCGGCTTGCATGGCGGTGTGCATTTCGTCACCGGTGCGATCTAAGAAGCCGGTGTTGATGAAGGCCACGCGGCTGGCGGCGGCGGCAATACAGGCTTTCAGGTTCACGCTGGTGCGGCGCTCTTCGTCCATGATGCCCAGTTTCACGGTGCTGTCGGGCAAGCCCAACACGCTTTCGACGCGGCCAAACAGCTCGCTGGCGAAGGCAACTTCAGCCGGGCCGTGCATTTTGGGCTTGACGATGTAGACGCTGCCGGTGCGTGAGTTGCGAATGCCGTTGGCACCGTGGCCTTGCAGGTCGTGCAGCGCGATGGTGGTGGTCACCATCGCGTCCATGATGCCTTCGGGGATCTCGCGCACCGTGCCATCAGCGGCGGTGTACAAAATGGCGGGATTCGTCATCAAATGGCCGACATTGCGCACGAACATCAGCGAACGGCCATGCAAGCGAACTTCGCCCGTGCCGCTGGCGGCGGTGTAGATGCGGTCAGCATTCAGGCCACGGGTGAACGATTTGCCACCCTTGGCGACTTCTTCGGTCAGTGTGCCCTTCAAAATCCCCAGCCAGTTGCTGTAGCCCAACACCTTGTCGGCGGCATCGACGGCGGCCACGGAGTCTTCCAAGTCCAAGATGGTGGACAGGGCGGCTTCCATCACCACATCAGACACGCCTGCGGCATCGGTTTGGCCGATGCGGGTGGCGCGGTTGATGATGATGTCGATGTGGTTGCCGTTGTGTTCAAGCAGCACCGAGCTGGGTGCTGTGGCTTCGCCTTGGTAGCCGACCAGTTGAGCGGGCGTGACCAAGCTGGTCACGGTGCCGCTCTTGAGCGTCACCACCAGTTGACCGGCTTCAATGGTGTAGCCCGCCGCGTCTGCGTGGCTGGCCGACACCAGTGGCGCGGCTTGGTCGAGGGCTGCGCGAGCAAAGGCGATCACTTTCGCGCCGCGCACTTCGTTGTAGCCGGGGCCTTTGTCTGCGCCGTCGGTTTCGGGGATGGCATCGGTGCCGTACAGCGCGTCGTACAAGCTGCCCCAGCGGGCGTTGGCGGCGTTCAGAGCGTAACGCGCATTCAAGATCGGCACCACCAATTGCGGGCCAGCTTGGGTGGCCAGTTCCGCATCGACATTCGCGGTGGAGATTTGCACGTTTTGCGGCTGCGGCACCACGTAGCCAATGCTTTCCAAGAAAGCGCGGTAAGCGGGCATGTCGGTGATCGGGCCGGGGTGAGCGGTGTGCCAAGCATCCATTTCAGATTGCAGGCGGTCGCGCTCGGCCAGCAGGGCGATGTTCTTCGGGGCCAGATCAGCGACAAGGGCATCAAACCCTTGCCAGAACGCGGCAGCGTCCACGCCAGTGCCAGGCAGCACTTGCTGGTTGATGAACTGGTGCAGCTCGGTGGCCACTTGCAGGCGATGCTCGTTGGTGCGTGCGGTCATGTGTAAAAACCTCGGATGAAGAAAAGAAACGTTCAAGTTGCAGGAAAAAAACTCAGCACTTCATGCAAGCTGGTGCCGATGCGGCTGGGCGGCGTGCCCAGCTCCTCAAAAGGTTGGTTTTGGCGGTTCACCCACAGCGTGGTGTAACCATACCAAGTGGCGGCCAGCGCGTCCCAGCTGTTGCTGCTGACGAACAAGATCTGTGCCGCCTTCAGCCCGGTGGCTTGTGGCCCCAAGGCGTAAACATCAGGATGGGTTTTGTATTTGCGCACCGCGTCGGCGCTGATGACGTGATCCAGCAAATCTTCCAACCCCGCGCTGCGCACCGCAATGCCCAGCATGTCGGGGTCGCCGTTGGACAAAATGCCGGTCACGATGCCGCGCGCCTTCAGCGCTTGCAGCACTTGGCGGTTTTCTGGGAAGGCCGACAAGTGCCGATATTGGTTCATCAACTGGTTCAGCGCTGCGTCAAGGTCGTGGGCATCGCCGGCAAAGTCGGGCGATATTTTCTTGATCGCGTAAGTCAACGCGGCGCGGGTGAGCGCCCAAAACGGCTGGTAGTGCACGCCGTGGTTGCTGGTCGTCACCAGCCGGGTGTATTCGATTTGCTTGTCGCGCCACAGCAGCGCCAGCGCCAGTCCGTGGCCGGGAAAAAGCTGCTCGGCCAGCAAGCCCACGCTGTAGACATCGAACAGCGTGCCGTAAGCGTCAAACAACACCGCACGCGGTGCGGTAGCCGACGGGTGAGCGCGAGATTTTTCCATCCCTCCACTGTATTGCAAACTGGGCGCGGCATTGCTGGCTGATTTCAGGGTGTATTCATGACAAAAATCAGTGTAATCACGCATGAGGTCGGCTGAAATTGCCTGTTCATAATCGGTCATGGACAAGCTCAAGACCTTTGAATCCTTCGTGTCGGTGGCGACGCGGGGCAGTTTGACCTCGGCGGCCAAGGCTGAGGGCGTGGCCCCGGCCATCATCGGGCGGCGGCTCGATGCGCTGGAAGAGCAACTGGGCGTGAAGCTCTTGGTGCGCACCACGCGCCGCATCAGCCTGACGCACGAAGGCAGCGCCTTTTTGGAAGACTGCCAGCGCCTGCTGGCCGACATCGCCAATGCCGAGGCCAGCGTCTCAGCCGGGGGCGTGAAGGCCAGCGGCCATTTGCGCATCACCGCGCCTGCGGGGTTTGGCCGCCGCCATGTTGCCCCGCTGGTGCCGCGTTTTCGGGAGCTGCACCCGGAAGTCACCATCTCGCTGAATTTGAGCGACCGCGTGGTCGATTTGGCGGGTGAAGGTTACGACTGCGCCGTGCGCGTGGGCGATTTGCCCGACTCGTCGCTGGTCAGCGTGCGGCTGGCGGACAACCGGCGCTTGTGCGTGGCCACGCCGCGCTATCTGCAACAACACGGCACGCCGCAGCACCCTAACGAGCTGTCGCGCTTTGACTGCCTGACGCTGTCCAGCGACGCTTCGCAGACGCGGGGCTGGGCTTTCAGCTTGCCCAAAGCGGGCAGCACGAGCCGCGAGGTGGTGCATTTCAAACCCGGCGGCCCGCTTGATTGCTCAGATGGTCAAGTGCTGCACGACTGGTGTTTGTCGGGCTACGGCATCGCGTGGCGCAGCACCTGGGAGGTCGAAGCCGAAGTTGCGGCGGGCCAACTGGTGCCGCTGCTCGAAGATTTTGGCGCGCCACCCAATGGCATTTACGTGGTGTTCCCGCAGCGCAAGCACTTGCCGCTGCGGCTGCGACTGTGGATTGATTACCTCAAACATCACTACAGCCAACCCGCGTTTTGGCGGGGCGCGCTGCCGGGTTTGGGGTGGAACGCCAGTTAGGTTGCGCCTTCGTCCAGCACGGGGGTGGCGTTCAAGTGGCTGGTGTCAGACCAGCCCACCAGCGTCAGCCCTTCGGGTGTCCACAGCAAGCGGTTGACGGCGGCATTGCCCAATTGCCACGTGCGTGGCGCTTGCAAATCTTGCCCGGTGGCGAGGCGGTAGAGCATGTCCATCACCCCGCCGTGGGCCACCAGCGCAATCAACTGTCCGGGGTGTGCGGCGGCCAAGCTGTTGAGCGTGGCGCTGATGCGTTCACGCATCATCAGCAGCGACTCGCCGCCTTCGGGGGCCCAATCGGGGTCACGCTTGCGCCAGCGCAGGGCGACTTCGGGGTGTTCGGCTTCAACTTCGGCAAAGGTGCGGCCTTGCATCGTGCCAAAGTGGCGCTCGCGCAGCCCCACGCTCGGGTGCAGCGGCGTGCCAGTGGCTTGGCTCACAGCGCGGGCGGTTTCCCAAGCGCGCATCAAGTCGCTGGCGTAGATCACGTCGATGGGTTCGCGCTCGGCCAGCGCCAACCCCAATTGCTGCGCTTGCCAACGCCCGGTGGCGTTCAGTGGAATGTCCAAATGCCCTTGAATGCGTGCGTCCACATTCCAGGTCGTTTCGCCGTGGCGAATGGCAATGATGCGGGTGGGTTCCATGCCAAACATTGTAGAAGGCCGATTCATAATGCCCGCACTCTCCAACTTGGGGCCTTTGCGCCGCCCGCACCATGACTTCTGCATCTTCCGCTTCCACCGCCGCCCCGTTGCCTGTTGCTGATCGCCCGGTCGATGTGGTCATCATGGCCGCTGGCAAAGGTACGCGCATGAAAAGCCGTCTGCCCAAAGTGCTGCACAAGCTGGCCGGGCGCGCGCTGCTGCACCACGTCATTGACACCGCCGCGCAGCTTCAGGCGCGCTCGTGCGTGGTCATCACCGGCCACGGCGCAGATGCGGTCGAAGCCCAGATCGCCCAATGGGCCAACCAATACCAAAACGAGGCCGCACCGCTGGCTATGCAGTACGTGCGCCAAGAACCACAACTGGGCACCGGCCACGCTGTGCAGCAAGCCGTGCCCGCGCTGGCTGACGATGGCGTGGTGGTCGTGCTCTCGGGCGACGTGCCGCTGATCGCCACCAACACCTTGCGTGAGCTGATCGCCGCCAGCGCCGGTCAGCATTTGGCGCTGTTGACGATTGAATTTGCCGACCCCACCGGCTATGGCCGCATCGTGCGCGCCGCTGCAAGTGATGCGGTTGATGCGGCCACCGTCACAGGCGAAGCCCGCGTGCTCGCCATCGCTGAACAAAAAGACGCCACCGAAGCGCAGCGCGCCATCCGCGAGGTCTACAGCGGCATCATGGCCGTGCCCGCCGCGTTGCTCAAAGGCTGGCTGAAGCGGCTGGACAACCACAACGCCCAAGGCGAGTTCTACCTGACCGACATCGTGAAATTCGCAGTCGCCGACGGCGTGCCCGTGGTGGCGCACCGCATCAGCGACGCGCCGCAGGTGGCCGGTATCAACAGCCCGCAGCAACTGGCCGAACTGGAACGCGCCCACCAACTGCGCACCGCGCAGGCGCTGATGGCCCAAGGCGTGCGCTTGGCCGACCCGGCGCGGCTGGACGTGCGCGGCACCTTGGTCTGCGGTCAGGACGTGGAAATCGACATCAACGCCATCTTCGAAGGCCACGTCAAGCTGGGCGATGGCGTCAAGGTGGGCGCGAACTGCGTGATCCGCAACGCGGTGATTGGCCCGGACGTGACCCTCCACCCCTATTGCCACATCGATGGCGACAAAGACGGGGCCAGCGTGGGCGCGGGCTCCATCCTCGGCCCGTTTGCCCGCCTGCGCCCCGGCGCGCGCCTGGGCGCTGAAGTCCACATCGGCAACTTTGTCGAAGTCAAAAACAGCACGATGGCCGACGGGGCCAAGGCCAACCATTTGGCCTATGTGGGCGATGCCACCGTGGGCGAGCGCGTGAACTACGGCGCGGGCAGCATCACCGCCAACTACGACGGGGCCAACAAACACCGCACGGTGATTGAGGCCGATGTGCATGTCGGCAGCAACTGCGTGCTGGTCGCGCCCGTCACCATTGGCGCGGGCTCGACGATTGGCGGCGGCTCGACCATCACCAAGGACGTGCCCCCCGACCACTTGGCCGTGGCACGCGGCAAGCAGGTGATGATTCCCAACTGGACGCGGCCCACCAAAACCAAGCGCTGAGTCGCTAAAGTAGCTGGAAGGGGCTTTTGGTAGGATGGGTGTCACCCAGTCTATGTTAGTCAATGAAGAGCCACTCGACATCATCACAGGATAAATAACTACATGTTTACTATTTTTGGAAATCAAAAGCCGTCGGATCTAGATTTGGCGCGATTTCGTAAACTCACGGAAAACAAAAAACTCTTAGATTGCATAGAGCGAGTTAGTTTGGGAGACCGGAGACTACCGCTCGACATTGCAACCGATGCGCAAGAATGCATCTATTTGTCGCAGAGAATTACAAGCAAGGCAGGTATCGATGTTGACAATCTATTAGCAGCCGCACGCTCAGGCAACTGGAAATTAATTGAAGAACGACTTTCAAAGTACAGTGAGCTACTTGAAGAGTATAAAGAATCAGTGAGCAATGAACTTGACTCCATCATCGAGTGGGCCAACGATTTTAAACTCCCAAAACTCAAAGCTTTTGATACCATGCGCTACAAAGAGACAGGGATACCAAGAGATAAATATAAACTCCTGAACTTAAATTGCATTCACCTCCCCAGCGCAAAACTCACACATATACCATCGGAAATATCCGTTTTACCAAACATTCAAGCTATATGCTTTAGTGATAACAAAATAGATCAACTACCGAGTACTATATATCAAATGCAAAACGTATTTGCTTTGGATCTAGATAACAATGCCATAAAATCAATTTCTAATGAAATACTAGGAATGGTTAGTTTGACATCAATCGATCTTGATGAAAACAACATATGCGAATTAAGTTCCAATCTGCTAAGATTGCCGAACCTACGAAAGCTTTACTTAAGGAATCAAAAGCATGGCTCACGCCTACATTGCACGAACTCACCGCTAAGTGAATTGGATCAAGCAACCCTTGAAAGACTTGCAAGCAATCCAAATATTGATTTATACGTTTAATACACGTACTTGCCGCCGAAGAACCCATAACCATGTTGTAGCTGGAAAAAAATGATGATGGATTATTTAAAAAATATAAATTTGGCTATTGGCCTCGGGTTTGAGGAAAAACTTGATCCGAATACGTATAAAGGAAAGTTTTATACAAAAAATGGATTGATATGGATTCATGATATAGATGCACTAAAAGATAAATTAGATATAGATAGTTATGAAGATTTAAGGAAACTAAATTACGATGTTGACACCTATTGTAAATATGTTGATTATACAAATAAGATGGTAGATATCGAAATAGCACGCATTAAATTTTTAATTTCAAGTGGTAATTCGGTTCTTTTTGCTCGTCATGATATTTTGTATGACTCTGAAATTATAAGTGGGATGGCTAGATTGTCGGAAGAAGGCTTTGACGATGAAATTCTTGCTGATTATTCGCATCAAATGTCAAAGCGTTAAGACTGATAATCTGCACGTACTAATATTAATAGCGCGTTCAAGAAAAAAACCTAGGGCGAAAAATTGTTGTTTATAAAGAAAATTTCCTCCCTTTTGTTGTATTAGGTTTGGAGATTTTGTAAGATGGGGGTCGTCACATTCTGGTTATGTGGTAATTCAACCGGAGAAATATGAGTGGCTAAATTATTTGAAGGTGGGGTAAAAGATGAGTCGAATGCTGACATTGGTTGGATGCATAATAGATCGAATTTCTATAGCCAAGGTTATAAAAATGCAGCAAGAGAATTAAGCCGTAACTTTGAAGGCCGAGGAACAAGGGAGAAAGATACTCTTGTATTTCCAGTTATATTTTTATATCGTCAATATATTGAGTTGGAATTAAAAGATATAATTAGAGGGCTTGACTTAAAGCTTCAAAACAGTCGTAGCGATAAAATTCTTGAACGGCATAGATTGCTTTCATTGTGGGATGAATCCATAAGTCAGTATAAAAAATTCATCGAACTTAATAAAGTTGGATTAGTTTTTACTTCTGAAAATTGCACGAAAGAAAGAAGTGTTGTTAAACAATTTGATCAATTAGATCAGGAGTCATTTGCATTTAGGTATGCAATGGATAAAAGCGGAAAAAATAACTTAGAGCGTATTGATTACATTAGTGTAAATAATTTTAAGGAAAATATTGAACTTGTAGTTAAATATCTTGAGGATATGATAGAGACACTCTGCCATGCCAGCGAATAACAAGTTTTTGCGACATTACTCTAGACATCATGCGCCTTCCTTCGAAAATTTTTAAGAGAGTAATGTTTTCTCTGAATAATTAGCATACTGTTCTGGGGGGGGCCGGGCGCAAGGGCGCGCCCGACACTTTTGATGTGCCGGGCTACGTCAACCTGCTGCGCCGCCTGCGTGAGCAGCAACCGGGCGAGACGGTTTACGCGCCCGAATTTCGCCGTGAGCTGGAGGAAGGCATCGCTGGTGCGATTGCCGTGGATGCCGCAACGCCGCTGATCATGATTGCTGGAGCGCCACATGCGTTTTGACCGCAGCCGGGATGCCGCGCTGGTGTGGATTGCCAGCACCGACGAGCCCAACGCGCAGCGCATTGAACGCACCCGAGTGCGCGCCGACTGGGTCGTTCAAGAGGGTTAACTGAGCGCAGCGCGGACGGCATCAGCCATTCGCCGCTCACGCCAGCCGCACGCCGGGCGCAAACTTGGCCCGCTTCACGCTGAAAAACGCCCGCACATTGCGCACGTTGGCGTTTTGGGTGAACAGCCGCTGCGCCAGTGCTTGGTAGCCGGGCATGTCGTGTACTTGCACGATCAGCACAAAGTCCGGCCCGGGCGTGACGCGGTAGCACTGCTGCACCGCTTCGTCGGCCACGGCGCGTTGTTCAAAGTCGGCCAGCAACTCGGCGCTTTGCCGCTCTAGCGAAATCTCAACCACCGCCGTCAGCCCGTGGCCCAAGATCGGCGTGAGCCGGTCGGTGCTCAAGATGGCGATTTGCCGCTCAATCAGTCCCAGCTCGCGCAGGCGTTTGACCCGGCGCAAGCAGGTCGGCGGCGAGACGTGGACTTGCGCGGCCAAGTCCTGGTTGCTCAAACTGGCGTCGCGCTGCAAGGCATCGAGCAGGCGCAGGTCGATGGTGTCGATATCTATTTGTTCCATAAAAATAGCTTGAATGAAATCAAAGTTTCATGGCGTTGATAAATGAAATCATCTTCCATCAATTGCCAAATTTTGACTACAAAAATCATGGCGTCCGCGCTAGAGTGGCTGATCTCATTGTCTTAGGAGCTTCGCCATGTGCGGTATCGTCGCAGCCGTTTCCACGCGCAACATCGTGTCCATCTTGGTTCAGGGCCTGCAACGGCTGGAGTACCGGGGCTATGACTCCTGCGGCGTCGCCGTCCACGCCGCCAGTTTGATGCCCACAGCCGGGGCCGGTTTGCAGCGCGCCCGCAGCACCGCCCGCGTCGCCGAGCTGATGCAGCAAATCCAGACCGAGCACCTGGAAGGCGGCACCGGCATCGCCCACACCCGCTGGGCCACCCACGGCGCGCCCGCCGTCCACAACGCCCACCCGCACTTCAGCCACGGCCCCGGCGCTGACGCCGCCGCCCGCCCAGGCCGCGTCGCCCTCGTCCACAACGGCATCATCGAAAACCACGACGAGCTGCGCGCCGCGCTGCAAGCCAAGGGCTACGT
>ERZ724524.3333-NODE-3333-length-10123-cov-4.326977_pt1 | contig 10123 bp, 8 predicted proteins | sample MGYA00376057_ERZ724524 | MGnify/ENA primary metagenome ERZ724524 (study PRJEB28724, sample SAMN07190888) | wastewater metagenome | isolation source: influent of sewage treatment plant in Hong Hong | place: USA: Christiansburg, Virginia | collected 2016-03-01 ...
CGAACTTTTTCTTCACCCTCGGTAACTTCCAGTTCGGTAATACCCGATTCCTGAACGAGATCGATGAGTTTTTTGAGTTTACGTAGATCCATGGAGACTCCCTTCGTGATGGCACAATGATAGCGAAGGCTACCGACTGCGCTTATTCAACGTTAAGTTTATTAAGCAGGTACTCAAGGGCCAAAAGATAGCCCTCATGACCCAGACCGCTAATAACACCAACGGCCAGATCGGAGAAATAGGAGTGATGCCGGAAAGGCTCACGGGCATGCACATTCGACAGATGCACTTCAACGAACGGAATAGCCACCGCCGCCAGCGCATCGCGCAAACCAACACTGGTATGAGTGTAAGCCGCTGGATTAATAATAATGGCGCGTACGCCCTGTTCACGGGCAGCGTGGATGCGCTCAATGAGCGCCCCTTCGTGATTGCTCTGAAAACTCTCCAGCTCAACCCCGGCACTCTCGGCCAAGCGAACCAAAGCCAGATTGATGTCGGAAAGCGTCACCCGACCATAATGTTCGGGTTCGCGAGTACCAAGAAGGTTGAGATTCGGCCCATGCATCACCAAGATGATGGGCTTTTCCACCGACTTGGAGGCGGATTTTTGCTTCTTCATAGCTGCGAGTTTGCCGCAAATAACAGCAATTTGTCCAGTCTACTCCGCAAGAAGGGCTCGCAACGCCTCGGCTTTGATCCGCTCACGCGGCCGACCATCACGATGTTTCAGGCTGACGCGCTCAAGGCGCGGCGGGTAAATCACCAGGTTGGCGTCTGCCGTATCTGTCTCAAGCACCAGAACGGCATCCGCCTTTTCGTTACGCGGTTCGACATGTTCAAACGCCATACCGCGATTAAGCAGAAAAATCTCTATCTCCTTGGCGCTATCAGCGAATATCTGAATATCAATGTTTGAATGCTCTCCAGCAGTCCCATCAAGCACAGAGCCGGTCAGGTAGGGATGAAAGTCAGCCAATAAATCCAGAAGTTCAAGCGCTGTATGGCGCATGGCGAACAAACGCTCATGCTGCTCGTCGTCTTGATAGATATTGCGGTAAGCACGCAACTCTGCCTCAACCTCGGCATTGTCGGGATAGGTCGTATGCTCCGGCAAGCCCAACTGACGGGCAGCCTTGCGCTTGGCATGGTGATAATCGGTGATGCCATCTTCGGCCATCAAACGGGCAGCAGCGCTGGCAATGCTGGCCCTGACGCCGGCTAATTGGCGTGTTTTTTCGTGACGGGGCATGTCGGCTCGATCAGGGTAAAATCGCCCCCATTCTAACGGGTCTATGTGACATGCACATTCATATTCTGGGTATCTGCGGCACTTTCATGGGTGGCGTCGCCCAACTGGCGGTCGCTTCCGGCCATCGCGTCACGGGTTGCGACGCCAACGTATATCCACCAATGAGCGAGCAGTTGCGCGGCGCCGGGGTTGATCTGATCGAAGGTTTCGATCTGGATCAACTGGCTCTGAAACCCGATATTTTTGTGATCGGCAACGCCATTTCGCGTGGCAATCCTTTGCTTGAAGCCATTCTCGATCAGGGACTAAATTATGTATCGGGCCCGCAATGGCTCGCCGAAAACGTGCTCCGGGGCCGCTGGGTTCTAGGCGTCGCCGGTACGCATGGAAAGACAACAACCAGTTCGATGCTGGCCTGGATACTGGAAGACGCAAACATGGAGCCCGGTTTTCTGATTGGCGGCGTTCCCTTGAATTTTGGCGTTTCGGCACGCCTCGGTGGCACACCGTTTTTCGTTATTGAAGCCGACGAGTACGACACCGCTTTCTGTGACAAGCGCTCTAAATTCGTTCATTATCGGCCGCGCACTGCCGTTTTGAACAACCTTGAGTTCGATCATGCAGACATTTTCTCTGATCTTGTAGCCATCGAAACACAATTTCACCATCTTGTGCGCACTTTGCCCGCCTCCGGGCTAATCATCAGCAATGCGGCCGAAAGCAGCCTGGAAAGGGTTTTAGAGCGTGGCTGCTGGACCCCCGTTGAGCGCTTCAATAGCCCGGACTGCTATCGAGTGACTGGTGATGACGCCAGCGGAGAACTTATTTTGACCGGCCCTGATGGCGAAATTGGTCGTAGCTCATGGCAGCTGTCGGGAGAACACAATCGCGCCAACGCCTGCGCTGCCCTGCTCGCTGCTCGCCATGTCGGGGTTCCCTTCGATAAGGGACTGGAAGCACTCACACGCTTTGAGAACGTCAAACGCCGGATGGAACTACGCGGCGAAGTGCGGGGCATTTCCGTCTATGACGACTTCGCGCACCACCCAACGGCCATCGCAACCACTGTCGCCGGTCTGCGCCGCAAGATTGGCAAGGCACGCATACTCGCCGTGCTTGAACCACGCTCCAACACAATGAAACTCGGCACCATGAAAAGCCAGCTTCCGGCCAGCCTGAGCGAGACCGATGCCGCCTTCTGCTATGCCGGCAATCTTGGTTGGGATGCACGGGAAGCACTGGCCCCCATGGGTGACCGCGCTGTAGTTGAGGACAATATCGACGAACTTATACGCAAAATTGTCGCAGCGGCGCACCCCGGAGACCATATCCTGGTGATGAGCAACGGCGGATTTGGCGGAATACACGGGAAACTACTAGAAGCTCTCGCCCAGTAATTGTTGCGGTCGACTGCCAAAAACGGCAAAAAAAGCGGGGAGCTTGCGCGCCCCGCATGTTTGAAGCTAGTGCGCGCTTAACGCTCCATTGATTCAACCACTGCCAAGGCAGTCATATTGACCAAACGGCGAACAGTTGCCGTCGAGGTCAGCACATGCACCGGACGATCTGCGCCAAGCAGGATGGGGCCAATGGTCACACCTTCACCCGCCGTCATTTTGAGCAGGTTGTAGGCGATATTGGCGGCATCAATATTGGGCATGATCAACAGATTTGCCTCGCCTTTCAAGGGAGACTCAGGGTTCGCCGCGCGACGGACCTCTTCGGAAAGCGCTGAATCGCCGTGCATCTCGCCATCGATCTCGAGGTCGCCACTGGTCATCGCTGAAATCAGGGCGGCGGCGCGGCTCATTTTTCTTGATGACTCGGAGTTCCCTGAGCCGAAATTGGAGTGCGAGAGCAGCGCAACCTTGGGATGGATACCAAAGTGCTTGACCTGCTCGGCGGCCATCAGCGTCATTTCTGCAATTTCTTCGGCGCTCGGCGTTTCGTTGATATGGGTATCGCAAATGAACAGCGAACGACCCGGCAGCATCAAATAATTCATTGCCGCCAAGGTATTGATCCCTTGGCGCTTGCCAATCACCTGGTTAATAACACCCATATGATGGCTGAACTGTCCAGTCATGCCACAGATCAAGCCATCGGCGTAGCCGAGCTTCAACAACATCGCCCCGATCAGCGTCGGTTTGCGGCGCATGTTTTCCTTGGCAATGGCCGGCGTCACGCCACGGCGCGACATCAGCTTGTGGTAGGCAGTCCAACACTCACGGTAACGCTCGTCGGACTCGGGATTCACAATGTCAAAATCAACGCCTGGCTGAATGCGTAGCTTAGCCTTTTCCAGACGATGCTCAATGACCGCGGGTCGACCAATAAGAATAGGGCGGGCGAATTTTTCTTCGATTACCACTTGGGCTGCACGCAGCACGCGCTCGTCTTCCCCCTCGGCAAAAATAATGCGCTTGCCCTTGGCCTGACGTGCCGCCTGAAAGATGGCGCGCATGCCGACACCGGTGTGATAAACAAACTCGGAGAGTTTGGCACGGTAGGCATCCCAGTCGGTAATCGGGCGTGTTGCGACACCAGAATCCATGGCGGCCCTGGCAACAGCCGGTGCAATCTTGACGATGAGACGAGGATCGAAAGGCTTGGGAATCAGGTATTCCGGGCCGAACGAAAGTTCGTGACCAGGATAAGCCATCGCCACTTCGTCGGTCACTTCGGCTTCGGCCAGCTCGGCAATGGCCTTGACGCTGGCCATCTTCATTTCTTCGGTAATTCGGGTGGCACCGACATCCAGTGCGCCACGGAAAATAAAGGGGAAGCACAAAACGTTATTGACCTGATTCACATAGTCTGAACGGCCGGTGGCGATAATCGCATCCGGGCGCACCGCCTGAACCAGTTCCGGCATGATTTCCGGCGTTGGGTTGGCCAGTGCGAAAACCATAGGCTTGTCAGCCATGTTCACGACCATTTCCTGCTTGACCACGCCAGCAGCGGAAAGGCCAAGGAAGACATCGGCGCCGACCAGCGCGTCACCCAGGGTACGGGCGTCAGTGTTCTGCGCGTAGCGTGCCTTGGTTTCGTCGATATTGCCGGGACGACCAATGTAGATCACCCCTTTGGAGTCGCAAACCGTGATGTTCTCACGCTTGACACCAAGCTGGCACCAGAGATTGAGACAGGAAATCGCTGCAGCACCAGCGCCGGAGCAGACCACCTTGATTTCTTCGATCTTCTTGCCAACCACTTTCAGGCCATTGAGCATCGCTGCCGCCGAAATAATGGCGGTGCCGTGCTGGTCGTCATGGAAAACGGGAATGTTCATCCGCTCCTTGAGCTTTTCTTCAATATAGAAGCACTCAGGCGCCTTGATGTCTTCCAGATTCACCCCACCGAGCGTCGGCTCCATGGCGGCGATCATGTCGATCAGCTTGTCGGGGTCGTTCTCATCCAGTTCGATATCGAAAACGTCAATTCCGGCGAATTTCTTGAACAGGCAGCCTTTGCCCTCCATCACCGGCTTGGCCGCCAGCGGGCCAATATTGCCAAGTCCGAGCACGGCCGTGCCGTTGGTGATGACGCCAACCAGATTGGCGCGTGAGGTGTACCAGGCAGCGGTGGCGGGATCTTCGACGATCGCATCGCAGGCAGCGGCAACGCCTGGTGAATATGCCAGCGCGAGGTCGCGCTGGTTGGTCAAACCCTTGGTCGGGCGGACAGAAATTTTGCCCGGCGTGGGCCAACGATGGTACTCAAGTGCGGCTTCGCGCAAGTCCTTTTCCACTGGATCTCCTCCGATTTTCGATGTTGGGGAAAACGCAGTAGGGTACTCTAAAGGCTTGCGGGCAGCAAACCGTAATTATGAATTACCGCGATCAGAATTGATGACTAATACTCAAACGAAATGTTCGGGGTTCGGTCGGGTGAATGTGACGGTCCGCAAGTGGAGCAGCTTCGCCGGCCAACTGGGATTCGTACCAGTATTCGATATCATTCACCATACGGTCAAAGAGGTTGTAAACATCGAGCGCAAGTTGAGTCCGCTTGTCGAACCGGTAGCCGAGACGCAGGTTACTCAGCTGCGAACCGGCTGAGCGCACAGAATTGTCTTCGATCAGCGGCCGCGAGCCAAAATAGCGGAAGCGGAGCGCGCCGAACCAGGGGCCGATATGATCGACCGTCATGCCAAGGTTGGCTGTTGCAGTGACCGCCCCGGGGATATATTGGCCAACGGGATCAGCGTCACGAAAACGTGCATGCGACCACGCCAGGTCGGCATCAAAAGCCAGCCAGTCAGTCATCACATAAAGATTGGTCCATTCAAAGCCATAACGTGATGAGGGGCGCGAAGCTTCAGTGGTTCCGGCATCGCCGACAAACACAAGCTCTGAAGCAGCGTTCAGTTGCCAAAGTGCTACGGTCGACTGCCAACCCGGCACAAATTCCGAACGCAGTCCGATTTCATAGCCTTTGGTCCGCACCAGCGGTTTGACTTTGTCGACGGCATTGCCGGTACCTGGCTCCTGAGTGATAGTCGTACCGCGCGCGTCATTGGAATGAAAGCCGTGCCCATAGTTGAGATAAAACTCGGTTTTTTGCCAAGGGCCGAAGACCAGGGACAATTTTGGCGTCACCATCTGGTCATTGGCTTTGCCGGAATTAGCAGCCAAATTCGAGTCGACCGTGAAATTGTAGACATCGCCACGCAATCCGACGATGGAGCGGAACCAAGGCGTCCAGCGCCACTCGTTTTGCCCCCACAGCGCGAGACTGCGCTGGGTAACACTATCTTCACGTACCGTATTCCAGGTGGTGCGTGCACTGGTGTTGTAGAGTGCGACCGGATGTAGGCGATCAATGCGCCCCTGCACACCGAAGGCATTGCTGACCTCAAAACCACCCCACTTTTCGTAGAGTGTATGCGAGGCGGCAAAACCACTGGCTTGGCGGCGCTCGCCCTGCTTGAACTGATCACCGGTATCACAAGTGCCACTGGCCGCCAGATCGTTCAGGCAATACTGGAAGTTGGACCATAAATCGAGGCCGGAGCGTAGCCACCAGACACTGGCCTTGCTCTGAGTGTTTTCGCCACGCTTGGACCATTCAGCGGAAAGGCTGTAGCGATAGGTTTCGCCACCTGTTGTTGAATCCAGCGTACCGAAGCGATCTAGTACGCCACTATCAACGGCGCGTTTGGCGATCTGATCGGTCGAGGTCCAGCGCCCCTGATAAAGCATGCCGGTGAGGGAAAATCCGTCGTAACGCGACCCTTCGCTGTAGCGTAGCAGACCATTCAACTTACGATAGTTTTCATGCACCTGCCATGGACCATCGTTATGAAACAGTTCGAGACCGTAAAGCAGATTGCCATTGCCAACGACAGGCGAACCGGCCAGCAGGCTGCGCGCGTAACCATGCTGGCCAAGTGTCACCTGCCCCAAGCTACCATCAATTTTGCGAAAATAGTCGATATGCGCGGCGCCGGCTGATGAAAAATCACCCTCTTCGGCGTAATACGGCCCCTTGCGGAAACTGATGCGGTCGACCAACTCCGGGATCAGAAAATTGAGATCGGTATAGCCCTGGCCGTGGGCATGGCTCGGCATATTGACTGGCACGCCACCAACATAGGTGGCGAAATCGGTCCCGTGATCAAGATTAAAACCACGCAGAAAATACTGATTGGCTTTGCCATCGCCGGCATGCTGCGTGACAATCAGGCCGGGCACCATTTCCAGCGCCTCGCCAGGACGCAGAATCGGCATATTGGCCAAGCGCTGATTGGAAACCACGCCCTGACTGCTCGCCGCTGCAATGCCTTCCAGATTCTCGGCCTTGGCCCTGACCTCAATGACTGATAGCTCGATGGATTCATGCGCCAGTGCGCCACCCATTGCCAGTGATAAGTATGAATAAATTATTATTTGTCTTAATTTCACCGCTTTAAAAAGCCGGTTGCCCGGCCCCCTCATCCTTAAGCTGCTTATGCCATGAGCGGCCGACGTGTCAGCCTGAGCGCAGCCACGAAGCTGAGAGCGATGATTGCCATCAGCGAAAATCCAAAAATCAGTTCTTTACCTTCACTCCAGGCATCGACTGCTGGCGACAGCATCTTGGCTACACCAAAAGCTGCAACCAGCAGGCTGACGCCAGAAACAACCAGCCCCATGACGCGCGACGCGACCAGGGCCACCTGATCAGCACGGGCAATCAGGCGAGCGATCCACAGGCCGTTGATGCCATCGGTCAGCAACATACCGAGCATGAAGAGCAATGCCAGCAACAGAGCAGGCTGCCAGCCCCCGAACTGGGTCGCCGTCAGCGCGAAAAAAGCGGCTTGCGAGAGCGTGTCAAAAGAGAGTGCAAACAGCGCACCGACCAGCGCCACCAGTGCCGGGTGCGAGACCTGGCGCAAATTGCCCAGCAGGCGGCCCTTGAGCCCCACCGGCTGAACCAGTTGATCCGGCTCGGCGCGCAAAACGGCGGCGAGATTGAGGCTACCCAGCGCAACTAAAAAGGCAATCGAGATCAGTGAACCCAATGTTCCAAACCAGTCCGGCACCTCCCATTGCCCGGCAATGGCCGACACGGAAAGGGCAATGACCATCACGACCGCACCATGTCCCAGCGAAAACAGTGTCCCGCAATAGCGCGCCATGAGCGGTCGGGCTCGAGCGTTGTAGCGAGTCAGACCGTCAATAGTAGCCAGATGGTCGGCATCAAACCCATGCTTCATACCGAGCACGAAGGTCAGGATCAGCAGCGACAACCAGTCAGTGGGCAGGGGTTCCATAGGGCGTGTATGAAGTAGTTTATAATCTTCATACAAATAGCGTGCCAGTGCAATAAGTCATTGTTCGTATTGACTCTTGGCAGAACCCGCACCAAGAAACTGGTCAGTGACTTTCCACCGGAAGTGCAAGGGTAAATTCCGCCCCACCTTCAGGCAGGTTGCCTGCGCTGAGCTTTCCACCATGCCGGTCAACGATGCCGTAGCTAATCGACAATCCCAAGCCAGTCCCCTGACCAACCGGCTTGGTAGTAAAAAATGGCTCAAACAGCCGTCCAAGATGGGTCTCGGCAATACCCGGCCCGTTGTCCACAAAGTTCAAGCAGATCGTGCCGTTTTCGACCGTGCCGGTAATTTTCAGAGCGGCGTCCGGTTTGGTCGCGGTAGCGTCGCAGGCGTTTTGCACCAGATTCATCACCACCTGCTGCAACTGGCCAGATGAGCCGGAACAGTATAAATTTGCCGGCAAATCGACGTCGACCGCAAACTTTGCTGCCGTGCTTTGCACCACCCAGCGCACCGAGCGTTCGACCACTTCATTCAGATTAACCTGCTCCGGGACCATCTTGTCGACCGCCGAAAAGCGCTTCAGGGCATCGACAATGTCTCGGGTACGCTCTGCCCCCTCTATCATGCCGTCAATCAAATGCGGCATATCGGCCAGAATGCGGTCGATACGCAACTCCTGGCGCATCGTTTTCAGCGCTTCATCATCGGCAAAGTCCGTGGCATGCACGGTGCCCAAATAGCGATCAAGACGTTGACTGTAGCGTTGTAGGGAAAGCACGTTACCGAGCACGAAGCTGATCGGGTTATTCAACTCATGCGCCACACCAGCCACCAGACGACCCAGCGAGACCATTTTTTCAGCGTGCAGCAATTGTCCCTGAGTGCGCTTGAGATCTTCATGCGCCTGGCGCAACGCCTGATAGGCCCGGCGTAATTCACCGACCGGCCGCCCGGTCACCACCATGCCCATCAATTTGCCGGTTTGCGACACGCGCGGTGTGCAGTTCATTGAAACTGGTACGGTCGACCCGTCCCCGGCGCGCAAAAATAGTTCGCAATCGTGCACCCCGTCGCGCCCGAAACGCGTGAATACCTCGCGCGCCTTGGCACGCTCGACATCATCGGCAAACAGGTCGAACAGCGGGTGATGAACCAACTCCTCCGCAGTCTTGCCGGAAAAATGGCAGAGCGAAGAATTGACCTCTTCAATACCGCCATTACGGTCGCAGACGATCAGGATGTCCGACATCGACGCCAGGACGCTCTCAATAAACTGATGCGACTCTTCAAGAGCCGCATTCTTTTCTTCAAGTGCAACTTCATACTGCAGGAGGTCGTTATAGACCTCATCCATTTTCTGAATAACCTCAATCCATGCCTGCTCGCCGAGCAACTCGGTGGATTCAGGCAGCGGCGAATTAGCGTGCGGGGCGATAATGGACATGCGCTGCGCCGTGTTCATCGTGAGCGTGGTGATGCTCGGCTTCGAGAGCGATCAGGTTGAGTTTGCCATGACGAACACCACGCTCGGCCATCAACGCATCAGCAAACTGTCTGACATCTCCGGTCGGGCCTTTAAGTATCACTGATTCCAGACAATTCTCGTGATCGAGATGACTGTGCATGGCGGCTACCGTCAGGTCATGATGGTCATGCTGCAGGCTGGTCAGGCGCTCAGCCAGTTCGCGTTCGTGATGATTGAAGACATACGAAAGATTGGCCACGCAATGGCCAGCCGGTGCCTGACGCTGGCGGTCGCCCTCAATGGCACCACGAATCAGATCGCGCACCGCCTCTGAGCGATTGCGGTAGCCGCGCACTGCAATCAACTGATCAAACTGACTGGCCAGTGACTCATCCAGTGAAATAGTAAAACGCTCCATCCTTGCTGCCTCCTCGCACACACAATCACAACAATGCCGCCATTCTTTGTAGCGCGCAACCACAGCACGTCAAAAACATGGAACAGGAGTTGCTTTAATAGTTTTGCAATCAATGATTCAACCTTTGCAGTAGCGGGTCGTTAACCAACTCATGCAGGTCAAGGAGAAAGTCATCATGGCAAATTCCGACATCCGTCTCTCGGTCGCTGAAGAGCGCACCAT
>ERZ724524.3334-NODE-3334-length-10121-cov-16.103715_pt1 | contig 10121 bp, 8 predicted proteins | sample MGYA00376057_ERZ724524 | MGnify/ENA primary metagenome ERZ724524 (study PRJEB28724, sample SAMN07190888) | wastewater metagenome | isolation source: influent of sewage treatment plant in Hong Hong | place: USA: Christiansburg, Virginia | collected 2016-03-01 ...
GCTGAGGCTGAACAGGTATTTCCAATGCCCATCTCCCCCGCGACATAGATATCTGCCCCATAAGCGATGGCATCTTCCACACTTTTTTGCCCCAAAGCAAAAGCAGCTTCACATTCAGCTTCAGTCATGGCTGGGGTTTGAGCAAAGTTAGCCGTCCCCGCGCGGATGCAGTGGCGTTCAACCCCGACATATTCATACGCTTCACCGACTGAACCACAGTCGATGACTTGTAACTTGGCTTGATACTCTTTGGCAATCACACTAATACACGCCCCGCCAGTTGCGAAGTTCTGCAACATTTGACGTGTCACCGCTTGTGGGTAGGCAGAAATATTTTCCTCCATCACCCCATGATCACCTGCAAAAATTGTAATCCATGGGCGGTCAATCTTGGGTTTTACAGTGTTTTGCAAACTGGCTAAAGTCACTGCAACCGATTCAAGCTCCGACAACGAGCCTGTCGGTTTGGTCAATTGTGACTGGCGTGCTAGGGCTTGAGCCAATACAGACTCACTCGGACTTTGACATGCTTCTAACCACCAACTCACACTTGTTCTCCTTTTAAAATCATGGGAAATCCTGCCACGCAGAACACCACTTTATGAGCGATTTGACCTAACTGCTGATGCAATCGCCCTGTTTCATCGACAAAGCGTCGGCTAATTTGTCCTATAGGAACCACACCTAAGCCTGTTTCATTACTCACTAAAATCAGCTCGGACTGTAAATTTCCGACTACATCTAACAACTTCTGACATTCCTGAACTTGTAAATCTGGGTCAGTATGCATCAGTAAATTACTCATCCATAAGGTCAGGCAATCGACCAAAATGGTTTGGTTTGGGCGATCTAATTTGACCAACTGCGCTGCAAGATAAATGGGTTCTTCACACAGCCCCCAATCTTCGGGTCGTTGTTGCTGATGGTGTTGAATACGCGCTTGCATTTCTCCATCCAAGGCTTGTGCAGTTGCCACATAAACCACAGGCTGCGCCAACTGTTGTGCAATCTGCTCCGCCAAGCGGCTTTTCCCCGAACGTGCACCACCTAAAATCAGCTGCATTGTGCATTCCCCAACTCAATCTGTGTATGTGAAAACAATGGCCCTTGTAGGACATGGGCCTGATAAAAACCAAACGTGAGCTTTGAGACGTTTAAGCTATAGCTAATATCTTCAATTTCAGCCATCCGTGCCAATACATGATCACTGCACACTGCTTCACGGTATAGACCTAATGTAATATGTGGACAATAACTTAATGCCGCGACTTCCTGCGATGTATGCAGCAATGTTTTTCTAATTTTATCCAACACGCCTGCGGTATCATCCATTTTTAAAAATAAGGCACTTTCAAAACTATTTAATTCACCCATCTGTAACTGAAAAGATTCTAGTTTTAAATTTTTAAGGCGTTCAATCTGCTGAGTCAGTTGCGCTCGACTAAAGTCATCCGACTGTGTCACCTGTTCCACCCAAAAACCAGCAACAAATAAAGTGATATGGAACTGCCGTTGGTTTGGTTGATAAAGTAGATCTGAAAACTGCTCACGAAGCTGTTTTAAATAGTTGATCAAAACGGGATCATCCACTTCAATATACCAAAGTGCATAGCGTTCTCGTCCCAAATGCCATTCAGGATAGTCTCGATCTTCGGTCGGTACTACAGTGCTATGGGGTTGAAGAAACACAATTTTATTCACAAATTAGGATGAATAATTTAAGCATATTTTTGTCAAAATTATGGGCTGAAACGCCGAGATAATTTCACATTTAAATGAATTATTTTCAATACACTCAAATTACAGGTATAAAAAAACCCCAAGTTGAACTTGAGGTTTTTAAATTTTGGAGCGGGAAACGAGACTCGAACTCGCGACCCCAACCTTGGCAAGGTTGTGCTCTACCAACTGAGCTATTCCCGCAATATGGATGTGCATTATAGAGAGTTTCATCAAACTGTCAACACTCTATAATGCAATTGCTGAATTAATCAGCACGACGCCAAATTGTCCCTTGACGGGTGTCTTCCAAAACAACGCCCTGATCTAACAAGGACTGACGGATTTCATCTGCTTTGGCAAACTCTTTAGCTTTTTTCGCATCTTGACGTTGTTGAATCAAATATTCAATTTGCTCTTCAGACAAAGCCAAAGCCTCTTGCCCAATATCAGACTTCAGGAACTCTTCAACATTGTGCTGAACCAAACCTAAAATATTGGTTAAATGACGCAAAGTTGCATAGTAAATCGCCGCTTGTTCCGCTTGTTGCTCTTTCACGGCACGGTTCAATTCTTTGTTCACTTCAAACAATACCGCAATGGCTTCAGCGGTATTGAAGTCATCACGCATGGCACTATTGAAACGCTCAAGCAATGTTTCATCTAAGGTATCGACTTGTGTATCGCCATAGGCTTGTTGATAAGCTTTGAATGAATGATAGAAACGTGACAGCGCTGTTTTTGCTTCTTTTAAAGCAACATCAGAGAAGTTCACAGGGCTACGATAGTGTGATGACACAATGAAGTAGCGAATCACTTCAGGGTGGAACTTATCCATCACATCACGAATGGTAAAGAAATTGCCCAATGACTTCGACATTTTCTCGCCATCAACGTTGATGAAACCGACATGCATCCAGTAGTTGACATACTGCTCGCCAGTTGAAGCCTCAGACTGTGCAATTTCATTTTCATGGTGCGGGAACATCAAGTCTGAACCACCACCATGAATGTCAAAATGGTTCCCTAGGCAGCAAGTCGACATCGCAGAACATTCAATATGCCAGCCCGGACGACCTTTGCCCCACGGCGAAGCCCATGCAGGTTCATTTTCTTTGGCATGTTTCCAAAGTACAAAGTCAAAGGGATGTTTTTTCTCAACTTCAACATCGACACGTTCAGATGCACCCGCTTGCATATCTTCCAGTTTACGTCCTGAAAGACGACCATATTTGGCGAATTTTTCCACTTGGAAATACACATCACCATTGGCAGATGGATAAGCTGTACCCTTTTCAACCAGATTACCAATCATGCTTTGCATTTGATCAATATAGTCCGTTGCACGCGGTGCTTCATCTGGATGTAAACAACCTAGATTTTCAGCATCTTCATTCATCGCTTGAATAAAGCGGTCTGTCAGTTGAGTAATCGACTCGCCATTTTCATTGGCACGTTTAATGATTTTGTCGTCAATGTCGGTAATGTTACGTACATATTTAACGCTCCAACCTTGGCTACGCAGGAAGCGAATAATATAGTCAAATGCAACCATCACGCGCGCATGTCCAATATGACAGTAGTCATACACCGTCATACCGCAGACATACATATCAATATGCCCCTCAACACGAGGTACGAATTCTACTTTTTTGCGTTGCTCTGAGTTATATAGAACAAATGGTTGCATAGCGATTCAAAAGACTTCAAATATAAGAATGGATCATCTTAACCTAAGCATTATTTTTCATAAAGTTTTCAGAAGATTTTTCTTTCAATTATCTCGCCACTTTTCATTCATACGCAACTGATACTAAATTTTCTTCATTCAGGTCTTAAAGGGATTATTGGTAAATATTGGCATTGCATGATGCATTTACTAGGGATGAACATGTACATGCTCGCAATGCTCATGGCTATGAGGTTTTGGCGCTTCATGATCTGTTCGAATACAACAGCCCTCGACATACTGACTGGTACCATCCACATAAAACTCCTCTTTCCACACAGGAACTTCATGTTTCACCCGTTCTACCGCTTCCTCGCAGGCTTGGAAGGCTTCACGACGGTGCGCGGCATAAGCCATCGCAATAATCGCAGTATCGCCAATATCTAAAGCACCAATGCGATGCACCACCCGAACATAAGACACGCCATATTTTAATTGGATTTCTTGTTCAATTTGACGAATCATTTTTTCAGCGACTGGTGCATAAGCGGTATATTTTAACGCTTTTACAGCTTTGCCTTGATGGTGATTCCGCACCGTACCAATGAATATGCCTATACCGCCACACTCAGGAAAATGCTGGATGCCATCAAAGTCATTTTGGGTAAAAGTCACTGTTTGAATCCGCGGAAATTGTTTTAATTCCATATCAACCTCCTGCCACAGGGGACAACAACACCAAAGTACAATCTCGACTTAAAATGGTCTGCCTTGGAATAATGTCTTCACCGACTGCACAGGCACAGCGCTCCAATAACGTGTGGACAGCTGGGTATTGAGCAACGAGATCCTTTAAAACCACCGTAACCGATGAATCAGGCTCACATTGCAGCATTAAATTGGGGGGTAACTGCCGTTCAATCGCACCAAAAGCTTCGATCTTCACTCTAATCACGTTGTTTAATTCCTGAGTCATCCTAACCTCCAATCATATGCATACTGATTTTTCGCACGGGCTGATGCAATTGCTGTTTTTGAATAGCATGAAAGCCTTGCTCTTTATGCCAAACATAAGTTGAAAGTTTCCCCTCTAAAACAAAGGGTTCATGCTGATTGGTTTGGGCAAGTTGTTGAATGTCTGACTTTAAATTTAAGCCTTGCTTGGCAAAAAGACAATTATAAAACTCACCCTGTGCATTCAACCGCAGTCGGTCACACTCCCCACAAAACGAGTTGCTAATGGTGGAGATAATCCCAATGTTCGCACCATCTACCTGATAACTACGTGCTGGATTGGCACCTTGTCCTTCAAGCACTTGCACCGTAAATTGCGAGCTGAGTTGGGACAAAATCTCTTGTTCAGTGACGACATCGGCTTGCGACCAATTTTGATCGCCATCTAAAGGCATAAACTCAATAAAACGCAGTTCTACCTTTTGCTGCTTTGCCCACTGCACCAAAGGGACAATTTGATCGTCATTGATACCTTTCATCAGCACGGTATTGATTTTGATGTTAAAACCAAGCTGTTGTGCGGCCTGAATGCCTTCCAGCACTGTATGTAGTTGTTTTTTTGTGAGGTGTTGAAATTGCTCGGCATCTAGACTGTCTAGACTAATATTTAAATCATCCAGCCCTGCTTGCTTTAAAGCGGCGGCATATTGTTTTAAATAATGACCATTGGTGGTCATGGAAATACGCTTCAGCCCCTGTTTTTTTAGGCTTTGTAACTGTTCGATAAAATGCACCACACCTTGGCGCATCAACGGTTCACCCCCCGTGATACGAATTTGCTCAATGCCATGCTGCACCATAAATTTGCAAAAATGGTAGAGTTCTTCAAAACTGAGCAAGTCGTGTTTTTTCATCCATTCGGGATGTTCTGGCATGCAATAGACGCATTTAAAATTACAACGATCCGTCACCGAGATTCGTAGTTTGCGCTTTTCACGTCCAAACTGATCTTGGAATACTCTAACTGCGGATACATGGGTCATGCTGTTCATCTGTCTTGCCTATGCGTCCTTTGAGCGATGTGGGTGCAGTTCATATTTCACGCCCTATTTTCTAAAGTATAAATTGCAATAACTGTTCCAACTTTGTGCACTTTCTAAATTTTGAGTATTTCAGATCACCGCCGTAATGAGTGATCACTGCTACATACGTTCAATATCTAAATAAGATAATGCCTTTCCCTAAAACCATTTCAAATGATTGTTTTTATAAAAAATTTAATATCAACATGAATACTTATTTGGTTCTTTTATAGATTTTTATTTAAACAGTCAAATCGGTTTATGGCAACATCTTCTACTCTCGACACAAACCTCCTCTCTTCAATATCTGAGGTATTTATAAAAAATTGAGTTGCCGATGCTGTTGTAACTCATCCAACGAGTTAATGCTGTGAAAAAACAGTGCATGATTTTTAAATCGTGCCACTTGTGGGTGCAAATCTGCAAAACACTGCCTTAAACTGCGCTGATTTTGCTCAAGGTGCTGAATCAATGTCGGCAAACTGCTCCGTTTTAACAAACAAAACGGATACAGTGCACGGTCATTGATTTCTACAATAACGACACCACAGTTCGGATCTTGTTGCATCGCTTGATGTAACCGTGAAAACACTTTTTTCGGAATAAAAGTTACATCACAGGGCACGAACAGCACATAGTCTGATTGCACATGTGTCCATGCACTTTTCATCCCCATCAAGGGCCCTTGAAAGCCTGTTGCCTCATCTTCAAAAAAGCCAATCGACGGAATCAACCGCTCATAAATGGAATGATCACGATGGCTGTTGACCCATACCTTGGTTGCACGTGACTTTAACTGCTGATGAATTTTGATAAGTTGAATTTCATCATCAAATTTTTGCAAGAGTTTATTAATACCATTCATACGGCGCGCCTGACCTCCCGCCAAAATGACAACTTCAGTTTCTGGGTAGCTCACGGGTTTGAATATTTTTCTTTTCATTCTACATCCTCCGTTTGACACGCTTTGATCAGACCTCGAATTTCAGGTAAGCAAGAACCGCAATTGCCTCCTGCCTTTAAGCATGCAGTGACTTGTTTTTCATGGGTGATATTTTTTTCTTTAATGACATCGATAATACGATTTTTCCCAACTTTAAAACAGCTACAGACCAGTGGGCCATCGCTATTAGTCATTGACATCGCTTGCCCTGCCAATAAAGCTTTCCGATGCATAGCACTTAAGCGTTCGCGCTTAAACAGACTTGCCACCCAGTCTCGATCTGGCAATAACGCTTTGGGCGCAATATACAGACTTGCAATGAGGTGTCCATCTTGTAACACCACACTATGACTGATATGAGCGGTTTGATCTTCTACATTGAGCCATTCAAAACTTTCATCATCAAAAGGCAATAAAGCTTTGAGTTGTTCGGTCGTTTCCGTAAAACGTCGACGGTCTGCCAGCTCATAACGAATAGCTTTGGACGTTTTGATTTTGGTCCACCAAATGCTTTGTTCAATACTTTGTTGCACCAAATGTTCAAAGCCCGTTCTGACATAAAACACGCCCTGCCATTGCGTATAAAACGGATGAATCATCACAGGGGTATGTTTGAACTCAGGTTCTCCTGAAATCGCATCCACCACAGGATTCACCACTTTGCCAATCCGTGCATCAGATGCGAATTGATCACTCCAGTGAATCGGTGCAAAAATCTGTCCACGACGGATATTGTCACTGACTGCGGCTCGTAGCACACAATTTCCCCAAGCCGATTTGATCTCCACCAATTCCCCATCTTTCAGACCATATTTCAGGGCATCATTTGGGTGAATTTCACAATAAGGTTCTGCTTTATGCGTACTTAAATTGGCTGATAAACCTGTACGTGTCATGGTATGCCATTGATCGCGGATGCGTCCTGTATTCAGCACCAATGGATACTCACTGCTAATTGGATTCACCGCACCAACTGCCGTTGTTGCAATAAACTTGGCTTTACCATCTGCGTGACTAAACTGACCATCTTTAAATAATTGGGCAAAAGTGTTTGGTTTGGTTTGGCCATTTTTCAAAGGTACGAGTACAGGCCATTGCGTCGGTTCAAGTTCTTGGTAGTCGTCAAGTGAAAGATTCGTCAGACCTGCCAAATTGAAATAGCGGAATGTTTCAGTCGATGAACGTAAAGCAATTTCTGCATTTTGATAAGCTGAGAGCTGGGCATGTTCTTTGAAAATGTCATGACTACTTTCAAAGTCAAAACCCTGAAATCCTAATTTTTTCGCAACTTGTGAAACTGACCACCAATCCGCTTGTGCTTGTTCTGGAATGTCTAAAAAAGCACGCTGTCTTGAAATACGGCGTTCAGAATTGGTGACTGTGCCATCTTTTTCCCCCCAACCTAATGCAGGCAGTAACACATCGGCATATTGAGTGGTATCGGTATCTAGACAAATGTCTGACACCACCACAAACTCACATTTCTCTAGTGCACGTTTCACCTGATCGGCATTGGGTAAACTCACCACAGGATTGGTCGCCATAATCCAAATGGCTTTAATTTTACCGCTTTCAACTGCTTCAAAAAGGTCGACGGCTTTTAAACCCACTTGCTTTGCAATCGTTGGGCTGTGCCAAAACTGCTGTACCAATTGTTGATGCTTTGGATTATCCAAATCCATATGGGCAGCCAGCATATTGGCAAGGCCACCCACTTCACGCCCGCCCATTGCATTCGGCTGGCCCGTCATCGAAAAAGGTGCAGCGCCCAATTTGCCAATTTTGCCCGTTAACAAATGACAGTTGGTAATGCTATTGGCTTTGTCTACCCCACGTGAAGACTGATTCACACCCATTGAAAATAAGCTCATCACTTTTTCTGTTTGAGCAAATTTTTCAAAAAAGAGTGCTAATTTTTCAACAGAAATCCCCGTCCGTTCGCTCACACTCGCTATTGATGCTTCAGATGCACTGCTTGCCAGCGCTTGCTCTAGGCCTTGAGTATGCTTTGCAATAAAATCGGTATCGGTATAATGATTGGTTGCTAAATACTGTAATAGACCATTGAACAGTGCGACATCCTGCCCCGGTAAAATTGGTAAGTGTAAATCAGCCGCCTCACAGGTTGCAGTAAAACGCGGGTCAATCACGACGACAAAAAGATCTCGCTCCTCTTTGGCTTTCATGATGCGTTGATACAGTACAGGATGACACCATGCGGTATTTGAACCCACCAAAACCACCATATCGGTATGCTCAAAATCACTATAACTGGCTGGGACTAAATCTTCCCCAAAAGCGCGTTTATGCGCAGCAACGGCTGAAGACATACACAACCGTGAATTGGTGTCGATATTGGCCGTACCCAAGTAGCCTTTAACAAATTTATTGACCACATAATAGTCTTCAGTCAGCAGTTGACCTGAGACATAAAAAGCAATACTTTCAGGCCCATATTGATCGATATAATGTTGAAATTTGTTGGCGATTAAATCTGTTGCGGTATCCCATGAACTTACCTCACGTTGCGGTTTACGCCCCAACATGGGATGTAAGACGCGCGTTTCTAAACCTACCGTGTCGGCTAAATTACTGCCTTTAATGCACAACTTTCCAAAATTAGATGGATGCTGAGCATCACCCACCACAGAAACTTTTTGCCCTAAAGCCGTTTCTTCAACAGTTGCTGTTACCCCACAACCCACCCCACAATATGGACAAGTGGTTTGTGTGATTGTTATCATTTTTTCTGTGGAGCTATGCAGTTCCATTACAGGGATACTATTCATTTCTGCTTCGCTCCTATTTGCCTTTCATTTATTTTGAATCACTCACAACGGCGTCTTTACTTTTGTGTTTAGATTTAGGATTAACCTTCGGTTCGACCTACTTTTCTTTTGGGAAAAGTAGGCAAAACCATTGTCATTCACAAAACTCGTCCCATACCACCTTCATCCCAACTTATTCGCAGAAACATTAATTTTCATAAGTAACCCTACCTCAAACAAGTTGTGAATGACGTTTCCACGTATCAAGTTAACTATTAGAAAATCTATCCCCCTCCTTTCAAGAGGAGGTTTTACCCTGCTTTTTTTAATGCAAAATCTTTACCAAATAACAGTTTATTTCGAATTGATGAAATTGGGGTTTGATCCGAAATAAGTTCTGCATACCAAACACCATCTTCGGTATCCCCAAACAACACCGCACCAACGACCTTATCCTTTTGAATAATAATGCGTTTATAAATCTGACGTTTTTCATCATTTAAAATGATGTCTTCAAAGTCATCCTTCGGTTCAAAATTACCCGCTGAGAACACATCACAGCCACTTACCTTTAACTGTGTTGGAACAGTTGGTGCTTTGAACGTTAAGCTGCCATGCTCCGCCAAATGTGAGGCACAAATGAATGCCTGCCCCCAAAGTGGCTCAACCAAGCCAAAAGTCTGGCTACGATGTTCAATACACTCTCCCACGGCGTAAATACTTGGGTCAAAAGTCTGCATGGTGTCATTCACCAACACACCACGGTTACAGCGCAGTCCTGCACTTTGTGCAAGTGCCATGTTCGGACGAATACCGACTGCAAATACCACAAGATCCGCCGCTAAGACTGTACCGTCTTTCAAGCGAATTTGAGTGACATGACCATCTACACCCACCAATGCTTCAGTATTGGCCTCAGTGATAATGGAGATACCCTTTTGTTCAATACTATGGCGTAGCATTTGGCTGGCTTTACTGTCTAATTG
>ERZ724524.3335-NODE-3335-length-10118-cov-3.880354_pt1 | contig 10118 bp, 10 predicted proteins | sample MGYA00376057_ERZ724524 | MGnify/ENA primary metagenome ERZ724524 (study PRJEB28724, sample SAMN07190888) | wastewater metagenome | isolation source: influent of sewage treatment plant in Hong Hong | place: USA: Christiansburg, Virginia | collected 2016-03-01 ...
CCGTCGTCCTGGCCACTCTCACGCGACAGCCCAGCGCAAACCCGACTGAACCATAGCCATCAGGGCATTGCGCATATCACCAATATGGCCGTCTATGAGGCAATCTCCCGACGGTGTAGGTAGCGTAGCAATGACATGATGCAACGGAACACAAAAGAAGTCCGACCAAGCCCAGCCGAACGTAGCCGCCGGACCCACGCCACCTCATCCAAGCCCGATCAGAACGAACAGAACAGCAAGCTCACCGACGGGGCGTATTTTTTGTTTGACGGGTACCGCTCGGTCCCCGTTGTAACGGGAAACCGCCTTGCGTTTTTTTCAGGATGTGCTAGCCAGCGCACCGAGTTGTGACGGTTGGCGACCATCCGGGCAAGGGGCTGGCCGCTGCTGAGTCCAGCCGAGTCAGCGTGCGAGCGTGCCGCCCGATCGTAGACTTTTGGTCAGGATTGCCAGCGATCTTCATGGATCGACGCGCTGGGAATCATGCGAAGCGATCTACGATGGCCCATGTAGAGCGGACTCGAGAGCCTGACAGGTTGCGCGGCGCTTTCAGTCCGTTCCCTACGCTGCCGAGAGAAAGACCCCTCTGGGGAACACAAATAAGCCGTTCCCCGACGGGGATTGAGTTCACCGCGACTTGAAACCCGAGTTTGTAGCTTAACAAATCATCGTCGAGAAATTGGCGTTCCAAGGATTGCTGGGAAGTAAGCGGGAAACTTAGGAATACTGCACTTGTCGTTGATGATATCGCTTGGGAGTGGCTCCGGGGCCTACTGGCGGAACGATTCCTGAAGCGGTTCGTGCATCGCGCAGTAGTGCTAGATGGCACTCCGCTGAGTATGCAACATCACTCTTTGCTGCGGCTTGCGTCTCGTATCACTCGCCAGTATCAAGACGCGCTGAGCGGAGGTCGTTCGGCTCCGTAGTGTCCTTCGGATCGCGTCTTCAGAACACGTGCTGGGACTCTATGAAGGTTCTCTGTGGTCGGCAATAGAGTCATGCCGTGTGGTTGTCGCGACGCTGTTGCCTCCCCCCTTCCAACGAGAGTATTCTCAACGGGCCATTACGTCTCTCGGTAGGCGCGGCCTTTCATTCATTGTGCATCGATGATTCGGTGGAGTGCAGAGAGAGCTCCACCACGGCTGTGACAGCCTGAAAGGGGGGAACATGCCCAATCCATTGCTTGAAGCGATCACCGGTCTAGTCTGGGACAAGAACGGTTGGAGAGAGAAGAAGGACAAGTACAAGGTCGACAGCGGTTTGACCAAGGGGGTGGACATGGGCGACGCCTTTCAGCGCGTTCACGACACCATCAAGGACTTCAACAAGAACAAGAAGACGGTTCTCGACCTCTACAACTCGCTCGTCGCACTCGAAGGCGATATGGGAAGGTACAAAGTCGAGCTGGCCAAGAGCAAGTCCGACGCCAAGTTCATCAAGGTCTTTGATGATCAGTTGATTCTGGTTACTGCGCGCATGGTCGACATTCGTGCCATGACCAAGAGCGCACGCACTCTGGAATCGCTGTTTCAGGCGCTCGAAGAGGAGTCGGTCGAGCTTCGCGGACTCTGCGAGATCTATGCAGTACACGCTGAAAAAGACGTAGCCAAGCGCGGTCGCCTCACCGATGTGTGCCTTGTCCAGTTGAGCAATCTGCAGAAGGAAAGGGCGAACGCGTTCAAGACCATCATCGAGTCGCTGCGTACCCCCGAAACGATCAAGATATCGGTCTTCGATCCCAAGAAGACCAAGATCCTCTGGGAGAAGATGACGCTCGATGACTTTGTGGCTGGACTGCGCGCCATCGTACACGGCAGCCCCGATCACACCTCGTTCGGCAAGGCGCTGGTCAAAGCGATTAAGGACTGCGGGTTCTGGAAGGCAGCAGAGCAGTTCGCGCAGGCAGCAGAGGCGGTCGTGCTCCTCGCTCCAGATGTGCAGACGGTCAGCCGCTCGTTTAGCAAGTACAGCTCGTTCCTCAAGGACACCAACAAGGAGTTCCTGAGCACCGCCGAGCTTGAGCCGCTCGTCAAAGAACTCAACAAGGCCGATGCCATCGTGAAGACGGTCAAGGCCGAGCTGCCTAAGCTCACCAAGATCCCCGAGAAGTAGGAATCGAGCTGACGGACTGCTTCAACCACAGATTTCCCGATCACCTTAGCGCGGAGTATGGCATGCCCAATTTCGAGAACTGCACCGGGTATACAAAGATCAAAGTCTGCAAGGATCTCGAAGGTCCACCCAAGAAGTACACTGCTGACCACTTCGTCGCTCACGTCAACGGAGCGCTCGATGAGCTGAAGACAAGGCCAGTCGGGCTGGACTTTTTGACCACGCTGCATCAGAAGCTGGTCAAGCAGAACAACCAAGTCATCATCTACTTCTCCACTCGCCGAGGCAATCAGTGCGAGTCTGGACCGGATCAGTTCTGTGCGTTGCGGCGGAGCTGGCTAGATGGCAATCCGATCATCTCCGGGCGTGAGCTATGTTTGGCGCTGTTGGGCCGCGAGCTGAAAAGCAACGAAGTCAACGTCGGAGACGACGAGATTCACGCCAAACTGGTCGAAGCGGCCGGGGCGCTGTTTTCAAACCCGATACCAACATGGGATCCTCGCACCTTGAAGGAGAACCCCATGAAGCTCGGCGCTGCCGAGGACTATCTGCCACACCTCGAAAAGTGGGTGAAGGGCACAGAGTTGCCGGGCGACAAGAAGGCCGCGAACGTGCTGCTCGCGTTCCTTTACACGAAAGAGCGAGCGCGCAAGGACAAGAAGGCGCAAGGCGAGGAGGTCGGGGGCAAGACGCTCAAGAGAGGTGCTGGCAGCAGCTCGAAAGTGTTCTGGCTCCCGGACAACCAAGGACCGACGCAGTTTCGTCGTCCGCCGAGCATCGGCTTGGCCCACGAACTCTGCCACGCCTACTACAACAACCTCGGCGATCAGCTTGGCACCGAGGGCGGCGAGGAGGTCGGCGCGGCGCTTTATGAGATCATGGCCACCGGACTCGGTCCCTACTTCGTGTCGGCGCGGGCCGATGGTACCAACGGCTGGAAGTACTGCGAGAACACCTTCCGTACCGCGTTCGGCGTTCCGCTGCGCACCAAGTACGAGTAAGAAGCGGCCTCTCACGGGTCATCGCGACCTTTGTGCCTGCCTAAGGACCGCAACGCAGGCCAGCATCCGCGCTATCCCCCGAGACGTTCAGACGAGAGTGGGGAACTCTCAGCCGCGTTTTCGACGGGATGAGATGTTCAACCCGACAACGTCCTGATCGTCGCGGATGAAACGGTGGAGGGGGGCGAGCAGGTCAAGATCCTCGACTTCGGAATCGCCAAGGCGATTGCCGCGTTGGCAGGCGAGACCTTGCCGGGCGTGCAGACCGCCACCGGACTGTTGCTGGGGACGCCTACGTATATGGCACCCGAGCAGTGCCGAGGCGGCGTGGAAGTGACGGACCGTGCAGATGTCTACTCACTGGGGGTGGTGCTCTACCAGCTTCTCTCTGGAGCACCGCCGTTCGTCAGTCGCTCGCCTGGCGATGTCATCGCGATGCACATCCTGGAGCCGCTGCCTCCGCTGGGTAACAAGGCACCGGAGGTCGCTCAGTCAGTGGTGCGCTTGGTCACCGAGATGCTCAGCAAAAAGCCGACGGAGCGGCCCAGCATGGCCGAGGCTGCCGACAAACTGCACGAGCTGCGTAACGTGGAGCCAAGAACCCTAATGCTGGGGCCGACGCAGGCCGCCGCCAAGATTGCGGAGGCGGTCCAGGCCATGCCAACGACCGAGATGCGGGCGAACGAAACCCGCATGTTCACCGATCGTCCGACTACGCCCATCCCAACCGCCAGCCCAGCGGTCGCCGTTGCCAAGAAGAGCCTGCCGTCCTGGTTGCTTGTGGTGGTGCTCTGCGCTGTTATCTTGGGCGGCGTGACCGCAGCGATGCTACTTCGCTGAAGATCCCCGAAAGGAAACAGCATGGACCGGTTGTGGGCCCCGTGGCGGATGGCGTACATCCTGCAAGCCAGCGGCGAGCAGGGTGCTCAAGAGTGCATCTTCTGTCGGTTTCCGGCGGAAGGTTCGGCTCGCTACGCAGACAATCTGATCTTGTGCAGCACCAAGGCCGCCTTCGTCATCATGAACCGCTTCCCCTACAACAGCGGTCACATCATGGTCATCCCCAGGCGCCATGGCGCGGACCTGGCGGCACTGCCCGCTGACGAGTATCAATCGACCTGCGAGCTACTTCGCAAGGCGCAGCAGATCCTCTGTCGCGAGCTGTCGGCGCATGGTGCAAATATCGGGATGAACCTCGGTCGCGTCGCCGGGGCCGGCATCGACCAGCACTGCCACTTCCATATCGTGCCGCGCTGGAATGGTGACACCAACTTTATGCCTGTCGTCGGTGACGTCCGCGTGATCAGCGAACACCTCCAGGCCACCTTCGACAAGCTTCGTCCCGCCTTCGCGCACCTAGACGAGCCCGAGTAGCTGCGGGTGCTAGCGAGCCGTTGCCACGGCTTGGTTGTGCTCTTTGCGGGCCTGGGCGCGCAGTCGCGCAATGGCATCGGTGAAGTCAGATGGTGGATCTTCTTGAAACATCAGGTCTTCTTCGCTCTGCGGATGCACAAACCCAAGCGTCTCGGCATGTAGCAGTAGGCGCGGGCTTGGCAGCACGGTCTGACCTCGACGCGTGAAGTCACGAATGTAGACCCGCTCGCCAATGATCGGATGCCCTGACTCAGCCAAGTGGATCCGGATTTGGTGGGTCTTGCCGGTCTCGATTTGCACCGCGCAGACCGTAGCCAGGTTGCCGATGTGCTCTAGGACTTCAACATGCGTCAGCGCCAGCCGGCCACCATGGCCGAGTTCGACCTTCCACTCCGCCAAGGAGCCGCGCAGGCCGTCGCCGCGATCCTTGATCAGATAGCTTTCGATCGTACGGCTTAGACAGTAGCCGTGAACCACGCACAGGTAGCGCCGCCTGATGTCGTGGTGACGAAAGCGCTGCTGAAGCTCGTGCTCTGCCGGGCGGGTCTTGGCAAACATCAAAAGCCCAGAGGTATCCTTGTCGATGCGGTGGACGACGTAGAGTGGCTGCTCGGTGGCGTTGCGTCCCTCGGCCCGCCACGCGTCACGGACCATGTCCATCGCCGTGTTGATCTCGCCCCGCTCGTACGGAACGCTGGAAACGCCCGCCGGTTTGTTGAGCACCAGCAGTTGCGAGTCTTCGTACACGATCCGCTGCTTGGCAATCGTGACCGCTTTGGGCAGCGGGCGCGGGGCGTTGTGGTCGACCGCGATCGTTTGTCCGACCCGAACCCGAATCGCTGGGTCTGCCGCGAGCTTGCCGTCGACCGTTACCTTGTGCTGCTCACACATCGCGCGCGCCCGGGTCCACGCTAGCGAAAGCCGCTGGCGCAGGGCCGCCGCCAGTGTCTTGTCATCATCCTCTTCTGTCACCACAAAGCTCGGCATGGCGCGCATAGTACCCGCCGGGCGATCAATCTCAAGCGCTACCGATCGGCCATCTTGACAGAAAGACTCGTCTTTCTATGATGCGACTTCAAAGGCGTAGTGGGCATGACCGAGCTTAGCTTCCGGCTGAAAGACCTTGAAAACAAGGGCAAGCACATCGACTGTGCGCTGCCAGCCGAGCTTATTACCGACGCACTGGGCGACATGGATGTCGACGGTGCGCGCTCCGGTCTGCACCTTGTCGCCGATCTGACCAAGCACAACGTGACCGTGCTGTGCGATGGCAAGCTGACCGGCGAAATATCGTTGCCTTGTCAGCGCTGTCTTGGTCCGGCGCGGGTGATCGTTGATCAGCGGGTCCACACCGTCTTTGTGCCGCCGTCCTCGGCGCTTGCCAAGAACGACGGCGAAGCGTCGAGCGATGACGATGCTGACGATATCGATGACGTTGACTACGCCCATCACAATGGTGAGACAGTCGATGTCTTGCCGATCGTGCGCGAGTACCTAATCCTCTCGGTGCCCATCACCGTGTACTGTAACGAGGACTGTCGCGGACTATGTCCTCTCTGCGGCGCTGACAAGAACCAGGGCGACTGCTCCTGCCAACCTGTCGGCAAGCTGTCGCCATTTTCGGCGCTCCGCGACGTAAAGCCCTAACTCTCACTCTCAATCAGCCTGGAGATCACAGCAACATGGCCGTTCAGAAAAGAAGACAATCGAGTGCTCGACGTGATTCGCGTCGCGCACAGTGGATGAAGATGGCGACCCCGGCAGCCTCGACCTGCCCGAATTGCCAGGCGGCCAAGATGCCTCACCGCATCTGCGCTTCCTGCGGTTGGTACGGTCCTGCCAAGGAAGGCCGGGTCATCATCCCGCAGCCGACCGAAAACGAGGCACCGGCAGAGAAGGCCTAGTTCGTAGATGGCGCCTCCGGTGGCATCTGTCATCGCGATCGACGCCATGGGGGGCGACAGCGCGCCGGGCCCCGAAGTAGAAGGGGCAGTGGCGGCAGTACGTGAGCGTGGCTCACGGGTCATCCTGCTTGGCGACGAGTCTCGCCTGCGTGCGGAGCTGCATCGGCTCGGCGCGGCACACCTTGGTATTTCGATTCGTCACTGTACCGAGGTGATCACCATGGATGATCACCCAGGTCAGGCTGTTCGCAAGAAGCGCCAATCGTCGATGCGGGTCGGCTTCGAGCTGGTCCGCAGCGGTGAAGCGCAGGCGATCGTCTCGGCGGGAAACTCCGGGGCGATGCTGGCGTGTGGTCTGTTTGTCCTGGGGCGAATGCGTGGTCTGGACCGGCCGGGCATTGCTGTCATCATGCCGACGCTGGAACCGGGCTTGTTCGGTGCCCCGCCCCGCATTGGTGAGTGCGTGCTGCTCGACACTGGTGCCAACGTCGACGTAAAGCCGCAGACGCTCGCGCAGTTTGCCGTGCTCGGGGCGACCTTTGCCAAGCTGCGGGCGACCTCGCCACGCCTAAGGCCTCGGGTCGGACTTCTGTCGAACGGCGAAGAGGCCAGCAAAGGCACCGCGCTGCTTCGACAAACGCATGCTCTGCTACAGGCCAGTTCCAGCAGGTCGTTTGAGTATGTGGGCTACGTCGAAGGTCGCGATCTGTTCCAGTACCGACGACCGCCTGGACAAGCGCTCCGCGAAGGCGGGCTTGATGTCGTCGTGACCGATGGCTTTACCGGCAATGTGGTTCTCAAGACTGCCGAGGGTGCAGGCCGCTTTATTGCCGATCTATTGCGCAGTGAGGTCAAGCGATCCTTGCTGGCCAAGCTGGGGGCACTGCTGATGATGCCCGCGCTCAACTCACTCAAACGTGTCGTTGATGTCGATGGTCGTGGTGGAGCGCCCTTGCTTGGCGTAAATGGAGTGGCAATCATTTGCCACGGGCGCGCCAGCGCTCGGGCCATCGGCCGTGCCATTGCCGTTGCCGAAGAGCACGTGCAGTCAGGGCTAGTCGAGGCCACCAAAGTCGCTGTCAGTGCCCACCGCTTCGCCGATGGTTCGGCAAGCACCGACCCGAACACCAGCCAACCGGAGGCTGAATGAGTGACGAGCCGAGTCCAGTAAACCAACACCCCGGCCTACGCCGCATTTGCATCGCGGGTACAGGCCGTGCCGTTCCCGAGCGAATCCTTACCAACGACGACCTGAGCAAGATGGTCGACACCTCGGATGCGTGGATTCGCGAGCGCACCGGCATTCGTACCCGCCACATGGTTCGTCGGGGCGAAGAAGCTGCGTCTGATCTGGCTGCCCGAGCCGGTACCGCAGCTTGCGAGGCTGCGGGCATTTTGCCCAAAGACATCGACGCGGTCATCTGTTCCACCATCAGCCCTGACATGCCGCTGCCGTCGTGCGCGGTCTACGTGCAGCGTAAGGTTGGAGCTGCTCCACACAGTGCCGCGTTTGACCTGGCTGCGGCGTGCGGAGGCTTCATCTATGGCCTTGCTGTCGCCGAGGGACTGCTGCGCAGCGGCCTATATCGCCACATCTTGCTGTGCGGCGTCGAGGTTCTGTCGGGCTACGTGAACTGGCAGGATCGCAACACCTGCGTCCTGTTTGGTGATGGCGCTGGGGCGGCGATCCTCAGGCTGTGCACCGAAGAGGAGCAGGCTGCTGGGCTCGGCGTACAGTCGGTCCATCTGTTTGCGGACGGCAGCCAAGCCGAAGCGCTGATGATTCCCGGTGGTGGTTCGCTCTATCCGACCTCTGCGCAGACGCTCGCTGATGGCAAGCACTTCATCCAGATGAACGGCAAGGTGATCTTTACCAACGCCGTGCGCAACCTGTCGTCGTCATGCCTGACTGCCTTGGCCCATCACGGCCTGACCCCCAAAGACGTCGACTTGGTGATCGCTCACCAGGCCAACCTGCGCATCGTCGAAGCGGTCGCCCAGCGGCTGGATGTGCCGATGGACAAGTTCTTTATCAACATCGATCGCTACGGAAACACCTCCAGCGCCTCGGTGCCGATTGCTCTCGATGAGGCAGTGCGCTCTGGCAAGGTCAAGCGCGGCGACCGGCTGCTGTTCTGCGCGCTCGGGGCCGGTTTGGCCTGGGGTGCTACCGTCGTCCGCTTCTAAGAGGAACTGATGCACAAGGTTGCCTTCGTATTTCCCGGTCAGGGCTCGCAGCACGTCGGCATGGGCAAAGCGCTCTGTGATGCCTACCCCTACGTCCGAGAGCTGTTCATGCGGGCCGATGCTGCGCTCGGTTACTCGATCTCCAAGCTCTGCTTCGACGGACCTGACACCGAGTTGCTCCGAACCGAGAACACCCAGCCCGCGCTTCTGACGAGTGCCGTGGCAGCGGCTGAAGTGCTGCGGCGGGAGCTTGGACTTTTGCCATCGCTGTGTGCCGGTCACTCACTCGGCGAATACTCGGCGCTGGTGGTGGCCGAGAGCCTTGATTTCACCGATGCGGTGCGTCTGGTCCACTTGCGTGGGCGTTTTATGCAGCAAGCGGTGCCTGAAGGGCTGGGGGCCATGGCGGCTCTCGTCGGTCTATCGAGCACGGACGTGGCGGCACTGTGTGCGGAGTCATCGACCGAGATCGAAAAGGTTCAGCCTGCCAATGAAAACGGCGCGAGCCAGGTCGTTATCTCGGGCCACAAGCCCGCTGTCGAGCGGGCCATGGCGCTGGCGAAGGGCAAGGGTTGCAAGCTGGTCAAGGCGTTGCCCGTATCAGCCCCGTTTCATTCGGCGTTGATGGATTCTGCCGCGCTCCAGCTTGCCACCGAGCTTGCCCAAGTGGCGGTACGTTCACCGCGGATTCCGGTCGTCGCCAACATTGATGCTGAGCCGTATCCGCACGGCGATGCAGCGGCTGTACGCGATCGGCTGGTCCGCCAGGTCGCCGGGACCGTACGCTGGGAAGGCTGCGTCCAACGCCTGGTTGCCCTCGGTGCGACGGCGATCATCGAGGTCGGCCCCGGCAAAGTGCTGCAAGGACTGGTGAAGCGCATCGCTCCCGGTGTGGCACTGGGTGGCTTTTCCGATCCAAGTGGCCTTGCGGCGATTTCTGAGCTGTCCTCCTCGTCAACCACTCACAGCTAAGCGAGCATTCTATGACTACTACCCCCTCTGAGCGTCGGGTTGCCCTGGTAACCGGGGCGTCGCGTGGCATTGGCCGCGCCATTGCCAAGGCGCTGGTCCGTGATGGCCTGTTTGTCATCGTCAACTACGTTGCGAACGAAGCGGCCGCGCAGCAGACGTTGGCCGAGCTCGGCGAAGGCAACGCTGCCCTTCAGCAGTTCGATGTTGCAAACGAAGCGGCGGTGGATGCAGCGGTCAAGGCGATCGGTGAACAGTACGGACGGCTCGACGTCGTGGTCAACAACGCAGCAGTGGCGGTCGATGGGCTGCTGATGCGGGTCAAGACCGCTGACTGGCACAAAGTGCTAGAGACGAACCTCTCCTCGGCGTTTTACTTAAGCCGGGCCGCATCGCGCTGGCTGCTCAAAGCCAAAGAGTCGGGCCGCATCATCAATCTCACCTCGGTCGTCGGCGAGATGGGCAACGCCGGTCAGGTCAGCTATGTCGCAGCCAAGGCGGGCCTCATCGGCATGACCCGCACCTTGGCTCGTGAGCTGGCCTCGCGTGGGGTCACCGTCAACGCCGTGTC
>ERZ724524.3336-NODE-3336-length-10116-cov-5.564854_pt1 | contig 10116 bp, 6 predicted proteins | sample MGYA00376057_ERZ724524 | MGnify/ENA primary metagenome ERZ724524 (study PRJEB28724, sample SAMN07190888) | wastewater metagenome | isolation source: influent of sewage treatment plant in Hong Hong | place: USA: Christiansburg, Virginia | collected 2016-03-01 ...
TCAGGACAGTCGCCATGAGCATCAAACCGGATAAATGGATTCGTCGCATGGCCCAAGAGCACGGCATGATCGAGCCTTTCGTTGAGCGCCAGGTGCGCACCGAAGGCACGAATGCGCTGATCTCTTATGGGGTCTCCAGCTACGGTTACGATGTGCGCTGCGCCGATGAGTTCAAGGTGTTCACCAATATCAACTCGGCTACCGTTGATCCGAAGAACTTCGATGAGAAGAGCTTCGTCGACGTTAAGAGCGATGTCTGCATCATTCCGCCGAACTCTTTCGCCTTGGCACGTACAGTCGAATTCTTCCGTATCCCACGTAATGTGCTAACTATCTGCTTGGGCAAGAGCACTTATGCGCGCTGCGGCATCATCGTCAACGTGACGCCTCTGGAGCCTGAGTGGGAAGGGCATGTGACTCTGGAATTCTCCAACACCACCACACTGCCGGCCAAGATTTACGCCAATGAAGGCGTCGCGCAGATGTTGTTCTTTGAGTCCGATGAAGAGTGTGAAGTGTCTTATAAGGATCGTGGCGGCAAGTATCAGGGGCAGTTGGGCGTCACCCTGCCGCGTACTTGAGTGCCTACCTGAAACGAAAAAACCGGGTTTGCCCGGTTTTTTTCTGCCTGAGATTTGCTGCTGATTTAGGCGCTGAGCAGATTCTGCGGTTGGCCGGCAGCCCAGGCAGTGATGTTCTGCAGTGTGGTGTCGGCAATCGCACAGAGGGCTTCGCGGGTGAGGAAGGCCTGGTGCGCGGTGATGATCACGTTTGGGAAGGTCAACAGGCGGGCCAAAATATCGTCCTGCAAGGGCAGGTCGGACTGGTCTTCGAAAAACAGCGCCGCCTCTTCTTCATATACGTCCAGACCTAGGTAGCCGAGCTGACCCTCTTTAAGGGCGTCGATCAGTGCTGGGGTATCCACGAGAGCACCACGGCTGGTGTTGATCAGCATGCTGCCGGGTTGCATGTGTGCTAAAGACTGTTGATTGATCAGGTGGCGGGTGCCCGGCGTCAGGGGGCAATGCAGGCTGATGATCTGCGCCTGTTGCAGTACCTCGTCGAGCGGCAAGTAGCGCACGCCCAGCGCTTGCAGATCGTCGTCGGGGTGGGGGTCATGGGCTAGTAGCTGGCAGCCGAAGCCGGCCATGATGCGAGCAAAGGCGGCGCCGATCTGGCCGGTGCCGATAATGCCCACGGTTTTGCCGTGCAGGTCAAAACCAATTAAGCCGTGCAGGGAAAAGTCGCCCTCGCGGGTGCGATTAAATGCCCGGTGAATGCGCCGGTTCAGCGCCAAAATCAGCGCTACGGCGTGCTCGGCGATGGCGAAGGGCGAGTAGGCTGGCACCCGCACGACGCTGAGCCCCAGCTGTTGTGCGGCATGTAGGTCAACATGGTTGTAGCCGGCGGAGCGCAGAGCGATCAAGCGTGTGCCACCGGCGGCCAGTTGTTGCAATACCGGCGCCGAGAGGTCGTCGTTGATAAAGGCGCAGACCACTTCGCAGCCGCTCGCCAGTGCGGCGGTATCCAGCCCTAGGTGAGCATGCTGGAACGCCAGTTCGCAGCCTGCGGGCAGCAAAGCAGTGCTGAAGCTGTCGCGATCATAGGGTTGGCTGCTGAACAATATGACGCGCATGAATGGCTTCCTGAGTGTCTACAAGGGCTGGCTGGTTTTGCCGGTCTCTTCGAGCAGTTGCTCGATAGCCGCATCTAAGTCGTCCAAAGCGGCGTTACTGGCCGGCGAGTTTTGTTTTAGTAAGGTTTCGCAGTGTTGGCAGGCGGCGCGCAGTTGTGGCACCCCGCAGTAACGCGTGGCGCCATGCAGGCGATGGACGCGCTCCAGCAGGGTGTCGCGGGCATCGCTGCTGCGAGCGTCTTGGATAATTTGGCGATCGATAGCCAATGACTCGAGGAGCATGCTCAGCAGTTCACTTGCCAGGTCAGCCTTGCCAGCGGCCAGTTTTAGGCCTTCAGCCTGATCCAGCACGCTTAAGTTTTGAGTGTGTTGCTGGCGCTCATCGACCAACTCCGGTTGGTGGCGCAGCGCTAAACCCGTCCACTTGAGCACCACCTGAGCCAGCTGTCGCTCGCTGATGGGTTTAGTCAGGTAATCGTCCAGGCCGTTTTGCAGCAGTGAGCGTTTCTCGTTGGCCAAGGCGTGGGCGGTTAACGCTACGATCGGCATGGGTGGATTGCTCTGCTCGCTTTCCCATTGGCGGATGGCGGCTGTGGTTTCGCGGCCGTCCATGCCCGGCATTTGCACATCCATAAACACCAGATCATAGCGGTTGCGTTTGACTGCCTCTAACGCTGCATAACCGCTGTCGACGGCATCTACGCGGGCGCCGAGGTCTTCCAGCAGGGTTTGCACCAGCAGCAGGTTGGCCGGGTTGTCATCGACGCAGAGCAGGTAGGGCGCGCGGCTGACCTGTAGCGCACGGCTGTTATGGCGTTGAGTACGCGGCCCGCAGAGTTCGCTGAGACTGCGCTGCAGCTTGCGTGTGCAGGCCGGTTTGGCTTGGAGTCGGCTGTGGGTTTCCGGCAGGCTGTCGTGGAACAGCGACTGCTCGGTGGTTGGGCACAGCACCAGGCTTTTGCAGGCTAGGCGGTCGAGGTCCCAGAGTTTTGCGATCAAGCGCTCCGGCGGCAACTCGCGAGCAGTAATGCCGAGTACAGCCAGTTGAATGGGCGTGCTGCTGTGCTGCTGGCGTGCAACGGCTTCCAGCAGGCTGTCGATATCACTGAAGGCCTCGACCTTGAGGCCGCAGTCTTCCAGCTGGTGTTGCAGGGCCTGACGGGCCAGTTCGTGGTTTTCCAGAATGGCCACTGGCTGACCGAGCAGTGGCGGGCGTGGCAAGTCGCGTTCATCGTCGTGGGCTTTGGGCAAATTAAGACTGATCCAGAACTCAGAGCCTTCGCCGGGCGTGCTGGCTACCCCGATTTCGCCACCCATCTGCTCAATTAAACGCTTGGAAATCACTAAGCCTAGGCCTGTGCCGCCAGCCTGACGTGACAGCGAGTTATCCGCCTGACTAAAGGCTTTGAACAGGGCGCGAAGGTCTTCCTCGGACAGGCCGACACCGGTGTCTTGCACACTGATGCGTAGTTGCACGCGGTCTTCGCTCTCGTCTTCGAGCATCGCGCGGGCGGTGATGGTGCCTTTTTGCGTGAACTTAATGGCGTTACTTGCCAGGTTGGACAGCACTTGTTTGATGCGCATCGGGTCGCCGACCAGCGACAACGGCGTGTCGCGGTAGATCAGGCTAAGCAGCTCCAGATCTTTGGCGTGGGCCGCCGGGGCTAGCAGCGTGAGCGTGTCTTGCAGCAGGTCGCGCAGGTTGAAGGGGATGCTTTCCAGAACCAGTTTGCCGGCTTCGATTTTAGAGAAATCAAGAATCTCGTTGATGATGCCCAGCAGGCTGTCGGCTGACTGGCTGATGGTACCTAGATAATCTTGCTGGCGCGGGCCGAGTTCGCTCTTCTGCAATAGGTTGGTAAAGCCAATGATGCCGTTCAAGGGCGTGCGAATTTCATGGCTCATGTTGGCGAGAAACTCAGATTTTATCCGACTGGCTTCCAGTGCCTCTTTGCGTGCCATGTCCAGTTCGATGTTCTGGATTTCGATGGTCTCTAGGTTTTGGCGCACGTCTTCGGTGGCCTGGTCGACGCTGTGTTGCAATTCTTCCTGTGCGTTTTGCAGTGACTCGGCCATGCGGTTAATGCCGCCGCCGAGCTGGTCCAGTTCGTGGCTGCCGAGGGGTTCCAGGCGAGTCTCTAAATGTCCTTCCTTAAGCAGATCCACGGCGTGTTTGATTTTGCGCAGCGGCTCATTAATGCCACGACTCATGCGCGCGGCCATTAACGCCGTAATGGCCAGCCCGGTGAGCACCAGCAGCAAACTAATCAGCAGACTGCGGTAGCCGCTTAGCAGCGTGCTGTCGTGGGACATCTCCAGCGCTACCCAGCCCAATGCCGGCGCCTCATGCTCGGCCCCGATTTCTGCAGTGTGGGTCAAGTGGCGGCGGGTCACGGCCAGTTGAAATAGCGTGGCGCTGTCGTTGCTGAGTATTTGCAATGGTCGAACCGAGTTGTTCGGCGCTTGATTGAGCAAGTTTGGGCCTGCGTATGCCAGCAACTGGTGGCGGCTGTCGAACAAACGCACTGAGCGGATATCAGGGTGTTCTAGGCTTTCCTCGGCGATTTTTTCCAGCAGTGCGCGATCATTCTGCGCCAGGGCTGGGGCGACGATGGCCGCCAGTTGCTCGGTGGTCAGCTGGCCGCGCTGCAACAGTTGCGCCTGCAACTCGGACAGTTGCATCCAGGTGAAGTAGCCGCCCAGCACCAGCGCCAGTAGGCTGGTGGGCAGCAGCGAGAGCATGAGTACGCGGCTCTTGATGCCGAGATCCTTGAACACCATCCTGCTCCTTGTTTGCGCTGCGCGCCGAGTGATTGCGCCGGCCAGTGTAACGGTTGCTTTTCACCTCGCAACAGCTGTGCCGTGGCGCAAGGTGCAATACTCCGATTGGCACTGGCGATAGGGCCGCAGCCGGTTTGCCGTTATCATAGGCGCCCCTTGATAGCGTGCGGATCGTCTACAGCCATGACCCTGCAGTTCCCCACCATTGCCGATTGCATCGGTCAGACTCCGCTGGTGCGCTTGCAGCGCTTGCCCGGCGTGACTACCAACACCTTGCTGGTCAAGCTGGAAGGTAATAACCCCGCAGGCTCGGTGAAGGATCGCCCGGCGTTGTCGATGATCAGTCGCGCCGAGCTGAGTGGCACCATTCGTCCGGGCGACACGTTAATTGAGGCCACCTCGGGCAATACCGGTATTGCCCTAGCGATGGTTGCGGCCATCAAGGGCTACCGCATGATTCTGATCATGCCGGATAACTCCACCGCCGAGCGCAAGGCGGCGATGACCGCCTACGGCGCCGAGCTGATTCTGGTCGAGAGCATGGAAGGCGCTCGCGACCTGGCCCTGCAGATGCAGGCCGACGGCGTGGGCAAGGTGCTCGATCAGTTCGCCAATGGCGATAACCCGCTGGCCCATTATGCCGGCACCGGCCCGGAGATCTGGCAGCAGACCCACGGGCGGATCACCCACTTTGTCAGCTCGATGGGCACCACCGGCACCATCATGGGCGTGTCGCGCTACCTCAAGGAGCAGAACCCGGCGGTGCAGATCGTCGGTCTGCAACCCCAGGAAGGTTCGGCGATTCCGGGCATCCGTCGCTGGCCGAGCGAGTACCTGCCGAAGATTTTCCAGGCTGAGCGGGTTGATCGGGTGATCGACATGGGCCAGGCCGAGGCCGAGCAGGTGATGCGTCGCCTGGCGCGTGAGGAAGGGATTTTCTGTGGCGTGTCGTCGGGTGGCTCGGTGGCCGCCATGCTGCGCCTGTCGGCCGAGGTGGAGAACGCCGTGTTGGTAGCGATCATCTGCGATCGCGGCGATCGCTACCTGTCCACCGGCATCTATGATCAACCCCTTGGCGATGCCTGAAGCAGTTGTCGTGACGGCCCCGGCCGTTTCTTTTTTGTGTGATTGATGATGAGTTGTACTGACCATGGCGAAGCGTGACACGGGCCTGCGATTTCAACCGGCAGGCGGCAGCAAGGCGGTCGCCGTGCCCACGGGCAAGAAGCAACGCTTGCAGATTGAGCGGCTGGCCAATGACGGTCGTGGCATCGCCTTCGTCGACGGCCGCACGTGGTTTGTTGCCGGTGCGCTGGCCGGTGAAGAGGTTGAGGCGCGTGTGCTGGGCGCTCGCAGTCAGGTGGTTGAGGCGCGTGCCGAGCGGATTTTTACCAGCAACAGTCAACGTCGTGTGGCGCCCTGCGCTCATGCTGGACAGTGCGGTGGTTGCACCCTGCAGCACCTGCCGCACAGCGAACAATTAGCCCTCAAGCAGCGCACCTTAGCGGAGCAATTGCTGCGCGTGGCCGGTGTGACGCCCGAAGAGTGGGCGCCGGCCTTGGTCGGGCCGGAGTTTGGCTATCGCCGCCGTGCGCGCATTGCCGTGCGTTGGGATGTGAAGAGCAAGCAGCTAGCCGTGGGTTTTCGTGCCGCGGCCAGCGAAACCATCGTGGCCATCAGCGAGTGTCCGGTGCTGGTACAGCCCTTGCAGACTTTGCTGAATGCCTTGCCTGACGTGTTGCGCAGTCTGCGCAAACCGCAAGCGTTAGGCCATGTGGAGATTTTCAGCGGTACAGCCACCGCGCTGCTGGTGCGCCATACCGCGCCCTTGGGTGAGGAAGATATCGCGCGGCTAGAGGCGTTTTGTTTGGCCCAGAACGCTCAGCTATGGCTGCACGGTGAGGGCGAGCCACAGCCGTTGCAGGTCGGTGCTGAGCTGAGCTATCGACTGGAACGTTGGGACTTACAGTTGGCCTATCGGCCGGGGGATTTTGTCCAGGTTAACGGGCCCATTAACGAAGCAATGGTCGCTCAGGCGCTCGATTGGCTCGCGCCGCAAGCCTGCGAGCGTGTGCTGGATCTGTTCTGCGGGCTGGGCAACTTTGCCTTGCCGCTCGCTCAGCGGGTGGGTGAAGTGGTGGCGGTAGAGGGGGTGGCAAGCATGGTGACGCGGGCACAGCAGAATGCTCGCAGCAATGGTCTGGATAATGTGCACTTTTATCAGGCCGACCTGTCAAACCCGCTGGATGCTGCTTGGGCGCGTAGTGCTTTTGACGCGGTGCTGCTGGATCCGCCGCGTGATGGCGCCTTCGCGCAGGTTAAACAGATCGCGGCATTGGGCGCCGGGCGCTTGTTGTATGTGTCGTGCAATCCCGCGACCCTAGCTCGCGATGCGGCCGAGTTGCTTAAGCAAGGTTACCGACTCAAACGCGCTGGCATTCTCGACATGTTTCCGCAAACCGCCCATGTCGAGGCCATGGCTTTATTTGAAAGAGGCTAGGAAGCTTCTGATGTTCGCGCAGCTTCAGGGCTGCCAGACACTACTGCAGGCAGCCCGGCGTGAGCCGGCTGTCGATCAGCAAGGGTAAACACTGATGGTACAGGTACGCGCGCAACAGCCGATCAACACCGACGGCAGTATCAATCTGGATGCCTGGCTGGACCACGCCCTGAGCGTCGATCCGGCACTGGACCGCGAGGCGCTGAAGAGTGCCTGCGAGTTCGCCCGCGAGGCCGAGCAGCAGGCCAATGCGGCGCAGAACCTGTGGACCGAAGGTACGTCGAGTTTCCGCGTCGGCCTGGAGATTGCCGAGATCCTCGCCGACCTCAAGCTGGACCAGGATTCCCTGGTGGCGGCGGTGATCTACCGCGGTGTGCGTGAAGGCAAGATTTCCCTGGCCACGGTGCAGCAGCGCTTCGGCCTGGTGGTGGCCAAGCTGATCGACGGCGTCTCGCGCATGGCCGCCATCAGCGACAGCCTCAGCTCGCGCGAGTCGCTGGTGCTGGGCTCCCAGGTGCAGGTGGAAAACCTGCGCAAGATGCTGGTGGCGATGGTCGACGACGTGCGCGTGGCCCTAATCAAGTTGGCCGAGCGCACCTGCGCCATTCGCGCAATCAAAAATGCGCCCGATGAGAAGCGCCAGCGCGTGGCTCGAGAGGTGGCGGATATCTACGCGCCGCTGGCCCATCGCCTGGGCATTGGCCATATCAAATGGGAGCTGGAGGACTTGTCCTTCCGCTACCTAGAGCCGGAGAAGTACAAGCAGATCGCCACCTTGCTGCACGAGCGGCGGCTGGATCGCGAGCAGTACATTAATGAAGTGATGGGGCACCTGCGCAATGAGCTGACGGCCGCTGGGATCAAAGCGGACATCAGCGGGCGGGCTAAACACATCTATTCGATCTGGCGCAAAATGCAGCGCAAAGGTCTGGAGTTCAGCCAGATCTACGACGTGCGTGCGGTGCGCGTGCTGGTGCCGGCAGTGCGTGATTGCTACACCGCGCTGGGTATCGTGCACAGCTTGTGGCGGCACATCCCTAAAGAGTTCGACGACTATATCGCCAACCCCAAGGAGAACGGCTATCGCTCGCTGCATACCGCAGTGCTGGGACCGGACGGTAAGGTCTTCGAGGTGCAGATCCGTACCACCGACATGCACGAAGAGTCGGAGCTTGGGGTTTGCGCCCACTGGCGTTACAAGGGCACCGACGTCAAAGGTAAGTCGGATCACTACGAAGAGAAGATTTCCTGGCTGCGCCAAGTGCTCGAGTGGCATGAGGAACTGGGCGATATCGGTGGTTTGGCCGAGCAGTTGCGCGTGGATATCGAGCCCGATCGGGTTTATGTCTTCACCCCGGACGGCCATGCTATCGACCTGCCCAAGGGCGCCACTCCGCTGGACTTTGCCTATCGGGTGCACACCGAGATCGGCCACAACTGCCGTGGCGCGAAGATCAATGGGCGCATCGTGCCGCTCAGCTACAGCCTGCAAACCGGTGAGCAGGTGGAGATCATCACCAGCAAGCACGGCACGCCAAGCCGCGACTGGCTGAACTCCAATCTCGGCTACATCACCACCTCGCGAGCGCGGGCAAAGATTGTCCATTGGTTCAAGCTGCAGGACCGCGACCAGAACGTGGCGGCCGGTAAAACTCAGCTAGAGCGCGAGTTGGCCCGTTTGGGCTTACCGGCGGTGAGCTTCGACAAGTTAGCGGAGAAAGCCAACTGCAAAACCGCCGAAGACATGTTTGCCGGCCTCGGCGCCGGCGATCTGCGCCTGGCTCAGTTGGTCAATTTGGCGCAACAGTTGGTGGAGCCTGAGCGTGGCGAGCAACAGCTGGAACTGATCCCGCGACGGCCTGGTGCGATTAAGCCGGGTAGTCGCGGGGATATACAGATCCAGGGCGTTGGTAACCTGCTGACGCAGATCGCCGGTTGTTGCCAGCCGTTGCCGGGCGACCCGATCGTCGGTTACATCACCCTAGGCCGTGGCGTCAGCATTCACCGCCAGGATTGTGGTGCCGTATTGCAACTAAGCGGCCGCGAGCCCGAGCGGATTATTCAAGTCAGCTGGGGCCCAGTGCCGATCCAGACCTATCCGGTGGACATTATCATTCGCGCCTACGACCGTTCCGGCTTGCTGCGTGACGTCTCACAAGTGCTGCTTAATGAGAAGCTCAACGTGCTGGCCGTGACCACCCGCTCGAACAAAGAGGACAACACTGCCGCCATGTCCCTGACTGTGGAGATTCCCGGTCTAGAGGCCTTGGGTCGGTTGCTTGGGCGGATCAGTCAGCTGCCGAACATCATTGAGGCGCGGCGTAGTCGGGTCAGCAGTTGAGTGACGAGTTAGCCCGTTCTGCGCTGGCGCAGCGCGCCTTATTGGCTAGTTACAGGGGTTGCTATGTATCAACTGGATGATTTGCTGCACTTGATGGCACGTCTGCGCGACCCGCAGTCCGGCTGTCCGTGGGATCTCAAGCAGACCTACGCGACTATCGTGCCGCACACCTTAGAAGAGGCTTACGAGGTGGCAGATGCCATCGAGCGCAGCGACTTTGAGCACCTGCCGGGCGAGCTGGGTGATCTGCTGTTTCAGGTGGTGTATTACAGTCAGCTGGCCGCAGAGGAGGGGCGCTTTGAGTTTGCAGGGGTGGTCGATGGCATCACCCGCAAGTTACTCCGCCGCCACCCTCATGTGTTTGCGGACGGTGATCTGTATGGCACGCCGGGCATAAAAGCCCTCGATGAGGCCGCCGTCAAACAGCGTTGGGAGGCACTCAAGGCCCAGGAGCGCGCCGCTAAGGCGGCTGTGCCCGAGCAATTGTCGTTGCTCGATGATGTGCCCCAGGCGCTGCCGGCCCTGAGTCGAGCGGTTAAGCTGCAAAAGCGTATGGCTCAGGTCGGCTTTGATTGGCCGGAGGCGCTGCCAGTGGTCGACAAGGTTCGTGAAGAACTGGATGAAGTGCTCGAAGCCATGAGCGAAAACGACTCGCAGGCCATCGCTGAAGAAGTCGGTGACCTGCTATTCGTCGTTACCAATCTGGCACGCCACCTCAAGGTCGACCCGGAAAGTGCCTTGCGCGCCGCCAACGCCAAGGTCGAGCGACGCTTTCGTTTTATCGAACAAACATTGCGCGAAGCCCAGCGACCCATTGAGAATTGCACCCTTGATGAACTGGATGCCCTTTGGGGCGAA
>ERZ724524.3342-NODE-3342-length-10103-cov-9.541998_pt1 | contig 10103 bp, 5 predicted proteins | sample MGYA00376057_ERZ724524 | MGnify/ENA primary metagenome ERZ724524 (study PRJEB28724, sample SAMN07190888) | wastewater metagenome | isolation source: influent of sewage treatment plant in Hong Hong | place: USA: Christiansburg, Virginia | collected 2016-03-01 ...
GCGGCAACGGCAAAGACCACGCTGGCCACGTTGTTGGTGGCGTCGATGGGGGTGCCGTCGGCGTTGGTGCTGCCGCCGTTGGCGCCAGCGGTGAGGGCGCCGGAGGCATCCCGCAGGCGGTCATCCACGGTGACCTTGATCTTCAGGTTGGCCAGGTCGGGGTCAGAGCCGTTGGTGGCGGCGCGCAGCTGGTTGAGGGCGGACTGGACGTCGGCCAGACTGCCCTGGAAGACGACGGTATTGTCGCCCGCAACGTTGGTCACGATGACGCCGGCGGGCAGGGCGCCGTTGAAGCTGAGCACGCCGGCGGCAAAGGGGGCATCTGCTGCGTCAAGGAATTCGGCCGTGACCTGCACGAAATCCTGTTCGCCCGCGCCAATGCCGCCCGCCACGTCCAGGTCGGCAAGGGTGATGGCCGGGAGCGCGACCGGGGTTGCGGCCGAATTGACCACCAGGTTGCTGCTGCCCGTCGTGATGGTGGGCTTGTCGTTGGCAGCGGCCAGTTCGATGTTGTAGCGGGACGGCGTCGGGGTGTTGCCCTGGGGGACCGAGGTGATGTCGTTGGAGACGAAATCCCCGTCGCTGACCACATAGTCGAAGAAGTCGGATGAGGTCTCGCTGCCGTTGTGCCGGTAGGTGATCCGGCCGCTGTCCAGGTCGGCCTGGGTGAACACGGAGCCCACAGAGAGGACCGCACCGCCGAGCCGCAGGTTGCCGTTGGCCGGTGCCGTGGTAACCCGGTACTGGCGCTGTTCGGTGGAGTTATCCGTGTCGCCGTAGACCAGGTGGGCGACGCTGTTGGCCGGCAGGCTGGGCGCGCCGGCACCGGTGATGCCGTTGGTGTTGGCGTAGCCTAGGGCGCCGCCAATGGTGGCCGTTGCCCCTTCGATGATGGGGCCGGCTTCGCCCGTGATCAGCTGGGACTTGTGCTGGTATTGCGCTGAGTCGTTGATCGGGGTGAGGGTGATCGGAACGAATAGTTCGGTGCCGGTGCTGGTGTGATTGGTTGCTGTGGCCGTAACTGCAGTGATGCCCTGGTCGTCGATGGGAACAAGCCGGAAGCTGTCGGTGAAGTTCTCGCTGCTGTCGTGGGTGTAAACCAGCTTGCCGGCCGTGAAGTCTGCGGCGGTCACGAAGTCGCCCACGTTGAGGGCGACGCCGTCCAGGGTCAGGCTGCCGTGGCTAACGTCGCCGGTGATCTGGAAGCGCAGGGCGTTGTTGACGGCGTAGCCGGTTTCGTTGTCGGAGGCCGAGTTATCGGCGTCGGCGAGGACGATGTTGGCAGGGGTGATGGTGATGCTGCTGCCTTCAGGCCCGAAGATGCGGCTGCCGTTGGTGGCGGTGGGCGTGTCGTTCTGGGGCGTGATGGTCAGGTCGAAATTGCGGACGGTGGTCTCGGTGGAGCCGTCGGAGACCGAGTAGGTGAAGAAATCGTCGAAGTCTTCGCCGCCGGCATGGACAAAGGTGACACGCCCGGCGTTCACGTCGGCCTGGGTGAAACTGTCGAAGTATTCCAGGGCCGCGCCGTTGAGCCGGATGCTGCCGCTGGTGGGCAGGGACAGGACCCGGTAGGTCAGCTGCCCGGGCACCGTGTCCGGGTCAGTGGCGGTGAGCTGGGTGTTGTTGAGAGTGATCGTCTCACCCTCAAGCAGCGCTGCGGCGTTGCTGCCGCCGGTGGTCGGCACGACGTTGACCACAGCGGGCAGGGGTACGGGGCTGCCGTCTACGCCGGTGCTCTGCACGTTGATGCTGAAGGTGTTAACCGCCAGCGTGTCGGTGCCCGCCACGTAGATGCCGCCGTCCCGGGGGGTGGGGTAGATGCGGCGGTCGCCGTCCTTGACGGTGAAGCTGATGCTGTCGGTGCGGGGGCTGGCGGAGAGGGTGACGTAGACCAGGCTGCCGCTGGTGATGTCCTGCTGGGTGAAGGTGGCGCCGGCCACCAGCCGGTTGCCGCCCAGGCTGAAGTAGCCCTCAACCGGGTTGGGAACGGCCGTCAGGGTGTAGGTGAGGCTGCTGTCCGGCGAGTCGGTGTCGGTCACCTGGAGCATGGCCGGGGTGATGACAAGGCTGGTGGCGGTGCCGGTGAGCGTCTGGGAAATATCGGTGGTGAGCACCGGGTCGTTGTTGTTGCCGATGACCCCGATCTGGATGGTAGTGTCGTTGGAGAGGGGGACGCCGGTGCCGCCGCCGCTGTCGGTGATGCGCATTTTGAAGCTGTCGGGCGTACCGGTGGGCTCGCTGCCGTCGTGACTGTAGGTGAGCTTGCTCAGGTCGGCTACGACGAAGGGGCTGCCGACGCTGGCCGAGGCGATGACCACGCCATCGTATTTCAGCGTGCCTTGACCGGGCAGGCTGGTGATGCTGTAAGTGAAGACGGTGTCGTCCGGGTCGGTGCCGGAGATGGCGCCGCGGGGCGTCGATACGGGCGGGACGAGATTGGTGTTGGCGGTCAGGCTGACATCCTGTTCGCCTTCGAAGACGGTGACCGTGCCGGCGATGGAGGGGGCCTGGTTGACAGGGGTGATCTCGACATTGACGGCACGACTCAGGAGCAGACCACCGGCGCCGTCATCGACGGTGATGAGGAAGGTGTCGGTCGTGGGGGCGAGCACCTGGTTGCCGTTGTGGGTGTAGCTGAGCTGGGCGATCTGGCTGACGGCGAAGGTCGAGCCGACCGACAGTTCGTTGCTGCCGAGCTTGAGTACCCCCTGGCCGGGTAGCCCGGCCACTTTGATGATGACCTGGTTCTGGGTGTTGTCCACGTCCGAGAGGCCCAGGTTGATCTGGGTGAAGCCTGTCGGGCCCACGTTGCTGGCTGCGCTGAAGCTGGTTGTGCCGCCTTCCGGGACGGACAGGGGCGTGCCACCGGCCAGCACCGGGACATCGTTGGTCGGCGTGATGGCCAGGTTGACCGTTCGATTCACCGTCGTGGTGCCGTCGTTGGTGGAAATGGTGAAGTCGGCTGCACCGCTGGCTTCCGCCAGACCACGGAAATTCATGCCGTTGATGGCGGCGTTGATATCGCTCAGGGTGCCGCTGAAGCTGACCGAGCCCGTGCCGTTGCCCGTGAGGCCGATGAGCCCGGTGGTGCTGGCGAGGGTCAGGGTGCCGGTGGTGGAACTGAGGGTGACGGTCTGGTTGTTGCCGTCGCCATCGGCAAGGGTGATGCCGCTGATGGCGATGTTGCTGTCTTCGCTGCCGCTGCGGGTGGCGCTGATGCTGTCGGTGATGGTCGGGGCCGCCAGCAGGCCGTCTAGCCCACTGAGGGCGAGGGCGCTGGCTTCGATGGAGCCCGATGTGGCTTCCAGCATGGTGTCGCCACCGCTGCCGACGGAGCCGGTGAGGTCGGTGGAGGCCGCCACGTCGGCGCCGGTCAGGGCCGCCAGGCGGTCGATGAAGGCGGTGCCCTGACTTGCCACGTCACAGCCGTAGATCAGAATGTCGGCGCTGGCGCTGAGGTGGCTGCCGATGTCGGCCAGCTCGCTGCGGAAGACTTCCAGGCTGGCGGTGTCGAGGCTCTGGTTACCCAGCACGATCTGGTCGGCCGAGCCGTGGCTGACGAGGTGCAGGGTGGTGATGTCGTCCCGACTGCCCAGGGCGTCGGCGATCTGTTCGAGGCCGGAGCGGCTTGGGTCGAGAACCAGGACTTCGCTGCCTGCGGGCAGGCCGGCGACGAGCTCCTGCCAGCCGCGTACGGCAGGGTCGACAATCACCAGGCCGGTGCTGCCCGCCCGCTCGGCGGTGTTGCCCGGCAGGTCGGCGGTGGTGCCCTGTCGCTGGCCGTCGTCGTCGTGATCCGTGGTGCTGGCGGTGTCGTCGTGCTGGTCGACGGTGACCGGCGCGGCGCCATCGAAGAGATGGCGGGGTTCAAGAGCGAGGCGGTGGGAGACGGGACGAAGCGACTTCTGAGCGACTCTTGTGGACATTTCAACACCTCGCGCCGGGCGGCACGTTTGTGATTATCGGAATGGGAGCGTGGGTCTTGCGAATCAATGCACCCCGATGCGTCGGGGGGTGAAATCCTTACTGGCAGCGGCGCTGCGCATTAGAGTTGAATATCGAGAGCCGGGCCGAATACTTTAGGGTTTCGATCAGTGTAATCACGAGATTTTACATAAGCCGGCTATGTATTCTGCCGGCAATACAATTTGGGAGCAAGAACATATGAAACCCATGCAGGGCGTGAAGGTGCTCGAGCTCGGCACCTTGATCGCCGGGCCTTTTTGTACGCGCATTCTTGGGGAGTTCGGGGCGGAGGTCATCAAGGTGGAGTCCCCCGATGGGGGTGACCCGTTGCGCCAGTGGCGCAAGCTGCATCAGGGGACGTCCCTGTGGTGGTCAGTTCAGGCGCGTAACAAGAAATCCCTGACGGTCAATCTGAAGCATCCGGAGGGGCTGGCCATTGTTCGTCAACTGGCGGCCGAGGCCGACATCGTGGTGGAGAACTTCCGCCCTGGCGTGCTCGAGAAGCTCGGGTTGGGCTGGGACGTTCTGTCGGCGGCCAATCCAGGGCTGGTGATGGTGCGCCTGTCGGGCTTTGGCCAGACCGGCCCCTACAAGGACAGGCCGGGCTTCGGGGCGATTGGCGAGTCCATGGGCGGGCTGCGCTACATCACGGGTTTTCCGGACCGCCCACCGGTGCGCACCGGGATTTCCATCGGCGATTCGATTGCGGCGCTGTGGGCCGCGATCGGCGCGCTGATGGCCCTGCGCCACCGGGAGGTGAATGGTGGCGCGGGGCAGGTGGTGGATGTGGCGCTCTACGAGGCGGTGTTTGCGATGATGGAAAGCATGGTGCCGGAGTTCGACGTGGCGGGTTTCATGCGCGAGCGTACCGGCAACATCATGCCGGGCATCACGCCCTCGAACACGCATACAACAAGGGATGGTCGTCACGTCATCATCGGCGGCAATGGCGATGCGATCTTCAACCGGTTGATGCGCGCCATCGGTCGCCCTGATCTGGCCGAGGCGCCGGATCTGGTCAGCAATGCCGGGCGTGATCTGCGTGCTGCCGAAATCTACACGGTCATCGACGCCTGGGTGGCCGCCCGGGATGGTGATGCAGTGCTGGCTGCCATGGAGGTGGCCGAGGTGCCGGCGAGTTCGGTGTTTTCGGTGGCCGACATGTTCCGCGATGCCCAGTTCGCCGCGCGCGGCATGCTGGAGGAGGCCTCTTTGCCCGACGGCCAGCCTCTGCGCATTCCCGGTGTAGTGCCGAAGCTTTCCGCTACGCCGGGCGCCACCGAATGGCTGGGGCCAAAACTTGGAGAGCATACTGACGAGATTCTTGCTGGCCTGGGTTACAGCCCGGAGAAAATTGCTGCGTTACGCGCCGATGGGGCAATTTGACGTGTTGGTAACCCGGCCGGAAGGGTAGGCGGGGTATCATTCCGGCATTCTCCATTCACCCGGAAGTGTGCATGCCCACCATTCTTGTCACCGGCGGTGCCGGCTATATCGGCTCGCATACCTGCGTTGAGCTTCTTGCTGCAGGTTATGGCGTTGTTGTTGTTGATAATTTGTCCAACAGCAAGCCCGAGGCGCTCAAGCGCGTGGAGGAAATTGCCGGGCGCAAGCTGGCCGCCTTTTACCGGGCCGATATCCGCGACAAGGCGGCGTTGCGTGCGCTTTTCGGCGCCCACCCGATTGATGCGGTGATTCACTTTGCGGCGCTCAAGGCGGTTGGCGAGTCGGTGGCCAAGCCGCTGATGTATTACGACAACAATATCGCCGGCACGGTGGCGCTGGCCGAGGTGATGGCTGAGGCGGGTGTCAAGTCGCTGGTCTTCAGTTCTTCCGCAACGGTGTATGGTGATCCAGCCAGTGTGCCGATTCGCGAGGACTTTCCCACCGGCCCGACCAATCCCTACGGGCGCACCAAGTGGATGATGGAGCTTGTGCTGTCCGACTTGGCGGCGGCCGATCCGGAATGGCGTGTCGCGCTGCTGCGCTACTTTAACCCGGTGGGCGCCCATGCCAGCGGCCGCATCGGGGAGGACCCGAACGGTCTGCCCAACAACCTGATGCCCTACGTGAGCCAGGTGGCCGTTGGGCGTCTGCCGCAGTTGCGGGTTTTCGGCGGGGATTACGCCACGCCGGATGGCACGGGGGTGCGTGATTACATTCACGTGGTAGATCTGGCTGTCGGGCACGTGGCGGCGGTACGCAGGCTGTCGGAACGGACGGGCGTGCTGACGGTCAACCTCGGTACGGGTCAGGGCTACAGCGTCATCGACGTGGTCAATGCCTTCGAGAAGGCCAGTGGCCGTCCGGTGCCTTACGAGATTGCCCCTCGACGTCCGGGTGACGTGGCCCAGTGCTACGCCGAGCCGACGCTGGCCGAAACAGAGTTGGGCTGGCGGGCTACCCGCGGTATCGAGGAAATGTGCGCCGATGCCTGGCGCTGGCAGAGTGCCAATCCACAGGGATACCCCGATTGAGTCAATCAGACATGCCGGTCAGTGACGCCCTCAACGTCCTTGGTGAAGCGCTTCTTGCCTGCAGCTACGATCCGCTCACCGGCTGGATGCGTAGCGGTTGCTGCGAATCTGATCCGGATGACATGGGGCGCCATCACGTGTGCGTGAAGGTGACGGCCGAGTTCCTCGGCTTCAGTGCGTTGCGCGGGAATGATTTGTCCACGCCGCGTCCCGAGTTCCGTTTTGCCGGCCTCAAGCCCGGCGACCGCTGGTGCTTGTGTGCGTTGCGCTGGCGGGAGGCGTGGGAGGCTGGCTGTGCGCCGCCGGTGGTGCTGGCAGCAACCCACATGGCCGCACTGGAGGTCATTCCCCTCGACGCTCTCAAGCGCTACGCATACGAGCCTTAGCGTTGAGGGGCGCTCCCCTTAAAGTCCGGCAACCCACTCCAGCAGGGCATCCTGGGCGTCCCGGGCGGCTCCGGCATTGGGGTGGTTGATCATCAGCACCACCGCGTAACGGTGGCCGTTGCGGGCCAGCACGTAGCCGGCCATGCTGCGCACGCCGTCCAGTGTGCCCGTCTTGACGTGGGCATAACCTGCGGCCGGACTGTTGGCGACGCGCCGACGGGCGGTGCCGTCGCGACCGGCGATGGGGAGCGAAGAAAGTAGTTCGGGCATTGTCGGGCTGCGCCAGGCGGCGACGAGCACCTGGCCCAGTGTGTTCGCCGTGATCCGTTCGGTGCGGGACAGTCCGGCGCCGTTTTCCACCACCAGGCCGTCTGTGGCCACTCCGCTGGCGGCGAGGGTGCGCTGGACCCGTCGGGCGCCCGCCGCCGGGGCGTCCTGGTCCGGCTCGGCGCTTGCGCCCAGTGTTGCCAGTACGTGGCGGGCAATCACGTTGTTCGACCACTTGTTCATGTCGCGCAGTACTTCCGGCAGGCTCGGCGACACCGATTCGGCCAGTGGGCGGGCATCTGGTGGCGTTCGGCCATCCCGAAAGCGCCCGCTGATCTCGCCACCCAGCTCTTGCCACAGGGTGCGAAACATCCCCTCGAATAGCTGCCGGGGCGGAATTGGGGCGAGGTTCCAGTCGAAAACTTCGCTGCAACTCGGGGGCAGGCTGCCGTCCAGGGTGAGGAGGGTGCCGGCAATGGTGTCTGTCGCCGTTGCCGTCAGATGGGTTAGGGGATCGGTGCAGTTGCTATTGCCATTACCGTTGCGACGGATGCGGTTGTTCAGAAGTAGCCCGGCAGGGAGCGGGTCGGTACCGACGGTGGCGCCCGTGGTCATGGGGGTGACGCGTAGCTGGATCGCGCCGTAATCGACGGTCAGGGTATCGGCGCCGACGTTGTAGGGGCGCAGCGGGCGCTGGTCAAAGGCTGCAGGGTCGTGGGGCGGCAGGCGGAAAAGGTTGCGGTCGGTGATCACGTCTCCGTCGATGTGCCGGATGCCGCGGCTGCGCAGATCCCGCAGCAGTAGCCAGAGGCGTTCGCGCGACAGACGTGGATCGCCGCTGCCGACGATGAAAAGATTGCCGTTCAGCGTCTCGGTGCGGATATCCCCGCTGGCGGCGATGCGCGTCTTCCATGTGAAGCTCGGGCCGAGCTGGTCGAGGGCGACGTAGGCTGTGACGAGTTTCATCGCCGAGGCCGGGTTCATCGCTTCGCCGGTTCGGTGGCTCACCAGGGCGGCAGAGCCATCGAGATCCCGGACCAGGAGACTGGTGGCGCTGCGGGGAATGCCTGCTCGTGTCAGGCTGGCGTCAAGATTTGCCGGCCAGGCTTCCCCGTGGGCCTGACAGGTGCCGGCCAGCAGGGTCATGGCGCAGGCGAGATGAAGGAGGCGGGCGGAGGGGGGCATTGGAGGTGTGGGGCGGGCGCGGAAAGAGGGCTGCACAGGCGCCGATTATGCCGCTCCCGCCATTTGAGGTGCTTGTTGCGATGCAAAAAAACAGTCGATCAGGATGCCAGTACAGTTTTTTTTGAGCTTTCTTGAAAATCTTGTTTTTGGATAATTTCCAATGCTGGCGCGGGTTTAGCGCGATAGGCCTTTTTTTGGGTACGGGTTTTCGCTATACTCCGCGAGTTTTCCGTATTGCGATCTTCGAAGTCTCTTTTACTGAGGTTAGTGGGCCATGAGCGTGGATCATAAAGTGGATGCGGGTCGGCGCCAGCTGTTGCTGGCGACATCGGCTGCGGGAGGCGTGGCCGTTGCGGCTGTGGCCGTTCCGTTCGTCGGGAGCCTTACGCCATCCGAACGAGCAAAGGCAGCCGGTGCGCCGGTTGAAGTGGATATCAGCAAGCTGCAGCCCGGTCAGATGATGACTGTCGAGTGGCGCGGCAAGCCGGTATGGATTATCAACCGGACCAAGGAGATGCTGGATTCGCTGAAGAAGACCGATAGCGAAGTCAGCGATCCCAACTCCGACAAGCCGATGCAACCGGAGTACGCCAAGAACGAAACCCGCTCCATCAAGCCGGAAATCCTGGTGGCGGTTGGCATCTGTACGCACCTGGGTTGTTCCCCGTCGGACAAGTTCAAGACCGGTCCTGAAAGCGGCGTCAGCGCCGACTGGCCGGGCGGGTTTCTGTGCCCCTGTCACGGCTCGACCTTCGACCTGGCTGGTCGCGTCTACAAGAGCAAGCCGGCACCGGACAACCTCGAGATTCCGCCGCACAAGTACCTGGCCGACACCAAGATCTTGATCGGCGACGACGGAAAGGCATAAACGATGACCACCAAAGCTCAAGCGGTATTGGACTGGGTTGACGAACGTTTCCCGTTGACCTCCTCCATCAAGGGGCACCTCACCGAGTACTACGCCCCCAAGAACTTCAACTTCTGGTATTTCTTTGGTTCCCTGGCGCTGTTGGTGCTGGTGATCCAGATCGTTACCGGCATCTTCCTCGTGATGCACTACAAGCCGGATGCCTCCCTGAACGCCTCTGGTGTACCGGTGGCTTTCGCCTCCGTCGAATACATCATGCGTGATGTGCCGGGTGGCTGGATCATCCGTTACATGCACTCGACGGGCGCTTCGGCGTTCTTTGTGGTGGTGTACCTGCACATGTTCCGCGGCCTGCTCTACGGTTCCTACCGCAAGCCCCGCGAACTGATCTGGATCTTCGGCACGCTGATCTTCCTGGCGCTGATGGCTGAAGCCTTCATGGGCTACCTGCTGCCCTGGGGCCAGATGTCCTTCTGGGGTGCACAGGTGATCGTGAACCTGTTCTCCGCGATTCCCGTTATCGGTCCCGACCTTTCCGTCGTGATCCGTGGCGACTTCGTGGTGTCCGACGCGACCCTGAACCGCTTCTTCTCCTTCCACGTCATCGCCGTGCCGCTGATCCTCATCGGTCTGGTGGTTGCCCACATCGTTGCCCTGCACGAAGTTGGCTCCAACAACCCCGACGGTGTCGAAATCAAGAAGAAGAAGGGCGCCGATGGCCACCCGCTGGACGGCATTCCGTTCCATCCGTACTACACCGTCAAGGACATCGTTGGTGTGGTTGGCTTCCTGATCGTTTTCTCCTTCATCGTGTTCTTCGCGCCTGAAGGCGGCGGCTACTTCCTGGAGTTCAACAACTTCGTCCCGGCTGATCCGCTGAAGACTCCGCCGCACATTGCGCCGGTCTGGTACTTCACGCCGTTCTACTCGCTGCTGCGTGCGATGGTGTGGCCG
>ERZ724524.3344-NODE-3344-length-10095-cov-5.416036_pt1 | contig 10095 bp, 9 predicted proteins | sample MGYA00376057_ERZ724524 | MGnify/ENA primary metagenome ERZ724524 (study PRJEB28724, sample SAMN07190888) | wastewater metagenome | isolation source: influent of sewage treatment plant in Hong Hong | place: USA: Christiansburg, Virginia | collected 2016-03-01 ...
TGGACGCGCTGCTGGCCGAATACACCGGCGCCATTGGCGAGAACGCGCCGCAGATTCGCGCAATGATCAGCGAACGGTTGTCATGGCTGGGGGTGAAGATTGATGCAGGGGCCAATGCCCGAAAAGCCCATGATATTTCAAGCCCGAATTCCAGGGTGCCGGTCTTTGTGGTGCCTACCAACGAAGAAATGATGATCGCCAAACACACGATCAATGTGCTTGGGAAAATGATGGGTAATGCCTGATTGGCCAGTCGGTCGGGTGACGATGGATGCCGAGTTGGGGAAACCTCTCGGCATTCACATGGGAGTGCATTCAAATGCTTCAAAAAATTGACGGTGGCCTGTGGTTGAAAGCCAGCGAAGACAGCCAAAAAAATGCGGCAAATGCCGAGTCGACCGTAACATTTTCGACTGAACCTTTGATGCCGGATGCGGTTGCCCTGGCCGCCGAGAATATCGGGGCGAAAAAAGCCAAACAAAGCCTGTGGATGATCTTTGGATTGGCGGTACTGGGTGGCGCTTTCATTGCTCTTGGCGGGTTGTTTGCCACGGTGACCATCTCGGGTGCTGCCGGTCATTTGCCTTATGGAGTGACGCGGTTGCTGATGGGCGCAACATTCTCCCTTGGTCTGATGCTGGTGATTGTCGCCGGCGCGCAATTGTTTACCAGTGATGCACTGATGGTCATGGCCTGGGCCAGTGGCCGCCTTAAAACCGGGCGCATGTTGCGGGTCTGGGCGACAGTCTGGTGCGGCAATTTCGTCGGGGCGCTGGGCGCGGCGGTCCTCGTTTTTCTCTCCGGCCAATACATGTTCGGCCATGGAGAAGTGGGGGCCAGTGCGCTTTACCTGGCGACTGCAAAAAGCACCCTTGCACCGGACAAAGCATTCTTCCTCGGCATTCTCTGCAACGTGCTGGTTTGCCTTGCTGCCTGGGTGGCAATGGCGGCACGCAGCATTACGGACAAAATCCTGGCGATGTTTCTGCCGATCACAGCTTTCGTAGCGGCCGGCTTCGAACACTGCGTTGCCAATATGTACTTCATTCCCTTTGGCCTCTTCATCAAATGGTGGGCACCGGCTTCATTTTGGGCAGACTTGGCCAGTCATGGCGGCACCCCGTCGGATATTCCGCTGGATCAGTTCGCGATCAATCTAGCTGCAGTCACCCTAGGGAACTGGGTGGGCGGGGCCTTGCTGGTCGGGGCTGTGTACTGGCTACTCTTCCGTCGTAGTGTCAAGGTAACTGCGCCCGGCAAAGAAGATGTCTCCTACAAATGTCTATGAACAAAATCATCAATGTAACCGAACTCGCCTTGCGCGACGCGCATCAGAGTTTGCTGGCAACACGGATGGCGCTGGAAAACATGGTTCCTGCCTGTGCTGATATTGACAAAGCCGGCTACTGGTGGGGCGATCTACTGGTGGGCCTATTTCACTAGTTACCGGGAGGCAGGCTATGAGTGGGATGACTGAAGACCCGGCGGGGTTTTTGAGAAACCATGGTCGAGAGGTGAGGTGTGTTGAGTCCGAACTGCTTCGACGCATGTACCTGATGGGCATAGGTGCGGATAATGCGGCGGCTGTCCGGCAGGTTTTTGGGCGAAGCCTCTTGGAAAAGGGGAATTCCCTGCATGAATCGATGATCACCGATTTGCTTGGACTTGGTCTGGTGCTGGCGAAGCTGGTGCATCAAATTTTGCCCAGTGCTTCTGCCTTGTGGCTGGAACCAGCGACCCGTGCGTTGCTGGATACGATGCAGGGCAAGCCAGTTTGATCCCGTTGAATATCCGGCATATTGCAGGGGCGGGCTGTTCTTGCTGTCCGATTTGCCGATCAACGGAGGCCGGTAGAATATGGAAATGATTTTCGACTCAATCGAACTCACCCTGACACTGTTGCAGCAGACCTGCGTCTATCTGGTCATCGCCTATCTGCTCAGCCGCACCCGGATTTTCATTCCGCTGATGCATGTCACTATCCGCCTGCCGCACCGGGTGACGTGCTACGTGGTTTTCTCGCTGTTTTGCATCATGGGGACCTATCTCGGCCTCAAGATCGATGATTCGATTGCCAATACGCGCGCCATCGGGGCCGTGCTGGGCGGCCTGCTGGGCGGGCCGTCGGTCGGGCTGGCCGTCGGCTTCACCGGCGGCCTGCATCGCTATACGCTGGGCGGCTCTTCGGCATTCGCCTGTATGGTGTCGACGGTGATCGAAGGTTTGATCGGCGGTCTTTTTCACCGCTACATGATGCAGCGTGGGCACTTCGGCACGTTGTTCAATCCGCTTCCCGTCGCTCTGGTGACGCTGGTTGCGGAAGCGACCCAAATGCTGGTGCTCCTGCTTCTGGTTGAGCCGTTTTCGGCGGCCAAACACTTGGTTGAACAAATTGCCGTGCCGATGCTGGTGGCCAATACCCTGGGGGCTAGCTTGTTCATGAGCATCGTTCTCGACCGGCGCAATCTATACGAGCAGCAGTCCAGTGTGTTTTCGACCAAGGCGCTGGCCATCGCAGCGCGCGTCGAGGGTTTGCTGCGCTCCGGTTTCAATAGCGAAACCAGTGCGCGGGTTGCCCGCATTATTTATGAAGAAACCGGTGTCGGTGCCGTGGCGATTACCGATACGCAGAACTTGCTGGCTTTTATCGGCATCGGCGATGATCACCATTTGCCCGGAACGCCGATTCACTCGGCGCTGACCCACCGGGCGATCGAGTGCAACGAAGTCGTCTACGCCGATGGCAACGAGCTGGCCTACCGCTGTTCGATCAGTCCGAAATGTCCGTTGGCTTCTTCGTTGATCATTCCGCTGGTCGGCGAGGAGAGCCGTGTGATTGGCACCATCAAGCTTTACGAGCCACGGACCCGTCTGTTTTCTACCATCAACCGCGCCTTGGGTGAGGGGATTGCGCGCCTGCTCTCCAACCAGATTCTCGCCGGGCGCTACATGCAGCAGCGCGAACTGTTGGCGCAATCAGAGATCAAGCTGTTGCATGCGCAGGTCAACCCGCATTTCCTGTTCAATGCCCTCAATACGCTTTCGGCGGTGATTCGTCGCGATCCGGAGCGGGCCTGTCATCTGGTGCTGAATTTATCCACCTTCTTTCGCAACAACCTAAAGCGTCCGAGCGAGGAGGCTTGTCTCAGCGAGGAAATCGAGCATGTCAGGGCCTATCTTGAGATTGAGCAGGCCCGATTTCTCGAGAACCTGGTGGTCGACTTCGATATTCCCGAGCCCTTGCTGCACGTCCGCATGCCAGCCTTTTCGTTGCAGCCGATTGTTGAAAACGCAATCAAGCACGGCACATCGCAACTACTCGGAATTGGCCGCATCCGCATTTCGGCGACAACACGGGATAACACCCTGTTGCTGAGTGTCCAGGATAATGCTGGTCTCTACGCTGATACGCCAAGCGCCAGCGGCCTGGGCATGAGTCTGGTCCGGCGGCGCATCGCCAGTCGTTACGGCTCGGCTTTCGGGCTGGAGGTGGATTGCGAGCACGAGGTGGTGACCCGAATTACGCTCAATCTGCCGCTTACGCCATGTGGCAGCGCTGCTGCAACCCAGGGAAATCAAGCATGAATGTTTTAATTGTCGACGACGAATTGCTGGCGCGTGAAGAAATTGCCCGCTTGCTGGGTCAGGAGCCTGATATCCAGATCGTCGGGCAGTGCGCCAATGCGATTGAGGGGATTTCGGCGATCAATCGGCTTAATCCCGAGGTGATTTTTCTCGATATCCAGATGCCGCGCATCAGTGGTCTGGAAATGCTGAGCATGCTCGATCCCGAGCGCATGCCGCGCGTTGTCTTTCTCACCGCTTTCAACGAATACGCCCTACAGGCTTTCGACCAGAATGCCTTTGATTACTTGTTGAAACCGGTAGATCCGGCGCGTCTGGCGCTAACCCTCAAGCGCCTGCGTCATGATCGCACGCCCAGCCCGGCGCTCTTCAATTCGGCGGCACCCCTCAAGCAGATTCCCAGCCCCGGACATCATCGGGTGCTGCTGATCAAGATTGACGACATTGAGTACGCGACGTCAAAAACCACCGGTGTTTATGTCACGACCAGTCAGGGCGCGGAGCATTTCACCGAATTGACACTGCGCACGCTGGAGGAAAAAACGCCTTTTTTGCGCTGCCATCGCCAGTATCTGGTTAATCCGGAGCAGATCAAGGAACTCAGTTTTCTAGAAGCTGGCACGGTCGAAATTGTTACGCGCAACAATCACCGGATACCAGTGAGTCGGCGTTTGCTGGGCGAACTCAAGGAAAAACTTGGCTTGCTCTGAAACTCGCTGGTAGCGAAAGGTTTAAACGAGCTTCCAGCCATCAATGAACAAAAATTTCAGGCCAAAGAGTTTTCGTGCACGTATTGAGAGATTTAGCGTACGCGGGAGATCGTGTGGAACAAAAACCTCAGCTCCTTGAATCCGGGTCAGGGTGTGCTGCTCGCTATTGCGCGGTGTGCCAAAGCGTACCGAAGGGCAGGGGGTTATCTCCAGGCAACAACCTTCGACGCTTCTGGGAACATCAATAAAAACCGGCTGTTTGTGCTCGGCAATCATTGCCAGGGCGTCTTCTGAAAGGGTAAGCATAGAAAAGTGCTCCACATATGCTGGTTTTAGTTCAGCTCCATGCGCCAAAGCGAAAATTCCGCCAGATGCCGGAGGAAAGGGGCGGATTTATCTATCAAGTCCATTCAGTATCTTAAAAATAATCGCCTGCTGTCGATGAGTTTTCATGCCAGCGGTAGCGAATCAGCGTTGCGCGGTCATCTGATGAGAGTAGGCGGTTTTGGCTTGGCTACAAGTAGGGGGCGTCGGCTGCAACCCAATGCTCAGTCTTGATCGGTGATTCTGTCCCGATACTAAGACTCGTTCCCGGCATCGTAGTGGTGCCGGGAATTCTGTTGCCCGGCGTCAGGTTAGGGGCGGCTGCCGGTTTCGGGTAAAATCGCCGTTTTTTCCAGCAGCGTTTGCTGCCTCTTGGCGCTAACTGACCATGACCCAGAATACCTCCCTCTCCTACCGTGATGCCGGCGTCGATATCGATGCGGGTGATGAACTCGTCGAACGGATCAAACCGCTCGCCAAAAAAACCCTGCGCGAAGGTGTGCTCGGCGGTATTGGCGGTTTTGGTGCGCTGTTCGAGGTGCCCAAGCGCTACAAGGAGCCGGTGCTGGTGTCCGGTACCGATGGCGTCGGCACCAAGCTGCGTCTGGCGTTTGACCTGAACCGCCACGATACGGTTGGTCAGGATCTTGTTGCCATGAGCGTCAATGACATTCTGGTGCTCGGCGCCGAATCGCTGTTCTTCCTTGACTATTTTGCCTGCGGCAAGCTCGATGTCGATACCGCTGCGGCGGTTGTCGGCGGCATCGCCAAGGGCTGCGAACTGGCCGGCTGCGCGCTGATTGGTGGCGAAACCGCCGAAATGCCGGGCATGTACCCGGCTGGCGAATACGACCTGGCTGGTTTTGCGGTTGGCGTCGTCGAAAAGTCCAAGGCTATCGACGGCAAGGCGACGATTGCTGCTGGCGATGTGGTGCTCGGTCTGGCTTCCTCCGGTGCGCATTCCAACGGTTACTCGCTGGTGCGCAAGATCATTGAGCGCTCCAAGCCGGACATGAATGCCAAGTTCGATGGCGAGCGCACGCTGGCCGATGTCGTCATGGCGCCGACCCGAATTTACGTCAAGCAAGTGCTGGCGACGATGGAAAAGGTCAATATCAAGGGAATGGCCCACATCACCGGTGGCGGCCTGCTTGAAAACGTACCACGTGTGCTGCCGGAAAACACCGTGGCCGAGCTGGAAAAGGCCGCATGGCCGCGTCCCAAGCTGTTCGACTGGATGCAGGCTGAAGGCAATGTGGCCGAAAACGAAATGCACCGCGTCTTTAACTGCGGTATCGGCCTGGTTGTTGTCGTTGCCGCGGCCGATGCTGATGCGGCGATGGCTGAACTGAAGGCGCAGGGCGAAGCCGTCTATCGTATTGGCAAGATCCGGGCGCGCTCGGGTGACGAGGCACAAACGATTGTCGTCTAAATGGCAGCATTGGGTCGCCACCTTGGTGTGCGGCCTGTTGTTGCTGAATGGCTCGTCGGCCGCTTGGGCGGCGAGCAAGAAACACTCGGGTAAACACTCGAAAAAAGTGGTTAAAGCTTCGCCGCGCAAGAGTTCTCAGGCTGCTGAAGTCCTTCAGGCCGAAATTGCCGATGAAGACACGATAGGCTTGCGTGGTCAGGCAAGTTTTTATGGCCAAGGTTTTCAAGGGCGAAAAACTTCGACGGGCGAACGCTTTGACGCCAAACAGTTCACCGCCGCCAGCAATCGGTTTCCTTTGGGTAGCACGGTTGCTGTGCGGCGTCTGGATAATGACCGCTGTGCCATCGTCAAGGTCAATGACCGTATGCACCCCAAGCATCGGCGCCGTGTGATCGATGTTTCGCGCGGTGTGGCTGAATATTTGGGCATGATACAGGCGGGAGTGGTGTTGGTTCGGGTGGCGCCGCTGAAAACCGATGCTGCCAACAAGGGGGCGAGTGCTTGTCACGCGGCTTTTGATCCGGTGACCGAACTGCCATGCATTGATTGCGGTCAACTCCCCAAACTGCCTGATTTTTTGAATTTGCCGGTTAACTGATCGATCCCATGAAAAAACCTGCCCGACTCGTTGTTATTGCCCTCGCCGTTGCCGGATTGGCTGGCCTTGGTTACGTTGCCTACAACGCGAATCGGGCACCTGCTGCTGGTCCAGCCGCTCCCGCTGGCGCACCGGGCAAGCCGGGTGGCCCACCGGGTGGCTTCGCGATGGCGGTCGAAGTGGCCAAAGTGGCGGCTAGCGATTTTTCCGATGAGGCATCCGCCGTCGGCTCGTTGAAGTCGAATGAATCGGTGGTGTTGCGCCCCGAAACCGCTGGTCGAATTGCCGCATTTGGTTTCAAGGATGGGGCGATTGTCGGCAAGGGCACCGTGTTGGTGACGCTGGATGCGGCAGTGCAGGAGGCTGAATTGCAGCAGGCGAAAGCAAATCTGGCTTTGGCGCAAACCAATTTCCAGCGTAATCAGGAACTGGTTGCCAAGAAATTCCTCAGCCAGCAGGTGCTCGATACCTCTTCTGCCAACCTCAAGGTGCAACAGGCGACGGTGCAACTGGCCGATGCCAAGGTGGGCAAGACACGAGTCAAGGCGCCATTCAATGGCATGGTCGGCCTGCGCAACGTAAGCGTTGGCGATTACGTAAAGGAAGGCCAGGATCTGATCAATATTGAAGACATTGCCACCCTGCGCATGGACTTCAAGTTGCCGGAAAGCTATCTGGGCCGCGTGTCCAAAGGGCAGGCGGTCGAGCTGACCAGCGATGCGTTGCCGGGCCAGTCATTCAAGGCCGTGCTGGATGCCGTTGACCCCATGGTTGATCAAAATGGCCGGGCAATTTCGGCACGGGCGCGGCTCGATAATGCTTCAGGCAAGTTGCGGCCCGGTATGTTCGTCCGTGTCCGCCTGCTGTTTGGGGATCGCAAGGATGTCTTGATGGTGCCGGAACAAGCCATCGTGCCGGGCGCACAGCCGGCGGTGTTCAAGGTGGTTGATGGCAAGGCGACGCTGGCCAAGGTCAAGATTGGCGTACGGCGTGCCGCGCAGGTTGAAGTGGTTGAGGGGCTGGTTGCCGGCGATGTCGTGGTCACTGCCGGCCAGCTCAAATTGCGTGAAGGTGCGCCGGTGCGGGCTATCGGCGAGGGCGCGCCGTCCGCGCCACCTGCCGCTGGACCGGCTGCCGCGAAATGAGGATTTCCGACCTTTGCATCAAACGGCCGGTCTTCGCGACCGTGCTGTCGCTGGTTGTCATGCTGATCGGCATCGTCTCGTATGGCCGCTTGCCGGTGCGCGAGTATCCGAAGATTGATGAGCCAGTGGTGACGGTCGATACGACTTATCGCGGTGCTTCGGCGGAAATTATCGAATCTCAGGTGACCAAGCCGCTGGAGGATTCGCTGGCCGGCATTGAAGGCGTGGAAGTGATTACTTCCATTTCGCGCGCCGAAAACAGCCAGATTTCCGTCCGTTTCAAGCTCGAACGGGCGCCGGATTCTGCGGCGGCTGACGTGCGTGACCGCGTTTCGCGTGTGCGCAACAAGCTGCCGGATGCGGTCGACGAACCTGTGATCGCCAAAGTTGAGGCGGATGCCAATCCCATCATCTGGATTGCCTTTTCCTCAGACAAACACTCGGCGCTGGAAGTTACCGATGTCGCCAGCCGCATCGTCAAGCCGCGGCTGCAAACCCTGCCTGGTGCTGCCGATGTGCGGATTTTTGGTGACCGCAAGTTCGCCATGCGCATCTGGCTCGACCGCCAGCGCCTTGCTGCCTACCAACTGACCCCGGCCGATGTTGAAGATGCCCTGCGTAAGCAGAACGTGGAAGTGCCGGCCGGGCGCATCGAAAGCCGCGAGCGCGAATTTTCGGTGGTCGCCAATACGGATCTGAAGACGGTCGAAGAATTCGGCAGCATCATCGTCAAGACCGTCAATGGTTACCCGGTGCGGGTCAATGACATCGCCCGCGTTGAAATTGGCGCGGCTTCCGAGCGCAGTTCGGTGCGCTTCAAGGGCCGTTCCGCCGTGGCGCTGGGCGTCATCAAGCAGGCAACGGCCAATCCGCTGGATCTCTCGAAAGCGCTGCAAAAGGAATTGCCCAAGGTGACCAGTGAATTGCCGCCGGGCATGCGCGCTGATATTGCCTACGATTCATCGGTCTTCATTGATCGCTCGATTCAGGCGGTTTTCAAGACCATCGGCGAAGCCATCCTGCTCGTGCTGGCGATCATTTTCTTCTTCCTGCGCAATTTCCGGGCGACGCTGATCCCGCTGGTGACGATTCCCGTCTCGCTGGTTGGTGCCTTCTCCATCATGTTCATGCTCGGCTTCACGATCAACACGCTGACCTTGCTGGCGCTGGTGCTGGCGATTGGTCTGGTGGTCGATGACGCGATTGTCGTGCTGGAAAATATCTTTCGCCATATAGAAGACGGCATGCCGCGCATGCAGGCAGCGCTGCAGGGTTCGAAGGAAATCGGTTTCGCGGTGGTCGCCATGACGCTGACGCTGGCGGCGGTATACGCGCCGGTGGCTTTCATGACCGGGCGAACCGGCAAACTGTTCATTGAATTTGCGCTGACGCTGGCTGGTGCGGTGCTGGTTTCCGGCTTCGTTGCGCTGACTCTCTCGCCGATGATGTGTTCGGTTTTGTTGAAGCATGAGGAAAAGCATGGCAAGGCTTTCCTGCTGATCGAGCGCTTTTTGAACTGGCTAAATTCTGGCTACAAACGGGTGTTGACCGCAACACTTCGCCAGCGCTGGATCATCATCTCCGGGTTTGTTGCTGTCGCGATCTCCTGTGTCGCGCTGCTCAATGTGCTGAAGTCGGAACTGGCGCCGGTTGAGGATAGAGGCGTCATCCTCGGAGTATTCCTCGGCCCGGATGGTGCAACGCTCGATTACACCGACAAATATGCACGCCAGATTGAAACCATTTACAGCCAGACCAAGGATGTTGAACGCTTCTTCGTGGTCGCCGGCAATCCGACCGTCAGCCAAGGCATTTCCTTTGTCGGCCTGACGGACTGGAATGAGCGCAGCCGTCGTTCGCCTGATATCGCCAAGGAACTGTTCCCCAAATTCATGGGCATTCCCGGTGTGCTGGCTTTTCCGGTAACGCCGCCTTCCCTCGGCCAAAGTCCGCGCGAGCGGCCGGTCAATTTTGTGATTGTTACCTCGGCTTCCTACGAGGAATTGCAGAAAGTGACCAGCCAGTTTCTCGGCGAACTGGCCAAGAATCCCGGTCTGACCAACGTCGATACTGATCTCAAACTCAACAAGCCGGAATTGTCGGTCGAAGTGAAGCGCGACAAGGCGGCCGATATGGGCGTGCAGGTTGAAACCATCGGCCGCACCCTGGAAACCTTCCTCGGTGGTCGGCAGGTAACGCGCTTCAAGCGCGATGGTGAGCAATACGATGTGATTGTGCAGGTGGCCGACGTTGACCGCAGAAACCCCAGCGACATCAGCGACATCTACGCCCGTGGCCGCG
>ERZ724524.3347-NODE-3347-length-10094-cov-3.668592_pt1 | contig 10094 bp, 6 predicted proteins | sample MGYA00376057_ERZ724524 | MGnify/ENA primary metagenome ERZ724524 (study PRJEB28724, sample SAMN07190888) | wastewater metagenome | isolation source: influent of sewage treatment plant in Hong Hong | place: USA: Christiansburg, Virginia | collected 2016-03-01 ...
ACTGCGGAAGTGCAGCCGGCGTTGGGCTCGGATTTTATGGCACTGCTGCAGAACCCGCAGGTTCAGGTGCAGAGCGAAGACAAGCTGCTCAAGGCCGCTGAGTGGGGAGCCGGGGCGCTGACGATGATCAAGGATGAGGTCGAAAAGCGGCTGCGTGAGCTGCGCATCGATTTGCGTCCGCTGCTGGCAGAAAACTATGAAAAACTGGCCAGGCCGATCAATTTCCCCGTCGGTGATGCCAGTGCCTGCGTAAAGCTCGGCGTGCAGTCGATCGAGGCTGGGCCGAGCGTGCTCGCTGGTGGGTTCGAGAAAGACCTGAGCGTCGTCGTGGCACCATCGGTAACGTTGCCCTGCAGTCCTGATAAGAGCATGACGACTGGTGGAAGCAAGCTGCCGCCACTGCACAACGTTGCCAGCATTCCGACGGGCCCCTTCGAGGTGATCGTACCGATTGCGGCGACGTACGCAGAGCTTCAGAAAGCGATGAAGCAGGCATTTACCGACGGCAAGCTTGTGTTTGACCCCGAGTATCCCAACCTCTATCTCGAAAAGCCGGAGTTGTACGCCTCGGGGGGGCAGATCGTGACCAAGCTGCACCTGAACGGCTTCGTGAAAAAAGGCTGGAAGATCGACCTCGAAGGGGATCTGTTTATGTCGGGGCAGCCGGAGATCGTCGACAATCAGCTCTCGGTGCCGAACCTAGAGCCGACGATTGAGACCAAGAGCGCGATCCTTCGGCTCAAGACCACGCTCGATAGCGACAAGATGAAGAAGCAGATTCGGCAAGCGCTACGACTCGATATCGGCGCACGACTGCAAACCGTGCGTGACAAACTCAGCAAGGATCTGATCGTGCGGCACAAGCTAAACCCTGGGCCCGAAGCCTGTGTCAAAGCGGACATCGGTCGCATCGAGGTCTCGGGACTCTTTGCCCACGACGCCTACCTGCGGATGTACGTGAAGGTGTCGGCGCGTGCCGCAGCCTATCTGCCGTGCCCGTAATACGGTGTAAAACGACCACAAAATTTGTGCGCGGTACGCGATCGATGTGATAGCGTGCCGCTGTTTCTCGGTTCAAGCCGAAGTGGCGGAATGGCAGACGCAGGGGACTCAAAATCCCTCGTCCTCCGGGACATGAGGGTTCGACTCCCTCCTTCGGCACTGGCAGCATCACCTTGTTGGTTGTGCTGCGCTTTTGCGCTGCCTCGTAAGGCGCAGCGCATGCATGAGCGGGGAGGGCGGCGGCGGGCTGGCGATGACCGAAGACGCGTCGTTGGCTAGTTGCGGCGCGTGGAGAGGTAGTCGATCAGGTCGATTTTGGTGATCACGCCGAGCAGGCTATCGCTCGGGACGGTGGTGCGATCGATCTTGGTGCCATCGGCGCTGCTGACCGGCCCAGACGATAGGACGCAGACCATCTTGGCATCATTAAAGATCGTCTTCAGCAACCGAACCTTGGTCTGCGGGGTCACCGTCTGATAGTCCGCCTCGATGATGTGCTCGATGCTGGCATCGAGTGAGCTGCCTTTGACCAGGATGTGGTTGAGCAAGTCCACCTCGGCAACGATTCCGCACAGCCGTCCGCGATCCAGCACCGGCACCTGCGAGATGCCATGTTCTTTGAGCAGCGAGATCACCTGACGCAGCGTTGCGCTTCTCTCGGCTGTGATGACCGGGCGGGGCGGGCGCGTCGCAAAGATGTCGGACACCGTACCGAGCGGATCTTCGGTATCCAAGAATCCATTGTCGCGCATCCAGTTGTCGTCGAAGATCTTCGACAAATACTTCTGCGAGCTATCGGGCAGCAGCACCACAATATTCTGCGGCGGTAGACCCTGGGCATCGAGCTGCTCGGCGTAACGAATCGCCCCCATTACCGCTGCGCCCGCGCTACCGCCACACAGGATGCCTTCTTTTTGCACCAGCGCTCGGGTCAGCAAAAAGCAGTCTTTGTCGTCGACACGGATGATTTCATCGACGATGTTCAGGTTCATCGTGCTGGGCACGAAGTCTTCACCGATGCCCTCGACGGAGTACGAAAACGGTTTGGTGATCCGTCCGGTCTTCTTGAGCTCGTAGTAGATCGAGCCGATCGGATCTACACCGACGATCTTGACCTTGGGGTTCTGTTCTTTGAAGAACTTGCCACAGCCCGAGATGGTGCCACCTGTGCCCATGCCAGCGACGAAGGCGTCGATCTCGCCAGCGGTCTGCTCCCAGATCTCCGGGCCCGTCGACAGGTAGTGCGCCTCGGGGTTGGCTGGGTTGTGGTACTGGTTGGCGTGGAACGCGTTTGGGGTCTCAGCGACAAGGCGTTTGGTCACTGAGTAGTAGCTGCGTGGATCTTCGGCATCGACGGCAGTTGGACAGAGCACCACCTTCGCACCTAGCGAGCGGAGATTCGCGACCTTTTCCGTCGACATCTTGTCGGGCATGACGAAGATGCACTGATAGCCGCGAAGGGCCGCCACCATCGCCAGGCCTGCGCCGGTATTGCCGGAGGTTGCCTCGATGATGACGCCGCCCGGTCCAAGCAGCCCCTTTTGTTCCGCATCCCGAATGATGTTGAGCGCGATGCGATCCTTCATCGAGCCGCCGGGATTTAGATACTCGCACTTGACGTAAATCGAGCTGCGGATGTGGGCCGCGACCTTGTTCAGTCGCACCATCGGCGTTCGCCCGATCGCCTGGGTGACGTCGGCATACGCACCGTGCATGAGCTTGCGCGGGCCATCGGCCACTTCGATTGGAGCAGGAGGCTTGCCACTTGCCGAGCGCTTGGTGGGCTTGGCCATGGCTAACTTCCTTTCTTTTTGCCGCCTGACGCTGGCGCTTTTTTGGTCGATTCCACATCGAGGTGCGGATGCGGTGGCTCATCTCCTGCCTTTTTGAGCAGGTGCGCCCAGGCCGATTCTTCAATGACGTCCTGCATTCGTCGTCCACCATACTGGGCGACGATTTGATCGTCATAGCGATCCGCCGCAAGCGCGACGTCATGGACAGCGGCCATCACCTCGTTCGGGTTCAGCGTCGCACCACCGAGGAGACTGTGGGTAAACAGGATCAAGTCCCCGTCGGGTTCGTAGGCAAATGCCCCGAAGCGCAGCCGGGTGTTCAAGATGAGCAGCTTGCGAAGCAGCGTCGCGTCGGGGCGGACTCCAGCCACCACTTGCGCGGTCAATCGCACCAGCGCTTGGTCGCGATTTTCCCCGGTGTGTGCGACCGAGATCATGACGTACGACGAGCCCTGCTTTATGACATAGAGCCCTTTGTCGATGTAAATGCCACGGTCGGACTCACGGTGCGAGGTGGTAAGACCAAGGATCTTTTCAATGACAGCGCAGCTCTGCTCGACGGCGGAACCTGCGCTCTCGGGGCCGGTGTGTGTGGATGCCATGCCAGTTCCTCTTGCGGTGCTGACACCGTCGCAGCTCGACCCGGAGTTGGGGACAATGAGCATTTCTCGACGGCGCTAATAGCAGCAATATCACGCTAACGCGGTCACTGACAATGGCGCAACCCCATACGAGGGTCCGCCGGTTAGCTGGTGCGAGGTGGTCGGTCGTCGTGGTGGATGGCAGAGAGATTGGCGGCAATCTGTTCGGGTCCAGCACTGCGAACCGTGCGTAGGCCAACCTCGGCGATTGTCGTCGAGAGATCGTCGCGGTCGTGGCTGGGATTGCGAACCGACTCAATCACGCCCGGCCTTACAAGCTGGATGGTCGGATCGGGGCTCCGCCGCATAAACCGTACCGCCACATCGGGATTGGCCAGGTTCATCGGCATCGCGGGATGGAACGCGACCAGAAAGAACCCGGGTGGAGGCCGCCGCAGTTTGCCGTATTGGTTTCGAGTCTCAGCGACGAAGCGCTCGAAAGGATGGGCCTCGCCGACCAGTCCCGGACCGGCGAAGTTTGGAAAGATCAGCAGCCCAATCTCAAATTGAGTCAGCGGTTCGATCGATTGCACATGCTCAGCGACAGAATGTGGCGTCGGATGGCTCTGTAAGAAAACCGCTCGATACAGTCGGTCTTGCTCGCGACACATCCGAGCGTAAGGGCAAATCGACAGTTCCTCGATGAACTCGCGCAAGTAGCGGTCGTTGCGACGAATCGCCGCCTGCGCCACCGCATCCTGGGCATCCGCAACGGTCAGTGGCTCGCTGATGCTATCGGGGAGCGACTCGTTCATGGGCAAAGGCTATTCCCAGGTGCGCGTGATCGGGGGCACTTTTTCGCCTGCCGACACCTTGACCTTGATGGACTCGCGCTTGCCCTTGCTGTCGTTGACCAGAAGGATGGTGTGCGCCCCAGGGCTGATGGCGAAGTCTCGAAGCGGCGTCTGCTGAATTTTCTTGCCGTCGACGAATACGATTGCCCACGGTCGGACGGTGACGGTCAGCGTCGACTTTTCCTTCTTCGCGGCGGTCTTGTCGCCCTTGTCTGCTTTGTCCGCCTTGTCTTTCTTGCTCTTTTTGCCCTTCTTGTCGTCGTCGTCCTCTTCCTCGGCCTTGGCGACCTTGTCCTTTTTGACCTTCTTGCCTTTCTTATCGTCTTCTTCGGGCTCGGTCTTGGCGGTTTTGGCCGATTTGTCGTCCGTTTTGGCCGATTTGTCGTCCGTTTTGGCCGATTTGTCGTCCGTCTTGGCGGTCTTGTCGCCGTCCTCGGTTTCTTGAACCCCGACTTTGGTATCAAACTGGCTCGGGTCCGCCGTTTTGGCCTTGGTGCTTCCGAGCTTGGGCATGCGGATGTTCAGCGGCGGGCGCTCATCTTTGGCAAACAACACTCGCATTTCGATCGGATCGAAGCCTGCCAGTGTGATCTTCAGCTTGGCGGTCGCCCCCACGTCGCCCTTCACCTCGGTCGGCGTCTTGGCATCGAGTGCCTTGCCGTTGACCTCGACGGAGGCACCGGGTGGGTCGGTGATGATCTTCAGCTTGCGAGACGGCGAGAGTATGCTCGGCCCACCGACGACACCTTGCTCGGGCGGCCACAGCCGATTGGCCACTGCCGTGGTCAGTAGCCCGATGATGAGCGCAATGGCTGGACCGATGATCCACTTGGCCACTGGCGGAATGCCAACGCTTGGCACGCTGGCACCAAACGCCAGTGCGGCGGGGCGCATGGTCAGAGGCACGCTGGGCGTACGCGCTCCGGGCGGCAGCGTGGCGGCCATCGATTGCGGTGCCGGTATCTGCGGTGCCGGTGTGGCATACATCGTCGCTTGCTGCGGGTTGGTCGACATCACTGGCCCCCCGCCTGGCGGTCCGGGAATGTTCGGGGCCTGCGCGATCATGGTGCGTGCCCCCTCTGGGGCTGCACCCGCCGCCATTGGCGGAGCGCCGCTCGGTGGAGCACCCGACGGTGGCAGCGATGGTGCCTGGGCGATCATGGTGCGCGCCCCGGCGGGGGCAGGTGGAGCGCCCCGTGCGATCGCTGCGGCAACTTCGGGCGGCATCTCGGTGGCTATCTGGGTTTTTTGATCCGATCCTGACATGTTGCTCCGCGACGCCAGCTCTTGGTTGGCCGGCGTAGATTGGGGGGAGGAATCGCCGGTAGCGGCGGGATTCGGTGAATCGTGTGCGTTCGGAGTGGGCAACTCGGCCAAGAGCTTGGGGCTTAGCTGGGCCGTCTCGTGAGACTGCGCCTCGCTCGGCGGTGGTAGCGGCCTCTTTGTCAGCGGTCGTTTGCTGGACGCGGGTGGTGTCGAGGTCGCTCGCGCTGTTCCCGGTGGTGGCGACGGAGACCCAGTCTGCACTGGCGCTGCCGTTGGAAATGGGTTTGGCACCGTGCTGGGCAGCGGCGTCATGGTGAGCATGCTTTGGCCAATCGGCTGCTTGCGCTCCGATTTGAGCATGCTCTTCAACAACTGAGTCCAGTTGCGCGACTGTTCAGGGAACAGCGTCGCCATGAACTCACCGAGTGCCTGAGCCTCGTACGAATACTGTGGCAACGCCATGAGCTGCTTGACCACTTCGCCAGCCGTTTGGATCCGCTGCACTCGATTCGGCACCAGCATGCCAAGGACAATCTTTTCAACTTCCTCGGGAATGTCTGGGTTGTACTGGCGCGGCGGTGGCACCACCCCATCGCGAACGCGACGCACAACGTCTTGCTCGTCCGAGCCGAAGAACAGACGATGGCGGGTGAGCAGCTCCCAAAAGACGATTCCCATCGAATAGATGTCGCTTTTGGAGTCGAGCGCCTGCCCGGTGATTTGTTCCGGGCTCATGTAAGACAGCTTGCCTTTGACGGTGCCGCCGGTGTTCGGACTCTGGCGCTCGGCGACCTTCGCGATGCCGAAGTCGCTGATTTTTACGTCCCCGGAAAAGCTGATCAGGATGTTATGCGGTGAGATGTCGCGATGCACGATGCCGAGCGGTTTGCCGTGGTCGAGTCGAGAGTGCGCGTACTGCAGACCCTTCAGTGCTTCGCTTATGATGTAGATCGACATCGACAGCGGGAACCAGATGCCGGTCTTGGCGGCGGCTTTTTCGCTGAGCCTGAGGTCACGACCTTCGACCAGCTCCATCGCCAAGTAGTAGCGATCGCCTTCCTTGTCGAAGTCGAAGATCTGGACGATGTTTGGGTGGTGGAGCTTCGCGACCAAGCGAGCTTCATCGATGAACATCCTCACCGATTCTTCATCGCCGGTGAACTTCGGTAGGATGCGCTTGATCACCAGGTCTTTGGTGAAGCCCTCGGAGCCGAGTGTTTTGGCTCTCCAGACCTCGGCCATGCCACCGATCCCGATTCGCTCGAGCAGGTGATATTTGCCGTAGCGCTCGGGCGCTTGAGGAGCGGACTCGCTGACTAGCGAAGCGGACGCGGCAAATGAAGCGCGAGGCTCGCCAGGCGGGTTGCTCCGTCGGACTTCGCTGGTCCGAGGGCTAGGCACAGCTTGTCCTTCCGTCGACGGCAGTTTAGCCGTCGCGCCATCGCTGCGTGGAGGGGGCGATGTTTTCGTCGGCACGGAGACAGATCAAAAATGTAACACAGCCTACGTAAACGGTTCGGCTGAATTTGGACTTGGCGGTCCCATATTTTTATCTGCAAAAAATGGAAATGGTTTCGTGCTGATTTGTCGTGACGGAAGTCCCAAACCTTTCAATGGGCTGCAGCGATCACCATGGCGGCCAATGTTTCCGACGGTAATAGTGTGAAAGTGCCGTCGCTGCATGCCTGGTTGCAAGGGGATGGCGGCCTAGCATATGATCTGCACGTTGTTTTATGGTCTTCTCTAATACCTAAGTGGTTTAGGGAGAAAGCATCCCCAAGAGGGTCTCTCGATGCATTACTGTGCAAACGCTCCTCGTTCCAATCGCCGTCGTCACTCCGTGCTTTTGGCTGGCGTGCTGAGCATGGCTACGGCCATGACCGGCTGTCAGACACTGACCACCGCAAAGACCGGCCTGGATACCGGTGTCTCGACGGCGCAGAGCACCAAGTCAACCGCCGATACCACCAAGCAACTTGGAACCGATGTCAAAGGCGAGTTCGACAAGGCCACGGGCAAAAAGGTTGATGGCCCTGCCGGCTCTGGCGAAAAGCAAGAGGACGAGGATGGCAAGCGCCTGCAGGCCAAGAGCAGCAAGCTTAACCAGCCAGTCAACGACGAGCTCAACCAATCCAAGTTCGATCTGACCGACTGGAAGGCCTACGACCTGTCGGGCATCGCCGCCGGTAAGTGGGTGGAATTTGTCCTCAACTGGGACGAGCCCGATGCCGAGATCAACCTCGATATTTATGATCAGGTCGGTGCGCAGGTGGTTCAGTCCCCCGGGCGGGCGGGCGTGCCACAGAAGAATGTGCCGCTGCGAGTCCTGACGCCGGGCATCTACTACGCTCGACTCACGCTTCAAGCGAGCTTTCCGAAGAAAGAGTCCGTTTATACCGTGGTCCTCAAGACCGGTAAGAACGCGGCGTTGGCAAAGCCTACCTCCGTTTCGGGGAAGAAAGACGAAGGCGGTGGTGCGGCTGGTGCCGCTGGTGCGGCTGGTGCTGCCCCTGGTGCGGCTGGTGCCCCCGGTGCGCCTGGTGCCCCCGGAATGCCTGGCCAGCCCGGAATGCCGGGCCAACCACCGATGGGGGCCTACCCTCAGATGGGAGCGATGCCAGGCATGATGCCGGGCGGTGGCTATCCGCAAATGGGCGCGATGCCGGGGATGATGCCCGGTGGCGGGATGCCCGGTGGTGGCATGCCCGGTGGTGGCATGCCCGGTGGTGCAGCGGCGGCTCAGGGTGGCGGTGCCAGCGGCAATGCCGGAGGTGGCGGTGATTCGTCGGCCATTCCGGAAAACGCCATCATCGGCCGCATCGTCCAGTCGACCGTAGAAGATGGCAAGCGGATCCTTTATCTCGACAAGGGCAGCAAGGCCAAGCTGCGCGTGGGTATGCAGGGCAACATTCTGCAAGGCAAAGAGGGTGGCCAAAAGCTAGAAGGCGGCACCTTCAGCATCACCAAGGTGCTGGGTGACAGCCAAGCGGTGGGCTCGACGGACTATGGCAAGTCTCTCGGCAGCAACAACCGCTTCATGATCCTAAAGGCAAAGTAAACGACCTCACAGGAACAGCCCCTGGTGGACGTGGACGTACGACAACTTTTCTCTCTGTTGCACGAGGCAAAACTGATGGCTTTCCGAGCGAAACTTCTGCGGACCCTGTTTGCATCGACCTTGCTGGTGATGGCCGCTGCGGGCTGTAAAGACGACGTAAACAAGAAGATCAAGAACGGCCCGGACCCGGACACCAACAGTGGTGTCGATGCCAAGCGTGGCGGTGCCAAGCCGATCCAGATCAACCGACCGGAGACGGACTCGGTGAGCTGGCCCAAGCTTCAGCGGACCAAGTGGAAGAGCATCGAGATTGCGACGCCCGGCAAAGACAACGTACTCGACTGCGAGTTGCGGATTGATAACACCGGTGCCGATCTCAACATCGATCTGTTCAACAGCCTCGGTACGCAGATCGGATTTACGCCTGGTCCAGCTCCGAACAAGCTGAAGAAGCTGGCGGTGAAGCTGGAGGAAATGGGCACGTACTTTGTTCGCATGCAGGCGGCGATGCCGAAGGACGAGTCCGACTTTTCCGTGATCTGTCGCTGGGAAGAGGAAGCCGTGGTGGCTGAGACCCCGGACAAGCCACGGCGGCCCGGCAAGAAGCCTCCCGCAGACAAGCCAGCCAAAGCCGAGACGTTTGAGGAGAAGCTCGAGAAGGGCACCGAAGGTCGTATCAAGACCTCGTTTCGTGAAGGCGGACAGATGCTGATGATCGTCGACAAGGGCGCAGCGGCGGGCGTGCATGAAGGCACGGAAGGTGCCGTGCTAGAGGGTAAGTCCGGTCGTCAGCCACTCGACGGTGGCACATTCAAGATTGTTCAGGTGATCGACGACTCGACAAGCAAAGCTCAGTCGTCGGTGCGTTCGATTGGCAAGAACAGCCGCGTGGTGTTGTTCCTCAAGTAAGGGCCGCCTAACAGGCAGCAAGGAGACGCGAGGATGAGCACGCCAGCGCAGCATGATCCGTTGATTGGCAAGGTTCTGGCGGATCGCTTCGAAATCCTGGGCCGAATCGGTGAAGGTGGAACTGGTGTGGTCTACAAGGCCAAGCAGATCACCGTCGACCGCACGGTCGCGATCAAAGTCCTGGGCGCGCACGTTTCGTCGGACCCGCAGTGGGTGAAGCGCTTCCACAATGAAGCCCGCGCCGCGGCTCGACTCGATCATCCCAACACGGTGCGGATGATCGACTTTGGCGAAACCAAAGAAGGACTGCTGTTTATCGCCATGGAATATCTCCATGGTCGACCACTGTCCGACGAGATTTCACGGCTCGGCAAGATTCCGCCGCACCGCGCGCTGCGCATCATCTCGCAGGCATGTCAGTCGCTCCAAGAGGCGCACACGCAGGGCATCATCCATCGAGACATCAAACCCGACAACGTATTTCTCGTCGAGATGAAGGGGTCGGGCGACTTTGTGAAGGTGCTCGACTTTTCGGTCGCGAAGATGGACACGCCCGATGCTCAGCTCACGCGGGCGGGGACGGTGTTTGGAACCCCAGCCTACATGAGCCCAGAGCAGGCTCGCGGTGTCA
>ERZ724524.3350-NODE-3350-length-10088-cov-11.888169_pt1 | contig 10088 bp, 8 predicted proteins | sample MGYA00376057_ERZ724524 | MGnify/ENA primary metagenome ERZ724524 (study PRJEB28724, sample SAMN07190888) | wastewater metagenome | isolation source: influent of sewage treatment plant in Hong Hong | place: USA: Christiansburg, Virginia | collected 2016-03-01 ...
TGGTGGGCGAGATCAACCGCAACGTGGAGGACATCAACCAGCTCACCATGGAGACCGCCGACATCGCCCACCAGCTGACCGAGTCCAGCCGCAGTCTGCAGCAGCTCTCCGGCGAGCTCGACAAGCTGGTCGGCAACTTCCGGCTCTGAGCCTTTTAGCCCTCCCCCTCACTCAGGGAGCGCAGCCGCGCTCCCTGTTCTTCGACAACGGCAAGCCATGACGCAGCGGCGCCAACTCGACTCAGGATCTCGGCCGAAATGCCGCATAATCAGAGGAGAACCAAGGAGAACGGAAATGGGCAAACTGATGATGGTAATGGTACTGGGGGTGCTGTTGTCGGCCTGCAGCAGCGGTCCGGTGCGAGTGCACGGCGCCGATGTCAGTGTGGATGACACCCGGATCCGCGTCTACGATGGCCATCATGATGGCTATTACGATGATGACTATCATGGCGGCCAGCGGGGTCGTTTCTGTCCCCCGGGACAGGCCAAGAAAGGGCGCTGCTAGCGCCTTTTTTTATGGTCGCCATCTGCCCGCCGCAACCGGGTCTACTGCGAGGGACAGCCCCGGGTCACGCGGGCTCCCATGCCGGTATAGACCACCACCTCAGCCAGAATACACCTCTCCTCCTGTGCCTTGAGCGCCGCCATGGACTGCTCCTTTGATGCCAGGCCCGCTCAGGCCCGGCATATAAGCCATTCCATCATGCGGTGACGCCAACGTGTGGCGCGGCAATGAAAGACAGCCCCAGCAAGGGCACATCGCTGCAGAGCACGGTCCTCGCAGCACGCGTTCTACCCCATACTTGAGGGAACACCGCATGTTCCCGGTTATGTCAGCGGCAAGTCATGACGCAACGCCACCAACTTCCCCCGATGCCCAGGGGGAACGGCAGCATAATCAGGGGAAACCCTAGGAGGTTGTTATGGACAAGCGGATTCTGATGGTACTGCTTGGCGCCTTGCTCACCGCCTGCACCAGTGGCCCGGTACGGGTACACGGCGCAGATTTCAGCGTGGACGATGCCCATATCCGGGTCACTGACGGCTACTACCGCTATCATGGGGGCCATTACTATCGCTATTACGATGACCACCATCACCACGATGGCTATTACCGCCGCTATTACGATGACCGCTATCCTGGTCGCTATTACTACCGCTATGACGATCACCACCATCGCCAGGGCGGCTATCGCACCTTCTGCCCGCCAGGGCAGGCGAAAAAAGGGCGCTGTTAGTACCTTTTTTTGCGGTCGTACATCTGCTTGTCCGCCTGTTGCAACAGCAGTTCCAGATCGGGCGGCAGCTGCGGATCATAGTGGGCGATGCCGGTGGAGCAAAACAGTTGGTAGGGCTTGCCCTGCTCCCGGTTGAAGGTCGCCAGCGCCTTCTCGAAACGGGCCAGCACCCGGGACACCAGCGCCGATCCTATGCCCGGCAGCAGCACCACGAACTCGTCCCCGCCAAGCCTGGCGAAGATATCCGCATTGCGAAACACCCGGGAGAGCAGCAATGCCACCTGGCGCAGGGCATCATCCCCCACCTCGTGCCCCAGGGTGTCGTTAATCTCCTTGAAACGGTCGAGGTCGAGGAACAGCAGACTCGCCTCCCGCCCCTGCCGATGGGAGAGCTGCAGGCACTTCTGCCCCAGCATGATGAAGCCACGACGGTTGGTGATGCCGGTCAGCTCGTCCAGGATAGCCAGTTGAATGGCGGCCAGCTCATGCTCCACCATGCCCGCCAGATCCATCAACAAGGCCCGCTGACGCTCATCCAGCTGACGCGGCCTGCGATCGATAAGGCAGAGGGTGCCCACCTTGTAGCCACCGGCGATATGCAAAGGCGTTCCGGCATAGAAACGGATGTGGGGGTCCCCCAGCACCAGGGGATTGTCGGCGAAACGTGGATCCCGGGTCGCATCCTCCACCACGAAGATCTCTTCGCCGAGGATGGCATGGCCACAGAAGGAGACGTCGCGTGGAGTCTCCTGCGCATCCAGACCACAGCGGGACTTGAACCACTGCCGTTCCTCATCCACCAGGGAGATGAGCGAGATGGGCACCTCGAACATGTTGCGCGCCATCCGGGTAATGCGATCGAAACGCTCCTCCGCCGTGCTATCCAGAATGGCGAGACGGCGCAGGCCATCGAGTCGCTGTCGTTCGTGTTCGGGTATGGCAGGTGCTTGCATGGGAAGAGCCGGCGGTTGATGACAGAAGCCTCAGCATAGCAAATGGCCTCGAGCAAATCTCATCCATCGTCGGGCAACAAAAAAGCCGCTCCTGAGAGCGGCTTTTTCATCTTGGCGGGGAGAAGAGACTTACTTCTTCTTCTTGGCCTTGGCGTTCGGCAGGTCGGTGATGGAGCCTTCAAACACTTCGGCAGCCAGACCCACGGACTCGTGCAGAGTCGGGTGAGCGTGGATGGTCAGCGCCAGATCTTCGGCGTCGGCACCCATCTCGATGGCCAGACCGATCTCGCCCAGCAGCTCACCACCGTTGGTACCGACGATGGCACCACCGATGACGCGGTTGCTGTCCTTGTCGAAGATCAGCTTGGTCATACCGTCGGCGCAATCGGAGGCGATGGCGCGGCCGGAAGCAGCCCAAGGGAAGGTAGCGACTTCGAAGTTCAGGCCCTGTTGCTTGGCTTCCTTCTCGGTCAGACCGACCCAGGCCATCTCTGGCTCTGTGTAGGCGATGGACGGGATCACTTTCGGGTCGAAGTAGTGCTTCTTGCCGGCGATGACTTCGGCCGCCACGTGGCCTTCGTGCACACCCTTGTGAGCCAGCATCGGCTGACCGACGATGTCACCGATGGCGTGGATGTGCGGAACGTTGGTACGCAGTTGCTTGTCCACTTCGATGAAACCGCGCTCGTTGACGGCAACACCGGCTTTCTCGGCGTCCATCAGCTTGCCGTTCGGCACACGACCGACCGCGACCAGCACGTTGTCGTAGCGAACCGGCTCGGCCGGGGCGTGCTTGCCTTCGTAGGAGACGTACAGGCCGTCCTCACGGGCTTCAACTGCGGTGACCTTGGTCTCCAGCATGATGTTGAATTTCTTGGCAACGCGCTTGGTGTAGATCTTGACGATGTCTTTGTCGGCAGCCGGTACCAGCTGATCGGCAAATTCCACCACGTCGATCTCGGAGCCCAGGGAGGAGTAAACGGTACCCATCTCCAGACCGATGATGCCGCCACCGATAACCAGCAGCTTGCCCGGTACTGTGGTCAGTTCCAGCGCATCGGTTGAATCCCAGACGCGGGGGTCATCGTGGGGGATGAAGGGCAGCTTCACCGGACGGGAACCGGCCGCGATGATGGCGTTGTCGAAGGTCACTGTGGTCTTGCCGTCGGCACCTTCCACTTCGAGGGTGTTCGGGCCGGTGAACTTGCCGAAGCCGTTCACAACCTGGACTTTACGCATCTTGGCCATGCCGGCCAGACCGCCGGTCAGCTGGTTGATGACCTTCTCTTTCCACAGACGCACCTTGTCGATGTCGGTCTGCGGGGCACCGAAGACGATGCCGTGCTCGGCCAGCGCCTTGGCTTCTTCGATCACTTTGGCAACGTGCAGCAGCGCCTTGGAGGGGATGCAGCCCACGTTCAGGCAGACGCCACCCAGGGTGGAGTAACGCTCGACGATAACGGTATCCAGACCCAAATCGGCAGCGCGGAAAGCAGCGGAATAACCGGCAGGGCCAGCACCCAGTACTACGACCTGGGTTTTGATCTCTTTACTCATCATGACCTCTTTGTCGTTCTATATCCCCGGACAGCACAGTCTTATGCCAAAGAAGGCGGCTGCAGCCGTGAAAAAAACGGGGCAAGTTTATAATTTTGTTAATGAAATGAGAAGTGAAAAGGGCGAGCTCTGTGCTCGCCCTCTCATTTACATTTACAGAACCAGTCGACGAATGTCGGACAGCACGCCACTCAGGGTGGTGATGAAGCGAGCCCCGTCGGCGCCGTCGATGACGCGGTGGTCATAGCTCAGGGCCAGCGGCAGCATCAGGCGAGGCACGAACTCCTTGCCGTTCCACTTCGGCTTCATCTCGGACTTGGAGACGCCCAGGATGGCCACTTCCGGCGCGTTGACGATCGGGGTAAAGCTGGTACCGCCGATGCCACCCAGGCTGGAGATGGTGAAGCAACCGCCCTGCATGTCGGCAGCGGTCAGCTTGCCGGCACGGGCCTTCTTGGAGATCTCGGCCAGATCGCGGGACAGCTCATGGATGCCCTTCTTGTTGACGTCGCGAACGACCGGTACAACCAGGCCACCCGGGGTGTCAACCGCCACACCGATGTGGATGTACTTCTTCATGATCAGCTTGCTGCCGTCTTCGGACAGAGCGCTGCAGAAGCGCGGGTGCGCTTCCAGAGCCTTGGCGGCCGCCTTCAGGATGAACACCAGCGGGGTGATCTTCACGTCCAGCTTCTGCTTCTCGGCCAGGATGTTCTGCTCTTTGCGGAACGCTTCCAGATCCGTGGTATCCGCTTCGTCGAACTGGGTGACGTGGGGGATCATGGCCCAGTTGCGGTGCAGGGCAGGACCGGAGATCTTCTGGATCCGGGTCAGTTCCAGCTCTTCGACCGGGCCGAACTTGCTGAAATCAACCTTGGGCCAGGCCACGACGCTCATGCCGTTGCCAGTGCCTTGACCCGCAGCCGGGGCGGATTCGGCACGCTTGACCGCATCCTTCACGTAAGCCTGCACGTCTTCTTTGACGATGCGGCCCTTGCGACCGGAAGCCTTCACCTTGGCCAGGTTGACGCCGAATTCACGAGCCAGACGGCGAACCGCCGGGGAGGCGTGAACATAGGCATCGTTGGCCACGAAATCGGAAGCAGCAGCAGCCGGGGCAGCAGCCTGAGCAACCGGGGCAGCAGGGGCGGCGGCCACGGGGGCAGCAGCTTGCGCAACCGGGGCGGCGGCAGGAGCAGCACCAGCGACTTCGAATACCATGATCAGGGAACCGGTGGAGACCTTGTCACCGGCCTTGACCTTGATTTCCTTGACCACACCGGCGAACGGTGCAGGCACTTCCATGGAGGCCTTGTCACCTTCCACGGCGATCAGGGACTGGTCGGCTTCGACCTTGTCACCCACGGCCACCATGATCTCGGTGACTTCCACTTCATCGCCGCCGATGTCAGGTACGTTGACCTCTTTGGCAGCGGCGGCAACCGGGGCAGCGGCCACGGGAGTGGCAGCCTGAACCGGCGCGGCAACGGCAGCAGGCGCGGCGCCAGCCACTTCGAATACCATCACCAGGGAACCGGTGGAGACCTTGGCGCCAGCGGCAACCTTGATCTCGACCACGCGGCCCGCGAACGGCGCCGGGACTTCCATGGAGGCCTTGTCACCTTCCACGGCGATGATGGACTGGTCGGCTTCAACCATGTCGCCCACGGCAACCATGATCTCGGTCACTTCGACTTCGTCGTCACCGATGTCCGGCACGTGCACGTCTTTGGCAGCGGCAGCAACAGGGGCAGCCGGTGCGGCGGCAACCGGAGCGGCAGCCTGAGCCGGAGCGGCGGCAGCGCCTTCCGCTTCGAAGATCATGATCTGGGAACCGGTGGCAACCTTGTCACCCACCTTGATCAGGATCTCTTTGACGATACCTGCGGCCGGAGCCGGGACTTCCATGGAGGCCTTGTCACCTTCCACGGCGATCAGGGACTGGTCCAGTTCGACCTTGTCACCCACGGCGACCATGATCTCGGTCACTTCCACTTCATCGGCACCGATATCCGGCACCATAATCTGTTTGGACATTGTGCTTTATCCTCTTACGCGTACGTTTATCGCGTTAACCTTGGCAAGAGCAGGTTCCGGCTCGTTGTTGCCGTCCGGACCCTGTGTGTCCTCTTACTCTTATGTCGCATTAACCTGGGCAAGGCCCTGTCCGGCACGCAAGCCCGGACAGGGCGCTCAATCCTCTTACGCGTACAGCGGGTTAACCTTGTCGGCATCGATGCCGTATTTAGCGATGGCGTCGGCCACAACCTGCTTGTCGATCTCGCCGCGCTTGGCCAGTTCGGTCAGGGCAGCAACGACGACGTAGAACTCGTTCACTTCGAAGTGACGACGCAGGTTGGCACGGCTGTCGGAACGGCCATAACCGTCAGTACCCAGTACACGGTAGTTCTCGGTCGGCACGAAGGCACGCACCTGCTCGGCGAAGGACTTCATGTAGTCGGTCGCGGCGATAGTGGCTTCGGAACCCAGTACGGAGGTGATGTAGGGCACACGGGCGGCCGCAGTCGGGTGCAGCATGTTCCAGCGATCGGCGTCCTGACCATCACGAGCCAGCTCGTTGAAGGAGGTGACGCTGAACACGTCGGAACCCACGCCGTATTCGCTCGCCAGGATCTGGGCGGCGGTACGGACGTGACCCAGGATGGAGCCACAACCCAGCAGCTGTACCTTGGCCTTGTTGCCGGCCACGGATTCCAGCTTGTAGATACCCTTGCGGATGCCTTCCTCGGCGCCTTCCGGCATGGCCGGCATGGCATAGTTCTCGTTCAGGGTGGTGATGTAGTAGAAGACGTTCTCCGGCTTCTCACCGTACATGCGGCGCAGGCCGTCCTGTACGATCACCGCCACTTCATAGGCGTAGGACGGGTCATAGGAGATGCAGTTCGGGATGGTGCCGGCCAGGATGTGGCTGTGACCATCTTCGTGCTGCAGACCTTCACCGTTGAGGGTGGTACGACCGGAGGTCGCGCCCAGCAGGAAGCCACGGGCTTGCTGGTCACCGGCTGCCCACGCCATGTCGCCGATCCGCTGGAAGCCGAACATGGAGTAGTAGATGTAGAACGGGATCATCGGGCAATCGTTGGTGCTGTAAGAGGTCGCAGCAGCCAGCCAGGAGGACATGGCGCCCAGCTCGTTGATGCCGTCTTGCAGAACCTGACCCTGCTTGTCTTCCTTGTAGTAGGAGACGATGTCGCGGTCTTGCGGGGTGTACTGCTGACCGTGCGGGCTGTAGATGCCGATCTGACGGAACAGACCTTCCATACCGAAGGTACGGGCTTCGTCGGCCAGGATCGGCACGATGCGCTTGCCGATGGACTTGTCTTTCAGCAGCACGTTCAGGGAACGCACGAACGCCATGGTGGTGGAGATCTCGCGCGCCTGCTCACCCAGCAGCGGGCCGAAGGCATCCAGCGCCGGGATTTCCAGCTTGGTGGTGCTCTCGCGCAGACGGGTCGGTACATAGCCCTTCAGCGCGGCACGGCGGGCGTGCAGGTACTTGTGCTCTTCGGTACCCTCTTCGATCTTCAGGTACGGCAGGTTTTCCAGCTGCTCGTCGGTGACCGGCAGGCTGAAACGATCGCGCAGGTGACGCACCGAGCCCAGATCCATCTTCTTGACCTGGTGAGCGATGTTCTTGCCTTCGGCCGCTTCGCCCATGCCATAACCCTTGATGGTCTTGGCCAGGATGACGGTCGGCTTGCCCTTGGTCGCTGCGGCCTTGGAGAAGGCGGCGAACAGTTTGCGAGGATCGTGACCACCGCGGTTCAGGGCGAAGATCTCCTCGTCGGTCATGTCTTTGACCAGAGCGGCGGTTTCCGGGTAACGGTTGAAGAAGTGCTCACGCACGTAGCCGCCGTCACGGGACTTCATGGTCTGATAGTCACCATCCACGGTCTCGTTCATCAGCTGGATCAGCTTGCCGGAAGTGTCTTTCTTCAGCAGCTCATCCCACTTGCGACCCCAGATGACCTTGGTGACATCCCAGCCGGCGCCTGCAAACAGACCTTCCAGCTCGTTGATGACCTTGCCGTTGCCGACAACAGGACCGTCCAGACGCTGCAGGTTGCAGTTGACCACGAACACCAGGTTGTCGAGCTTTTCACGCACGGCAACGGTCAGGGCACCCTTGGCTTCCGGCTCGTCCATCTCGCCGTCACCCAGGAAGGCGTACACGGTCTGCTCGGAACAATCCTTGATGCCACGGTCGGTCAGGTACTTCAGGAAGCGAGCCTGATAGATGGCGGCGATGGGGCCCAGACCCATGGAAACGGTCGGGAACTGCCAGAAGTCCGGCATCAGTTTCGGGTGCGGGTAGGAAGGAATGCCCTTGCCGTCCACTTCCTGACGGAAGTTGTCCAGCTGCTCTTCGGTCAGACGACCTTCGGCGAATGCACGGGCGTAGATGCCCGGGGAGATGTGACCCTGGAAGTAGACCAGATCGCCACCGTCCTTCTCGCTGCGAGCGCGGAAGAAGTGGTTGTAGCAGACTTCATAGATGGTCGCGGAAGAGGCGAAGGAAGACATGTGACCGCCGAGGTCCAGGTCTTTCTTGGAGGCGCGCAGCACTATCATCATGGCATTCCAGCGGATGATGGCGCGGATGCGACGTTCCATCTCCAGGTCGCCCGGGTAAGCCGGTTCGTCGCTGGCAGGAATGGTGTTGATGTAGTCGCGATTCGCCTTCTCAGCCACGTCAACACCGCTAACGCGTGCCTTCTCAGTAAGCTGTTCAAGGATGAACTGAGCGCGTTGCGGACCCTCTTCACGCAGCAGGGATTCCAGAGAGGCAAGCCACTCCAGCGTTTCTATCGGGTCCACATCGTTCTTCAGGATATCAGACATGGCTGGTTCCTATTTTGTTGTGATTGCACGGCATTGCACGGCGAAGGGCGCAAGCATTCGACAATAAAGCCTTGTGGGATTAGTTTTCCTGCTGACGGATCCGACGCATGGATCGCTGGATCCGGCTGTCTTCCCTCTGCATATCCAACAAGGTGTCCTCGATAAAGGCCAGGTGCTCATGACAAGCAGCCCTGGCCCGCTCCGGAGCCCCCGACAGGATAGCCTCGATCAGGCTCGCACGATGGCGACGGATCTTGGCTACCACTCCCGGACGGCGATTCAAAATCTCGTTATTTCGTAAAATGTTCTGTTCGAGCATGGGGCCCATGGCCCGCAGCAAGTGCAGCAGCACCACGTTGTGGGACGCCTCCGCCACCGCCAGATAGAACTGGGTGACGGCGGTCGACTCGACCACCAGCGACCCCTGCTGACCTGCCTCTTCGATGGCGGACTGCGCCAGGCGGATCCGCTCGAAATCGGCCTCAGTCCCCCGCAGCGCGGCATAGTAGGCACAGATGCCTTCCAGCGCGTGACGAAACTCCAGCAGGTCATACTGGGCTTCCGGGTGGGTACTGAGCAGTTCGAACAGGGGATCGGCGATCCCCTTGCTCAAGGCATTCTGTACATAGGTGCCACCGCCCTGACGGCGATACAAGAGTCCCCTCGCTTCCAGACGCTGGATGGCTTCGCGCAGGGAAGGCCGCGACACCTGAAACTGGATGGCAAGTTCCCGCTCGGGGGGCAGCTTCTGCCCCGGCTGCAAGCTGCCTTCCAGAATCATGCTTTCCAGCTCGGCGACGATGGCGTCGGCCAGCTTGGGCTGAGTTATCTTGATATAGGGCATGAGGCTACTTTGTTAAATTGGTATTACCAATTCTATGGTTGGGGCGAAAATTAGCAGAGGGCTTGGAAAAAGTCCACCCAAAATATGATCTGCATCAAGAAGGAAGCTTGCCACTTTAGGGGTAAAAGAGCGGAATCATGATATAGCTCATAGAAAATGGTCTGACCAATATTATTGAGCTTGCTCACAGATAACATTTGGCCAACAGCATGAAAAATGGCCAGCCAAAAAAGGCAAGCCATTGATTCTAAATATACAAACTAATGTTTGGATTTTTTACTCAAAGTTGAGCATTCCGCGATAACGCTGCCATTCGAAACTGGTACCGGGATCCGTCTTGCGACCCGGCGCTATGTCGCAATGGCCGACGATGCGTGCTGCCGTCACCTCGGGATACTGGCTGGAAATGGCCCGACTGAGGCCTGCCAGCACCTCATACTGTACATCGCTGTACGGCAGCTCGTCGGTTCCTTCCAGCTCGATGCCGATGGAGAAGTCGTTGCACGCCTCCCGCCCCTCCCAGCTCGATACTCCCGCATGCCAGGCTCGCGCAGTGAACGGCACATACTGCACCAGTTCACCATCGCGGCGGATCAGGCAGTGGGCAGAGACCCGCAGCTGATGAATGCCG